>WNFJ01048862.1_pt1 | contig 10292 bp, 6 predicted proteins | sample 5400461 | NCBI WGS metagenome assembly WNFJ01 (sample SAMN13153349, study PRJNA577476) | soil metagenome | isolation source: 115 cm saprolite on Douglas fir-dominated hillslope | place: USA:California | collected 2013-09-17
CATCGCTGCAATCGGGGGACCCGGCAACGTAAAGCCTCTTAGCAACTATTTGCTAGGGTTTTACACGCCGAACAATCAAACCGGGCCCAACGCTAATCTAGTCACGCTCAATTTCCCCAACGTGAATAGCTCAAAGAACGCCTTGGGAAAAATAGATTACCACATTAGCGATCATAACGCCCTGAGTGGCTCGTATTTCTTTGGGAACGACACCATTATCGGCATGGACTTTAATGAACTCCTTGCGCAATTCCGTACCAGGGTTCATTCCCGGGCGCAAGCTGCTTCGGGCCACTGGGCCTGGACCCCGAGCTCCACTTGGGCCAACGAGTTTCGCGGAGGTCTCACGCACTACAGTCTCCAGATCCTGCCCAATGACCTCGGTTTTGCGTACAACATCAACACCGGCCTTTCCAATCCCCTCTTGAAGGGCATCCCCAATATTAGGATCGCTGGCTTCACGGAATTGGGTGCCTTCCACAACTTTTTGATCAAGTTTCCTACTTGCGAGGCACGCACGCGTTCAAATTCGGCGGCGAACTGCGCAGAGATTTGGTCCATCAAGCTACATTCCGCGCCGGGAGAGGGAGAATCAGATTTCGGTCTCTTGAGGACTTTTTGACTGGCACTGTTCGCGACGCATCTTTTTTGGCGGGTGATCCTACTCGCAACCTCTCGCAATGGCTTTACGCAGGATACGCCCAAGATGATTGGCGCATCACAAAGAGAGTCACCTTAAACCTTGGACTGCGCTACGAGTTCCAAGGCGTTCCCACTGACGCCAGCAGCCTCCTCGGGAATTGGGACCCTTCCATATGCGCGAATGCAACCAATCCGTGCAGCGGTTTTGAACAGGTCGGGAAGAATATCAGTTCGATCTACAAACCTGACCATAGAAACTTCTCCCCTCGCTTCGGCGTAGCTTGGGACGTGACTGGCAAGGGCACCACTGTGGTCCGCGCTGGCGGCAGCATCGTTTATAGCCTTCTCTCCATGAGCACTTTCATGTCTCAGCAGAACACGCAGAATACCGTGACTCTCGGTGTGGGTACCGTTCCGACGGGCGCAACCATTTTTGATGCTGCTTGCCCGCCCGCAGGCTGCGCCGGAATCGGAGACATTTTTACCACGGGTGTCACCCTCCACCTGAAGACAGCCACCATGCCGGGCATCACATGGACTGATCAAAACACAGCAATTTATCCGTCCAGTGTCACTAGCTTGGTTCAATGTGGCAACCCGACCCCTTGCGACACCTTTGCCATGGAGCGCAATTTCCGCACTCCTTACGTAGAAAACTGGACGCTAGGTATCCAGCACGCTTTCTCCGGAAAGCTTTCTCTGGACGCTACCTACGTCGGCAACCATGGAGTGAAGCTTCCCGGCGTTATTGACCTTAATCAGACGAACCCATCAACTGGCACGCAGCCTTTTGCGGCTCAATTTCCGTTCCTCGGTTTCATAAACTACCTTTCGAACATTTACGGTTCGACGTACCACGGCTTGCAAACTACTCTGACGGCTCGCAACTACCATGGCCTCGAATTCGTGGCTGGGTACACATATTCTCATGCTCTAGATGACATGTCCTCGAACTGGGTCGCATTCCTTCCCATGGACAGCACACGTCCCTTCTTGGACCACGGCAGTAGCGACGAGGACACTCGTCACCGCTTCACTTTTTCCATTACCTATACACTTCCTGAGATGAAGACCAGGAGCCAGCTCCTGGAAGGCTGGCAGCTCAATACCATTATCACAATGCAGAGCGGCCAGCCGTGGAATGTCAACGATCAGTCCTTTGGCTTTAGCGGGACCGGCGACGCCGCCGATCGCTGGGATTTCATCGGCAATCCCAAGGATTTCAAATCAGCGGGAGCCAACTTCATCCCCTGCTTCGGCCCAGGTAACCCTGCTTGTACGGGGGCCATTCCGGCGGCTTGCACGAACGCGGCCACGACCCTCGGTGCAAACACGCTGGCTGCGCTAAACTCGGCTGGCTATTGCTACATGGTCCGCAATTCCGTGTTGATCCCGAACGGTATCGGCGAATTTGGCACTATGGGCCGCAACATCTTCCGCGATACAGGTTTCCGCAACGTTGATCTCTCCGTTAGCAAGAACTTTAAGTTCGGGGAACGGATGAAGGCACAGTTCCGCGTCGAGACGTTCAACATTTTCAATCACCCCAACTTCGCGAATCCTAATGGCGGCACCAGTACATATGGCCAAGGGGCTTTTGCCGACCCCTCCGTGCCAGGTCAGTTCGGCTGCGGTTGCGCTACCCCGGATCAGGCCGCCTTCAACCCCGTACTCGGCTCCGGCAGCAACCGCGCCATCCAGTTGGGCCTGAAGTTTATTTTCTAGGCGCCATTGGGCGGATGGAAATGGAGAAGGGACCGGAGACTCACTCGGCCCCTTTTTCATGTATAAGGGAATACAAACTTTCCCGAGAGGCTACAGAATCGATGAGGCGCTATCCCTTCGTCACCAACGCGTTTGTCTTTGGCGTAGCGCTCGCCGGGATTTTGGCTTTCCTATCGCTCACCTCAATTGCTGTCTCCGCTGACGATCAATCCATTCTTCTAGTCGATCGCGAATTTGTCCAAGCCGCTGATAAACGTGACACAGGGACACTCGGCAAAGTGCTTGACGTGGATTTCACCTGGACGGCCGCTGACGGAAAGACTCACACTAGAGCGGAAGTCCTCGACGCACTTCCCACGCCCGCGCTCGGCAGCGAAACCGGCGCCCAATTGAAGCAGCAGACCCATAGCCAAGTCGGCGCGGTGATGTCGAGTCGCGACAAGACCCACGTCCTGCGCCTCTGGGTGCATCGCCCCGCAGGCTGGCGTTTGCTCGTTTATCACGAAGTCGTCCTCGGCCGTCAAGTCTCCGCCCCGGCCGGCCCCGGCGTGAGCGATTGCGAAAATCCTTGCAAGACTGTGCCGTTCAAGCCGAAGAACGAATCCGAGCAAGCCATCATCGCTTCCTGGCAGGCACTCGAAACTGGCGTCACCAACCATGACGCTGCCGCCTGGTCCCCGCACATCGCCGATGAATTTGTCATGCTCGGCTCCAGCAACGACCATCCCCTCACCAAAGCCGACCGTATCGCCACTCTAAATTTGCAGAAGCAGACCGGGCACGGCTCCGCACCAGCTCCGCTCGTTTCCGCGCAGATGTTTGACTTCGGAGACGCCGTGGTGATGACCTGCCACCACCAGCCCTACGTGGGGAAGCCCGTTCATGTAAGTCGCCTTTGGATTAAGCGCAATGGTCAGTGGGTCATGTCCATTAGCTATCAGACGACCATCCAAGCCCCTCCAGCCAAAGCCGGCTAGAATTCCCAAATTTGCGCGATAGGTTTACAATGCTCTCGATGCAGGTGTCTCCCTCTATCTGGATCGCATCTCTCGCCGAAGGAGGTTCCGTGAACGCCACGCTCCTCGATCGCCGCGCTTTTCTCCGCGTCTCCGCCATTGCCGGAGGAGGCATCCTCGTTGCTCTCCATTTCGATCCCGTCGCTGAAATCTTTGCCCAGGCGCCGCAGGCCCCCCCTGCCGCCTTCAATCCCACCGCGTTCATTCGCGTCGCCGCCGACGGTCTCGTCACCATCATGGCCAAGAATCCTGAGATCGGCCAAGGCGTGAAGACTCATCTCCCCATGATCATTGCCGATGAACTCGACGTCGATTGGAAGGACGTCCGCATCGAGCAGGCCGATCTCGACGAAACGAAATACGGCCCACAGCGCGCCGGGGGCAGCACTTCCACTCCCACGAATTGGGATCCCCTGCGCCGTGTAGGCGCCGCCTGCCGCCAGATGTTTGTTACCGCCGCCGCGCAAACTTGGTCCGTCCCTGAATCCGAATGCCAGAGTTCTTCCGGCCGCGTCATCCACCAACCGTCAAAACGCACTCTCGCTTACGGCGCGCTCGCCGAAAAAGCCGCTGCGCTCCCCGCGCCCGATCTTAAATCCGTCAAGCTCAAGGACCCCAAAGATTACAAAATCGTCGGCCAGCCCATTCACAGCGTCGACAACTCTTCCATCGTCACCGGAAAAAATCTTTACAGTATCGATTTCAAAGTTCCCGGAATGTTGTACGCCGTCTATGACAAGTGCCCTGTCTATGCAGGGAAGTGTGTTGGCGCCAACCTCGAAGAGATCAGGGCCATGCCAGGTGTCCGCCATGCCTTTGCGGTGGAAGGCACGCAAGATCTGCTTGGCCTGCATTGGGGCATTGCCATCGTCGCCGACACTTGGTGGCAGGCCAACGCCGCCCGCAAAAAGTTGCAGGCCAAATGGAACGAAGGCGCAACTTCTCAGCAAAGCAGCGCAGGTTTTGCTCGCCGCGCCGATGAACTCTCCAAGCAGCCGCCCGCTATCACTGTCCGCAGCGATGGCGACGCCGAAAAAGCTCTGCAATCCTCAACAAAAATTGTCGAGGCCGCCTACTCCTACCCCTTCCTTGCACATGCTCCCATGGAGCCCGAAAACTGCCTCGCCCATTATCACGACGGCAAGCTTGAATTTTGGTCGCCCAGCCAGACGCCCGAATCCGGCCGCCAACTTGTCTCCAAAGTTCTCAATATTCCGCATGACGACATCATCGTCCACATGAAGCGCGCCGGCGGCGGATTCGGCCGCCGCCTCACCAACGATTACATGCTCGAAGCCGGCGCCATCGCCAAGCAAGTCGGCGCCCCCGTCAAGCTACTCTGGACGCGCGAAGACGATTTTCCCCACGATCACTATCGCCCCGCCGGCTTTCATTTCCTCAAGGGCGGTCTCGACTCCTCCGGCAAACTCGTTGCCTGGCGCAATCACTTCGTCAGCTTCGGTGAAGGCCAGCAGTTTGCTCCCTCCGCCAATATCCCTGGCGGCGAATTTCCCGGCCCCTTCCTGCCAAACTTTTTCTTCGGCGCATCGCTCATGCCCCTTGGCGTTCCCACTTATGCTCTGCGCGCCCCGCGCAGCAACGCTTTCTCCTGGGTCTTTCAGTCCTTCACTGACGAGCTTGCCCACGCCGCCGGAAAAGATCCCGTGCAATTCCGCCTCGATCTTCTCAGCGCGCCGCGCATCACCAATCCCGACGCCAAGCCGGATCCTTTCTCTTCCGACCTCGACGCCGCCCGCATGCAAGGCGTGCTAAAACTCGTCGCCGAAAAATCCGGCTGGGGCACGCACAAGCTCCCAACCGACACCGGCATAGGCGTCGCCTTCCAGTTTTCTCATCGCGGCTATTTCGCCGAAGTCGTTCAGTTGCGCGTGGATTCCAAATCCAAGGTGAAGGTAGACAAAATCTGGGTCGCCGGTGACGTCGGCAGCCAGATCATCAATCCCCTCAACGCCGAAAATCAGGTTCGCGGCGCCATCATCGAAGGCTTAAGCTCCGTCATGTCCTACGAAATCACCATCGACGCCGGCCGCGCCGTGCAAAGCAATTTCCACGAATATCCCCCGCTCCGCATGAATCAAGTGCCCACGGAAATCGAAGTCCATTTCCTCAAAACCGACAATTCACCCACCGGCCTCGGTGAGCCCGCGCTTCCGCCCGTTCTCCCGGCCGTCTGTAACGCCATTTTCGCCGCCACCGGCAAACGCATCCGCTCCCTGCCGCTTTCCAAACACGGCTTCTCCTGGGCCTAAAGTTTGTGTTTCTTGAAGGGGCCTGTAGGGGCGGGCTTTAGCCCGCCCCTTTTCTCTTTTCCTATCTTAATCTTCCGCCGTCACTGGCATTCGTTGTGCAGTGGACTAGGCGCCGGCGGGCCTTCGATGCACGGGATTGCGCTCAGATATTCGTAAATGGCGCGCAGGTCATGATCCGTCATGTTCTTATGGATCGGCCATGGCATGACTTGCAAGAGATCTGCTTGGAACGGAGGGATCCCAGGGCCAGTCGGAAAGCAGTTTGTGGTTATGGTAGCTGAACACGCGGGATGGAGGTGATCCAGGTCGACGCCCGTCCGCATGATCTGAACAAACTCGGAGAACGAGCGGCCTCCTTCAGGGAGCCCGGTTTTATCGGGCGTCAAGTTGCGCGAAACAATGTCCGGAAAGCCTGGCGCTATCTGAAAATGCCTGCCCCCTCCCAGGTACGTCGCCGAATTGATCTTTGTCGGCTGCCCAAAGTACGGGTTTCCGCCTCGCGCAAATTCCGTTGGGGGACCGGCGCTGTGGCAGCCGTCGCAGTCAGCCACGGCGTTCACAATATAGCTGCCCAATCCCACCAACGCCCGGTCCTTTCCTTCCAGGTTCAGGTGCACGGGCGCGATCTCCAATCCTTGCTCAACCCTTGATTCGGCGGCGTCCCCGTCATCTGCTCTTCCATGCGAAGAGGCGAAAAACATTCCGGTCAGAACAACTGCGGCAAAAGCCGCCGTCGCTCCCGCGACTTTCAGTCGTTGGGCTGGTGTCATTTCAATTTCCTTTCCTTATTCACTCCGGTGGTGTGGCAGGCCTATCTGGGGACTCAGGATGACCTCGAGGGAGCGTTGCCGCGCATTCTCTTCCGCAAACCATCCCATGTCAAGTCAACCCTCCGTTACGGTCCTTGCTGCGCCCCACTTTAGCTGGGCCTACTAGAATCGCCTCGGGCCCGCGCGCAATTCTTTAGTCCGCCCTCTCTTCTGCTTGTAGCGGCGAGTTTACCCCGCCATCTTTTTCCTGGTTTTGTTTGAGCGCCCGCCGTGGCGAGCGCCACGTGCGGTTGACACCCCGGGGTAGGAGGGCTAGGCTTTCGGCCAAAGGGAAAGCTCAAAACGGAAATTCCGGTAAGGCGCTCTATCTACCGAGAGTATGCGGAGGTGAGGTCATGCACGGAATGGTTTTCGCAGAGCTGCAAAAATTTGTTTCCACCAATCATGGTCCACAGGCCTGGCATGACCTTTTGCAGAAAGCGGGACTAGGCGGCAAGCTCTATCTGCCGGTAAACGAATATCCAGACTCCGAAATCAAGTCGCTGGTGTCGGCTGCCTCGGAAATGACTAGGCGTTCCGCGGCACAGATTCTTGAAGACTTTGGCGACTTCATCACGCCCTCGCTAATCGGCTTGTACGGTCATCTGCTTTCGCCGCGATGGACAGCCCTCGACGTGATCGAGCACACGGAAGCTACCGTGCATACCGTGGTCCGCGTCAAAAATCCCGGAGCGCGCCCTCCGCAGCTGAAAACCAGGTGCACCGCACCCAATGAAGTCGTGCTCACGTATACGTCCCCAAGACAGCTTTGCTTTCTGGCCATCGGCATCGGTCGAGGGCTAGGGCGTCATTTCAAGGAGAATCTCTCGATCGTGCAGGGGCGATGCACGTATAAGGGCGACCCTCTTTGTGAAATTACGTATCGCAAATTAAACTGACCGCCGTGCTTTGGAGTGCGGCGGCTCGACGCCGCTTTTTCGCCCGCTCCGCGTTTCACGGCATTTGTAGGGGCGGGCTTTGTGGGGGGCAGGCTTTAGCCTGCCCTCTTGTTTGTAGCGGCGAGTTTACCTCGCCATCTTCTTGGTCTTGTAGGGGCGGCCTTCTGAGGCCGGCCGCTTCTCATCCTGGAGTCGCCCTTGTGGGGGCGGACTTCAGTCTGCCCTTGTTTTGTCTTTTTCCCAGCGCCAGAGGCGCGTCAGAAGTTAGCCCAGCGCGCAAGCGCTGGGTATGCGGTAGGCCAAAACATACCCGAGCACCGTAGGTGCGACACAACTTTGATCGCGGGTGCCCCATCCTTGCAGGGTGTGCATCTCTGCCCCATCCCGCCGCCTTAGCGGGATGAACGGTGGGGAATTTGATTTTTCCTTTGTGCGCTGCTTTCTCTTTCTGCTTCTTCTTTCTAGAGCGCGTCTCATAAATGCTTTTCAGGGGGTCGGAGCTTTAGCTCCGACATTAAAAGCTTACTTTCATTGGGCTTTAGCCCCTGAGGACAAGAAGACTCAAGCACCAGAGGCGTGCCAGAAGTGCCACAGTGGGGGCGGACTTCAGTCTGCCCTGTTTTGTCTTTGCCCTCAGCGCCGGAGGTGCGCCAGAACTTAGCCCAGCGCGCAAGCGCTGGGTACGCGATGGCCCAAAATATCCGCGAGCACCGTAGGTGCGACACAACTTAGCCCAGTGCGCAAGCACTGGGTATGCGATGGCCCAAAATATCCGCGAGCGCCGTAGGTGCGACACAACTCTGACCGCACCGCTCGCATTTGTAGGTGCGCCGCCTCCCCCGTCATTTCGAACGAAGCAGGCCGACTTTTTCTTCCGCATCCGCTCCTTGGCGTTTTTTGCGTGCCGGATGAGACAAGAGGCAACGACTCCTGCAGCAAGAAAAGATAAGGCTTGTTAAGAATTCTTTTAGCGGCACCTAACTTTTCGCTTGACAGAAGGAATTATAAGGACTAATAAGGACATGTAATACTCCTTCTAAATTCTTTTTTGAGGATTCCGGAGGGATCAGATTCGAACCAAACGCGGCTTTTGCGCAATGTGCGACCGAAAGGAGCAGCAAAGTGGAAACCAATCTTGAACAATGTCCGTTGTGTGGTACTGAGCTCTCGCAAATCAAGTTCCGCGAGATCCGAGCAAAACTCAGAGACCAAGATCAAAAGAGAGCTGCGGAGTTGGCCGAGGCGAAGTCCGCGATTACACGGAACCTAGAAGAAGAGTTTAAGAAAAAAGCTGAGCAACAGAGAAGGGATACGGAGAAAAAAGTAAGAGAGGAAGCGGAGCAGCGAGTCAACAAAGTAATTGCCGACCGCGAGCTGTTAATCGTGAAACTCAAGGCAGCCGAAACGCGTGAAGTAGAACTCAAGAAGCAGGCGCAATTGGAAATTGAGAAACATAAGCTGGCCGCGGAAAAGAAGGCAAGGGCAGATGCCGAACAGCAGATAAAGAAGATTACCGTTGAACGCGATCAAGCTGCGGCGAAACTCAAAGCAGCAGTAGCGCGTGAGGCCGAGGTTCGAAAGCAAGCGCACGAAGAAGCTGCTAAAGGCGCGGAGAAGGAATTGGCTGACCAGAGACAGATTCTAGAGAAAGACAAGAACGTCGCACTTTTAAAACAGCAATCAGAACATAACCGAAAGCGCGAGTCGTTGCAGAAGCAAGTGAAAATGCTCGAACATAAGTTACAAAACAAGACGGCTAACGAACTTGGAGATAACGGAGAGATCGACGTGTTCGAAGCACTTCGCGACGCCTTTCAGGGCGACAAAATTACAAAGATTCGAAAAGGACAGCCCGGAGCAGATATTCTTCACGAAGTCATATACAAAGGCGTAGTCTGCGGGCGAATTGTTGTTGACGCAAAAAATCGCCAAGCGTGGCAGAATGCCTTCGTAGCCAAGCTTCGGCAAGACCAGGTTGAGGCCAAAGCGGAACATGCCATTTTGGCAACGACGGTGTTCCCTACTGGCAAAAAGGAGATGTGCATTGAATCGGGCGCGATTGTCATATCTCCTGCGCACGTGGTCAACGTAGTTCAACTTCTCCGCCACGCAATGGTTATGATGCATGTACAAGGTCTGACCATGAACGAACGCACCAGCAAGATGAGTCAGCTTTACGAGCTGATTACGTCCGAGTCGTACGTCGCTAAATTCACAGAGGCCAATAGGCTCACCGAAGATATTTTAGAACTGGAAGTTAAAGAGCAAGCCGAGCACGGCAGGGTGTGGAAGAATCGAGGGGCGCTCGTGAAGCGCATGCAGCGCATATTGAGGGAAGTGGAAACGGAAGTAGCAGCCGTGACGGAAAGCAATAGCGCATCGGCAGAGGTGCCTGTTCTTGACAGAAAGCGTGTAGCGGTGGGAGCAGCAGGCTGAGGAGAGAACCGGGATGGGCCAACCAGCAGTTTCACTTCACTGGCAGGAGCGTCGACTAGGCCGCACGCTCCTGCGCACTTATCGAGACACTGTCGATCTTTACGACGCATTCCCGAACGACAAGCAGCCGCGGATGGGGCCAAAGGAAGACCCTGAGTTACAGAGGCAAATCGAGGCCAATGAGGGAATTTTCGAACCTTTACTGTTAGAACCCCATCCAGAAAACAAAGATAAATTTCGTATCATCGATGGGGATCGGCGTTGGACAAACTCGAAGATTCTGGTGGAGGTCCACAAGAAGGACCAATACAGGCTCCTTCCCGCAGAAATTACTGACAGAACGCTTACGGATGAAGAGCGATTTCGCGTCTGGATTTACATACATCGCCAAAGACGAGAATGGGACACCAAGGAAAAGGAAATGGTGGCCTATAGCCTGGTTAACATGGTTGGGCGAGCTAGCTCTGCGAATATCTTAGGGATAACCGTTAGAGA
>WNFJ01108277.1_pt3 | contig 10292 bp, 5 predicted proteins | sample 5400461 | NCBI WGS metagenome assembly WNFJ01 (sample SAMN13153349, study PRJNA577476) | soil metagenome | isolation source: 115 cm saprolite on Douglas fir-dominated hillslope | place: USA:California | collected 2013-09-17
GCTGAGGGTTGGATTGACGAAAGTCGGAGGTCTCGGGATACTCATCGACGCTAGAGGTCGCTTCAGCCTCTGTTTCAACTGGTCCTTTGGACGATCGTCGTCTTGTCTCTAATGGGCGGTGTGTTCGTCGGAAGGCTCATGGGTGGTGCGGCTGGGACGGCGCTCAGCTTTATCATCCCTTCAAACCTTCTGCTGGTGATGGGCATTAGCTTGGGGTCCGCCGTAGGCGCTGCAGCGACTAAGTCTTACAAAGACATTTCAGCGGCACAGCGCGTCGCTGCCAGCATCCCAACGAAGCAAGCACTTGCGATTCCCCGCCCGAAGCCGCCGACGCCATTTTATGGGCAGATGTTCTTGGTGGAGGAGGGTGCCATGGCGGATCAGGTGATCGACATCACCAAGTTCCAGAACTTCTGGTTCACCCTCATTCTCGTAGTTGCCTACGTCGCCATGGTCGGTGCGTTTTTCGCTGGGCTGGCTGATCCGTCAAGAATCACTCAGCTTCCGGATTTCTCGTTGCAGATGGTCGTTCTTTTGGCCATAAGTCACGGTGGTTACTTCGTCGGCAAGATTCCCGATCGCCAAGGCAACGCTCCGCGCTTTAGCGTAGCGACCCGTCGAAATCGTCAGCGCGCGCCGGCTGCTTCGTAATTTACGGGGGTTACGGTGATTACCTTCGGCCGTCAATGGCGATTTTCGCATTCATGACCTTGAGTTGGGTATGGCAGTTGTAGACCCAGCCGTCCGCAATTTCTTCGCGTGGGTGCGCGTCGGGCTCGCGTCCGCCATGGCGACGGCCGACGATGGCACGAGCGGCCAACCTGCCAAAGGCAACATCAATGTGGACCTGAGCATCAACAACGGAGCCGCATTCACCGTCGCTGTGACCGCATATGGGCCGGGCGATGCGGTTTCGATCGATCCCCGGCAAATCATTCGAATGGAGCCCGCCGACGGCAGCGCCGACTTCGAACCCAACTACTTCCCGTTCGTCGAGTTTCATCGGCCTGACCTCCCCTGGATGTTCACCCCGCTGAGCGGGCAGGGCAAGGTCCAGCTCAGGCCGTGGATCTGCCTGGTTGTGGTCGAGGCCGGCGGCCCGGCAACACTCGAGCCGAAGAGCGCGACCAGTCCCATGGCGATCCTGCACCTCCCGGACACGAGCGAGCTTCCCGACCTGGGTGAATCTCGTTTCTGGGCGCACGCGCAAGTCACGTCAAGGACCAGCGCCACGGCCACGGACCTTCTGACGAGCGCCCCAGACCAGTGCATCTCGCGGCTGATCTGCTCGCGGCAGCTCAAGCCCGACACCGCCTATCTCGCGTGCGTAGTCCCGACCTTTGCCGCCGGCGTCCAGTCGGGCCTCGCGCAGCCGGTGACGACAATCGATCTCACACCCGCCTGGAGCGGCGCGGCGGCGGGCCCGATCAGCCTGCCCGTCTTTCATTCGTGGACCTTTAGCACGGGAATCGGCGGGGATTTCTTCTCCCTGCTGCAGGGGATCATCGCCAATTCACCCCCTGTCGTGCCCCACGGCGTAGCCAACCTCGGATACGGCATCGGGCCCGATCCGGTCGTCGTCCAGCTGGGTACAGCCCTTGTACTTGCACCGGGGCCATCGCCACTGCCCGCACTTTCACCCGGCTTCGTCAGCAGCTTCAAAGCGATGCTCAAGCTAACGACGAACCAGGGCTTCCCGGTGGTCGGGCCTGCGATCTACGGAAGCTGGTACTCACTTCAGGGGTCACTGGACGCGGCCGGCTGGCTTCAAGACCTCAACCTCGATCCTCGTCGCCGCGCGATAGCGGCCCTCGGTGGGCTGGTAGTCCTCAACCAGCAGGAGCAGCTGATGGCATCCGCCTGGGATCAGCTCGCCGGCATCCAGGACGGAAACCAGGCGCTCCGCCATGCCCAGCTGGCGCGAGAGGTGTCGACCGCGACCCACGCCAACCGACTGGCGCCTCGGGATGCGGGGCCGGTGCTCCAGGCCACCCAGCCGGTGCACTCGCGCTTGCCGGTGATCCAGTCCACGTTCGCTTCGGAGATCGCCAACAGCTCGCTGCCCGAGTCCGTGCTCACCGCGGCCTTTCGCAGCTTGACGCGCCCGCAAGGGGCGATCGCCCGTCGTTTCGGGCTCAGCCAGCGCCAACCCTCCGACTTCGCCGGCGGGCTGGCGGGGGGCACGCCGGTCTCGATGGTGGATGTCGACAAGCTGGCAGGCGCGGGTCCGCCCTATCCGGACCTTCCCGACGCTACGCCAGCGATAGTCGGCGCTGCCCCAGGGTGGAAGTTGCCTCAAGCCGCTCGCACAACCGACGTGCAGTGGGCGGCTGATCCCACGGATCAGCAGATACCCCAGCCCCCTCGCTACGGCGATCTCAGCCTCGCCGACCTGGCCACGATGAATGCGAGCTTCAAGCAGGCGGCCGGCTCCGCCCAGGAGCGTTTCGTGCCACCTTCGGCTTCGACCGCAGGAGCTCGCCCACCTCTTCCCGGCGGTCTCCACGAGCACCTGCTGGCGCGCCTGCACCCCGAGAAGACTGTGACCAACGCAGCTCAGACACGACTTCAGGTCGACGCCAAGGTGTGGAATCGATCCGACCCGCTGCAGCCCATGGTCGACGTGCCGAAGTTCCCGTATCCGATGGCGCAGGCATTGGCCGATCTCTCCCAGGACCTTCTGCTGCCCAACCTGGACCTCCTGCCCGCGGAGAGCGCGGTACTGCTCGATCCCGACTACGCCTTCGTCGAGTCGTTCATGGTCGGCGCGAACCAGACGATGCTGCAGGAGCTGCTGTGGCGCGGCTTCCCCACGCATAAGGTGGGCACCTGCTTCAACCAGTTCTGGGCGACGGGAGAATCGGCGGCCAGCGGCGACATTGCGCCGATCCAGACTTGGGACGGAACCCAGCCGTTGGGTGGTAACTCGAAAAAGGCGACCGCCCCTCTCGTGCTGGGGATTCGCAGCACCATCTTCCGCCGTTACCCGCATACCAGCGTCTACGCCGTTCAGGGTGAGAAGCCGGCCGGGGGCGTGCGCCAACCCGGCACGAACGAGATCTATCCGATCATGAATGTCTCCTTCGACCCGGACATCCGCCTTTTCGGCTTCGCGCTGCTCCCTGCCGATGCGATCAGCGACCCGGGCTGGTACTTCGTGATCGCCGAGCACCCCACCGGCGCCCGATTCGGCCTCGAGCCCGCCACACCTCGGGGTTTCAAAATGGACCCGCCTGACTGGTCGGCGGTCAACTGGGCCAACCTGGTCGACGACCAGACCGCGCTCGACAAGCTTGTCTCGGCGCCCGCGACCTGGCGCGACAAGACCTCCTATACCCTGCCGCTCGTCCCTCCGCCGAACACGCCGACCCTGACGTGGGGAACAGCCCTTTCCGATTCGGCGCAAATGGCGGCCATCACACTGCGCCGTCCCGTGCGGGTAACCATTCACGCCAGCGCTCTCCTGCCGGCTGGGAAGTAGGCGCGGTGCCCGCCCCTCCGCCAATCCTCCTGCTCCCGGTCCGGCTCGAGACCAGGTTCGTTGCGTCGGGGACGAGCGTGCAGATGATGGTCCGCATCTACCCCGACGACGTGCACGTGGACACCCACGAGCGCGACCTGACCCAGGCCGAGTCGGGCTGGGGCGACGCGTTCTGGAGCCAGGTCAAGAATGGCACTGGTCAGCTCCCAGCCTGGAACCGGCTGGCACACCGATTCGGCCCGCGGCGCGCGGCCTGGATCGCGAGGGCGCGCAAGCCCGACCCTCCGCCGCTGGGCCCCCCGGTCGTCATTGGCTTACGAACCGACTCGTGGACGCGCGCGCCGCACACCAGCGTCTTGCCGGATCACTGGACGGTGGTCGGATACAGCGCCGCCGGGGTCCGCCTCTTCAGCGCCGACGGCACGGCGGTATTGGGATATCCGCACCCCACCGACCCGATCCCGACGGGACCCAACCCCACCGGAACCGTCTCGAACAACTGGACACCACCGGTGGACGACGGGATGCTGTGGATGACCGACTACCCGACTGCCGTGGCGAGAGGCATGGCGATTACCGTCAACCTGACCGCCGATCAGCGCAAGCAGCTCGACAGAGTGGTCGTGTTCGGTTGGAAGGCTGCTGACGCCACCGCGGCGGTAGGCGACCTTTTCCAGGCTCACCAATACACGCGCGGCCTTTCGTTTCTCCCGGCCGGATCTTCGACCAGCAACGCGGACGTCGGGTCGGCGTACGACTCCGCGTCCGGCTTCGACCGGGCGACGCTCGACCTGGACACCGGGGTGCCGCGGGTTCTTTCTGCCGACTCGGACGGCCATGCGATCGCAGCCGCATTGGCGCTTGACGATGCGATTTTCGCCAGGGTCGCTGCAGCTGACACCACGCAAGCGGCCAACGCAAAGGCGATGAACGCGACCCTCTGGGCCGCGACGGGCGGTTACTTCCTGGAGCAGATGATGGCGGGGGGCTTCAGCTACAGCCTGACCGGGCTGGAAGCGGTGCGGCGGCACTTTCTCGACTACGTTAGGGCGCTGGGCCCGCTGGCCACCGTGCGCATCGGCGCGCAACCGTACGGGCTGCTGCCGGTGATGTCGTTGTCCAAGTGGTCGAGCACCGACCCGGTTCTCACCGCGATGGCCAGGGTCGCGCACGCACTGCAGCCCGCCTGGGCCGCGTCGGCGGTCCTGAGCCAGGAAGGCATCAGCGTGGCCTACTCGCTTCGCGCGGTGGCCGGGCCCGGCTACGCGGATTACCTGTGGCAGTTCCTCGGCAACGGCAACATCAACACGGCGTGGTGGAACGCCCAGAAAGGAGCGGTGACCCCACTGCTCAAGCTCCTTGGGTTCACGACCGATCCGCTGCTGTCGCGTGCGGTGTTCGCCGACCAGCACGCCAGCTTCGATGCATCGCTCGTTGGTGAGAACTCTGACGGCGACCTCAAATGGCTGTGGTCTGATGCGCCGGGATACCAGGCGATCAGAGATGAGCCGGCGGGCGCGCCCAGCCCGAAGACCCTGCTGTACAGGCTGTCACGGCACTCCGCGCTCCGCGAGTACGCGAAGGCGACGTACGCGTACCCGGCTCCGGGGATCGCCGGGCCGCACCTGGACCGCGAGCTCGTTCGGGTCCGGCCGGGCGTGGAGTCCACGGTGTGGGACCAGCTGGGGACCAATGGTGACAAGCTCGACCTGGCCCGCAAAGGCTCGCTCGTCGCCCCCGAGCTAGCAGGCTTCCTTGAGTTCTTCGGCAGCGTCCAGCACCTCGCCGGACTACCCGCGCCGGCATTGGAAATCCTCGTCGCCTCGACGTTGGACCTGTTCACCAATCGCCTTGATGCGTGGATCACGTCATTTGCCACGCGGCGGCTCAGCGACCTCCGAAAAGCTCAACCGGCAGGCGTCCTGGTGGGCGGATACAGCTGGGTCGAGGGACTTGGCCGGCAGCTCCCGGCCGGCGACCAGGCGGGATTCATCCAGGCGCCTTCGCTGACTCAAGCTGTGACGGCCGGCGTGATGCGCAGCGCACACCGGTCGCATGTGGACGGCCTTGGTGCCGCGGCGGACGTCCTCAGCGTCGATCTCTCATCGGAGCCGGTGAGGCTCGCGATGACGATCCTGAGCGCCGTGCGCTACGGCCAGCCCATGGGCGCGGTGCTCGGGTATCTCTTCGAACGCTGGCTGCACGAGGCCACCGGACTCGATCAGTACGTCGATGCGTTTCGAGCCATCGCGTCAAGTGGCGAGCTGGGCCGCGTCGAGGATGCGTGGACCCTCGCGGCCGCGGCGGCCGACACGGCCGACAAAGCGCGCCAGGCGTCGTCGGACACATTGGGCAGAGCGATTACCGACGCCGCCGCCAAGGCCACGGCTCTCAGCACGGCGCAGGCGAACCTGGCGGCGGCCAAGCAGCAGCTGAGCATCGACGTCGCGCTCTCCGGTTCCCTCGGCGGGTTGATCGACATGCGCACCAGATTGATCAACGACGAGACCAACCTGGGCCTCACGCCTCCCGCCGCTCAGACCACCCTCAGGGACGGCTTCGTCAAGCAGAAGACCGATCTGGACAACCCGAAGACCGGCACCATCGTGACGCTCAACCAGCAGATCAGCGCTCTGCAGACCAACACGATCCCGACCGCCCAGAAGGCCAGCGACGCCGCGGCCGCCGCGGTCCTGACGCAAACGGGTGACGTCACCAAGAAAACCGATGCGGCCAATGTAGCCGACGCCGCGTTGGCCGTCGCCCAAGCCGATTTCGACAGGGTCAACCAGAGCCTGATCAACACCTACCAGCTGACGGAGACTGCGACCCCGACCGCGGTGCGCGTGGCCGTCGAATCTCTCGCGGCGCCAGTGGTTGTCGACGGCCTTGCGCTCGACCGCCTCAACACCGCCAACGGCATTCCGTGGGGCAAGGGCGGTCCGGTCGGCGTGCCTCTGCCGCAGCCGGACGCGACGGCCACCAGCGACTACAATCGCCTGCTCGCGCAGCTGTCCCGGCTGCACGATGCGGTGCGAAGCATCAGCGACCTGCTGGCCGCCGAGGGCGTGTTCCAGGCCGTGCGTGGCAACCCGCACCGTGCGGCCGCGACGCTGGACGCGATCGGCAAGGGGCTCGCCATCCCGCCCGAGCTCGAGGTCGTGCGCACCCCTCGCACCGGCGTCACCTTGACCGAGCGACTGCTGGTGCTTTTCGCTGGAGCGCCTCCCGCGCTTGGCGGCTGGACAGCAGGTTTGCCGCGTGCAGCGGCCGAGCCTTGGCTGAATTACTGGGCCGGGACGCTGATCGGCGACCCCTCGAGCGTCGTTTGCCGCGCCAACTATCTCGATGCCTCCGGCAACGTCACCACGACGACCGCGCTGAGCCTTCACGACCTCGGTCTCTGCCCGCTCGACGTGGTCCAGCTGTCGGATAGTCATTTCGGCGACGTCTCGTCCGAGATTCGCCAACGTCTGGCGCTGTTGCTCGCTCCGCCCACAGCGCCTGCGGTCACCATCCAGCTGGTCTTCGATCGGCCGGCGCCCGATGCGCAAGGGAAGTCGCCAGGACAAGTTGGTTTCGCCGAGGCGCTTGAGGTGGCACGGGTCATCCGCGACCTGACCCATGCGCGGGCGGCGAGCGCACTCGACCTGGTGCCGCCGGGCCAGGCCGGTGCGGATGGGGTGGACGCAGCCGAACTCAAAGCACGCGCGGTCGCGGCCAAGGCTGCGTTGAAGGTCGTGCTCGGCAATCTCACTGTTGGACCAGGCGCAAACGCGGCGCTGACGGCGGCGGCCTCGTTTGGGGTGCCGGGCGCGATCCCTCCGCCGCCGCCCGCCGCGCCCACGGCTGCCGAGCTGAAGCAGGTGGCGGCGATGGTCCAGCAACGGCTGGACGGCGCGGGCGTCGCCGATCCCGCGAGCGCCGATGACTCGGTCCGCCAGCTGCAGGCGGTGTTCGGTGGTGACTTCCCGATCCTCCCTCGCTTCACCCCGTCCAACGCGCCCGAGATCACCACCGCGCTGGCCGCTAGCGATGCAACGCAGGGAGGCGATGCGCTGCAGGCCGACACGTGGGTCGAGCAGATGTCGTGGGTGCGCGATGGGCCCCGACGGCTTCAGCGCCTGCTCGCATACGCGGATGCGCTCGGCAACCTCGGCGCGGGCTACCACGTGGTCCAGCTCCCATACGTCGCCAAGGCGCAGTGGGGTGCGCTGCCTGGTGCCACGGCGCCGGGCGGGTCGGTCGGCCTTGTCCTCCATGCGCCGGCAGGCACCAACCTCACCGGTGAGGCCGCGGGACTTGTGATCGAAGACCTGGTCGAGGTTATCCCCAGCGCGCAGGAGAACACCGGCATCGCCTTTGAATTCGAGCACCCGTCGGCGCGCGCGCCACAGGCGCTGCTGCTCGCCGTACCGCCCGACGATCAACCGTGGAGCGCCGGCACCCTCGAGGCGACGCTTCTAGAAACCATCGCCCTGGTGGAACAGGTCCGCCCGGTCGACCCGGACTCGCTGAAGGGGCTCGGCCAGTTCCTGCCGGCTCTTTACTTCGCGTTCAACGAAGGTCCCGACACCGTGTCGACGGATTTCCAAAAGGTCGGGTCCTGATGGGAACCGTCACGATGTGGACTCGACTGGAGCCGCGCACGCGGCTTACCGACGACCTCAGCCCGACCCTTCGGGCGCGGGTCCTCGACCCGATGTGGATGCTCACCCGGCAGTGGCAGCTCCGCGAGTTCCGGGGGGAAGACGCTGGCTCGCCGGCAGCGGCGCAGGCGGTGGGGGATTGTTTCGGGCTCACCAGGTACCAACCGATCGGAGGTCCATCACAGGCGTACGCCCCGGCCGTGCGGCCGCTCGAGACGCTTGTCGAGCACGAGCAGGTGGCGATGACCGAAGCATCGACGAGGCTCTCCGCCGATGCGGGCCTCCGCTTCCTCCGCATGCTTGCCCCCGCCCTGCCTCCAGGCCTGGCCAAGAACTATCGATTGGCATACCTGGCGCAGTACCCGCTCGCGGCGCCGCCCGCGGCCACCCCCACCGATGTGGACACGAGCCGCTACCTGACGGTGATGGGGGGCCGGGGGCTGGACGGGGCGCAGCTGTACAAGGACCTCTTGGCGGCCGCGCCAAACCTGCCGGCCCTACCCAAGATCGCCCCGGGCCAGGTCAAGAACATGTTGCCGGTAGCGGCCGCGTGGCTGAAATGGTGCGACGGCCTGTTCAGCCGGCCCGCGACAACACCGCCGGAGGGGTCGGCCTGGCAGCCGGCGCGGATGGAGTACCAGTTCACGCTTGGCGGCAAGCTCGCCTCCGGCACGGAGCTGACCCTACAGGCCCCGACCTATTTCGGTGACGAGCTCGACTGGTACTCGTTCGACGCCGCGTACGCGACCATCGGGTCGACGGCGCAGCCGCTGCCGATGCCGGCCGCAACCCTGCCGTCGCCGGTCACCTTCCCCGGTATGCCGGCTCCACGCTGGTGGCAGCTCGAGGACGCATCCTTCGACTTCGGGGCGATGGACATCGACAGCGACGACCTCTCCCGCCTTGTCCTGCTGGATTTTGCGGTCAATTACGGGAACAACTGGTTCACGATCCCGGTCAGGGTGCCGGTCGGCAGCGTCTGCCGCGTCAGCCAGGTCAACGTGACCGACGTTTTCAACCAGGTCACGTCGATCAAGCCGTATCGACAGGTCGACCCTGGGACCGCTCGCTGGCAGATGTTCACCCTGTCGGCGGTGGCAGGATCGACCGCCCCGGCGGGTGCGCCCGACCTCTCTACCTTCTTATATGTCCCTCCGACGCTTGTGCGAGCGCTGGACGGCCCGGCGATCGAAGACGTGCTGTTCCTGCGGGACGATATGGCGATGATGGCCTGGGCTGTCGAGCATTCGATAGAGAACCCGCTCGGCGCGGCCCTCGACCGGGTGGAGGCTTACCAGACAGCGCAGGCGCCGCCGGCGCCGGCAAGCGGCACGTCGCTGACGTACGCGCTGTCGAGGCTCCCGCCGGCCAACTGGATTCCCCTTGTCACCGTCCGCAACGGATCGCTGACGCCGAGCGCGGCAACGCTGCAGCGGGGCGCGGTGCTGCCGCCCGATCCGAACGCGAAGCCGATAGCCCCGCTGGGCCGGATCCTCGAACCTGGCCAGGACCTGACCATTTACGACCACGAAGTTCCCCGCTCCGGAATCCGGGTGTCTCGGCGGTACCGCTACGCGCGCGGAAGCGGGGGATCGGTGCACCTGTGGGCGGCACGCGACAAGACGGTGGGGAAGGGCCAGGGCTCGAGCGGCCTGCGCTTCGACCTCCTGGAGAGGCGTTGAGTGCCGCCGCCCGACTATGGCTGGGCTTCCGGTCATGAGACGGCACGCCGTCCGAATGCGCGCATCGGCACCTTCTGAGCTCGAGGTCAACTAGGAATGCCGACGGCTGTTACCGCGTTGGCCGCGAACAAGTTGCCTTTCTACCATAGGCCGCCCCGAACAGACTTCGGTCCCGTGATTCGCAAGAAGTCAGACGAGGCGAAATACCACCCACTGTTGGACGGTATCAAGACCACTCTTAGCTCAATGAGCACCGTTGAACGCACTGCCGTCCTCAATTTCCGCCTCGGTTGGCTTCAATCGAGGGCTACGGCCGCCGCCAATGCGTTGACCGGGGCGGGCTTGCCGGAAGATCTGCCAACAAGGATGGTCGAGGCAACATCACACCACTGGCCACTTACGAAGGTCGAACAGAAGATGGGAAAGTTGGAGTGGCGACTAAACCTACAGCAGTCGGTTGGCTTTACTCGTCGTGATCCC
>WNFJ01756621.1_pt1 | contig 10292 bp, 7 predicted proteins | sample 5400461 | NCBI WGS metagenome assembly WNFJ01 (sample SAMN13153349, study PRJNA577476) | soil metagenome | isolation source: 115 cm saprolite on Douglas fir-dominated hillslope | place: USA:California | collected 2013-09-17
AATTTCTTCCAACATGTGCGTTCGCCCTGGGGGGCGAGATTGCTCTTGCATGAGAATACTCCTAGCTCACTTTGATAATCGTGCGGCCTCTAACTTCACCTTTTAGAACGGCGGCCAACACCTGAGGAAGTTCCGCGAATGGAGCTTCGTGCGCGATGAGATCGAGAAGGTGCTCCGGCTTGTAATCGCTGGCCAGGTGTTCCCAGATCTGGCGGCGCAATTCCATAGGGCAGTTTACCGAATCGATGCCCAGCAAGTTAATGCTGCGCAAGATTAATGGGAAGACAGTCGCGCTGAAATTTGGTCCCCCGGTATTGCCACACGAGGCGATTGAGCCGCCATACCTGGTAGTACGGAGGAGATAGGCCAACGTGGTACCGCCAACAGCATCGACGCTCCCAGCCCAGCGCTCTTTCTCCAGAGGGCGATTGCTCTCAGCTGCCGTTTCCTCACGAGTCAAGATTTCACCGACGCCCAGTGTTTTGAGATAGTCATGCTCCGACTGCTTGCCGGTACTGGCTGCCACAGTATATGCCCGGTTTTTGAGGATGCTGATAGCAACGCTCCCCAGTCCGCCGGTTGCACCCGTGACCAGCACGGGTCCGTTCTGCGGCTTGAGGCCATTGTACTCCTGCTTATATATCGCAAGGGCGGCGGTGAAGCCAGCTGTGCCTAACGCCATGGCCTCTTTGAGGGTCAGGCCAGAAGGCAAGGGCACCACCCAATCGGCTTTGACGTGGGCATATTCGCTGAATCCACCATAGTGAGAGACGCCCAGTTCATAGCTGGTGACTATGACTTCGTCACCAGGTTTGAAACGTGAATCACTGGATTCGGCCACCACTCCCGATAGATCAATACCGGGCACGAAAGGATAGTTGCGTACAATTTTGCCTTCTGGAATGGAGGCGAGGCCATCTTTGTAGTTCACGCTCGAGTAGGCTACTTTGACCAGAACCTCGCCAGGTGGCAGGTCAGCCAGAGTTAAGTCTTTGAAGGTTGCGGTAAAACCGTCTTCTTTTTTATCGACGACAAATGCTTTAAATGTTGCTTCTGTTGCTGGCATGCTTCTCTCCTCATGTCACTCATCTTGACACTCATTTGCACTGAGAACAGGATATCACTTTCCCACAAAGAGGGGAGGACGTTTTTCGCGGAAGGCCACGGTGGCTTCGTGAGCATCAGCAGTACTAAAACAGCGCATGATTGCCTCAATCTCGTTCTGAAAGGCACGCTCCAATTCGGTTTCCAGTGAGCGATTGAGCAGCCGCTTGCTCTCGCGTAGGGAGAGCGGCGCACGGCTCAGCATCTTGCCGGCCAGCGCCTGTACCTCGGCGTCCAGAATTTCCGGCTCGACCAGGCGGTGGAGCAGCCCAATACGCTGGGCGATGGCCGCCTCAATGATGTCGGCGAACAGGATGATCTCCCGCGCCATGCCCTGTCCAACCAGCTGTGGGAGCAGCACAGAGGTGCCGCCAGTGATGACCATGCCCACACGCGCTTCCACACACCCCATGCGCGCACGGGTGCTGGCGACGCGAAAATCGCAGGCCAGAGCCAGCTCGAAGCCCCCACCCACGGCATACCCATCCATTGCCGCGATGCTTGGCTTCTCACCCATCAGCAGCAAGCGGGTGAGTCGTTGCAGATCCAGAATCAGCGCAAGGAAGTCTTCTGCGGTCTGACGCTCAGATTCCTTCAGATCATCGCCAGCACAGAAGTTACCTCCTGCGCCCGAAAGGACGATGATCGAGACGTCAGGATTGCCCTGGGCATGCTCCAGGGCCTGGCGGAGTTCGGTAATCATTGCGCGGCTCATGGCATTCATCGCACCTGGCCGGTTCATCACCACATGGGCAATTTTATTGGCGACGGTAGAGAGGACAAGTGGTTCGCTGCTCATCATGGCTCCTTCTCTTCTTGTTGAGATGGGCTGGCGATTTCAACTGCCAGCCTGTTCGTAGGTCTTTATGACACGGCGAGCCTTTTGCTCTGTGCGCGGGAGCGTCCCGTAAGGAACTAGCTCCGGCTCGGCACGGAAGTTAAGCCGCTCGCGGAGCGCCTGGATAATCTGCTGTGGTAAATCTGCTACATTAGCGGGAACCAGGTGCTGCGCCAGTTCCACGCGTACCCGCAGGTATTGGTGTGGTGGAGGATGATCGACGACAATTTGGAACTCGCCGGAGAGCTGGTTCGAGAGGTTGGCCAGTGTATTGCTCACGGCAGTGGGAAAGACATTGACACCACGTACATGGAGCATATCATCACTGCGGCCCAGGATACGGAAGCGAAAGCTCGTTCGCCCGCATGCGCATGGTCCAGTTCCCAGGATGCGCACCACATCGCGAGCACGATAGCGTACCATGGGCTGTGCCTCCTTGAGGAGGTGGGTGTACACTAACTCGCCTTCGGCCGCCTCGGTGAGTGTAAGGGGAGCGCCAGTTTCGGGTTCGATCAGTTCGACGGCCACGGCCCCTTGCGCATGGAAGTGCAGCCCCTGGCGGTATTCGCATTCCGAGCCCATAATGCTCAGAATATCAGCCATACCGAAATTCGCATCCATTGCACGTATACCCCAGGTCTCTTCCATACGCGCACGTACACCCGGTTCGCTTATCCCCGGCTCAGCTCCAAAGAAGCCCTTACGCAGACCAAGGTCGCGCGGGTTCAGTCCCTGAGCCAGAACGGCCTCGCTCAGGGGGAGCATATACGAGGGAGTGGAACTGATAGCGTTGATCTGCAGCTCACGGATGGTGTGGATCAGCAGGGCAGTCTGGCCCACTCCAAAAGGTACGACGGTGGCTCCTGTGGTCTCCAGGTTCTCATGATCCGAGTAGCCGCCCACCCAGAGGCGGTAATTGAGGCAGTGAACTACCATATCGCTCGGGCGCAGCCCAGAAGCCCAGTAAGAACGGGATGCGCATTCATTCATCAGGTTGCGGTCCGGGCGGGTGAGGGCGACATAGAGCGCACGACCCGTTGTACCAGAGGTTTTATGCGCCCGAATCACCTGCTCCTGGCTGGTCGCCAAGTAACTGCCAAAAGGAGGGTGTTCGTGCTGGCTGTGCCGGCATTCATCCTTTTCGGTGAAGGGGAGAAGTGGCAGATCGGCCACATCGCGAATGTCTGCGCGCTTCACGCCAGTTTCAGCGAACCTGGCTTGATAGAAAGCAGAACATTGCCAGACATAGTCAAGCTGAGTTCGCAGGTACTCATTCTCCAACTGACGCAGCGCGGCCGGCTGCATCGTTTCCATTTCTTCATTCCAGTAAAGTCGTTCCATCCTATAGACTCCTTCATGCTTAAGTGCAATTTCAGTTTATCATAAAGGGGCAGGACTTGTACCTGACTCTGTATCTTTATTCCTATGATGAACTTTAACAAAATCATTCGGCTAGCGGAAGAGCTGCTGAGGGCCGATAATGAGTTTTCACAAAATAATGCGGATAGCGAAACATCTCCTGAGGGCCGATCAATCGGCGGTGTGCGCGATCAATCGGCACCTACTGTTTGGCCGGATTATTTTGTGAATGTTCATAATCGGCTGTGGGCACGATCAATCGGCACCTACTGTTTGGCCGGATTATTTTGTTAACCAGAACACGCAAACGGCTCTGAACATGGCCAGGGAGTACCTGGCTGCAACGATAAACCGTCTTCGTGACAATCCGGTCATAGTCGATCTCAACCTCGAGCTCACCTTCTCCGTGGCTGTCGATGACGATATTGCCCAGGGAATCATCAGAGTCGCTGAGAATGGCGGAGACGACGAAGGAGCCGAGGTGTTCGGCGGCTGTGATGTGATTGCTATGACTACTCAGGGGTACAGCGGACCACAACCCTGGGTGGGAAATGTGGCCGAACGAGTGCTCCATACCTCACGCTTGCCGCTGCTGTGCGTCCGACCAGGAGAATAATGCCAGGGGCGAATAGCTGATACAGACAGAGCCCAATTGCCTGGCTTTCCGGGAAGAGGAGAGCCAGGCTATGAAGCGTTGATACTGTTGGTCAAGGCCTTTGCGAAACTGCAAGACGTACACCAAGTCCGATGAAGATCCCTCCGGTGAGCCAATGCAGGAACTTTGCCGCCCCCAAACGATCTTTGAGCCATTTCCCAAGGAAACTGGTCAGAAATGCGACACTTGAGTCGACTGCTAGCCCCGTGACGTTGTATACGAGACCCAGAACCAGGAGCTGAAGGGGGACATGACCCTGTGTTTGATCAACAAACTGAGGAAGAAAGGCGAGGTAAAAGAATGCAACCTTGGGATTGAATAACGTGGTGAAGCTGCCTTGCAAGAACACCTTTATCACATCTACCTTCTCGGTGACAGGAGTTGTTAGCACTTCCTGACGATTGAGGATCGTGCGAATACCTAAATAGATCAGATAGACTGCACCAACATATTTGATCGCCTCGTAGGCAATTGGCACCATGAGAAAGAGACCAGAGAGTCCTAGCGCGACTACACAGGTTTGTAACAGCCCAGCTGCTGCAATCCCAAGGCAAGAAATCAACCCGGCAGGACGTCCCTGCCCTGTACTTCGTGCAATGATGTAGAGCATATCTGGACCAGGGATGGCGCTTAAAAGAAATGCGGCGGTAAGCAGCAAAAGGATGTTGGTAGGCGTTGGCATGAAGTGATGGTCTCCTTGTTCTTTCTTCTGATGGATATATTCTTATCTGCCAAGATTACTTTGCTGGTAAGATGGTAGCACGAATTATATAACCTGTCAAGTTACTTTTAACGGTTAGTGTAAGTGAACGGGAATATTCATCGCCCTCTTCGTCCATATGAAAGATATTGCTGGCTCCGGAAAGAAGATAAAGTTTCATCTTAAGGTCGGGAACCTGTCGGTGTCTTGACAGGCACTCCAGGTTGGTTCGCGATGACTGGCCTCATCAGGGCGTCGGGGTCGGGGTCACAATAATGATCTGAGTTGGCTCTGTTGGTGCTGCTGGCAGCAAGACAAGAACCATGACGGCTAGCAAGACAAGGACAAAGCTTGCAATGAGCCAACGGTGCGAGCGTTGGAGCCAGCGCAGTTTCTCCTCGCTCACACTTCCATAGGTACCCTTCACCTTTTGCCAGGCGCTAGCACTCACCTCATTAAAGTTCACATCTGGCTGCACATAGGGTACAAATACGCGTGTTGCATACAAGAGGCTCATCAGCCAGCACACCACTGGTGTAGAGAAAAAGACCAAGACGAGCACACCGAACACGCCTCCAGGAGCCGCCATCACCTGTGCCCGGATCGTGCTGAACACGAAGATGGCAACATAGAGTCCCTGGAGACCGGTCGTGACCACAATCATTTGTTTGGCCGCATCCTCAATCCTTGTAAGCGCCTGCACCGGAGCCTCATTCCATACCCTGCGCCAATGCTCCGTCATCTCCTGAAGGATCTTCTCCTCATCCGGGTTGAACTGCTGCCCTTGTACCGGAGTCGTCATAGCTCCTTCTCCCCTTGTATCAGCGGGATGCCATCGCTCACGTACCGCAGAAATCCTTTGTCCCTGCCCAGGATAAACACATGCACATCGACATTATCGGGAACTTCGATCTTGTTGGCTCGATTGCAGTGTTCGCAGTAGTACACCCTCCTCACGCTCTTGCTGTGCGCTGCGAGTGGCTTCGATACCTTGGCAATGACCGTTGTCTCTTTCCCACAATCAGTGTAAGCACACGTGAATCTCAGTTCTTTCTCAGTCATGTTTCCCTTCCTCCTGTTGGCTTTATAGAAACTTGGCGAGAAAACCACGAGGTCTTTAGCCTCGTGGATGAATCGCTGTCTTTTAGCCTTGGCTGGCATTGCCAATCGTACAACGGAAGTAGCCATCACTCCAAAAGGTTCTTTCCAAAAATGGTGTTTCAAATCTGCCTCATAGCTTTTCCAAAGCTGAAAGGTGGATTCTTGCTTCAATGGGCGCACCATGGCAAGGAGTGAAATGCGGGGCTCGCATTTGATAAGACAATGAATATGATCTTGATCCACCTCCATGGTTTCAAAAGAAAAATCAGATGGTGCTCTCATATCCTCAAATATCCTTTTAACCACCTTTCCATACGTGTTCAATAGCTTCTTCCTGGACTTGCACACAAAAATCAGGTGAGAGAGGATGAGAAACTTGAAATGGTTCTTTGATGAAGAATCCATGATGAACGGGCGCTCACTCTCTTCATTGTACCACTTTGGCTTTTCCTTGTTTGAGTAACAAGCGGGCAATGACACACGAACAGGGCATCAGTGGTGCCCTCTCTGGTGAAAGCACATACACGACGTTCATGAAACACATTCCTTTCGGAAAAATGCTCTGCTTGCGCAGGTGATGCGTATCCATGCACTGTGACCATGCAGGGAATCCGGCCTCATCTCGACACTGTTAGCAAGGCTTTTTGCGCCTGAAGACCCGACCCTTTCCCCAGGTCTACTTAACTCCAGGCGACAGAGCAGCGGTCTGATGCGTCAACCGCAGGTGTCATGACCCATCTAACGTCGCTCGCATTTCTGCGGCTGAGTCTGGTGAACTTAGGCTTCCGAAGAAGCCGCTGAGTCTTTAGCTCAGCGGTAATTCACGGGTGTCCTCTGTCTCTTCCTGTTCCACTACAGCAACCAGAGGTCGATCACCAGCGTCATAAATGTCTCTTCATCCATGTGGTCACGTATCTCGGTAATCATACGCTGAGCAAAAGCACGATGAGGAGATCCTAAAGCATCAAAGAGGATATAGGTTTGGATCATGTACATCAAAGCCTTCTCGAAGTTCCTCTGCTGGTATGTCAACATCCCTAGCTGTCCAAGGGAGTTTGCTTGCCCGCGCTGGTCCCCTAACCGCTCTTTGATTGCCAGACTCTGCTCGTAGAAGCCACATGCTTGCTCGTACTCCTCCTGGTTTTGAGCAAGTATTCCCAGCTGGTGCAGGGTCATTGCTCGCCCACTCTGATCCCCCGACCGCTCTCTGATTGCCAAACTCTGTTGGTAGAGTCGATGCGCTTGTCCATACTCTCTTTGCAAGTGAGCAATCATCCCTAAATCGTGCAGGGTCATTGCTTGTCCGCTCTGGTCACCCAGCTGCTCGAAGAGGCCCAGGCTCTGCTGGCAGAGGCCACGTGCTTCCTCATATTCCCCCTGGTCCTCGGCAATGATTCCCAACTGTCTAAGGGAATTTGCTCGGCCGCCCTGGTTCTCCAACTGCTCGAAGAGATCCAGACTCCGCTGGTAGAGAGCACGCGCTTGCTCGTACTCCCCTTGGTCCTGTGCTATCATCCCTAACTGGTAGAGAGCATCTGCTTGCCCACTTTGGTCCTCCAGCCGCTCTGCGCTTGCCAGACTCTGCTGGTAGAGCCGATGTGCTTCCTCATATTCCCCTTGTTTCTGGGCGATGATACCCAAATGGCGTAGGATCGTTGCTCGCTCATTCTGGTCACCCAATTGCTCTTTGATTGCCAGACTCTGCTGGTAAAGCCGTCGTGCTTCCTCATGCTCCTCCTGCTCCTGGGCAATTATCCCTAACTGATACAGGGAGATGGCTTGCCCGCGCTGGTCACCCAATTGCTCTTCGATTGTCAGACTCTGCTGGTAAAGCTGTCGTGCTTGCTTGTACTCGTCCTGCAAGTAGGCAAGGTTCCCCAACTGGCACAATGCCGTTGCTTGCTCGCGCTGGTTTCCCAGTCGCTCTTCGATTGCCAGGCTCCGTTGGTAGAGCCGACGAGCTTCCTCATGCTCCCCCAGTTTCTGAGCAATGCTTCCCAAATGGTGCAGAGTTGTTGCTTGCATGCTCTGATCTCCCAATCGCTCAAAGATGTCCAGGCTCTGCTGGTAGAGGTGTCGCGCTTGCTCGTACTCTTCTTGCAAAGAGGCAAGGACCCCCAACTGCCCAAAGGAGATTGCTCGCCCGCGCTGGTCTCCCAGCTGCTCTTTGATTGCCAAACTCTGTTGGTAGAGGTCATATGCTTGCTCGTACTCCCCCAGTTTCTGAGCAATTATCCCTAACTGGTGCAGGGAGATGGCTTGCTCGTTCTGGTTCCCCAGCCGCTCTTCGATTGCCAGGCTCTGCTGGTAGAAGTCACGTGCTTGCTCGTATTTCTCCTGCTCCTGGGCCATCATTGCCAAATTGTGCAGGGTCAGTGCTTGCCCGGTCCGGTCTTCCAGCCGCTCTTTGATTGCCAAACTCTGTTGGTAGAGGTCACGTGCTTGCTCGTACTCCCCTTGCAAGTCGGCAATTCGCCCCAACTCGTGCAGGGAGATGGCTTGCTCGCTCTGGTTTCCTAGTCGCTCTTCGATTGCCAGGCTCTGCTGGTAGAGGTCACGCGCTTGCTCGTACTCTCCCTGCTCTCGGGCAATTACCCCCAACATGTGCAGGGTCAGTGCTTGCCCACTCTGGTTCCCCTGTTGCTCTAAGAGGCTCAGGCTTTGCTGGTAGTGATCGCGTACTTCTTCATGTTTTCCCTGCTCATAGGCTATCATTCCCAATTGATACAGGGCCACTACTTGCCCATTCGGGTTCCCCAGCTGCTCAAAGAGGCTCTGGTTGTGCTGGCAGAGGTCATACATTTCTTCGAATTTCCCCAGCTTTTGAGCTACCGTCCCCAACTGGTACAAGGAGTTTACTTGTCCCCTCTGGTCTCCCAACCGCTCGAAAAGGTTCAGGCTTTGCTGGTAGAGATTCCACGCTTGCTCGTACTCTTCCTGTATCTGGGCGATCTCCCCCAACTGGTGTAGGGATCTTGCCCGTCCGCCCTGGTCTCCCAGCCTAATGAAGAGGTCCAGACTCTGTTGGTAAAGTAGCCGGGCCTGGTCGTAGTCACCCTGCTCGTGGGCAAGATGTCCCAAATTGTGCAGAGCGTTTGCTCGTCCGCCCTGGTCGCCCAGGTACTCAAAGATGTGCAGGCTCTGCTGGTAAAGCTGCCGGGCCTGGTCGTAGTCACCCTGCGATAGGGCAAGATGTCCCAAATTGTGTAGAGGGTTTGCCTGTCCGTGCTGGTCGTCCTGCTGTACGAAGAGGTCCAGACTCTGTTGGTAAAGTAGCTGTGCCTGGTCGTAATCGCCTTGCAACAAGGCAAGATTCCCCAAACTGTGTAGAGGATTTGCTCGCCCGCGCTGGTCTCCCAGCCGCTCTTTGATGTCCAGATTCTGCTGGTTCTGCTGGTAGAACCTCCGTGCTTGCTCGTAGTCTCCCTGTGACATGGCAATGTTCCCTAACTCGTGCAGGATGACTGCTTGTCCGACCTGGTTGCTCCACTCCCTAGGGGTAGCTCCCTGCCCAATCTGGTTATCCGGCTGCTCGAAGAGATCCATGCCCTGCTGCAAGAGCTCCTGCGCCTGCTTATAGTTGCCCTCCCGGAATGCAACGATCCCCAACTCTGCCAGAACAGCTCTTCGTCCGATCTGGTTGTTCAGCCGCTCGAAGATCTCCTGGCTCTGCTGCAAGAGTTTTCGTGCCTGGTCGTAGTCACTCTCCAGGCGGGCAATGGTCCCCAATGTTACAAGGGTGCAGGCTACAAGCAGTGCATCCACCTCACTTATATCATCCAGGGTCGTCGTACAGAGCTCACGCAAGAGTGGATAGAGTCCAAATCGTATGAGCGTTTCTGCAAGTTCCATGACTAATTGGCCTGCTTGTTGCACACTGCCAGCCGCCCGCCATAAGCGATGCGCTTCCAGGTAATCCGACAGCTGACGAGACTCCTGAACTGCATAGTGCTCATACCACGTTGCTAATTGTGCCTGGACCTGTTTTCGAGGTTGCTCTTCTAGCAAACCTTCTGCATAGCGTCTCGTTAAGCTGTGCAGGTGATAGGTTTGCTCGTGCGGATCATAGCGCAGCAAGGACCAGTCGAGCAGCGGTTGCCATGCTGTTCGCTCTGCGCCCAATCCTTCCTCAATGGCGGCAAGAGGGAACGGTTGATGCAGCACACTCAACTGTGCCAAGAGTACATGAGATGCTGCGGACTTTTCTTTTAAGCCATTAACAGTTGTTTCCAGTGCGGCAAACTCGACCACCTGCTGCCGCACCTCTTGCCACTCTTTTGCCGAGCGCTGTTTTCGGGCCTGGGTGATACGTCCCTGCACATCATGGATTAGCAAGTCGAGACTTTGGCTGGCTGCCTCGCTGCTGAGCAAGTCATACACATACGGCAGACCACCGAACTCGTCTATGAGCCTCTTGCGCACCGTCTCGCCCAGTCGGGCCAGGGTGGGATGGCGCAGCAAGAGTTGGTTGGTTTCATAGGTACTCAAATCGTCGAGGTCCAGGTGCCGCAGATTGGCCGCGAACTTCCCTTGAG
>WNFJ01521201.1_pt3 | contig 10291 bp, 6 predicted proteins | sample 5400461 | NCBI WGS metagenome assembly WNFJ01 (sample SAMN13153349, study PRJNA577476) | soil metagenome | isolation source: 115 cm saprolite on Douglas fir-dominated hillslope | place: USA:California | collected 2013-09-17
GTGCTGGTAGGCCACGGGCAGATGCCTGAAAACGAGCTGGAAAAGGTGATGCTGAAATTTATCCGGCATGAAGCAGACGTGTTAGTGGCCACCACCATCATCGAAAATGGGCTCGATATTCCGCTGTGCAATACCATGATCATCAATCGCGCCGACCGGCACGGCTTGAGCGAGCTCTACCAGTTGCGCGGGCGCGTTGGGCGCTCCAACCGCCGCGCTTATGCCTATTTGCTGGTTCCCGCGGAAGCTGAATTAACTCCCGTTGCCCGCCGCCGGCTTGCCGCTCTCAAGGAATTTTCCGACCTGGGCGCCGGGTTCAAGATTGCCGCTCTTGACCTCGAACTGCGCGGCGCGGGCAATCTGCTGGGCGGCCAGCAGAGCGGCCACATTGATGCCGTCGGTTTCGAGATGTACACCTCGATGCTGGAGCTGGCAGTGCGCGAACTCAAGGGAGAAGCCGCTCCACAAGAAGTGGATACGCAACTCAACCTTGGACTTAACATCCGCATTCCCGCCGACTACATCGCCGAAGAAAACCAGCGCTTGCGCATGTACAAGCGAGTAGCGGGCATCGAAAACGAGAAGGCCCTCGCCGATGTCACCTCCGAGTTGAGCGATCGTTACGGCGCGCCTCCCGCGGCAGTCGAAAACCTGCTGCGCTATGCGGCGCTGCGATTACAGTCGAAGCGCATCGGCGTGGCCGGCATTGACCGCAAACGCGACATCGTCAGCATACGGTTCGTGGCCGATGCCAAGATCGACCCCCAGCGGCTGGCGGATTTCGTGGCGCGAGAGCGCGGCGCTCAGTTCTCACCTGCGGGCATCCTGAAATTTACTTTGAAGGCCACCCAGGCGGAAGAGGTGCTGGAAAAGCTGCAATCACTTCTGGATAGTCTTGCAGCCGAGAAACTGGCGGTATCGTAGACAAAGTAATCGTGTTTAGGGATTCTTCTGAGCGGCAAGACTTTCGTTGTCAAGCCGGAGGTTCTTCAAAATAGTTTGGAACCGCGCATCGGATGAGAAGCTGGCGAAGTCGAGGCTCACTTTGAGGCCGCTCAGTTGGCTCGCATGTTCGTCATAGGCTTGCTGCAAATACTGGAACGCCTTTTCTTTGTCTCCCAGACGGGCATAGTCAGCGGCCAAGAAAAAAGGTTTGGCGTTTTCTTCGAAATCGTCCTTGATCTCTTCACGCATTGCGTACTGAGTGGCCTGCTTGTAGCCACTCTTGCGATAGATTTCGAGCACCTGCCGGGCCCGGTCCGGGTGGCGAGAGGACCTCAAGAAGTTACTGAGTTCGGCAATTGCCTCTGGAAATCTGCGTTGGTGTTCGTAGAGAAGAAACAATCCTTTCTTCGCCGACAGAATACCGGGCTCAAAACCGATGGCCTTCCTGAACTGCCTCTCCGCCTCTTCATATTGGCCGTCTACCAGGCAGAGGAACCCTAGTCTCGAAGTAAAGTCTGCCGAAGTGGGATCGAGACCTGTTGCTGCTTTCGTTTCTTCAATCGCCTCGCGAATCTTTCCCAACGCCCGGTAATAAGACACAAGACGGAGATGCATTTCCGGGTCGTTGGACTGGAGCGAGACTGCACGCATGAATTCTTTGTAAGCCTCAGGCCACTGCCAATTGTTCAGAAAGATGGTCCCCAGTGCGGCGTGGCCTCCCGCATCGGTATCATCGAGTTGAATGGCCATTTTCGCCATGGCCGGAGCCTTAGCCGGGTCAATCTGATCTTGGGCAGGCACCCGCATGCCGGTTGTGTTCATGGCCGTGTAGCAATCTGCCAAGCCCGCATAGGCGGCCGCGTATTGCGGGTCTAACTGGATGGCTTGCTCGAAATACTTACAGCTTTTCTTCCACCACACGGTGGTCCAGCGATTGCCTAAATGGTAGTAGTAATAGCGTCCTTCCAAATAGGCATCATACGCTTCAGGCACGGGAATATGTTTTGGCTTGAATCCATCTTTTTCCTGAAGAGTAAGTTCTACGCGAATCTGCCGGGCCACCGTTCCGGCAATCTCTTCCTGTAAAGCCAGCAATTGGCGCATATCGCCGGTGTAAGTGCTCGCCCACAGTTCTTCATTTTCGGCAATGCCGACCAGGCGCACAGTCAGTTGAATTTTATCTCCCGTACGGGCCGACCTGCCTTCGATCACTGCATCAACTCCCAATTCCCGGCCAATCTGGAACAGAGGCTCTTCGGAATGCTGGAATCGTGAAACGGATGTTGGAGAAACCACTCGCAACGATTCGATCTTGCCAAGGCTCTTGATCAGTTCATCCGTCATGCCGGCAGCGAAGTATTCCTGGTCCGAGCTGCCGGAAACATCCAGGAAGGGCAGCACGGCGATGGAATGAATGGGTGCCGATGGCGAGCTTTGATTGCGCGACTTAACGATGGTTATGAATGTTATCGCTGCCGTCGCCACTATGACGGCAAGGATTCCAGCCACTATGGTTTTTGTCCAAGCCAAACCTTTACCGTTGGCGCCTCTAATAGGCTCTTGTTGTCCAGAGGGGACGGCTAAAGGCTCAACGTCAGCACGCGATTCCTGCTCTGACGTTTCTTCCGTTAAGGGCTGAACCGGAGCCAGGAAGCGATACCCACGCCGTGGTATGGTCTCAATAAAACGGGGATTGGCAGGATCGTCGGCTAGAGTTGTGCGCAGCTTCGCAACGGCTTTGTTCAGGCCATTATCAAAATCCACGAAGGTGTCAGAAGACCAGATGCGCGCGCGGAATTCCTCGCGTGTAACAACCTCGCCCGGGCTTTCCAGCAGGAGAGCCAAAACCTGGAACGGCTGCTCCTGTAGCTTCAACCTCAGGCCAAACTTCCTGAGCTCGCCTCTGCGTAAATCGGCCTCGTAGACTCCAAAGCGAAGGACTTTAGGCGGACTGGGAGCGTCTGCAGCCAAATGTGGAAAAGTTTATCACTCTGTTCCAAAACGGCAAATCATCCCAAAACCAAGGGAAGGTCAAGATGTAAGTGCCTGTATTCTCAGTTAGATAGATGGGAATATTCTTTCCGCTTTCAAGTCATTGACCGCCGCTGACTTCTGTTTCTATCCTGACCCGAAGTTCGCGAACTTGGATAAGGGAAGGCAGAGCGTGGCCGCGGCCACGCATTGACATATTTGTCTCTATGAAAGTTCTGCGCTCATTGTTCGTGGTGGGGTGTCTCAAGCTGGCTAACGTCTTGCTGGGGCTGGCGCGCAAACTGGCCTGTGAGCCGGCGTGTGCCGTTTCAGCAACGATCTTGGAAGATCGCAATCTGGTCTTGGTTCTCCTGGCTGTCCTGATTCCATTTCTGCCTACCGCCAGCCGCGCCGGCGGATTTCAGCCTGCGGTTCCTTACACCGCCGGCTCCAATCCTTCGGTTGTGGCGGTTGGTGATTTCAATGGAGATGGCATCCCCGATTTGGCCGTGGAAAACTTCGGCGGCACCATCAGTATTTTTACCGGCACGGGAACTGGAACTTTTTCACCCGCAACAAACTACGCTTCAGCTTCTTCGGCCGGCGTTGCGGTTGCAGATTTCAATGGGGATGGAAAACTTGATATTGCCACCGCCGATTATTTTAGCGGCAAGGTCAGGATTCTCATCAATAACGGTTCTGGCGCGTTTCCTACGAATTTGGAATTTGCAGCCGGTTCTGGTCCGGTCTTTGTCGCGGTAGGAGATTTTAATGGCGACGGCAAACCCGATTTAGTGGTCGCCAACTCTGGGTCGAATCAAATCAATGTGCTGCTGAACACGACCAGCGGCGCCACCTTGAGCTTTGGCGCACCCACGCCGTATACAGTGGGCACACAGCCATTTTTTGTAGGCGTTGCCGATTTAAACGGGGATGGCAAGCTCGACCTTATTACCGCCAACAGTGGCAGTAATAACGTAAGTGTTCTGCTGGGGAACGGCGATGGCACATTTGCTCCGGTAACCAACTTTGCAGCAGGAGCGAGCCCAAATTCAGTAGCCGCCGGAGATTTCAATGGCGACGGTAAGACCGATCTTGCCGTCGCCAATTACGGCGATTCTACCGTAAGCATTCTGCTGGGGAATGGCAGCGGAGGTTTTCAATTCTTGAGGAGCATTAGCGTAGGGACAAACCCCAGTTCGGTAGCTGCGGCAGACTTGAATAACGACGGCAAACTAGACTTGGTCACGGCGAACTACACAGACGGAAACGTGAGCGTCCTGCTCGGACACGGCGACGCCACCTTTCAGCCTGCTGCTCAGTACCCGGCTGGCACAAGCGCAAACTTCGTGGCTGTCAGTGACTTCAACAAGGACGGCGTGCCAGACCTGGCTGTTGCCAATAACAATGCCTCCGGCAGCGGCAATACGGTCAGCGTTCTGCTGGGCAATGGTCTATTCGCTCCCAAGCATGATTTTGCTGCCGGAAGCACTCCCATCTCGGTGGTTGCGGCTGACTTCAACAAAGATGGAAATGTCGACTTGGCGGTCGCCAATGACGTTGATCCCGGCGGTTTCAGCGTTTTGTTCGGTGACGGTTTGGGCGGCATGGGGGCCGCAGCGTTCACTCTGACCGGACGCAACGGCTTCAATGTTTCGCTCGCTGATCTGAACAACGATGGACTGCCCGATCTTTTGGTCACTAACTTCGGAAACAATATCGTTAACGGTTTCGTGACCCCCGCGCTGGGCAAGGCAAACGGCACCTTCCTTACCCAGAGTGGTGTCGCCGACGCAAACTCGGGCAATCAGACCGCCGCCGCCGCGGCAGATTTCAATGGTGACGGCAAACTCGACATGGTCACGGCGGACCAAAGCACAAACAAAGTCTCTGTCTTTTTTGGCAATGGCAATGGAACCTTCCAGACGATGACCGCCGCAGACTACACTGCGGGCACAAATCCCATCTCCGTCGCCGTGGGCGACTTCAACAACGACGGCAAACCCGATTTCGTGGTGGCCAATCTCAACAGCAACAACATCACCGTGTTTCTGAACACCGGTACGGGTAGTTTTGCTCCCGGAGTTAACTATGCTACCGCTGCCAATCCTAACGCGGTTGCGGTTGGCGACTTCAATAACGATGGCAATCTGGACGTCGCGACCGCCAACTTCGGAGCAAGTAATGTAAGCATCTTGCTGGGCAAAGGCGATGGCACGTTTCTGCCAGCGGTTCCCTATCCGGCAGGAGCCAACCCCGCATGGGTTTCCGTTGGCGACTTCAATGGCGACGGCAATTCGGACCTCGCGGTTGCCAACTATGGCAGCGGCGACGTGAGCATTCTGCTCGGTAAGGGTAACGGAACCTTTGCCCCGCAAACCAGATACATCGCAGGTTCATTGCCGAACTCTGTTGCCATTGCCGACTTCAACAACGACGGCGCTCCCGACCTTGCCGTTGCCAACAAAGGTGGGAACGTAAGCATCCTGCTGAGCCGCGCGGGAAGCACGGTTTCTTCCTCCAGCTCTTCTAATCCCTCGCTCTTGACGCAAAACGTGACTTTCACTGCCGCAGTTGCCGCCAGTATTTCCGGATCAGGCACGCCCATCGGCACAGTGACCTTCAAAGAAGGCGCCACGGTGTTGGGCAGCGGCGCGCTGGATGGCTCAGGCCATGCGACCTTCTCAACTTCATCACTGCCGCTGGGAACCCACATAATCACGCCAATCTATTCTGGCGATCTGAACTTCCTTGCGCGTACACTGCCCGCGGTTGCCCAGACTGTGAATGTGGGCACTCTCACGGCACTGGTAAGCAATCAGAACCCATCCGGTGATGGGCAAGGCATCGTCCTCACCGCCACTGTCACGCCAACCGCGGGCAATAGCATCCCGGTGGGAAATGTAACTTTCTTGCAGGGCGGATCTCCTGTTTGCAGCAATGTGCCTCTGGATAACAGCGGAACGGCGCAGTGCGTTACCCCGGCTCTGACCGTGGGAACCTACACCTTTAAGGCCACCTATCCGGGCAGCGGGAATTATTTAAGCAGCGCCTCGCCGCTACTGACGCAGGTTGTGGAGCTGTTCAGTTCCACATTCGCGGGTTTGTTTGATCCCAATGCCGGTTGTTGCGTGGCGATCTTTACCCTGAAGTTCCGCCAAAGGATTGCTATTTTTTCTTCGCTCGGTTTTGAAAATGGTGGGCCGGTTCCGGCCGGGACGGTCAATTTCTACCTGGATGGAAATCTCGTCGCGACCAGGAACCTGGACGGAACCAGCCACGGGCAGATTGTTCAATTCATATCCCAGCAACCGAGCCAACTTAAGGCAGGGCAGCACACAATCACGGCGACCTACAGCGGTGACGGCAATTACGCCGGCAGCACCTCCGGGCCGGTTCCGTTTACACGTTCGCTACGGCCACATTGAGGCAGTTTTCGGGTGATGGGTTGGAATCTCTATATTGCAAAAGAAATTTGCGGCAATCGCTTCAAAATTGCCGGCGGCAAACCCGGCGCCCAAGGTCTCATGGCAGGTGCCTGGAATACGTCACGATGCCTATGCGAATGCGCACCCGATGACAGTGCAAGAAGAGAAAACAGAAAACCAACGTGGAACCTATCTTTACCCCGAAGCCTACAAACCTGCTGTTGCGGCAGTCACGAAAGAGGCAGGTAACGAATAACGCTCGCACGGCCGGGCACGGCTGTACCACAAGTGTTATTAAAGCTTTGCATTGTTTAAAAGTGCAACAGCACAGATGACAAGTTCTTCACCGGTCAAATATGATGGCTGGCGAGGAATTTGCCGCATGCGTCCTGTTGTTTTCCTGTTTGCCGCTCTGACACTGATGAGCACTTTTATTTCGGCGGAAATCAAGCGCCAAAAGCAGGCGCCGAAGCCGGCCCCTGCCACCAACTGGGATGCGCTGGTGGAAGAGTTTTTCAGCCAGAACTATTTTAAGTTTGGGCCTACTGGCGGAACCGCTGCCGGCTTTCATCAGTACGACTCTTTGCTTGAGGACTATTCACGCGCGGGCTATGAAAAAGAGATTCTTTCGCTGAAAGATTTTCGCAGCCGCTTTGAAGACTTCAATCCGCAAAAATTGAATGAAGAGCAGCAGGGCGACCGCCTGGTGGCGCTGGGTTACATCAACTCCACGCTGCTGAACCTGGATACGCTGCAACTTTGGAAGAAGAACCCAGACCGTTATTCCAGCAACATCACCAACTCGGTGTTTGTCATCATGAGCCGCAACTTTGCCCCTCCGGAAGCGCGGCTGCGCTCGGTGATTGCGCGCGAAAAACAAATGCCCACAGTCTTTGACGCTGCGCACGCGAATCTGAGCAACCCGCCGAAAATTTACACGCAGGTTGCGCTCATGCAATTGCCGGGCATCATCAGCTTCTTCCAGAAAGACGTGCCCGAGGCGTTCAAAGAGGTTCATGACCCCAAGCTCCTCAAGCAATTCAAGGCAAGCAATGACACTGTGATCCACTCGCTCGAAAATTATGAAAAGTGGATGAAGAACGATCTGTTGCCGCGCTCCAATGGCGACTTCCGCCTGGGCGCGGGAAACTACAGCAAAAAGCTGCTTTATGACGAGATGGTCGATATCCCGCTCGACAAGCTGCTCGAGATCGGCATGGCCGACCTCCGCCGCAACCAGCAACGCTACAAAGAGACCGCGGCCATGCTCGACCCCAGCCAGACCCCGCAGCAGATCCTGGAGCAGATGGGCAAAGATCATCCGGAGCCCGGCAAATTGCTGCAGTCGTTTCGCGATGTCCTGGGCGGATTAAAAGCTTATATCGAAGAAAAAAAGATCATTACCATCCCGTCCGATGTAATGCCAATCGTAGAAGAGACGCCTCCGTTTGCGCGGGCCTTGACCTTTGCTTCCATGGATACTCCCGGTCCCTTTGAGACCAAAGCCAAGGAGGCGTATTTCAACGTCACCCTGCCCGAGCACGACTGGACCCCGGAGCAGGTGGCCGAACACATGGCCGGATTCAATTACGGCACCATCATCAGCACGGCGGTGCACGAAGCCTATCCTGGCCACTACATTCAGTTTCTGTGGGAGCCGCAGGCGCCGTCGAAAATCCGCAAGCTCCTCGGTGCTGCTACCGATGTAGAAGGCTGGGCGCACTACTGCGAGCAGATGATGCTGGATGAGGGCTATGGACGCGATCCTAATCTGCCCCTCGAACAGGATAAGAAATTCTTGAAACTGCGTCTGGGCCAGTTGCAGGATGCGTTGCTGCGCAATGCGCGTTTTATCGTAGGCATCAAGATGCACACGGGAGAGATGACCTTTGACCAGGGCGTCGACTTTTTTGTGACCGAAGGTTATCAATCGCGCACCAACGGCGAACGCGAGACCCGGCGGGGAACCTCTGACCCGACCTATCTTTACTACACGTTGGGCAAATTACAAATCTTGAAGCTGCGCGAAGACTACAAAAAGAAGATGGGCGATAAATTCACCCTGCAGGAATTTCACGATCAATTTATCAAGCAGGGCTTTCCGCCCATCAAGGTCATCCGCAAGGCGATGTTGGGGGATGATTCGCCAGTACTGTAAATCCAGTTCTCAGTACTCGGTACTCGGTTGTAGAAATCGGATTCTTCAACTGAGTACTGAGTACCGTGTGCTGAGTACTTCATCGAGAGTGCTTATGTTGAAAGTCCGTAAAGCAGTTTTCCCCGCCGCCGGATTGGGCACGCGCTTTTTGCCCGCCACCAAAGCCATGCCCAAAGAGATGCTTCCCCTGGTGGATAAACCCATCATCCAGTACGGAGTCGAAGAGGCGCTGGCCGCCGGCTGCGACCAGATTGTGATTGTCACCGGACGGGGCAAGACCGCCATCGAGGACCACTTCGATGTCAGCTACGAGCTGGAGAAGATGCTGGAGGAAAAGGGAAAGACGGAGCTGCTGGCCATCGTCCATCACATTTCAGACATGATCCATGTGGCCTATGTGCGGCAGAAAGAAGCGCTGGGCCTGGGACACGCTGGTGGGCAACGAACCTTTCGCGGTGCTGCTCGCCGACGACGTAATTGACGCCGCTGTTCCCTGTCTTAAGCAGATGATCGATGTTTACGAGGAAACGCAATGCTCGGTCATTGCCACCCAGGTAATCGAGGGCCCGGCGATTTCTGCCTACGGCGTACTTGATGCCAAGCCGGTGGACGGGAAATTTCACGGCCGGCTCTTTGAAGTCTCCAACATGGTGGAAAAACCAAGAATGGAAGATGCGCCTTCGAACCTTGCCATCATTGGACGTTACATTCTTACTCCGAGAATTTTTGAGGCCCTCGACCATACGCCGTTGGGCACCGGCGGCGAACTCCAACTTACCGATGCCATACGGCTGCTGCTGCAGCGTGAAAAAGTTTATGGCTATTGCTTTGAAGGTAAGCGGCATGACACCGGCGATAAAGCCGGGTTCCTGAAGGCCACGGTGGAATTTGCGCTGAAGCGTCCCGATTTGGGCGACGACCTGAGGACGTGGCTCAAGGGGTTGAAGCTTTAATTGAGCCGCAGGGTATTGCTAACTCCCTGGTTAGCAACCTGGATTCGCAAGTTACTCTGACATTGCATTTTTAACGTTTCCGAACCATGATTTCTAGTTCTGTTCATCTCACCAGGAAAGCAGGTACCCATTGCCTATTCCCGTTCTGAAACCCACCGCGGCGCGCGACGAGAAATTTGCCGGTGTAACCTACCACATCGAAGGCGAACTGGTCCCGGTATTACACCTCGAACTGGCGAGTGTTCCGGTGTACTTCGAGCACTACATCCTCCTGTGGAAGGAGCCCAAGGTACAAATCGGCGTCAGATCTCTGAAGGGAGCTTTGAAGCGTGTGTTGGCGGGGATGCCCATCTTCATGACGGAGGCCAGCGGCCCCGGGCAGATGGGGTTCAGCCGCGACGGCGCGGGACACATTTTCGCCATCCATCTGAACCGCGGCGAAGGAATCGAAATGCGAGAGCACCAGTTTCTTGCCGCCACCGGCAGCGTCGAGTACACGTTCACGCGGGTGAAAGGCATTGCCAATATGCTGCTGGGCGGGACTGGGTTCTTCATTGATCATTTCACCGCGCCGAACGGTGAAGGCATCGTGTGGGTCCACGGATACGGAAATGTTTTCGAGGTGACTCTCGGAGCCGGGGAACAAATTGATATTGAGCCCGGCGGCTGGGTCTACAAGGACCGCTCCGTGCAGATGGATACCCAGTTTCAGAGGCTCTCCACCGGATTGTTTGCCAGCGCGGGACAAATCGTGTGGAACCGCTTTACCGGTCCGGGACGAGTTGGAATCCAATCCATGTATGTCCACATGCCGACGACGGAATAAAACACACGCC
>WNFJ01659642.1_pt2 | contig 10291 bp, 10 predicted proteins | sample 5400461 | NCBI WGS metagenome assembly WNFJ01 (sample SAMN13153349, study PRJNA577476) | soil metagenome | isolation source: 115 cm saprolite on Douglas fir-dominated hillslope | place: USA:California | collected 2013-09-17
TGCTCGTTGCTGATCGTGACCGATCCGGTGATCGCTGTCCCCGCCTGGATCAAACCGCCCGTCATCACTCCGGAATACGGAATCGGTGGTGGGTTCCCGCACGGGACGATCGCTCCGTTGTACGTGCCGGCGTACGTTCCGGTGAGGCCCGACGCAGGCGGCTGCGTGCTCGTCTGGGCGAGCGTGCCGCTGACGATCGGGGTGCCGCTCCCGCTCTTCGAGAGGCTGAACGCCATCGAGGTGCCATTGACGGTCGCGCTGATCGGAAAAGCGATTGCTCCTCTGTCAACCGGAAGAGTCGCGGTCGCGCTGAAGTTCGAACCCGAGATCGTTCCCGTCAACGGACCGGTGAGCGGCGGAAGGATGCCGTTGACCTGGCAGGTGGCACTAGTGTCTGGGAGGTTGTCGACTTCGGTTGTTCCGCTGACGGAGTTGCCCGTCTGTAGAAGGTTCAGCGTCACCGTCACGTTTCCGCTGATTGGCACCCGAATGACACTCCCCTGCATGTTGGTGTATTCGCAAAAGTCGTTGTATGACGCGCTGCCGCTCCACGTACCGGTCACGTCAGCGGAAACGGAAAAAGCACACAGGGCGACAATTGAAAAAAGCACAGCGGACACTGCGGGCCGAGAGACCATTTTGTCAGGCACCTCTTGCTGAATTGATGAACAATCAACGTATTGATTCCCAACCGTGCCGTCAAGGTCACGGCCGCCAGCGCAGCGAGATCCACCCCTTCGTTCCGCGGATTCGAGTCACGCGCGCGGCGCCGGCCGTCAGATCGAGCGCCGGGAGTTGCACGAGCGGGATCGGCGGCGTGTGCGTCGTGTACTGCAGGCCGCGAACGGTGAGATTCACGCTGTGGCGCTGCCAGAAAGCGGTGAGTCCCGACGCGGTGACCTCCGCGCGCACTCCACGATAATTTTCGATGCGCGCGAAATCGCGCGGCAGCGCGGGATCGATGACGCGTTCGATGAGGAGCGCGTTGGGCGTAATCGATGACGCCACGCCGCCGATCGTCATTCGCCGCGCCGCTTCTCCCGATACCGCGAATCGAATCGCACCGAGTCGGGCGCCGAGGCGAAGGCTCGCGCGCGCGTGACGCTGGGAATCGGCAGCGATGCGCAAGGTTCCGCCGTCATTTTTTCGGCGCACGTTGAAGGACGAGTCGATGAAGCCGCGTGACGATCGGCCGCCGAGTCCACCGCCCTCGATCGAGAGAAGCGTCATCGGGCCGTGAATGTCGTAGTTTCCGCGCAGCTCGATGCCGTGGCGGATCGCGTGCGCGGTCACCGCGACTGGCCATCCGCGCCAGGCGACCGCGAGCGCGCCTCCCTCCGACGATGCGATCGCGAGTGCATCGACGCGCCCGACGACGTCCCCCATCCGAATGCCGGCTTCCTGGCTATGGTCGTAGGCGGTCCACGATCCGCCGAGGATGCCCGCGAATTCCTGACGGCCGAATCCATATTCGCGTGCCGGCGCCAGCGATTCCGTTTGAAAAGCCGTTCCGACTCTTCGCGGAGATGGCACGACGCGCGGAGCGGATGTCGCGATGTGGGCCGTCGCGCTCGAGGGACATGAAGTACATCGAGCCGTCAGGCGCAGGCGCCGGTTGCATCGCGGCGCCGGTCGTTCGCGTCACGAGCGCCGGCTCGCGATCAATCCGCGCGATGTCGATGAAACCGCCGGACGCCACCGACGCGTAAAGCTTGTCGCCGCCCCACTCGGGCGAGAACGCGCCGTTGACTCCGCGGGCGTGCCACCCGCTGCGGTCATGCTCCGCCCACGCGAGTCGACCATCGGATGCGGCGCGGGGATGGGAATAGAGACGTGCGAGCGATGGCTCATTGTGTGCCGTTATATTGCCACTATATAGATCTACGATTACGAGCTGCGACAAGCCATTGCGATTTCGAACGGCAATCGCGTGTTTTCCATCCGGAAGCGGATCGGCATCTTCGACGTCGGCCAGATGCGTCCCGCGCCGATTCGTGCGGGATTCCGGTGTCCACAGAAAAAGATCGTGATGCAGGAAGCCTTCGCGATCGGGCTGCTTGTGCGTGTAGAGAATCGATTTGCCGTCGCGCGTCCAGCGCGGCGCCTCGATGTCGCCGCCGTCGCGTGGTGTCAGCGAGTGCACCGGCTTGCGTGGAAACTGCTTCGTGCGAATGGGAGCGACATCCTCGGGATCGCGCTGCAGCATTTTCTCGATCCGCTTTTTGAATTTTTCCTCTTCCGCATTCGGTCCGGTCGAGTAAATGACGAGCTTCGCCTCGCCGCGCTCGTTGCGCTGCACGAGCGCCAGCCGCTTTCCGTCCGGCGACACCGCAGGATCGCCGCTTCCACGCGACGTCTCCAGCCACAAGTCGCCCGCGCGCGCCAGCGACTCTTCCGCGCGTGCCACAGCCATCGCGCGCTCGGTCAGCTCGGCGGTGAATTTTCCGTAGAGGCGCTCGGGCGAGTCTCCGAAGACACCTTCGAATGACTGCTCGAAGCTGCGACGCTGACGCGCCGTCATGCGCGCCCACACCTTTCGCAGCGAATCTTCTCCGCTGCGCTGTTCCAGCCATTCCAGAAATGCGGAGCCGCCGAGGTAGGCCATGGAGGTGCCCGCGAAACTGCGATCGGAGTTGAGTTGTGCATACGTGGGAAGCCGCCCACTGATCGCCCACTTCCGCAAGATCGCCGCGCGCAATGAGCTGTTAGGCCGTCCCCATCCCGTGATGCGCCCCTCCTCAACCGTGGCGTACCCCTCGATCACCCACCTCGGCGCAGCGAGCGTGATCGGATTGAGCGGCAGAAAACGCGAGAGAAAACGTTGCATCGGATTCCGCGAGGGACGCAAGAGGATCTCGTGCGTGGTCAAAAGATCGATCCAGTCGTTGAACTCGCCGATCTGACTCTCCGGCTCTGGCGGATCGGTGAACAGAACGATGCGAGGATGGCCGAGAAGTGGAAGGGTGACGCCGTTGGCGCCGGCGATCGGATTCATCACCAGAATGTCGGTCACGTCCCGGGGCGAGAATCCGACTTCGTGGATGACGGCGGAGCGGACGGACTCGATGTGCGAGGCCATCTCCATCGCCCACGCTTCGTATTGCGCCGGATAATGGATGCGAAAATGCCGCGTTGTCAGCGTTCGCCAATCAGCGCTGGGGCCCTGGGCGAAGGCCGGGGCGCAAGTCAGCGTTGTCGCCAGAAACACGCCCCTCATCACGCCAAACATAACGAAACGATATCGCGATTGTTGCTGACGCCTGACGCCTGGCGCCCGACGCCTTCGTTTACTATCTCGCCGATGATTCGAAGAACCGCATTCCTTCTGCTCTTCGTCTGTGTAAATGCGTTCGCAACCGACGCCGCGCAGCTCCAGCTGGCAATCAAGAAACTCACGGTCGTCGGCAGCGCGCTTTACGTCGCGGCGCATCCCGATGACGACAACGCCGCGCTGATCGCCTACCTGGCCAACGAACGGCTGCTGCGCACGGCGTATCTGTCGATGACGCGCGGCGACGGCGGACAAAATCTCATCGGCGGCGAAAAAGGCGAGCTCCTGGGCGTCCTCCGAACGCAGGAGCTGCTGAACTCGCGTCGCGTCGACGGCGGCGAACAATTCTTCACGCGCGCGATCGACTTCGGCTACTCGAAGAATCCGGCCGAGACGCTGCAGATCTGGGGACACGACGCCATGCTTGCGGACGTCGTCTGGAACATTCGGCGTTTTCAACCCGATGTCATCATCAACCGCTTCCCGACCACCGGCGAAGGCGGTCACGGACATCACACCGCGTCCGCGATTCTGGCCGTGGAGGCCTTCGCGCAGGCCGGCGATCCGTCGAAGTTCCCCGAGCAATTGCGCTACGTGAGTCCGTGGCAGCCGAAACGCCTTTTCTTCAACAAGTTTTCGTTCCGGCCGCTCGCTCCCGAGGACCCGGCAGTCGCCAAATCGCTCCGCCTCGACCTCGGCGTCTACAACCCGCTGTTAGGCCGCGCATACACCGAAATCGCCGGCGTGAGCCGCACGCAGAACAAGAGTCAGGGAACGGGGTCGCCCGAGCGGAAGGGATCGATACTCAATTACTTCGATCTGCTGGCGGGCGATCCGGCGCAATCCGACCTTCTCGAAGGAGTCGACACGAGCTGGTCGCGTTTCGCGGGCGGCGATGCCGTCGGAAAAATCCTGCAGCAGGCCGCCGATAATTTCGATCCGAAGAATCCGCATAATAGCATTCCGCTGCTCGTGCAGGCGCTCGACGGACTCGATCGGTTAGGCGCAAAGCCGGCGTGGAATCCTCACGTGAACCCGTGGATCGCGATCAAGCGACGCGATCTGCTCGACGTCATCCGCGCGTGCGCCGGCCTGGCGATCGATGTCTCGGCGGCCGATTCGTCGGTCATCGCCGGCGGCGAGATCCCGATCAGCGTCACGGTCGTCAATCGATCCGATTATCCGTTCTCGTTGACGATGATCGCTTCGCGCTACGCCAATCCCGGAAAAGGAGTCGGCAAGCCGCTGAAGAACAACGAGCCGATCAAGACCGATCTGTCGTTCAAAGTGCCGGACGACATGCCGGTCTCGCAGCCGTACTGGCTGCAGAAGCCGCCCGGAAAAGGGTTGTACACCGTCGACAACCAGGAGCTGATCGGACTCGCTGAGAATCCGCCGGCGATTCCGATCGTCATCACGCTCGACGACAATCAGATGCACACCATCATCTTGACGGTTCCGGCGGTCTATCGCTGGATCGATCCAATTCGCGGCGAGCAGACGCGGCCCGTCGACGTTGTTCCGGAAGTCACGGCGAACCTGGAGCCGAAGGTCGTCGTCTTTCCCGACACGCAACCGAAGAGCGTGACGATCGCGTTGCAGGATTTTGCCGGCGCGACAGCTGCCAATGTCCGCCTGACGGCTCCATCCGCATGGAAGGTCAATCCCGCGTCAGCGCCAGTGACTTTCGAGAAAAAAGGCGATGAGGCGCGCGTGACCTTCCGCGTGACGCCGCCGTCCACTGAAACGAGCGCGGCCCTGACCGCCGAAGTCGAGATGCCGAACGGAAAGAAAGTCTCGAAGGCCATCACCACCATCGACTACCCGCACATCACGCCGCAACGCGTCTTCAGCGACGCGTCCGCCAAAGCGGTCCGCGTGACGGTGAAGAAACGCGGATCGCGAATCGGCTACATCATGGGATCGGGCGACGAAGTTCCAGACGCGCTGCGGCAGATCGGATATGACGTCACGCTGCTGTCCGATTCCGATCTCGAGAATGCCGATTTTTCCAAGTACGACGCGATCGTGACCGGCGTCCGCGCTTACAACGTCCGCAAGCGGCTGAAGGGCGCGCAGCCGAAGCTGCTCGACTACGTCAAGAACGGCGGCACGCTGGTCGTGCAGTACAACACGCTGCAGGATCTCGTGCTCGAAAGCCCGGGGCCATATCCGTTCAAGGTCTCGAACGATCGCGTGACTGTCGAAGAAGCGCCGGTGCGCTTCGTCAAACCCGATCACCCGCTGCTCAACACGCCTAACAAAATTACAGCGGCCGATTTCGAAGGATGGGTGCAGGAGCGCGGACTCTATTTCACGCACGATTGGGACCCGCGCTACGAAACACCGCTGGCGTCGAATGATCCTGGCGAACCGGAAAAGTTAGGCGGCGAGCTGTACGCGCGCTACGGCAACGGGGTCTACATCTACACGAGCTATGACTGGTTCCGCGAGCTGCCCGCGGGCGTGCCGGGAGCGTACAAGCTGTTTGCCAACATGGTTTCCGCCCGCTGAATCAGAGGACGAAAGTTCGAAGTTCGAAGCGCGAATGAAGAACGAAGAAAAAGAAAAGGAATTTCTTGATTCTTCGTTCGAACTTCGAACTTCGAACTTCAGACGGCTCTATACCGTTGTGCTGATTGAGCTGGCCGTCACCATCGCAATCTTCTACGCCTTCACGAAAGCGTTCCAGTGAAGCCGATTGACTGGATCGTCCTCATCGCGACCCTGCTGCTGATCGTCGCATACGGCCTCTGGAAAGGGCGGCGGCAGAAGCTTCTCGAATCGTATCTGCTCGCCGATCGCAAGCTGCGCTGGCCGACGATCGGGCTGTCGATCATGGCCACGCAAGCGAGCGCGATCACATTTCTGTCGACGCCCGGTCAAGCGTACGTCGACGGCATGCGCTTCGTGCAGTTCTACCTCGGCCTTCCCGTCGCGATGGTGATCCTCTCCATCACGGCCGTTCCGATCTTTCACCGGCTGCGAGTCTTCACAGCGTACGAATATCTCGAGACACGCTTCGGCCTCGGCACACGAACTCTGACCGCGATCCTGTTCCTCATCCAGCGCGGACTGTCGAACGGCATCACGATCTACGCTCCCGCCGTCATCGTCTCCGTCATTCTGGGCTGGAACATTCACGCGACCAACATCATCATCGGGCTGCTCGTCATTCTGTACACCGCGTCGGGCGGCACGAAGGCCGTCAGCTGGACGCACGTGCATCAGATGCTGATCGCGTTAGGCGGGATGGCGGTGGCGCTGATCATCGCAGTGCATACGCTGCCGGTCAGTTTTCTCGATGCCGTGCGCGTCGCCGGCCGCATGGGACGCCTCAACACCATCGATTTCGCATTCAATCTGACGACGCCCTACAACTTCTGGTCGGGGATGATCGGCGGACTGATGGTCGCGCTCTCGTATTTCGGCACGGATCAGTCGCAGGTGCAGCGCTATCTCACCGGCGCATCCGTGACCGAAAGCCGCCTCGGACTGCTGATCAACGGGATGGTGAAGGTGCCGATGCAGTTTTTCATTCTCTTCGTCGGCGCAATGGTCTTCGTGTTCTATCAGTTCGTCGCGCCTCCGCTCTTCTTCAACACCGTGGAGAGCGCGCGAGTCGCGGGCACCCTGGAATTCGCGCGGCTGGAGGAGGCGCATCGCAACAACTTCCTTGCGAAGCGCATGGCAGTCCTGCAGCTTGTTCAAAATCACGATGCTGCGTCCGTCGCGCGCGTCCGCGCGCTGCAACATGAAGAAGACTCGACGCGTCGCGCAGCCGTCGATTTGATCCGAAAGAGACATCCGGGCGCCGACGCGAACGACACGAACTACGTCTTCCTCACCTTCGTCACGCAATTTCTGCCGGCGGGCGTCGTGGGATTGGTCCTGGCGGCAATTTTCTGCGCCGCGATGTCATCGACTGCCGCGGGGCTCAACTCGCTCGCTTCGACGAGCGCAGTCGACGTCGTCAAGCGGCTGATGTGGCGCGATGCGACCGATCATCAATACGTGATCGCATCGAAATGGCTAACCGTTTTCTGGGGCCTGTTCGCGATTGCATTCGCCGAATTCGCGGGGCGGCTCGGATCGCTGATCGAGGCCGTCAACAAACTCGGCTCCCTCTTCTACGGCACGATCCTCGGCATCTTCCTGCTCGCGTTTTATACGAAGGAGATCGGCGGAACAGCGGCGTCGCTGGGCGCGATCATCGGCGAAGCGGCCGTGCTGTGGTGCGCGGCGTTCACGAACCTCGCGTGGCTTTGGTGGAACGTGATCGGGTGTGTGGTGGGTGTGGCAGCGGCCCTGCTGATCGAGAGGATGCTGCCGGCGCGGGAGCCCGCGCCGGCAACCGAGGCGTCACTTCGATGACGACGGAGCTCCCCAACTTGCAATCGACTGCTTGATCTCGGTGACCATGTCGTTGTCCTTCGGACCGGCGAGTGCGATCGCCTTCTGCGCTGTGGCGGTCGCGCCGCCGCGATCGCCGGCCATCGCTTGTGCACGGGCCTTTTCGAACAGGTTGCGAATGTTTGAATTCACCTTGATCGACTGACCGAGCCAGCGGTTCGCCTCGTCGAGATCGACGCGGTTCTCGATCGCAAACGTCGCGGCGCGCAGAGGAGTCTGCCAATCATCCGGCTTCGCTGCGGCAACGGCCGCGCGTGCATCGGCCAGGACTTTTTGCGTTGTGTTCGTGCCGATCGTGAACGGGACCGACACATTTTCCCAGCGAATTGCGACTGTGGCTTGATCGCTGCTCACTTGCGGGATCTCGAACGTCATCCACTCCGTGAATGGCGCGGTCTGCGGCTTGGCTTTGACGCGCAGAGCGTCTTTGGCGGGATCGTAATTGAACGATCCCCACTGATTCGCGGTGTTGTTGAAGACGATCGTCCACTCGTCTTTCCCAGGAATCGTGTGCAAGCTATACGTGCCCTTCGGAAGCGCCTGACCATTGATCGTCACGTCATCGCTGAAGCTGATGGTGGTCGCTTCGTTGGCTCCGGTGCGCCAGACCTTGTCAAACGGAACGAGCGCGCCCCAGATCTGGCGGCCTTTCACTCCGGGCCGGCTGTACGTGATCGTGACATCCGTCAATCCGACGGTCTGCGTCACGACCTGCTTCTGGCTGGACCGAGGGAGTTTGAGCTGCGGTGCGGGCTGCTGGGCAGCGAGAGGAAGTGCGGCAGTCAGCGCGAGCGCAAAGATTGTTTTTCGCATAGGTCCCCTTTCGATTTTGGCGGCGCGATCGTAGCAGAAAGAGCCTCAGCGCATTTTTCATGCAGAATGCAGCACGTATGACGACGATCGTTCTCTTCGGCGGCCGCTCCGACGAACGCCACGTCTCCGTCGCCTCGGCGCAAAACGTGGTGCGGGCGCTCGGCAATCCGCTCGCCTGGTTCTGGGCGCCCGACGGACCGGTGCACGACGTGGCGGTTGATGATCTCCTCTCGCATCAACGCCCGTTCGAGACCGATTTCCAGCCGAAGCGGCCGGCAATCTGGCCGGATATCGAGCAGATGCTCGATACGCTTCCGGTCGAAGACCCGGTCTTCGTACTCGCGCTGCACGGAGGCGCCGGCGAAGACGGCACATTGCAAAAGATGATGGAGGCCCGCGCCATCGCGTTCACGGGATCCGGATCGGCCACCAGCGCGGCAGCATTCGACAAGGGACGCGCCAAGGATATGCTCAAAGGGCGGGTGCGAATGGCGGAGTCGCGCATCGTGTCGGACCCGAAAAAATTGCGAGCGACTGTTCGAGAGATGCTTTCGAGATTCGACCGCGTCGTCGCGAAGCCCCTTGCGGGCGGATCGAGTCGAGGATTGTTCTTTGTCGATCAAGGAGATGATTTCACGACCGAGGTCGACTTTCCGTACATCGTGGAAGCGTTTCTTTCGGGACGCGAATTGACGGTCGGCGTGATCGATCGCGACGGCAAGCCGTTCGCGCTGCCGGTTCTGGAGGTGGAGGTCGACACCGGTCGTGCCTTCGATTACGCCGGCAAATACCTCGGCTCAGGAACTCGCGAAATCTGTCCGGCGAAGATTTCCGATCGCATGCGCGACGCGGCGCAGAAGGTGGCGGTCATCGCGCACGCGACGCTCGGATGCGAAGGCTACTCGCGGACCGATGTCGTGGCGACTGAGGACGAGACCTGCTTCCTCGAGCTCAACACGCTTCCGGGGCTGACTACCAGCTCGCTCGTTCCGAAAGAGCTGCAGGCTGCCGGAATCGGATTCCGCGAATTTCTAGAATCGCAGGTCGAACTTGCCCGTGTGAAGGCAAATGTTCTATCGCATCCTCGTTGACGTCACGGCGTTCGCACATTTCGCGTTCGTGCTGTTCGTCGCGTTAGGCGGGTTGCTCGTTCTGCGATGGCGCTGGCTCGCGTGGATCCATCTTCCGGCTGCGATCTGGGGTGCCCTGATCGAGATCACGAATTGGGACTGTCCGCTGACCACGTACGAAAACACGTTTCGGATGCGCGCCGGCCTGCAGGGCTACGAAGAGGGATTCATCGCGCATCACATTTATGGATTGATTTACCCGGCCGGGCTGACTCGCGGCCTTCAGCTCGCGATCGCGGTCTTCGTTTTTGCGATCAACACCGCGGTTTACTCGAGGGTATTTCCGATCAGGATTCGTCGATCTCCCCCACCGTGAACCCCGTCACGCCGATCGGTACGTCCGGTCCTTCCTTTGGCGTCGCGCCGCGGCGGCGGCTGGCCTCGATCTTCCTCTCGCCGTCGGGCGGGACGGCGGTCTCCTTTGCCAGTTGCGCACGCGCGCTCGCGAGATAGACCTTCACGCCTTTCTCGGCGTAGATCTGCGCGATGTGCAACGGCTCGGCGTCGATGACGATGTAGTCGTCGACGCGCGTCGAATAGATTGCGAACTTTCCGTTCGACTGCTTCTCGATTTTCCAACCCATGTCCGCGATTATCGCCGGAAGCCGTAGCGGATGCCGGCACGAAACGCGCGCGGCTGGCCCAGCGTGATCACCGGCGTGGC
>WNFJ01585214.1_pt3 | contig 10290 bp, 7 predicted proteins | sample 5400461 | NCBI WGS metagenome assembly WNFJ01 (sample SAMN13153349, study PRJNA577476) | soil metagenome | isolation source: 115 cm saprolite on Douglas fir-dominated hillslope | place: USA:California | collected 2013-09-17
AGAATTTAGGTGTGACTAGCCACTTGTCTTGCACGAAACTGAAAAATTGCGATGCTCGATAGTTCGGGAAGAAGGTCGCTAGATCACGTCCCGCCTGACCCGGCACGTCGAGGAGAAAGCTGGCGAAGTTGTTTGTAAAAGTGGTCGCCGACGCGCCACCGTTAGGAAATTTAACAGGATCAGGGCAGCCCGGACTCGTATCTCCAGGGCCACAATTGCGTGCCGTCTGCCCATCGTTGAAAGTATAAAGACCGCGTGGGCTGAAGGTCTGTTCCTGGAGCAAAGCGTCCCGAATCCGGCGCAGGTCGACGCCAAACTTAACCGTATGATTGCCGAGAATCTTGGTCCAGGTATTGGCAAAGTCAATGTTCGTTTCTGACCGAATCCATGGCAGGCTCGCAGAGAAGCCAATCAACGGATTGGAAAAGGTGCCGCCGTTAATTGTAATGCCCACGATTCCGCTGGTTATTGGGTCGCCAAGATTGACGCCAGGAATGCCGAGCGTAGTTGAAGTATTCGTGCCGAAATCGCTGTTGTGAGCCTCGTTATGGTACCACCCTGCACCGACGCGGAACTCAGCAACCAAAGTATTCGAGAAAAAGCGATTGTAGTTGAGGCCGATGCTATAGGTGTTCTGAAGGCCCGATCCTTCAAAATTGCCTTGTGCTGGTCCGCCGCCGATACCGAATATCGGCGCTTGGAAAATGGATGGACGCTGGTAGCTGAATCGCGCGCTCAGGCGATCTTTATCGGTAATGTTGGCGTCCACCTTACCATCAACAAAATCTGTATCTTTGTGGAAGGGCAGCAAAGCAAAGTAGTTATTGGTGTTGCTGGTACCAGTTGTGGGCGGCAGAAAAGCCATAAGTTTGGCGGAGATGGGATCAATCAAGGACAGCGGGATGATGTTAGGGCAACTGCCTGTCTTGCAGGCAGGATTGTATGCATCCCTTTGGTCCGTTATTCCATTAGGACCCTGAACCGTACCCATGCCCGGAGCGGAAGTAGCAAACAACTGCGTGCGGCCAGTAGCATTCGAGGGGCCGATGAACGGGTTGTAGATTGGCGTCGTCGAAGAGCTTAAATCTCCGGAGCGGAAGGCCATGTTTGGGATAGAGATCGTGTTTGTGTTCGCTTGGTGATCAAATACCTTTAGATAATCGGCAAAGAAGAAGAGCTTATTCTTCTTGATCGGACCTCCAATATTCCCGCCAAAATAGTTGTAGGCGAGATGCCCCACCGATTTATTAAAAAAGTTACGAGCATTGAAATAGCTGTTCCTGGCGAATTCGTAGGCAGCGCCGTGGTAGTTGTTGGTTCCCGACTTCAAGATGACGTTTACAACGGCGCCACTCGCACGGCCCAATTCCGCGTCGAAATTGCTCGTGGACACGTCTACCGTCTGGATGGCTTCAAGCGGCGGTATCAGGATCTGCAGAAGCCCCGTGCGTTCGTTGTCGTCGATGCCCTCGATCTGGTAGTTGTTGCCCTCGCGCAGTTGGCCATTGACTTCCGTCTGCAGCGAACTACTCGCGTTGAAGAACTGCGAATGCTGGAAAGTGGCGCGAGTCGTGCCAGGCACGACGTTCAGAAGGCTTTGGAAATTGCGATTGGTGCCGAGCGGCACGTTTTCCGTCAGTACGGTTTCGAGCTTGCGTCCCGTGTCCGCTCGCTCGGTCTGAAGGATGGGAGTTTCCGCCTCCACCGTGACGGTTTCCGAAATGTTTCCAGGCTGAAGGACCAGGTCGACGCGCTCCGTCGAGTTCACGATCACATCGATGCCGGCTCTCGACTCTCGCTTAAATCCCGACTGTTCCGCGGTGACCGTATACGTGCCCGGCGGCAGATCAGCGAATACGTAGTTGCCGCTCTCGTTCGTTCGGGAAGTACGGCTGATCCCGGTGTTCGTTTCCGTAATCGTCACCTTGACGTTGGCCACTGTGGCCCCAGACGAATCCGTCACCGTGCCGAGCAAAGTCGCATTGACCGCCTGCCCCATGACTGGTACAGAAAACCCCAGGAGTATTGCCCCGAGCAGTACGGCCACGGTCAGCTGCCACAGTTTGACCGGACAAGCGGTGGCAGGTGCTGCAAGTTTTTCGGTAGGCATTGCGTGAGAAGAATCCAAGGTGCGCATCCATGGGAAATACGAACGAAACAGTTTTTTCATGACATCACCCCACTCGCTTCGAAAAGACGCCAGCCCCGATACCAAGAAAACCAGCGATATGCTTGGAACTAGTTCCACACACTATCTGAGTGAAAACTCTCTGTCAAGTCCGATTCTCGTAAAACCAATATTTTGCATCGATTTTCCAACTTCCTGGGAATCCGCGAGCCTGTTGACCGTTGACGATACCATCCTCGTTTTGGTGTGCTAGACTTGCTGCGAGAAGAGGGGTTGACGAAATTCCGCACGAACGCCCGTCGGACGCCCGAGCGGCAAAAGGCCTCAGTGTTATGGAAGCAGTTCCAAGAAAAACGACGATCCGCGAGGTTGCCCAGGCTGCCTCCGTTGGCATTGGAACGATTTCCCGCGTGTTGAATTCCAGCTCTCAGGTAAGCCGGGAAACGCGTGCACGAGTACTCGAGGCCATCCGGCGTCTGGGATTCCGCCCCAATGCGCAGGCTCGCCGGATACTTAAGCGACGCGCAGAAATGGTGTGCTTTCTCCTGAGCAACCGCGATTTTCTGCATCCTTTCCATGCGCGCATCCTGCAAGGCGTCGAATCTTATGCCAGTAGCGTGAAACAACACGTCCTTTTTGCCGCGCTGCATTATTCCCCCAGAACACCTCCCGATGGGATCGACCTGCCTCCCGTCCTTCAGGAGCATGGCTTGATTGACGGACTCATTCTGGCGGGGACGGTTTATCCGAATCTGTTGCGCAGGATCGAATCCATCCATATGCCCTTCGTGGCCTTTAGTAACAATTTGGTTGGAATGGACGATGAGCAGAAATTCGACCAAGTAGGCTTCGATGACCTCAATGGGACGCTGCAGGCTACGCGTTACCTCATCGGCGAAGGTCATCGCCGAATTGTTTTCGCTGCAGATGTCACCTACCCGTGGCTGCGCCGGCGATTCGAGGGCTACCGGCAAGCCATGCGCGAAAACAAATTAAAACCCGTCTTGATTACAGCCCGAAGTCCTCAGAGCTTCGTCGATTTCGGTCAAAAGAGCGCAGGACGAATCTTGTCCCGGCAGCCGCGACCCACTGCCGCCGTCGCCGGCAACGACGAAATCGCGTACGGGCTTTGGCGATCGCTGCGGCGGCACGCAATGAAAGTGCCGGACGATATCAGCCTGGTAGGTTTCGACGATCGTGAAGAAGCTGTTCTGATGGACCCGCCGCTTTCGACGGTGCGCGTCTACAAAGAAGAGATCGGGGAAACATGTATGAAGATGCTTCTCGAGCGGCTGCATCATCCGCGAATGACCTTTAGCCAGCGTATCCTGCCCACGGAATTCGTGATCCGAGGTACCGTCCGCCACCTGTGAGAACGACACTTGCTGTGAGTAATCCCTAAAAATGGTTAGTACGCAGACGATGCGGCGTGTAACGCCTTAGCGGACGGCGCGGGAGGGCGTTTAGGGCAGAAGGGTCAAACGCAGGGACAAAGCCGCCAGCAGGGATGCTGGCGCTAGAAGTACTTCCTCAGTGGTACCCCAGGTCCATTCCCGTTTTGAGATAAAGACGCTAGCTTACAAGGGTCATGAGTCTGACATGCAAATTCCCGGTGAACTGAGTCATATGTAATTGTCGAAGACGGATCCTGGAAGCCGTTTGAGGTCCGTATTAGCCGAGTGAACCTGTTCATTTAAAAGGAGTAAGCCGGATTTTGAGGTCCCCGCTTAAGAGCCACGACAACCTGAAATTGCGCACCAAGCTGTTGGTGTGGCTTGTGCTGTTTTCGGCGGCACTCACCTGCGCCACTCTGCTGGTAGTGCGACGCTCGGCCCAGGCCCAGATCCAGAGGCAAATCGAGCAGGACGCCCACAACGCTCTCCTGACGATCCAAGCCGCTCAGCACCAGCGAGAGATGGCGCTGAGCCGCAAGGCCGACCTGCTGGCGACGTCGGCTTACCTGAGAGACGGAGACGCGACGACGGTCGAGGATGCCGGCCAAGACCCTTGGCAGTCTGGCGAATGTGACCTGTTTGCGCTCGTGGACGGAAAGGGCAAAATTATCGCCCTGCACACGACCAGCTTGGGACTTTCCGTTGCTAATGCGGAAGAACTGCTCGGACGATCTCCCAGGGAAGATAGTGGGGCAGGATGGTGGTTTGGGGGCGGACATCTTTTTCAGGTGGTGTTGCAGCCGTATTACGAGGATGAGCCAGGAAAGAGCCGCCTCTTGGGCACAGTGGTTGTCGGGCGTGAGCTTGACGCCAAAGGAGCAAGCGACCTGGGGCGCATTTCATCGAGTCACCTGATCTTCCGCTACGGCAACGACCTCGTGATGAGCACGTTTTCGGCCGCGAAAGAACAAGAGATCAAGGGGCAACTGCGGGACCGCTCGAAGATCAAAGAGATCCAAATAGACAATGAGAGGTTTTTCGTAAGTTCTGTCGAGCTAGCCTCGGATACCCAGCCAGCCCTGAGCCTAACCGTTCTGAAGTCTTATGATGAGGCAACGGCTTCCCTGAAGAGATTGAACCACCTACTGATGGGCGTGGGTCTAGCCGCCGTGTTAGTGGGAGGAGTATTGGTGTTTGTGATTTCGGACAGGTCCACACGCCCACTGGCGTGCCTCGCGGAGGGCGTGCGCGCCCTCGAACAAGGTAATTTCATCTACCCACTGAAATCGCATGGTGGTGATGAGGTTGCGCAGGTCACCCGTGCTTTCGAGGACATGCGCAAAACATTGCAGAGGAACGAAGTACAAAGACAACAGCATGAAGTACAAAGGCAACAGCTTGAAGGACAACTTCGCCAAGCACAGAAGATGGATGCCATGGGGCGCCTGGCCGGCGGCGTGGCTCATGACTTCAACAATCTCCTAACCGTCATCAAGGGGAATAGCAGTTTATTGGTTGATTGCCTGCAATCCGATGAGCGGCTCCTTGGGCGCACGCAGCAGATAGAAAAGGCAGCGGACCGCGCGGCTTCGCTGACGCGCCAGTTGCTGGCCTTCTGCCGGATGCAAGTATTGCAGCCGAAAATCCTGGACTTGAATATGCTGGTCTCGGAAATGTGCAAACTACTCAGACGGCTGATTCGCGAAGATATTGCGTTCACATTCCACGCGGGCAAGTCTCTTGGGCGAGTGAAGGCAGATCCAGGACAGATCGAACAAGTCATCATGAATCTTGCAGTGAATGCCAGTGACGCCATGCTAGCGGGCGGCAATCTAACCATCGAAACGCGTAACGTGACAGTGGATGGGGAAGGCGCCCTGGCTCGGCCTCCGATTCTGCCCGTACGGACACTGGCCAGGGCATGGATGCCGAAACGAAGGCTCGCATTTTCGAGCCATTCTTCACCACCAAGGAGCAGGGCAAGGGAACTGGATTGGGGCTTGCGACGGTTTACGGCATTGTTAAGCAGAGCGGCGGGTGCGTTTGGGTGGAGTCGGAACCGGAGAAAGGCGCGCGGTTCGAGGTCTCCCTCCCACTAGTCGCCGAGGCAGTGGAGCCTGCCGAGTCTGAGGAAATTGCGGCTACTCCCGTTCGGCGGCGCAAGACGGTGCTAATTGTGGAAGACGAAGAGGCGGTTAGAGAGCTTGCCTCCGAATTTGTGGGGTCCGCTGGGTACACAGTGCTCAGTGCCAGGGATGGCAAAGAAGCCCTCGCAATCGCCGAACAGTCGGACGAGCCGATCCATCTGCTGCTTACCGACGTGGTGATGCCCAAGATGCGAGGACCGGAGCTCGCCAAGCGGCTAAAGGGCCTACGGACCAGCTTGAGGATCGTTTATATGTCCGGCTACCTCGAATACAACCGAGGCAACGAGGACTTTTTGGAGGAGGGCTTCTTCCTTCAAAAGCCTTTCTCGCGCGATACGCTGGTGCGCAAAGTGGGCGAAGCGCTCGGGAACAGCACGCGTACTGTTCATTAGTCAGACTTGGTGTACTCGTCGCCGAAGAAATAGGGCGCAAGGCTAAATCTTCCGACGTCCACTCAGCGGTTCGCTGCCGTGGACGAACCCTTCCTGAATGTCAGGACCGGCTTTTTAGAAGCTGCCCAATTTGGAGCTGAAAGGCACAACCGGAGGAGCGCTCCTGGCCTTGAGCCAGGACTTCAGAGCGGAACGCCCGGCATCGGTCGGCGCGTAGTATTGGTCGAGCAGGCCCTCGCGCACCAAGCGATTGATGATGGCGATATCAGGAAAGTTCTGCCCGAGTTGAATCTTTCCATTAGGCCAAGACCACAGAGGCTCGCCGTTCAAGATTTGGTGGAAGGTCCGGGCTTCGGATTCGTTTAGGTACAACATAAGCGCTAGAGAGATTGATGCGCCGACTAACATGCCAAGCCAATTTCATAGCTTGGGAAGCGGGCGCTGGCCCCCCTGGTAGGTGAGCATTCCAAGTGCCAGGTATGCAAGACAGAAGTTTTGGTCAACCTGCTGATTTCAAATACGCTTACCAGTGGAATGTTCCGCCCAAATGCAATCTCTTGCGGCGCGCAATGAAAAAAACTTGCACTCAAATGCGAATGGAATGCACATGTTCTCTCCCCTATGGGGCTAAATCAAATTCCAGGGTTTGCGGTACTGCTTAGTGAGCAGCTTGTTGGCCTCGGGGTCGTTCACAAACTGCTCGTCGTCCCGGTTCCAGCGCAATTTGCGGCCTGTCTTGAAAGCGATGTTGGCTACGTGCGGCGCGCTGGTGGAGCGGTGCGTGGTCTCGAGGTCGGAGTTCGGCTTCTTGCGTGAGCGCATGCATTCGAGGAAGTTCTGCACGTGCGGGTAGTGCTGCGGGGAGCCTTCACTCCGGATCACGCCGGAAGACAAAACGCTCTCCCCTCCGTTGGGCTTTCGCTCAGGCCACAGCGTGTAGCCGTCGCGATCGATGAACAGAGTGCCCTCGGTGCCGAAAAACTCTATGCCGTAGCCGTGGCCGTCCGGGCCATGCGAATTAGCATGGCGATTGCTCCAAGTGACGACAAATTCTTTGCCGCCCACAGGTGATGCCGGGTACTCGAAGACCACTTCGAGAGTGTCAGGAATCTCGCTATTGTCGTCGAGGACATATTTTCCGCCGAAGGAGCTCACGGTCTTGGGCGCATCGACTCCCATGGCCCAATGCACGACGTCGATGAGATGCACGCCCCAGTCGGTAAGTGTTCCCCCGGAATAGTCCCAGAAGGAGCGGAAGCTGCCGATGCAGCGATTGCGGTTGTAGGCGTGGTAAGGAGCGGGGCCAAGCCAAAGGTCCCAGTCCAGCCAGGAAGGCGGATCAGTGTCGGGAGGGTTGCCCATGCCTTCGGGCCAGCTGTTACTGTGAATCCACGTTTTGGCAAGCGTGACCTTGCCGATTTTTCCGCTGTGCACCAACTCGACAGCCTTTTGAAAGTGTTCGCCGGAGCGCTGTTGAGTGCCGACCTGCACGACGCGGTTGTATTTTGCCGCCGCCTGAACCATTCTGCGGCCCTCGGCCAGCGTATGCGAGAGAGGCTTTTCGACGTAGACATCCTTACCGGCTTCACAAGCCATGATCATGGGGATAGCGTGCCAATGGTCAGGGGTGGCGATGATCACTGCCTGGATGTCCTTATTGTCGAGGAGAGCGCGAAAGTCCTTGAAGCCCTTGGCCTTGCCATCGGTAAGTTCGAGAGCGCGGTCCAGATTGGGTACGAAGGGATCGGCAATGGCGATGGCATCGACCTGGCCGGTTCGCAGAAAATCTTTCAGGTCGAATTGACCCATTCCGCCGGCGCCGATCAGACCGACGCCAATGCGGTCGTTGGCTCCCAAGATGCTTTGAGCGAATGGCCCAGCCGAAGCGGCAATGCTTAGCGCAGCACCCGCTAGGCCCTTGTTGAAGTCCCTGCGAGTTATCTCAGATCTGTCCATTTTCTCCTACCTCCATTTCAGTTTTGGGAGCGCCCCCCGGCGGCCCGCTACATTCTCGCGCAAGATGCCGCCGGCGGGGGAATCAAAATCGAGGAACAATAGTGAAAAAGTCGAGCGAAAGGCAGCGCCCCTTATGGAGTTCTTTTCAACGAAGCCAAAGCGTAACGATGCGGAAAAGGGCGGCGCCGAAGAGGGCGGCGCCGGGTATGGTGAGAACCCAGGCGTAGACGATGCGGCGCGTGACGCCCCAACGGACGGCGGAGAGGCGGCGGGAAGCACCGACGCCGACGATGGCGCCGGTGATGGTGTGCGTGGTGCTGACGGGGATGCCGAAATGCGCTGTGCCCATCAAGGTGAGCGCCCCGGCGGCTTCGGCGGAGAAGCCGCCGAAGGGAGTGAGCTTGGTGATGCGCTGGCCCATGGTCTTGATGATGCGCCAGCCGCCCGCCATGGTGCCGCCGCCCATGGCGAGGTGGCAGCAGATGATGACCCAGTAGGGAACGTCGTAGGACTTCAGCATGCGGCCGGCGACGAGGGCCGTTGTGATGATGCCCATGCCTTTTTGGGCGTCGTTGGTACCGTGGCCGAGGCTGTATCCGGCTGCGGAGACGAGCTGCAGGCGGCGGAACCAGCGGTCGACCTTGAGCGGACGCTGGCTGCGGACAATCCAACTGGTGAGAATGGTGACGAGCATCGCGACGACGAAGCCGATAACCGGCGACAGAAAGATAAAAAGAACAGGTTTTGTCCAGCCGCCAAGGACGAGGGCTTTAAAACCGGCATGCGCAACGGCGGCGCCGCCGTAGCCGCCCATCAGTGCGTGAGAGGAGCTCGTTGGAAGGCCGAGGATCAGTGTAATGGTGTTCCAGGTGATGGCGCCGAGGAGACCGGCGAGGAGAACCTTTTCATCCACCATTTCGATATGGACCATGCCCTTGCCAATGGTCTTGGCAACGGCGGTGCCGAAAACGAAGGCGGCGATGAAGTTCCAGAAGGCGGCCCAAAGGACGGCTCGGAAGGGCGTGAGCACGCGCGTGGAAACTGGCGGCGTCGTGCCAGCCGTTCGAGAATTCGAAGGTGAGGGCGAGGAAGACGACGACGAGGAGGAGGGAGAAGCTAGTCAAGAGAGGAAACCCCCGAAGGAGAGGAGGTAAAAGAAGTTAAGGATGACGAGGAAGCGGCGCAAAGGTGCACGGAGACCAATTGTGGCGTGAGGAGCGGCATGTGGAACGTCAAGCGGACTTCAGGATGACGCCTTCGATGACGTTGGCGACGTCTTCGCATTTGTCGACCGCGGTTTCGATGACTTCGAAGATTTCTTTCCACTTGATGATTTGGACGGGGTCTTTTTCCTCGTCGAAGAGCTGGGCGATCAGAGTGCGGCACAGACGGTCGCTATCGTTTTCGTAGCGGTTGATTTCGATGCAGTGCTTAAGGGCTTCTTGCGGCTTTTCGAGGGCGCGAATGGCCAATTCGACCTCCGCGGTGGCCGAGACCAGGACTTTGACGAGATCGATAGTTCCTGTGCGGACGCTATCGACGCGATAGAGGACAAAACGGCTGGCGGCCGCGTCGATCAAGTCGATGACGTCGTCGAGGCGGCTACAGAGCTCGTAAATGTCTTCACGGTCAAAGGGCGTGATGAAGGTCTGATTCAGCTTGGTGAAGAGGGCGTGGGTGAGCTCGTCGCCTTCGTGCTCGATGGCTTTAACGATCTGCACTTGTTCCGGGACGCCGGTGTAGTGCGAGAGCATTTTGAGCAGGGCTTCGGCGCCCACATGGATATTCGCTGCTTGTTTGGCAAAGAGGTCAAAGAAACCCACTTCGCGCGGCAAGAACCGCTGCAAAAGTCCTGGCATTGGTGACTCTCCCCTGAAGAGTCTGTGGCGAAGCTTACGGACGATATCAGAGGAGGTAGGTGTAGGCAAGCAAGGGCATGGGGGACAGCGAGTAGGGGAATAGTCAAAAGAAGAAGGGCGGCCCGTGAGGGCCGCCCTTTAGGATTGAGGTTACGGGCGAGCTGGTAAAGCGAAGCCCGAGCACAGGCTGAAGCCTGTGCTACTCGGATTTAGTACATGCCGCCCATGCCGCCAGCGCCGGGAGCTCCCGCGGCGGCTGCTGCCTTGGTGTCTTCCTTGATGTCGGCGATTAGGGCTTCGGTAGTGAGCATCAAGCCCGCGATGGACGCTGCGTTCTGCAGCGCGAGGCGGGTGACCTTGGCCGGGTCGATGATGCCCATCTTGATCATGTCGCCGTACTCGCCGGTCTCGGCG
>WNFJ01439081.1_pt1 | contig 10287 bp, 8 predicted proteins | sample 5400461 | NCBI WGS metagenome assembly WNFJ01 (sample SAMN13153349, study PRJNA577476) | soil metagenome | isolation source: 115 cm saprolite on Douglas fir-dominated hillslope | place: USA:California | collected 2013-09-17
GATCGAACGGGTGGGCGCCGAATTGCGCGCCATGATGCCCTGGTCCGAGGAAGGGAAGGCCCGGGCGGCCGCCGACCTCCGGCCGCCGCGCCCCGCGGCAGGCGCGCCCAAGGAGCCCGCGGCGGCCCGGTGACCCGCCGGACGCTGTTCGCGAAGGTCTGGGACGCGCACGTCGTCCATCGGCTTCCCGAAGGGCCGGAGCTGGTGTATGTGGACCTCCACCTGGTCCACGAGGTGACCTCGCCCCAGGCGTTCGCCGGGCTGCGGCTGGCCGGCCGGCGAGTCCGGCGCCCCGAGCTGACCGTGGCGACCGTGGACCACAACGTGCCCACGGACGATCGCACGCGGCCGATCGCCGACCCCCTCGCGGCGCGCCAGATCGAATCCCTCACGACCAACGCGCACGAGTTTGGGATCGAGCTCTTCGACTTGGCGTCCCCGCACCAGGGCATCGTGCACGTGATCGGCCCTGAGCTGGGCCTCACCCAACCGGGCATGCTCGTCGTGTGCGGGGACTCGCACACGTCCACCCATGGCGCGTTCGGGGCGCTCGCCTTCGGGATCGGCACGAGCGAGGTGGAACACGTCCTCGCTACCCAGTGCCTCGTGCTCGCGCGCCCGAAGACGATGGAGGTCCGCGTGGCGGGCGCGCTCGGCCCGGGGGTCACGGCGAAAGATCTGATCCTCGCCCTGATCGGGCGCCTCGGCACGGCCGGCGCCACCGGGCACGTCATCGAGTACACGGGCGAGGCCATCCGGAGCCTCTCGATGGAGGGCCGCATGACCGTGTGCAACATGTCGATCGAGGCCGGCGCGCGGGCCGGCATGATCGCCCCCGACGAGACCACGTTCGCCTACCTCGCGGACCGACCGCGCGCCCCGCAGGGCGCCCACTTCGCCCGGGCGCTCGAGCGTTGGCGCACGCTCCCGACCGATGACGGTGCGGCCTACGATGCCACCGTAACGCTCGACGCCCCGGGCATCGCTCCCCAGGTGACCTGGGGGACGAACCCGGGGATGGTGGCGGAGATCACCGGGCGGGTGCCCGATCCGGCCGCGTTCCCCACGGACGCCGAGCGCCGGGCCGCGGAGCGCGCCCTGCAGTACATGAACTTGCAGCCCGGCACGCCGCTCGAGGGGCTACGGATCGACCGCGTGTTTCTCGGCTCCTGTACTAACGCACGGATCGAAGATCTGAGGAGTGCGGCCAGGGTGGTGCGGGGTCGGCGGGTGGCAGCAGGCGTCCGCGCGCTGGTCGTGCCGGGCTCCCAGCAGGTGAAGGCGCAGGCCGAGGCCGAGGGCTTGGACCGCGTGTTTCGCGATGCGGGGTTCGAGTGGCGCAACGCCGGTTGCTCGATGTGCCTGGGGATGAACCCGGACATCCTGGCGAGCGGCGAGCGCTGCGCCGCCACGTCGAACCGCAACTTCGAAGGCCGCCAAGGGCGGGGCGGGCGCACCCATCTCATGAGCCCGGCCATGGCCGCCGCCGCGGGGATCGCCGGGCACCTGGTAGACGTGCGGAGGTGGGCGTGACGCCGTTCGTGCGCCATGGCGGCCGGGTCGCCGCGCTGCCGCGCGTGAATGTCGACACGGATCAGATCGTGCCGAAACAGTTTCTCAAGCGGATCGAGCGTTCGGGGTTCGCCGCGGTACTGTTCCACGACTGGCGCTACCGCGCCGATGGCTCACCCGACCCGGCGTTCGAGCTCAATCGTCCCGCGGCCGCCACCGCGAGCATCCTGCTCGCGGGTGCGAACTTCGGCTGCGGCTCCTCCCGCGAGCACGCGGTCTGGGCCCTGCGTGAGTACGGGTTCCGGGCCGTGCTCGCCGAGTCGTTCGCCGACATCTTCTACGCGAACTGCTCCCAGAACGGGGTCCTGGCGGTGCACCTCGCGCCCGGGGAGATGGCTGAGCTGTTCACCCGCCACGCTCGCGCCGACGGCCACTACGATCTGATGGTCGATCTCCAAGCGCAGACCGTGCGCGACGAGTCCGGGTTTCACGCCCGGTTCAGCATCGAGCCGTATCGTCGCGACCGGCTGTTGCGCGGCCTCGACGAGATCGACCGGACCCTGCTCGAGGACGCGCGCATCGCGGCCTACGAGCGCGGCCGGGAGGGGGCAGCGGCCGGGAGCGCGCGCCAGGAGGGGGCGGGATGACGACGCACCGCATTGCCGTGCTCCCGGGGGACGGGATCGGACCTGAGGTGACGCGGGAGGCGGTGCGCGTGCTGCAGGCCGTCGGCGAGCGCTTCGGGATCCGCTTCGCCCTCAGCCATCACCCCGTGGGTGCGGCCGCGGTGGCGGCGGCGGGTGATCCCTTGCCGGCAGAAACGCGAGCTGCGGTCGTGAACGCCGACGCGGTGTTGCTCGGAGCCGTAGGCGATCCGTCGCTCGACCGCGCCCCGCGCGCGCTGCGCCCGGAGTCCGGCCTGCTCGGGCTGCGCAGCCTGCTCGGAGTGTACGCGAACCTGCGGCCCGTGAAGGCCAACGAGGCCCTCGCCTTCTGTTCGCCCCTGAAGCCCGAGCACTTGGCGGGCGTGGATATCCTCATCGTACGAGAACTCGTGGGGGGTCTCTACTACGGGGAGCCGCGCGGCCGGGAAAACGATGCGGCGCTCAACACCCTACGCTACACCGCAGCCGAGGTGGAGCGCGTCGCCCGCGTGGCGTTCACTGCGGCCCGCACGCGGCGCCGCCGCGTGCTGTCGGTCGATAAAGCCAACGGGCTCGAGACCTCGCAGCTGTGGCGCGACACGGTCACCCGGGTCGCCGCTGAGTATCCCGACGTGACGCTCGAGCACGCCTATGTGGATTACACCGCGATGCGGCTCATCACGGACCCCGCTGGCATCGACGTGCTGCTCACGGAAAATCTGTTCGGGGACATTCTCAGCGACGAGGCGGCCGTGCTCGCCGGCTCGCTGGGGCTGCTGCCGTCGGCGTCGCTCGGCGACGGGCCCGGGTTGTTCGAGCCGATCCACGGTTCGGCGCCAAGCCTCGCCGGGAAGGACGTCGCCAACCCCATCGGCGCTATCGCGTCGGCGGCGCTGCTCCTGCGTTATGGCCTGGGCCTGCACGAGCCGGCCGCCGCGGTGGACGAGGCGATCGCCGCCGCCCTCGAGCACGGAGCCCGCACCCGCGACATCGCGCGGCCGAGCGACCGCATGGCCGGAACACGCGAGATGGGCAGCTGCATCGCCGAGCTGGTGGGCTCGCCGGCACGCCGGCCGTTATCGCTCGTGCGCTAGAGGTCGGTCACCGCGCCCAGACTGGCGCTGGATACGAGCTTCGCGTACTTGGCGAGCACGCCCGCCCGGTGCTTGGGCGGGGGCGCGGTCCAGGCGGCGCGGCGCCGCTCGATCTCGGCATCGGGGAGCTCGAGCGTTAGCTGACGCCGTTCGGCGTCGATCGTGATCGAGTCGCCCTCCTCGACCAGGGCGATCGCCCCGCCCACGGCCGCCTCGGGCGCCACGTGGCCCACCACGAGTCCGTAGGTCCCGCCCGAGAACCGCCCGTCGGTGATCAGCCCGACCCGGTCACCCAGCCCGGCGCCGATCAGGGCGGCCGTCGGTGACAGCATCTCCCGCATCCCCGGGCCGCCGCGCGGCCCCTCGTAGCGAATCACCAGCACGTCGCCGAATGGCGGCGAGCGAGTCCTCCTCACAGTCGAACACGCGCGCCGGCCCGGTCAGTCGGTGGTGCGTGATGCCGGTGATCTTCGCGACGGCACCCTCGCGCGCCAGATTGCCGCGTAGGACCGCCAAGTGGCCCTGCGGGTAGAGCGGCCGGCTCCAGGGCCGGATCACCTCCTGATCGCGCCGGGGCTCAACGGGCACGTCGAGGAGCACCTCGGCCACGGTCTCGCCGGAAATCGTCAAGGCGTCGCCGTGCAGCACGCCGTGCGCGAGCAGGATCCGCATCACCTGCGGGATGCCGCCCGCCGCGTGCAGGTCGGTCGTCACGAAACGGCCGGAGGGCTTCAGGTCGCACAATACCGGCACCCGCTGCCGCAGCGCTTCGAAATCGTCGAGCTGCAACGGAACGCGGGCCGCGTGCGCGATCGCGAGCAGGTGCAGCACCGCGTTGGTCGAGCCGCCGAGCGCCATCACGACGGCGATCGCGTTCTCGAACGCCGCCCGGGTGAGGATGGCACGGGGCCGCCGGTCCTGGCGCACGGCCTCCACGAGCACCGCCCCGGACCGGGCGGCGCTCTCGGCTTTCTCGGCGTCCTCGGCGGCCATCGTGGAGGAGAACGGGAGACTCATCCCCATCGCTTCGATGGCTGCGGACATCGTGTTGGCGGTGAACATGCCGCCGCACGCCCCGGCACCGGGACACGCCCGGCGCTCCACCTCGAGGAGGTCCGCCTCGGAAAGCTGGTGCGCGCTGTACTGCCCCACCGCCTCGAAGACGCTCACCACCGTCAGCGCCTGCCCCTTGTATCGGCCCGGCTTGATCGTGCCACCGTACACGAACACGGCCGGGATGTTGAGCCGCGCCATGGCGAGCAGGGCGCCGGGCATGTTCTTGTCGCACCCGCCTACGGCGAGCACACCGTCCAGGCACTGCGCGTTGCAGACTGTCTCGATCGCGTCGGCGATCACCTCGCGGGACACGAGCGAGTACTTCATCCCCTCGGTACCCATCGAGATGCCGTCACTCACCGTGATCGTCCCGAAGGTCTGTGGCATGCCGCCCGCTGCCCGCACGGCGGCCTCGGCGCGGAGCGCGAGGGCGTTCAGGTTCGCGTTACACGGCGTGATGGTGCTGTGCGCGTTGGCGATCCCGACGATCGGCTTGGTGAAATCCTGGTCGGTGAAGCCTAGGGCGCGCAGCATGGCGCGGTTCGGCGCCCGCTCGACGCCACCCGTGATCGTCCGGCTCCGGAGACCCGTCATCGCTTCATCGCCCGCTCGACCTCCTCGAGCCGCGGCTCGATGGCGACCGGCCGGTTGGCACGCGGCGGCCGGGGCTCGAGCGCTTCGTGATACTCGGTGACGCTCGCGGGGTCCTTGAGCACGTGCCCCGTGAGCACGGCGACCACACGCTCGCCGCGGCGGATCACGCCTTCCCCGATGAGGCGCTGCGCCCCCGCGGGCGCCGCCGCGCTCGCCGGCTCGCAGCCGATCCCCGCCGCATCGACCACGGCCTTCGCTTCGAGGATCTCGGCGTCCGTCACCGTGGTGACGACGCCGTTCGTGTCGCGCACGGCGCGGACGGCGCGGTCGTACGAGACCGGGTTGCCGATGCGAATCGCCGTGGCGATCGTATGCGGCTCCACGCGGTGGCGCTCTCGGAACCCCTCCCGGAAGCTCTGCGCGAACGGCGCGGCGCCTTCCGCCTGGACCGCCGCCAGACGGGGCAGGCGGTCGATGAGCCCCCAGGCACATGCCTCGGCCAGCGCCTTGCCGAACGCGGCCATGTTCCCGAGGTTGCCGGCAGGCAGGACGATCCAATCAGGCGGCTCCCAGCCGAGCTGCTGCAACAACTCGAGCACGATCGTCTTCTGCCCCTCGAGCCGAAACGGATTCACCGAGTTGAGAAGGTATACCCCCAACCGCTCGCTCGCCTGATCGGCGAGCTCGAGGCATTGGTCGAAGCTGCCGCGGACCAGCAGGGTGCGCGCCCCGTAGGCAAGGGCCTGCGCCAGCTTCCCGGCTGCGATGTGCCCGTGCGGTACCAGGACCAGCGCCGGCAAGCCGGCGAGCGCCGCGTAGGCAGCCAGCGCCGCCGCGGTATTCCCGGTCGAGGCACACGCGACCGCGCGCGCGCCGATGCGCCGGGCTTGCGTCACGCCCACCGTCATGCCGCGGTCCTTGAACGACCCGGTGGGATTCTGGCCCTCGTGCTTGAGCAGCAGCTCGCTCGCCCCGACCCACGCGGCCACCGCTGCGCTGGCGACGAGCGGGGTGTTGCCCTCAAAGGAGGAAAGGATCTCGGGCGTCGAGGCCGTCGGCAGGACCGCCTCGTGGTAGCGCCACACACCCGACGCCAGCGTGCCCCGGCGCACGCCCCAGCGCGCATCGAACGTCGCTCGCAGCGCGGGCCCGCCCTGTGCGGGCGGGCGGTGGCGGACTTCGAGCAGGCCACGACAGTGGGGGCAGCGCGTGTGGGGGTCGGTCTCCGGGATCTCACTGCCACAGGTGGCGCACACCTGCCAGGTCGCGCTCATGCGCCGGCGAGCTGGAGCACATCATTCAAAATCCCGCCCGCCGTCACCGCCGGGCCCGCGCCGGGCCCCGTGATCACGAGCGGGTTCTTCCGGTAGCGCATGGTCGTGAAGATAAACTGGTTGTCGGTCCCGTTGAGCGACGCCATCGGGCTCGACGCGTCCACTACGACCAGCCCCACGCGGATGCTCCGCGCCGTGACGATCGCCCGATAGCGCAGTACGCCACCGCGCGCCGCAGCTGCGGCGACGCGCTCGGCCCACGCGGCGTCGTACTCGTCCAGGCGTCGGAGGAAGGCGTCGAGCGCGAGCCGGTCGGCGCCGTCCGGCACGAGCGATTCGACCGCAATGTCGCTGAGCTCGCCCGCAAACCCAATCAGCCGGCCGAGGATGAGCGCCTTGCGGGCCACGTCCTGGCCGGACAGATCCTCGCGCGGGTCGGGCTCCGGATACCCCTTCGCGATCGCGCCCCGCAGGGCGGTCGAAAAGGGCGTCCCCCGGCCCAGCTCGCCGAACAGATAGCCCAGCGTACCTGAGGGGCAGCCCTCGATCTTCGAGACCCGATCGCCCGACTCGACGAGCTTCTGGTAGGTGTCGATGATGGGGAGGCCGGCGCCCACGGTCGCCTCGTGCAGCAAGCGCCGCCCGTGCGCCTGCGCAGCCGCGCGGAGCTCATCGTAGCTGCGCTTGCCGGCGGTGACGGGACGCTTGTTGGCCAGCACCACGTGCATCCCCGCGCCCAGGGCTGCCTTGAGGGTCTCGGTCGTGTCGTCGGCGGTGAGATCGACGAGGATCGGGTTGGAGAGCGCGTGCCGCGCGATGAACGCCACGGCCTCGGCGGCACCCGCCCGTCGCCCGCCAGCGGGCGCTTTGGCGAGCGCCGTCCCCTTGGCCTTCGCGGCCGCCAGGGCGGCAAGCCGCCGGGGCGACAGGCCATTGGCGTCAAACACGAAGCCGCTGCGGTCGATCAGGCCCACGATGCGGAGCGTGAGCGCCTCCTGCTTCACTTTCGCGATCATGGGCGCCAACGTCCGCCCGATCTGGCCGAACCCCAAGAGCACGACGTCGCTGCGGTCGGGATGCGCGACCGCGCCGCCGCCGATCTTCGAGAGCTGGAACGCCGCGTGCACCGCCCGCTGGGCCCGCGGCGCGTCCGCCCCGTTCACCACGAGCGAGAGGTTCAGCTCGGACGAGCCTTGGGCGATCGCGATCACGTTGATCCGCGCCTCGGCGAGCGCGGCGAAGACGCGCGCCGCGATCCCGGGCGTGCCGGCCATGCCCAGCCCGACGACGACCACAGTCGCGAGACCGGTCTGGAGCTCGATGCCATCGATCTCCTCCCGCGTGATCTCCGGCCGGAACGTGGCCTCGAGACTCCGGCGCGCCCGCTCGGCGCTCGCCTCCGGGACACTGAAGCAGATCGAGTGCTCGGACGACGCCTGGGTGATGAGCGAGACCGAAATTCCCTCGTGGTGCACCGCGGCGAACGTCCGGGCCGCGATGCCGGGGACGCCGAGCATGCCGCTGCCCGTGACCGTCAGCAGCGCCTGCTCGGGGATCGCCGAAAGCGCCTTCACGGGATACTCACCCAAGGTGCGGCGGCGCGAGATCTCGGTGCCGAGCGAAGCGGGCTCGGCAAACGGGCGGATCCGGATCGCCACGCCGCGCTTCATCACAGGCCCGAGCGCGCGGGGGTGCAGCACCTTGGCGCCGTAGTAGGCGAGCTCGGCCGCCTCGCGCAGGTGCACTTGCGGCACGACCCGCGCGTCGGGCACGATGCGCGGGTCCGCCGTGAGGAGACCCGGGACGTCCTTCCACAGCGACACCTCGCGCGCGCCGAGCACCCGGGCGAGGAGCGTGGCGGTGAGGTCCGAGCCGCCGCGGCCCAGCGTCGCGACCTGGCCGTCGGGAGTGGCGCCGAGAAAGCCGGGCACGACGGGCACGACGCCACGGTTGAGGATCGGACGCAGCACGGTGCGGGCGCTGCGCTCGGTGCGCCGGAGGTCGGGAGAGGCGTTGCCGAACGTGCCATCGGTCTGTACGACGGCGGTGGCGTCCACGTACGCTACGGGACACCCGGCCGCCTCAAGGGCGGCGGCGAAGACGCGGGCCGAGAGCCGCTCGCCGCGCGCGGCGAGATAGTCGGTGGTGCGGGGCGTCAGCTCGCGCAGGGCGGCGAGGCCACCCGCCACCTGTTCGAGCTCCGCGAACGCCTGGTCGACGTGGCGCAGCAGGTCGTCGCGCGCGGCGCCGGCGGGCACCAAGGCACGGGCGGCGGCGGCGTGCTGGGCGTGCAGCGCTTCTGCCGCCGCCCGCACGTGACCGGCATCGCCCTGGGCGGCCCGGGCGGCTGCGTCGAGCAGGGCATCCGTCACGCCGGCTATCGCCGAGACGACCACGACGAGCGGGGCAGGGCGGTGCGCCAACACGATCTCCACCGCCTGGCGGATCGCCGCGGCGGTCGCGAGCGATGCGCCGCCGAACTTGTGGATGTGCGGGGGGCGGGCAGTACGGGCCACGGGCCGTCAGTCCGTCTCGTAGCCGCCGGCCGGGCGGTCGATGTGGAACGCCGCGGCTGCGACGGCGCAGTCGCGCCACGCACGCACCATCGCTACACCCACCGCCGCTGCCCGCGCCGGGGGGGCAAGGGCGACGACCGTCGGCCCGGAACCCGACAGGGTGGCACCGTACGCCCCTGCCTGCCGCGCCGCGTCGGTCACCTCGGTGTAGCCGCGCACGAGCGAACGCCGAAAGGGCACGTGCAGGACGTCGTCGAGCGCCGCTGCCAGCAGACGGGGGTCCCCGTGCGCGAGGCCCTGCACCAGCGCGGCACTCTTCGCCGCCGCACGCACCGCCTGGGCGTGCGGCAGCGTCGCGGGCAGGACGGCGCGCGCATGCTTGGTTTCCACCGTGAAGTCCGGCACCGCGAACACGAACGTGATCGATGCGTGCACGACGATCGGGGTTACGATGTCCCCGTCCGGCCCTGGGACGACCAAGGTCGCGCCACCGAACACCGCGGGCGCGACGTTGTCGGGGTGGCCTTCGAGCTCGGTGGCGAGCGCCGCCACGGCGTAGGCGTCGAGCGCGAGGCCGAGGAGCGCGCTCGCCGCGACCGCCCCGGCCACGGCCGCCGCGGCCGAGGACCCGAGCCCGCGCGCCACCGGGATCTCGGACTCGGCGGCGAGCACGAGGCCGGGCGGCACGCCGTGCCCAGCCCGGCGACAGGCGGCGGCGAAGCCCCGGTACAACCAGTCTTCGTCCGCCGGCACTGCGAGCGTCGCGAGCGTTCCGATGCGCTCGAGCGTCACCGGTGCCGCCGCGGCCGCCCCGGGGCTCGCCCGCCGCGCGCTCAGGCGGAGCCAGCGCCCCACCGCGACGCCCACGCAGTCGAACCCCGCACCCAAGTTCGACGACGACGCCGGCACCCGCACGGTCACGCTCGCTCGCATCGGCGATCACACCCCGTAGCGAAAATAGAAACGCCCGGACGAATGCCACGCCGCGGGCGGTCGCTTTTTAGCACCTTGTTTAGCGTGGCGGCAATACGCGGCAAATCACCACGATCACTTCAGTTGTATGTTCATACTTACCGCGGGGCTCGGGCAGCGTCAAGGAGCATCCCCGCGACCGCACGCGCCGGAGCGACCGCTGATGGCACGAATCCGCGTGGGAATCCTCGGAGCGACAGGCACGGTGGGCCAGCGGTTCGTACAGCTGCTCGATGGCCACCCCCAGTTCAGCGTGACGGCGCTCGCGGCTTCCGAGCGCTCCCGCGAGAAGCCCTATGGCGAGACCTGCGCCTGGCGACTGCCGGGAGATATGCCGGTCGCCGCCCGCACCCTCATGGTGCGGGGACCGGAGCCCCCCCTCGACTGCGACGTCGTGTTCTCAAGCCTCCCGGCCGAGGTGGCGGGCCCGATCGAGACCCGGTTTGCCGCGGCGGGATACCCGGTGCTCAGCAATTCGTCGTCGCACCGGATGGATGAGGCGGTGCCGCTGCTCATCCCCGAGGTCAACGCCGAACATCTGACGCTGCTGGACGCGTGCCGTGGGACGGGGCGGGGATTCATCGTCGCCAATCCCAACTGCTCGACGGTGATGATCGCGCTGGCG
>WNFJ01369975.1_pt2 | contig 10286 bp, 9 predicted proteins | sample 5400461 | NCBI WGS metagenome assembly WNFJ01 (sample SAMN13153349, study PRJNA577476) | soil metagenome | isolation source: 115 cm saprolite on Douglas fir-dominated hillslope | place: USA:California | collected 2013-09-17
GATTTCGCGAGCTGCGGGCATGGAAACGCGCCCGATCCGGTCGCGCGATCGCGATCACCGGCTGCATGGCGAACAAGGAAAAGGACGGCCTCTACGAGCGACTGCCCGACCTCGATTACCGCTTCGACATGCGCCAGTACGAGGCCTTCATCGAGGACTTGCAGGGCGAGTACGAAACCGACCCGGCCCAAACCGGTGGGGCGGTCCTGCAGCATGGGCTCACCGCCTACGTCCCGGTGATCTTCGGCTGCAACGAAGTCTGCAGCTTCTGCATCGTACCCTTCGTTCGGGGCACCGAGCGCAGCCGGCCGATGGCCGACGTCGTGGACGACGTGCGTCGCTTTGCGCACCAGGGCGTACGCGAAGTGACGCTTCTTGGCCAGACGGTCAATTCCTATCGCGACCCCGAGACGCAAGCGGGGCTCGCGCCCTTGCTGGAAGCGGTGGAGCGGGTGCCCGGCATCTGGCGGGTTCGGTTCTTGACCTCGCATCCTCGCCACGTCCACGACGACCTGCTCTTCGCCATCCGCGACCTGCCGCGGGTCTGCGAACACCTTCACCTGCCGTTCCAATCCGGCGACGACGCCATCCTGAAGCAGATGCGCCGCCGCTACACGATCGAGGAGTATCGGGCGATTATCGCCCACGCGCGCAATGTGATCCCCGACCTTTCCGTTTCGACCGATGTCATCGTCGGCTACCCGGGCGAAACCGAGGATCAGTTCCAGCGAACGCTGGCGCTGCTGGAGGAGATCAAGTTCGACGTGGTCCACATCCAGGGCTTCTCGCCGCGGCCGCGCACCACGGCGGCCCGACAGCCGGATGACGTGGCACCCGCAGAGAAGAAACGCCGGATCAACGTGCTGCTCGATGCGCAGCGGCGGATTGCGGAAGACGCCAACCGGCGCTGGGTCGGCAGGACGGTCGAAGTGCTGATCGAGCGGGCCGAGGGATCGGAGGTCAGCGGTCGGACCCGGCAGAACCGGGTCGTCATCGGCGATGCGCCGCTTGGTGCCGAGCCGGGCACGGTCCGCCGGGTGTATGTCGAGCACGCCACGGCCTGGCAACTTCGAGGCCAGGTGCTCAACTAGGCAAGCCCCTGAAGCCGGTCCCGGTCCTCGAGCAGTACGAGCGGATCAAACGCCAGCATCCCGACGCGATCGTGCTCTTCCGCCTTGGCGACTTCTATGAGACGTTCGGCGAAGATGCCGAGCGGGCCGCGCCGCTCTTGGGTATTACCCTGACATCGCGCGAACTGGGGAAAGGCCAGCGCTTTCCCATGGCCGGCGTGCCGTACCACGCCTTCGAGAGCTACGTCGGAAAGTTGCTGCGGGCCGGCATCAAGGTCGCGCTCTGCGACCAGGTCGAGGAGGCCGGCGCGGCGCGCGGCCTCGTCCGTCGGGAGGTCGTGCGAGTCTTGACGCCGGGGACCGTCATCGAGGACGCCTACCTCGAGGGCGGCGGCACCAACTATGCGGTCGCGGTCTGCCTGCGGTCGCACTACCACGGGATCGCGGCGCTGGATTGCTCCACAGGCGAGCTCGCCCTGCTCCGCGTCGATCCACGCGATGACGCCCTGGTCGACGAGCTGACCCGGCTGCGCCCGGCGGAGCTGGTCGCCTCGGAGACGGACCGGGCGCGGTTGCTCGCGCTGGTCGGCGCCACGCCGGTCAGCTGGGTCGATGCGCAAGACTTCGACGCCCGCGCCGCCGTCGACCGGCTGTTGACGCTGCTCAGCGTCGAAACGCTGGCGGCCTTCGGTTGTGACGAATGGCCGGAGGCGCTGGCCGCAGCCCACGCGTTGTTGCGCCACGCCGAGCGATCGCACCTGCGCCTCGAGCCCGGCCTGCTCCGGCTGCACGCAGAGCATCCGCGGTCCTATATGCACCTCGACCCACCGACACGGCGCAGCCTCGGCCTGTCGGGTGACCGCAGCTCCTCCGGCGAGGATCTCGCCGGTCTCATCGTGCGCGAGACAACCACCTCGATGGGCGCCCGGGAACTGCGGCGCTGGCTCGACCAACCGCTGCGCACACGGGAGCCGTTGGAGGATCGACTCAGCAGGGTGAGCCTGCTGGTCGAAGATCCCCTGGCGCGCGGCCAGCTCCAGGAGGAGCTGCACGGTCTACCGGATCTCGAACGGATTACCGCCCGCACCGGACAGGGCCTCGCCACGCCGCGCGACCTGCGAGCGCTGCTCAAGGCGCTGATGGCATTGCCGGGGGTCCGGCGGATCGCGGCGCGGTGGCCCGAGATGGCCAGCCCGCCGCCGTCATCGTCCGCAGCCGCCATTACCGATCTTCTGACAACGGCGTTGGTCGACGACGTTCCGGCGACGCTGCGGGACGGCGGCGTCTTTAAGCCTGGGTTCGATGCCGAGCTCGACGGCCTTCGCGACGGATCGAAGGCCGCCCGCGATTGGATCGCCGCGCTAGAACAGACTGAGCGCCAGCGGAGCGGGATTCGGTCGTTGAAGGTCGGCTTCAACCAGGTGTTCGGCTATTACCTCGAGATCAGTCACGCGAACCGAGAGCCGATCCCCTCCGAGTACATCCGCAAGCAAACGCTCGTCAACGGCGAGCGTTACGTGACGCCCGAGCTGAAGGAGAAGGAGTCGCTGGTCCTCAACGCGAAGAGCGCGACCGTCGCGCGAGAGCAAGCGCTCTTCAGCGAGCTCTGCCGGAGCATCACCGCGGCGGGAAAGGACCTGCTGGACACCGCCGCCTGGCTCGGGGAGCTGGATGCCGTCGCCGCGCTCGCCACTGTCGCGGCGCGCCATCGCTGGGTCCGACCCGCGTTGCGCGACGAGCCGGGAATCGAAATCGTGGGCGGCCGTCACCCGATGGTGGAGGCAGCCCTCGGGCCCGGCCGCTTCGTACCAAACGACCTACGGCTGACCGCGCAGAATCAGCAGGTTGTGTTGCTCAGCGGGCCGAACATGGCTGGCAAGTCGACCTACCTGCGGCAGGCCGGGATCATCGTGCTGCTCGCCCAGGTGGGCAGCTTCGTTCCGGCAGACCAGGCCATCATCGGCCTCTGCGACCGGATCTTCACGCGCGTTGGCGCCCACGATGAGCTGGCAAGAGGGCTGTCGACCTTCATGGTCGAGATGGTGGAAACCGCGCACATCCTGGCCCACGCCACATCTCGCAGCCTGCTCATCTTCGACGAGGTGGGCCGCGGCACGAGCACCTACGACGGGGTCAGCATTGCGCAGGCGATCCTCGAGTACCTCCACGACGCACCGCAGCTGCGGTCGCTGACGCTGTTCGCGACGCATTACCACGAGCTGACCGCCCTGGCACAGCGCCTGCCGCGGCTGCGCAACTTCCGTATGGAAGTGCGCGAGGAGGGCGAGCGCGTCACGTTCTTGCACCGGGTGGTCGAGGGCGGCGCCGACCGCAGCTACGGCATTCACGTCGCCGAACTCGCCGGGCTTCCCCGCCAGGTGGTGGTGCGCGCCCGCCAGGTGCTGTCGGACCTGGAAGGTCAGCGGCCGCTCGAACGGCCGGAAGCGAGTGCGCAGCTGAGCCTGCCGCTCGATCACCCCGTGGTCGCCGAGCTCAAACAGCTCGACCTCGAACGGCTGTCGCCGCGGGAGGCGTTGGAAAAGCTTTACGCCTGGCAGGGGGAGCATGCCGCGCACTGACACCGGCCTCGAGCCGGCGCGCATCGCGATCCTGCCGGCTGCGGTCGCGGATGGCATCGCCGCGGGAGAAGTCGTCGATCGGCCGGCGGCCGTCGTCAAGGAACTCGTGGAAAACGCGATCGACGCGGGCGCGGCCCGTATCCATGTCCGGGTCGAGGCCGCGGGCCAGGGGTTGATCGAGGTCGTTGACGACGGCCAGGGGATGGAACCGGCCGACCTGCCGGTCGCGTTTGCGCGCCACGCGACGAGTAAGCTGCGCTCGCTCGAGGACCTGCGGACGATCCGCACCCTCGGCTTTCGTGGCGAGGCGCTGGCCAGCATCGCCGCCGTCGCCGAGGTCGAGGCGGTCACTCGAAGCCGCGATGGGGGAGATGGGTTCCGCGTCCGGATCCAAGCCAGCGAATTGCTGACCGCCGAGCCGGCCGGCTGTCCGGTGGGCACGCGGGTCAGTGTCGAGCAGTTGTTCTTCAACACGCCGGCCAGGTTGAAGTTCCTGAAACAGCCCGCAACCGAAAATGCCGTGATCAGCCGCCTCGTCGGGGAGCTCGCTCTCGGAAATCCGACGATTGCCTTCAGCCTCGACCTCGACCGGCGGCGCGTGTTCGAGACGCCGGGGACCGGTGATGTGCGAGCAACATTCGCGGCGGTCTATGACACCCAGAACGCGGCGGCGATGCTCTCCGTCGAGGAGCCGACCGTGCGCGGGTTGATCAGCCCACCCGCCCTGCATCGGGGGACTCGCGATCACGTGGTCATCCTGGTCAACGGCCGTCGGATTCAGCATCGCAACCTCGTGTTTGCCGTCGAGCAAGCCTATCGGGGCCTGCGCGAGCCGGATCGCTTTCCGCTTGCTGTGCTCAATGTGCTGGTCGATCCGACCGAGGTTGACGTCAACGTCCATCCCACCAAGCGCGAGGTTCGCTTTCGCAATGAGGGCGCCATCTTCGCCATCGTCGAGCGCGCCTGCTACCGCGCCCTCCGGCAGAGCCCGGTCTACGAGCTGCAGTCCCCGAGTGGTGGCCCACTGCTCGAGCTACGGGAGACTGCGGTGGTCAGCCACCACCCTACCCTCCCCCGCGAGCGGGGGAGGGAGATTGACGAGCCAGCTGGGAGGGAGAGTGACGCGCCTCGGCTGCCACCGCTCGAGTACGTCGGCCAGCTCCTGCGCGGTTATCTCGTGGCCGAGGCGCCTGCTGCGGTGGTCCTGATCGACCAGCATGCTGCCCATGAGCGGGTGCTCTTCGACCGGATCGTGCGTCGCCTCGAGCAGCGGCAGCCATCGAGCCAGCTCCTGCTGATCCCGCACGTCGTGGACCTGACTCCTGGACAGCTGGCGGCCTTCCGGGAGCACGAGTCATGGTTGAAAACGCTCGGCTTCGAGGGCGAGGACTTCGGACCGCACACGGTTCGCATCAACGCCGCGCCCGCGGACATGCCGGAAGGTCGGGTCGAGCGCGTCCTGGAGTTGTTGCTCACCGACCTGGCCGGCGAGCGCACACCCGACCGCCGGCTGCGCGAAACCGCGGCCTTGCTCGCGTGCCACAGTGCCGTTCGCTTTGGCGACTCGATGACACCGGAATCAGCCCGTCAACTGCTGAGCTCGCTGGCGATGACCGACGAGCCGATCAGTTGCCCGCACGGCCGGCCGACGACGCTGATCCTTCCCGATCACCAGTTGAGGCGGCTGTTCAAACGGCCGTAGGCATCCCGCGCGTCGTCGCGATCGTCGGTCCCACGGCCAGCGGGAAAACCGCCATCGCCATCGCCGCCGCCCGTCGTCTCAACGGCGAACTGATCTCCGTCGATTCGCGGCAGGTCTACCGTCACTGCGACATCGGCACGAATAAGCCGACCCCCGAAGTGCTCGGGGGCGTTCGCTGTTGGTTGCTCGACGTCGTCGATCCAGGCGCCCCGTTCACCGTCGCGGACTATCAGCCACTGGCCTTAGAAGCCGTGGCGGAGATCGACCGCCGCGGTCGATTGCCCGTGCTGCAGGGTGGAAGCGGCCTCTACCTGCGGGCGCTCCTCGACGGCTGGAACCTCGCGGATGCGCCACCCAACTCCGAACTGCGCGCGGCGCTCGAACAGCGACTCGGCCTGGAAGGACCCGAGGCGCTGGATGCCGAGCTCCGGCGCATCGATCCAGCCAGCGCCGAGCGGGCCCAGCGCAATCCGCGACGGATGATCCGTGCGCTCGAGATTCACGCAGTCACCGGCCGTCCGCCAAGCGTCGCGCGCGAGTCCGAGCCGCCGCCATGGTCGACGACCATCATCGGGCTCGACGTGCCGCAGCCCGAGCTCGATCAGCGCATCGAGGCGCGTGTCACTCACATGATCGGCTCCGGGTGGGTGGAGGAGGTCGTCCGCATTCGTCGGGAGTTTCCGGCGGCCGACCTGCGGCGCCTGGGGCACGGCTACCCCGAGCTGGCCGCGTATCTGGATGGCCGGCTGTCACTGCAGGACGCCAGGGATTCAACGGTGCGCCAGGTGCGGCAATACGCTCGCCGCCAGCTCACCTGGTTCCGAGCCGATCGCCGAGTGCAGTGGCTTCCCGCTGACGCGGACCTGATTGTTGAGCGTCTGCGCGTGGGTATGATGACGGCAGAGGCGAGTTGATTCAGAATTCAACCGGCAGGCGCGAGCGCGCCTACCTGATGTCCCTGGACTACGAGGGCCAGGGGCTGGCGGCGGTGGAAGAGCAGATGCTCGAGCTGAGCGAACTGGCGAGGACGGCCGGCGTCGTCGTGGTCGGCACCGACACGCAACGGCGGCACAAGCCCGATCCGGCACTGTTTATCGGCAAGGGGAAGGTCGACTCGCTGCACGCGCTCAAGCACGAGGCCGGCTTCGACCTCCTGGTCTTCAATGAGGAACTCTCACCGCGGCAGCAGCGCAACCTCGAGCGCAAACTCGAGGTCAAGGTGATCGACCGCACCGAGTTGATCCTGGACATCTTCGCCCAGCGAGCCCGGACCAAAGAGGGCCGGCTTCAAGTGGAGGCCGCGCAACTGCATCACCTGCTCCCGCGGCTGCAGGGTGGTCGCGACCTCTCGGGCCTGGGCGCGGGCGTCGGCACGCGCGGCCCGGGCGAGCAGAAACTCGAGAGCGATCGGCGCCGCATTCGGCACCGGATCCGCGAGCTGGATCGTGACATCAAAGAGATCCGCAAGCAACGCGCGCTGCGGCGCGAGGGACGGCGTCGCGTCGCCTACCCGGTGGTCGCCATCGTCGGGTACACCAACAGCGGCAAGTCAACCTTGCTGCAAGCGCTGACCCACGCGCGGGTTCAAATCGAGGATGCGTTGTTCGTCACCCTCGATCCGACGACCCGCCTGGTACGGCTGCCCAACCGGCGCGAGGTGCTGTTCACGGACACGGTCGGCTTCATCCAGAAATTGCCGACCGACCTGGTGGCCGCCTTCAAGGCCACGCTCGAAGAGGTCCAGCAGGCCGACCTCTTGCTCCACGTGCTCGATGCCACGCGTTACAACGGGCGCGACCAGATGGAAGCGGTCCACGAGACGCTTCAGGACCTTGGCGCGCTCGAGAAGCCAAAGGTGCTCGCGCTCAATAAGGTCGACGAGCTGAGCGCCGAGGCCGTCGACCTGCTGCTCGCGGAAGATTGGTCACCATACCGGGCGGTTGTTCCGATTTCGGCGTTGCGAAAGACCGGTCTCGATCTCTTGGGCCAGGCGATCGCGCAAACCTTGCCCGGCGAAATGGTACCGATCGAGGTGCTCCTGCCATACAGCGAGAACGCGCGGCAGGCGGAGTTCCACGCGCACGGCAACGTCGATGCCGTCGACTATCGTGGCGACGGGGTGATGATGCGGGGCGCTTTACCGCGGCGGTTGTTGCCCAAGTTCGATCGATTCCGAACGCAGGGCGTGGATCGTAGCGCTTAGTAGGCGCCGGCGTTAGCGCAGCAGCCGGACGACCGCCACGACCTGTCCCTCGAGCTGGGCGGCCGTGCTATAGATGGGCTCGTACGCCGCGTTCTCCGGTTGCAACCGTACGCGGTTGGCCTCGCGGAATAACCGCTTGACGGTGGCGGTCGACTCATTGGTCTGGTCGTCTTCCAGCCGGGCCACGACGATACTGCCGTTGGGCGCGTCTTTCCCCGGACGAACCACGACGAAATCGCCGGAGAGAATGCCGACGTCTTTCATGCTGTCGCCATGGACCTCGAGGGCGAAAGCATTGTCCGAACCGACCAGCTCCTGACTGAGGACGAGGTGGTCGTCGATGTTCTCCTCGGCAAGGATCGGCTGACCGGCGGCGACGCGTCCGATCAGGGGCACCGCCACGACTTTGCTGAGCTTGGCCTGCATTTCATCGATGTCGACGACTTCGATCGTGCGCGACTTGGTTGGATCTCGTCGGATGTACCCCTTGCGTTCGAGGGTATTGAGGTGGTTCTGGACTGTGGAACTGGAGGAGAGGCCGACGGCCTCACCGATCTCGCGAACGGTGGGTGGGTAGCTGCGGATCTTCTGGCGAAACCTCAGGTATTCCAGGATTTCCCGCTGCCTGCTGGTCAACGGCTCCGGCATATCGTCCCCTCCCTTTTGCGCCGATGTCGACGGCCAGGAGCCGATCATCTCGCACCCAGCGCCGTCCCAAACGGCGTGCCCGTGGAGGGGGGAGAGGAGGGGTTCAGACCGCGATCAAAGCATCGTAGCACAGTAATTTCCGGGCGGATATCGGGTGAATCGCCCGAAAAGTCGGTGGCCGACCGGCGGCGAAGTTTCTGCAAAACGGGGGCATCCTAGCACATCTGTTCGCCCATTGCAAACACTTGTTCGGGCAAGGGATTGACGCGAACGCCTGTTCGTGTTACAGTCAGCGACGAACACATGTTCGTCCAGGACGGTGCCCGCCACGGATATCCGCGACCCCAGCGCCGCAGAGGCTGGGGCCGCGTAATCGTACTGGCTGCGGCGCTGCTGCTGGTGACCGGCCGCCTCGCCTACGGAAGCGGGCCGGTGCCCCGCGACCGCGTGGTGGTGGAGCCCGGCGACACGATCTGGAGCATCGCGGCCGCGCATTACCGGGGCGACCCGCGGCCCCACGTCGAGGCGATCCTCCAGGCCAATCGGCTGCAGACGCCGCTGCTCAGACCCGGGCAGGCGCTTCAGCTACCGCGCGAGTAGCGGACCGGAACGCCAAACTACGATGAGCACATCGCTGGTCAGTCTTGCGTCCCTGGTGCAGGCCTTTAGCCCGGTGACGCCGCAGCTCCGAGTGGCGGCGATCATTGTCCGTAACACTCAGATTCTGCTTGTCGAGCATCACAAGCGCGGCCAGCGGTACTGGGTGCTGCCCGGCGGCCGGCTCGAGGGTCACGAGACGCTGGAGGCCGCGCTGCGACGCGAGCTCAAGGAAGAGCTCGGCCTCGACGCCCGGGTCGGGCCATTGGTGATCGTCTGCGAGAGCCTGGCGCCCGACCGCCACGTCGTCAACCTCATTTTTCAGGCAGAGATAGGGGAGGGGGCCGAGCCACACCTCGACCCTCGCGATCCCGTGCTCGCCGGCTGGCAGTGGGTGTCGGTGGACCAGCTCCCCCGGCTGGATTTCCGCCCACCCATTGCCGAGGCCGTCCGCGCCGTCATCGCCGAAAAATCCGCGGGGTCCGTCCGCGTGCTAGGGGATACCTGGAAACCAGAGTCTCGATAGGCCGATCTGCGCTTATCGATTCAGCGTCATTAATCCGCCATTCTCTGAATGACCCAATACGGGAAGCGAGTCGCAGCTGCCTTCGGACTCGCGCCGGCGGAGCCGTCGAGCCACCGAGCCCATGTCGCGAGTCGTTAGAGGTGCGCCTGGATCGCCTTCGCCAGGCTCGGCCCGACATCCGGCAGCGCCGACGTCCCGAAGATGATCGTCACTAACAGCACCATTAAGAAGGTCGCGATCCGGGTGCTGATGGTGCGCTCCAGGTAGGCCGGGTCGTCCATCGTCTGCCCCGGGGGGGCCGCCTGCGCCAGCTGGCGCATCTCGCTCACCAAGCCATCGGCGTTGCTCGCCGCCCGTACCGTCTGGTTCATCATCTGACTCCCCCTGTCGTGGAATTTACGACGCTCGCGGCTGGCAGGCCGGCAGCAAAGAGCACGCCGAGGCGCTCGGCCAGCCGTTGCAAGACGAGGACTTCGCTGGCGGCGTAGGCTCGCGGCAGGCGGCGCGCCAGCTGCAGCGTCCCCTCCACCTCGGCGCAGCGCATTGGGGCGACGGCGATATGGCGCAGCCCGGCCGGCACCCCGAAGAGATCTTCCGGACGGCGACCGGCGAGCGGCTCGCGCAGGGCGCGGCCCTCGAGCAGCGCCTCGGCGGTCCGGGTGCCGGCGAGCGGCAGCCAGTTGGGCGCGTGGTCCTGGAGCGGGTCGTCGTCGCCGACGACGAGCTGCAGGCGGTCGCCGTAGACCCATTCCAGGTGCAGGCTCTCGGAGCGCAGCAGCTCGGCGATCACCGGGCGAATCGCGCCGAGCGCCGCCCGCTGGTCGGCGGCGTAGGGCGTCGCGAGGCCGGCCAACCGGTTCGCCTGCTCCATCGCCTCAGCCTGCTGCCGCTGATCATCGAGGGCCTGCAGGCGGAGCAAGCTGGCGCCCATTTCGCTGCCGACCGCGCGGATGAACCCCTG
>WNFJ01048440.1_pt4 | contig 10285 bp, 13 predicted proteins | sample 5400461 | NCBI WGS metagenome assembly WNFJ01 (sample SAMN13153349, study PRJNA577476) | soil metagenome | isolation source: 115 cm saprolite on Douglas fir-dominated hillslope | place: USA:California | collected 2013-09-17
AGCAATTGGCGGGGCCGGCCTGGTTTCCCCCGCTCGAGCCCGCCGGTGACGTGCTGGCTCGCGGCATCCCCGACGGCCCCGACGAAACCTACGAAGCGCTGCTCATGACGCTCCTGGGGGCGCTCTCCCAGGCGGTGCGCTCCGTGCGCGTGGCCACGCCGTACTTCTTGCCCGATCCGCCGTTGATCGACGCGTTGCGCGTGGCCGCGCTGCGCGGCGTGCAGGTCGACATCCTGTTGCCCGCGCAAGGGAATCTGCGGTTGGTGCAGTGGGCGGCCAGCGTCCCACTCTCCCAGATCGTCCGCTGGGGCTGCCGCGTGCACCTGGCCCCGCCCCCGTTCGACCACACCAAGCTGCTCCTGGTGGACGGGGTCTGGTCGTTGATCGGCTCGGCGAATTGGGACCCTCGCAGCCTGCGCCTCAACTTCGAGTACGCGGTCGAGTGCTACTCGGCGGACCTGGCGGGCGAGCTGGTAGGGGTGGTCGAGGCCAAGCGCGCCGGAGCCCGGGTCCTCACGGGGGCGGACCTGGAGCAGCGCCATCTGTCGATGCGATTGCGGGACGGCGTCGTCTGGCTGGCCCAGCCCTATCTGTAGCCGCCGAGCCGGCTCGCTTGAGCCGATTGACGCGAGACGCGGGGGCACGGCGGGAAGCGAGTCGCTGCCGGCCCCCGCGTCGCGCGTGACAGGTGTGCGGCGGGTACTCGCTTGTGGCGCACCCTCAGGGGCCGCCGCCCGGCACCGGTGCTCCTCCTAGCGGGTCGGCTTCTTGCTCGTCTCTTGGAACAATGGCAAGTATTGGCCGTACCCCTCCGCCTCCAGCCGCTCGACCGGAATGAACCGCAGCGCGGCCGAATTCATGCAATACCGCTGCCCCGTCGGCGCGGGACCGTCGTCGAAGACGTGCCCGAGGTGGGAGTCGGCGTGCGCCGAGCGGACTTCGGTGCGCTTCACGAACAGGTGGCGATCGACTTTCTGGCGGATGTTCGCGGTATCCAGCGGCTTGGTGAAACTCGGCCACCCCGTGCCCGAGTCGTACTTGTCGAGTGAGCTGAACAGCGGCTCTCCGGAGACGACGTCCACGTAGATCCCGGCGTCGTGATTGTCCCAGTAGGCGTTGCGGAACGCCGGCTCGGTGGCGTCGTGCTGCGTCACCTCGTACTGCAGCGGCTGCAGCGAGCGCCGCAGCTCCGGGTCGGCCGGCTTAACGAAGTCCATCGGGTTCCATCCTTTCCGGATGTTCTGGGCGGCAGCGGCGCGCCCGACGGGAGCGCTCCCAATCGCGAGCCCCAGCGCCAGGCGCAAGAGGCAAGCGACGCGCACCGTCGTCACGGCTCGGCGGGCGCCGCCGGTGCGCTCGCCCCCCACAACTCCTTCAGCCGGCGATCGCGGCCGCAGCCCTGACGGTACCACGCGTAGCGCGTGGGGTTCTTCCGATAATAATGCTGGTGATACGCTTCGGCGGGATAGAACTCCCCCGCCGCCACGAGGTGCGTGACGATCGGCTGCTGGAACCGACCGGACGTCTCGAGCCGCCGCTTGGATTGCTCCGCGAGACGGTGCTGCGTCGAATCGTGAAAGAAAATGGCGGTGCGGTACTGCGACCCGAAGTCGCACACCTGCCCGTCGAGCGTCAGCGGATCGATGTTGTGCCAGAACACCTCGAGGAGGCGCTCGTAGCCGATGCGGCTCGGGTCGTACGTGACTTGGACCGCTTCCGCGTGCCCCGTCCCGCCGGCGGACACCTGCTCATACGTCGGATTCCTGGTATGGCCGCCCGTATATCCTACGGTCACCGCCACGACGCCCGCGAGCGCGTCGAAGGGATGCTCCATCGACCAGAAGCAGCCGCCCGCGAAGGTCGCCACGGCAGAGCCGCTCCCCATGGCGGGGCGCTGCACCCGCTCGGCCGGGGCGCGACCGGAGCCCAGTGCCAACGGCACCCCGGCGAGCAGCACGCCGAGAAGTTCCACCCGCAACCGCATACGCCTATCTCCTCCCCCCTTTAGCAGCCATTCGTGAGCTGCGCAAGCTCAGAACCGCACCGCCACCGCGAAGCTCCGGCAAACCTGCTCGCCGGTGGAACAGACGCTCGCCCGCACGACCCCGCGGTGCACCGCGCGCCGCAGCGGGGTCTCGAGCGTCGGCGCGTCGGCGAAGTACGCCTTTTCCTCCGTGAGATGCGGTGAATCAAACCGCAGCACCGTCCCATCCTCGAGTTCCAGGGCCGGCTTGAGCCGCGCATTGATGCGGACGCCGGGCGCGGCGACCAAACTGAATCGACTCAGTGCGCCGCCGCGCTGCACTGCGAGTCGGAACGGGACCTCCGGGCCGCAGCCGGCCACGGCTCCCAGGAACAGCGCGAGGACGGCGCGCCTCATTCGGCCAGCAACTGCCGAATCCGCCCGTCCCAGGTACGGTAGTCGGCGTCCTTCAGATGGAACTCGCCGTAGCCCGTGAAACGAATCTGTCCCCGCTTGTCGATCAACACGAAGCTGGGCCAGAACCGGATCCCATAGGTATCCCACGTGCGCCGATCGTTGTCCTGGGCGTTGGGATAGGCGATGCCGAGCTTCGTGAGGGCGCGGGCGAGGTGGCCCTTGTCATGCTCGCCCGAGTACGGCGGAAACTCCGGCGTGTGGATCCCGATCAGGGTAAGCCCTTGGTCGCGGTAGCGTCGGTCGAACTCCACGAGGGAGGGCACCGTGTTGGTGCAGTTGTAGCACGTGAATACCCAAAAGTTGAGCAGCACCACCCGGCCGCGCAGCTCGGCGAGCCGCAGCGCGTGGTCGGCGTTGAGCCAGCTCGTGTTGCCCAGCTCGGGGGCCTCAGCGGTGGTGGCTGCCGCGGCCGGGGCGGCCGGCGCAACGCGGGTCGCGACCGCGGGCCGGCCCCGAGCCGCGCTCGTGGCGGCGCCGAGCGCCGTGACCGCAATGCCGGCGGCGAGGAACGACCAGAAAACGCGCATCAATGACCCCTTTCTCTCAGGCGACGGACCACGAGCCCGATGCGGCCGCGGTCGTCGTGCTTCGTCTCCGCCCGCGTAGCCCGGCGTCTTGGACCGGGCGAGCCACGGATCGGCGCGCATCACCGTTGGTTGTCGCGGATCCGAGACCACGGGACCGACTACGCTCGCGTAATGTCTCACCGCGTAGCACCGGCGCAAAGGCCAAACGCGAGAGGTTAGAGGGTTGTCATACTCTTCTAATCGGCCGCCGCGGCGCCGCCGCCGGGGCGAGAGGCGGGTGTCAGCCTCGCGCCCCTCATTGCCCGCGCGAAGCGGCCGGTCGTAGGTTGGGGCGTGCAGATATTGATCGTGGAGGACGACCGCGATCTCCGGCGCTTCCTCAGCAAGGCCTTCCGCGAGGAGGGCTACACGGTCACCGAGGCGGAATCCGGTGACCGAGCGATCGACCGCGCGCTCGCCGGCACCTACCACTGTATCATCCTCGATGTGATGCTGCCGGGACGCGACGGGTTCAGCGTCGTCGAGGAGCTGCGGCAGCGTCACGTCTTCACGCCGGTGCTCCTGCTCACGGCGAAGGACGAGCTCGAGTCCCGCGTGCGCGGCCTGGAAGGCGGCGCCGACGATTACCTCACGAAGCCGTTCGACCTCCCCGAACTGATCGCGCGGGTGCACGCGCTGATCCGCCGCGCCGAGCTGCGCCACCAGGATGCGACGCTGAAAGTCGGAGGCCTCGTGCTCGACCCGTTGACGCGGCGGGTGACGCAGCAGGGGCGGGTCGTGGACCTGAGCCCCCGCGAGTTTGCGCTGCTCGAGTTCCTCATGCGGAACGCGGGTCGCACGGTCTCCCGGTCCCGGATGGCGGAGGCGGTGTGGAACTACAAATTCGACCCCGAGACCAACGTGGTCGACGTCTACGTCAATTACCTGCGCAAGAAACTCAGCTTCGGCGACCAGAGTGCGCCGATCCGCACGGTGCGCGGGATCGGATACCGGCTCGACGTCCCGTGACCGAGCGCCGGCTCAGCACGGTGCTCACGGCGCGCTTCAGCCGCGTGGCGTGGGCCGCACTCGCGAGCTATGCGGTGCTCGTGGTCGTCGTGTTCGCCGTGGCAGCCGAAGCGGTGTTGCGCCGATCCCTCGAACACTCCGCCGACGTCATCCAGTCGCTCCTCGGCGTCTACACCGATTCCACGGGCGGGCTCGGCAGCGTGCTGCCCGCGACGCTCGCCGACCAGCTCCTCGTCATGGGAGGCCAGGTGGTCATCACGCGCACCAGAACCGTGGGTGGCGTGCCGCAGGTGTACTTCGTCTCGGCCGGCATGCCCGCCAAGCGCCTGGAGGGGCTCCCCGCCTCCGCCTCGCCCGATCAGGTGCGGCAAGTGCTGCTCGCCGCGATCGCGCAGCGGGCCCGCTGGCGGTATCGAGCGCTGCACCGGTCCGCCGGGGCGTTCGACATCTACATCGTCGCCAGCCGCGAGCCGTACGCGATCGCCCTCGCGGGCTTGACGCTTGCCGCTGCGCTCCTCTTGCCCCTCGCCGCGCTGAGTGCCCGACGCGCCGCGCGACGCGCCGTCGCCGACGCGTTGGAGCCGCTGCAACGGGTGACGACCGCGACCCGCGCGATCGGACCAGCCGAGCTCGGGAAGCGCATCGACCGACCCACCGGCCAGGCCGAAATCACCGAGCTCGCGGACAGCATCAACCGCATGCTCGAACGGGTGGACCGGGCGCACCGAGCGCTCGAGTCCTTCACCGCGGACGCGAGCCACGAGCTGCGCACCCCCCTCACGCATCTGCGAGCGCAGGTACAATGGGCCTCGACCGAGGGCCGCTCCGAGGCGGCAATCCGCGAGGCGCTGGCCGCCATGGAGCGGGAGCTGGAGCGGACGACCAAGCTCGTCGAAGAGTTGCTGCTGATCGCCCGAGGCGAGAACCGGCAGGTCGCACTGGCCCACGCCCCCTTTGATTTGAGGGCCGTGGCGGACGAGGGGAAGGAGATTACGGACGCGATGGCGACCGGGCGCGATCTCGCGGTCAGCATCGCGGCGTCGCCCCCGGTGTGGGCGCTGGGGGACGCCGACCGGACGCGCCACATCCTGCTGAACCTCGCCTCCAACGCGGTGCGCTACACCGCCAGCGGCACGGTCAGCTTCGCCCTGCGAGAGAATGGGGGGCTCGTGGGCGTGAGCGTGGCGGATACGGGCCCCGGCGTCGCCCCGGAACACCTGGAGCGAATCTTCGATCGCTTTTTCCGCATCGATCAGTCGCGCAGCCGGGCGTTGGGCGGCACCGGTCTCGGTCTCGCGATCGCGCGCCTGTTGGCGGAGCTCCAGGGGGGGAACGTCGCCGTGGAGAGCACCCTGGGCCGGGGCAGCACGTTCACCCTGTGGCTGCCGCGCGCCGCCGGTCCGGCGTGATCGATCCCGGCCATGCCCCTTGGCCGAGACGAGCGCTCAGCCTGGGAGTCCGCGGTATTAGAGGAAGATGAGAATCCTCTCAGTCTCGCCTCGCGCCCCTTCCGCCGAGCCCGGGGCGGCCGTAGCGTGAGGCCCATGGAGCGGCCCCTCGTGCGGCGGCATCACTGGATCGTGCGGTTGACCCATTGGGCGACCGTGATCGTGCTGGGTGGGATGATCGCCAGCGGACTGCAGATCTACGAAGCCTACGCCCGGTTCGGCGGCCGCGGCGGCCCCTTCTTCCCCAACCCTTTCAACGACACCTCCTTTCCGGGGTGGAGCCGGTTGGGCGGCTGGCTCGCCGGCGCCCTGAACTGGCACTTCGCGCTGATGTGGCCCCTCGTGACCGTGGGCCTCTGGTATCTCGGCTATCTCGTGGGCAGCGGCGAGTGGCGCTCGCTGCTGTTTCGCCCGCGCGACGTGCGGGGCGCCGTCGAGATGACCAAGTACTACCTGCACCTGCGCCAGGACCACCCAGCGCAGGGGAAGCACAACCCGCTCCAGAAGCTCGCCTACACGAGCATCTACGTCTTCGGCGTGCTGGCCGTGCTCACCGGGATCGCGATCTATAAGCCGCTACAGCTCGACTGGCTCACCGCGCTGTTCGGGGGGTTCCAAGCCGCGCGCTACTGGCACTTTTGGATCGTGTGGATCTTCATCCTCTTCACGATCACCCACGTGATCCTGGTGTTCACGGTGGACCCCGCGTCGTTGCGGGCGATGCTCACGGGGGAGTACCGCGGGAGGTTCCCGAGCCATGACTAGATCGACCGACCGCCGCGGGTTCTTGCGGCTCGCGGCCGCGGGCGGGGCGGCGAGCCTCGTCGCGGCGGCCCGCCGCTGCTCGCCATCAGCCGGTTCAACGACTGGGTGGGCGAAAACATCCTCTTCTCTCCCACGCGGCTCGCGCCCACGTACGCTGTCGCCGAGCGCAGCGCCATGTTGCCCAGCTACTTCATCTCCTCCGTCACGCCGATGCTCGCGAACCCGAAGGCCTGGCGGCTGCGGGTGAGCGGGCTGGTGCGCCAGCCGCTCGAGTTGTCGCTCGACCAGCTGATGGGCATGCCGCGCGTCTCCTACACCGTGGAGCACCACTGCGTGGAAGGTTGGTCGGCGATCGCGACGTGGCACGGCGTCCCCGTTTCCGCCGTGATCGAGCGCTGCCAGCCGCTCGCGACCGCCCGCTACATCCATTTCCTCTCGTTCGACTCCGATTACTCGAACGGCTGGGACATGGCGAGCGCCATGCACCCCCAGACCATCCTCGCCTACGGCATGAACGACAATGCGCTGCCACCGGCCCACGGGGCGCCGCTGCGGCTCTACTCGCCGACGAAGCTCGGCTACAAGCTGACGAAGTACCTTGTGTCGATGACCTTCACCGACACACGGCCGGGCGGGTACTGGGAGGATCAGGGATACCCCTGGTTCGGGGGAGTCTGAGGCACCCCGCCGTGTAGCCCGGGGTGCTGGCCCCAGCGAGATCCGGGCGGGCGCGGGCCCTACGCGCTCAACCGAAACGACGTCTTGCCGTGGAAAAAACTGTTCTCGTGCCCGATCAGAAACCAGGTCGGGAACTCGAGGGCCCGGATCTCAAGCCGCAGGTCGCGCGCCTCAGCCGGCACGTCGAAGACGAGGTCCGCCGTATAGGACTCCCCGGGGACGAGTGGTCGCGTAAGGGGTGGAGCGTCGCCCGCGCCCAACGCCCGCTCGGCGGGGAGCGAGTAGGCGTGGCGTCCTCCCTGCCCGTCGATCACCTCGATCCGGTGCCGGTCGGGCCAGAGGGAGGCCATTCCGCGGTGCGAGGAAATGGTCGCCGAGTCGAACCGGACCCGCACGGTGACGATGTCGAACACGCCGTGCGCGGTCAGCCGCGCGGCGCCGCTGCCGAGCGTGGGCGCCGCCCGCACGGTGACGACCGAGTAGGCCAGATGGCAGTCGATCTCGCACAGATGCTTCTCCTCGCCCCAGCCGAGGAGCCGGTCGCGACTGGTCAGCGACGCGAGGAGGAAGGCGGTGCCGTACACCAGCCAACCGGCGCCGAGGCAGAGGGCGAAGACCCGCACCAGCTCGCGGCGGCGCGCGATCCCGGCCGCCCCGATCGCGAGCGCGGCCAGCCCGCTCGAGCCCACGAAGGCGAGAAAGGCGAGCACGGCGAGGGGCGTCAGGCCGTCGGTGATCATGCGGAGGCTCCCTCGCGGCGCGGTTCCGGCAGGCCGCCGAAGCGGCGCTGTCGCGCGTGGAACTCGCGCACCGCCTGGCCGAGCTCATGCCCGTCGAAGTCCGGCCACATCGTGCCGGTGAACTGCAGCTCGGCGTAGGCGCATTCCCAGAGCAGGAAATCCGACAGGCGCTGCTCGCCGCCGGTACGGATCAGGAGGTCGACGTCGGGCAGGATCGCGCCCGCGCGGATCGCGGCGCGCCCCGAGTAGTCGACGGCAAGCCGGAGCTCGAGGGCCGTCCCGCCGGCCGTCGCGCGCTCGGCGGCGGCGATCGCGGCGACGAGCGGCCCAGGGAGCCGATCGCGGCGCCCGATCACGGCGAGCCGCACCGCGTGTGCGACCAGGCGCGGCGTCTCGCGGCGGAGGTAGCGCGCGAACAAGCGCAGCAGCGCCGCCACCTCGCCCGGCGGACGCTTCCAGTTGTCGGCCGAAAAGGCGAACAGCGTGAGGGCCCCGATCCCCAATCCGGGAGCCGCTTCCACGACGCGGCGCACCGCCTCGGCGCCGGCGCGGTGGCCGGCCGTGCGGGGCCAGCCCCGCCGCGTGGCCCAGCGGCCGTTGCCATCCATCACGATGGCGACGTGCAGGGAAGTACTTTGTTTCATAAAGTCATGGGACCTAAAAAAAGACCCCGCCCCGCGCTACGACGCCCGGGTGGCGCGGATCAACGCCTCCATGTGATCGAGGTAGCGCTCGAGGGCCCGCCGCCCGGCCGCCGTCAGGCGGTACTCGGTCTTCGGCACCCGCCCCGCAAAGGATTTGGTGCACTTGACGTACTGTGCGCGCTCGAGCTTGCGCGCGTGCACGCTCAGGTTGCCGTCGCTGGTCTTGAGCAGCTGCTTCAGCTCGTTGAAGCTCAGCGACTCGTTCACCACGAGCGCGCTGACGATGCCGAGACGGATCCGCTCGTGGATGAGCCGGTCGAGCTGCGCCGGCTCGGCGGCACGCAGCCCACCGCGCAGGGCCGCGAGCGGCTGCGTCGGCGCTTCGGGCTTCTTCGCCGCATTGGACCTAGCCACCGTACCTCCGTGCGATGATGGTGCCGAAGACGATGTGCAGGCCGCCGAAGCCCGCGGCCATGCACGCGTTGCCCCAGGCGGCCGGCCCGAGCAGGGCCACGGCCCCCATCACCATGAAGCCGACGCCCATGAGGGGGACGATGCGCACCGAGAACGCGCCGCCGGCGGCGACCCCCGTGCCATAGAGCAGCAGCCAGGTGCCCGGTAGCGCCGCGCTGAGCCCGGCGCGGAACAAGGCGACCGTCAGGAGGCCGCCGACCACGAGCGGCGGCAGAAAACTCAGCCCGAAGCGGCGCCCCGGCCCCGACAGGAGGGGGTCGTGCGACGCGTGCGCCTTGCGCAGCAGCGTCCAACCGCCGATCGCGAGCGCGACCACGGCCTCGCCGAGCCACACCGCCAGCCACAGCGCCGGCGTGCGCTGGCGTGCGGCCACCAGGGCCGCGGCGAGCGCGGTGACTCCCACCGCCACCTGCCCCCACCCCGGCACGGCCGTGAACGAGCCCGCCCGTTCCATCGTCTGGCGGATGAAGCGGAGATTGTCGAGCGCGCGGTCGGGCAGGGCGCGAGGAGAGGCCATTGCCCGAGACGATACGCCGCGGCCACAGCTGTGTCAAGTACTTCACCACGCAAAGCTGCCCGGTAGCGCCCGTGCGCCGACTCGGCGTCAGGGCGGCGATCGGCCGGCTTCCGGCACCCACGTCTGCCTGGTGCGATCGAGATCGGGGAACAGCGCCTCGGGATCGATCGCGACGCGGACGATGCGCGGCTCGCGCGCCACGCGCACCGCGGCGCGTCGGGCGCCGCCGAGCCATACGCCGACCGGCAGCTCGACGCGCTGCACGGACCCGTCCGCGCGCGTCACCGCGAGCCGCACCGGCATCGGCGCGAGGCCCTGGTCTGCGATCGTGATCTGCACCGAGTCCCCCGTCGCGGTGACCGAGTCGAGCACCTGGTGGAGCGGCCACCCCTGGTAGAACCACGTGCTCCAGAACCACCACAGGTCCTGTCCCCCAGCCGCATCGGACATGGCGTTGAAGAAATCATAGGGCTGGGGATGTCGATCGACCCAGCGGCGCCCGTAGGTCAGGAAGGCACGATGGAAGACCTCGGGCCCCAGCACCGCTCGGAGCGCGGCCAGCACCTGAGCCGTCTTGTTGTAGTACATCGGGAAATAGAGGGCCTGCGGGTAATCGTCCCCCCCGCCGGGGAGCATCAGCGGAGCGTCCTCTCCCTCGCGTGCAGCGCGCAGGTACGTCACGCGCTGCCCCGCCTCGGAATCGTTGGGCCGCCCCCCACGCCGCGGTTCCCCGTACAGCACCCGCATCCCTTGAGCAGCGTCGAATTGCGTGAATCCCTCATCCATCCACGGATATCGCGTTTCGTTGGACCCGACTTGCATCGGGAACCACATGTGCCCCGTCTCGTGCATCAGGTCGCCGGCCAGGGACAGCGTGTCGGCCCAGGGTTGCATCAGGGTCATCATCGGATACTCCATGCCCCCGCCGGTGAGCACCCCTTCCATGGAGGTCATCTGCGGATAGGGATAGGGCCAGAGGTAGGCCGACATTTGCTGCACGGCGTCCCGGGTGTAGCGCGCCCCCCCGGTCCGCCACGCCGCGGC
>WNFJ01570395.1_pt1 | contig 10284 bp, 7 predicted proteins | sample 5400461 | NCBI WGS metagenome assembly WNFJ01 (sample SAMN13153349, study PRJNA577476) | soil metagenome | isolation source: 115 cm saprolite on Douglas fir-dominated hillslope | place: USA:California | collected 2013-09-17
CAGTCGTGATCGCGCACCTTCGCCATGAAGAAGAGCGCGGCCACGTCGCCGTTCTTCAAAATATACTCCACCTCTTTTGCTCGCAGCACAGGGTTGATTGTTACCAGCACAAGTCCAGCCTTTGATGCCGCCAGTTCGAGCAGGGGCCACTCAGGCAGATTGATAGCCCAGACCGCGATATGCTCGCCCTTTTTGAGGCCCAACGCCATTAGCCCGCGTGCCACGGCGTTGACCCGCTCGCGATATTCGCGATACGTCCAGCGAATGTCGAGCGCGCCGCCCAGTTCGGGATAACATGAATAGACAAGCGCTTCCCGGGTGGGGATTTCTTCAGCGCGGCGATCTAATAAATCTCCAGGCGTCATCTCGAGCAGCGAAATACCCGCGGATTCGGCTTCCCATCGAGACAGTCCGTCATTGGTCATACCCATAATTGCCCTCCATTGATATCCGTTTCAAACGATGGCAGTGCAACGTCTCAGCGGTCGCCAATGACGCTGCGCCTCTGGCTTTGCTCAGGAGACAGCAAAGAACAAAAGAGAATCCACACTTTTGATGTTATTCCGTAGCATACGCCGCATGGAGGGACATTGCAAGTCTCACGACATTCTCTGATAAAGACTATGAATATCGATCTGTGAGAAATCACCTCCTCGTGACGTATGATTCCTAGCAGGGAAAACCCTGCAATTTCAACTGTTCCATTGATCGGAAAAGTGTTCCTGGCCGTGTTTGTCATGATATACTGGACAGTAAGAGATGCTCCACCTTTCGCCCCGCTCCCATTCATATTTAGGGCGAATCCGGCGTTTATCTCGATACACCTGGTTTTCGTCATGAACGAACCGGCGTTCGATCAAGTGTAGTTCGTATAGGCCGAGAAGAAAGGAAGCTATCATGCGAAGAATCAGCGGCCTCGCCCCTATCACTACGTTCCTCATATTATTTGCGATGTTGCTTACCGCCTGTGGTGGCACATCAGGAGGTGGAGGAACGACGCCTACCCCTACCACTGCTGCTAAAGCTGCCGTAACGGTGGGAATGGTGGCCGACACCGGTGGCTTGAATGACAGCGGCTTTAACCAGTTTACTCATGTGGGTTACGAAAAGGCTAGAGCACAATACGGTTTTCCTGACGTGGTCAGTGTGGCGAGCGTGAGCACTGATGCTGAATACACCAAAAAGATCGCCACGGAGGCACAGCAGGCAGATATGGTCATTGGCGTGGGCTTCTTGATGGAGAATGCGATCTATACGGTAGCCAAGCAGTACCCCAACAAGAAGTTTGCCATTATTGATGGCTGCGCTACAAACCCTACAGACAAAACTGGCGCCTGTGTAAATCTCTCCAATGTCGCACCGCTCTTCTTTAAAGAGCAGCAGGCGGGCTGCCTGGTTGGCGCGATAGCCGGTCAGATGGAGGTTGATGGCAAATCCAAGGCGCCGAAGCTGCTCGGTCATAACACCATCGGCGCTGTCGGTGGCCTGCCCATCCCACCGGTCACTCGCTACATCGCCGGGTACAAGTTCTGCGCTCAGAAAGTCGACCCGAGCGTTAAAGTAGTGCTCGGCTATTCGAATGACTTTGCTGACCCCACGAAGTGCGCCGCTATTGCTAATAAACAGATTGCAGATAATAGCGCCGACATCCTCTTCCAGGTTGCCGGTGGGTGTGGCATTGGCGTCCTGGATGCTGCTTCCCAGAAGAACGTCTACAGTATTGGTGTCGATGTTGATCAGAGCAAAACTACGACAGGCACTGCCCGTCCGAGTGTCATCACAAGCGCGATCAAACGTATCGATACTGCTGCGTACACTATTATTAACCTGGCGGAGACTGGTAAATATGATGCTTTTGTCGCAAGCCCGACCACGTTTGATATCAGCAACGATGGCGTTGGCTATTCTCCGACGAGCGCTGATGTTCCCGCGGACGCTGTGGCAAAAGCGATGGACTTTGCGAATATGATGAAGTCTGGTTCGCTAGTCGTACCTGCGGCGATTCCGTAATTCTGTAGCATAGCATACGGAATAGGGAACCGTGAGAAACAGGGTGCGTTATATCGCACCCTGTTGTTGCCTTTACAACATCGTGATTCAGACTCCTGCGCCCACAGTGCTTGTTTCTTGTCACCTCTAATGTTATTATTTAAGGAACAGTTACCTGGCTAAAACCGTCGTCAGTGAAGCCGTCTCCCTATAGAAGAGGAAGTCAACATGGCTGTAACATCAAAGCATCCTGAGACGTCTGAACAACGTCCTCCGGGGTCGAAGCTTGCGATATGGGCTCGCAAATTCGGCACTGCGTTTGGGCCTCCTGTCACTTCCGTGATCCTGGCATTTATTGCGGGAGCTATTGTCATCCTTATTACCTGGCCCGACAAGACAGTTGGCCCGTTTCAGAACATCATTAATGCCTATGGTGCCCTCGTTACTGGCTCATATGGTTCTCTAGCGAATATTTCAGATACCCTGGTGAGTGTTAGCCCGCTCATTTTTGCGAGTATTTCAGTAGCGATTGCTTTTCGTGCCGGCCTCTTCAACATCGGGGCCGCCGGCCAGTTGGCTGTAGGCGCGATGGCAGCAGACATGGTCGGCCTGACCTTCACTTCGTGGCCCAGTTGGCTACTGATCCCGGTAATGCTGCTGGCAAGCATACTGGCAGGAGCAATCTGGGGTGGTATCGCTGGTTTTCTCAAGGCCTGGCGTGGCGCGCACGAAGTTGTCACGACCATTATGCTCAACTGGATTGCTTTCTATGGTACTGACTATCTCATTAATAGCCCTCCATTCACAGCCCCATTCGGCGTTACCTCGACTTTTGCTCTTCCACCCAATGCGACACTCCCTCCGATTGCCGGCGTCTATAACCAGATTTTTGGGCATGGTCAGCCCCTGCTCGATACCTTCACGTATAAAGTGGATGTCAGCATCTTTTTCGCCCTTATCGCCCTGCTGATCTACTGGTTCATCATCTCCCGCACGACCTTTGGCTATGAGCTAGGTGTGATTGGACAGAACCCCAAAGCGGCAAAGTATGCAGGTATCCCTACCAGGCGTAATATCTTTCTGGTAATGGCGATCGCCGGTGCATTCGCCGGCCTGGCGGGTTCGACGAACTTGATGGGGCAGCCTGGATACAATTTAACCGCTACTGTTTTCAGTAGCCTTCCCACGGGATTCGATGCCATTGCCGTAGCGCTGCTTGGTCAGACAACCGCAATCGGTATCCTTCTGGCTTCGCTGCTCATCGGGGGGCTGAGATCTGGGAGTACGGCCATGCAGTCACTGGCTCACGTAGATCCAAATCTAGTCCTCATTATTGAGGCGATTGTGCTGTTCTTTATAGCTGCTCAATTCTTACCCGTGCTCCGGCGCGCTCTGCCTGCATGGCTGAGGCCTCGTTTCGTACCAGCCCTGCAAACCACCGTAGTTGCTAGAACGAGTGTTGATACGCCTGAGAACGGCAATGGGGATGCGCAGAGCGGGGTGGAAATAACTGATCTTGAGAAGGAGGAATAACGATGTTCTTTCAAGTGTTATTTCATGCGCTAATCTCCTCCAACACCTCGCAAACTGCTCTGTTATTTGCTGCATTGCTCCTGCTCCCGGCTCTGGGCGGTGTCATCTCTGAGCGCAGCGGGGTCGTCAATATTGCGATGGAGGGCATGATGCTGACCGGAGCTTTCGCGGCCGTAATGATAACGCTACTCTTCCATAACCTGGGAGTAAGTGATCCGCTGAGTGTAATACTCGGAGTACTGGCTGCAATGCTCGCCGGGGGGGCGATGGCCCTGATTCATGCTGTTGTCTCCATCAATTTTAAGGCCAATCAGATTGTGAGCGGTGTCGCCATTAACATCTTCGCTCTTGGCCTGACGAACTACCTGTTATTCGTTCTTACACCCTCTGGACAGGGAGTTCCATCTTTGCCAGCCTCACTGCGCCTTCCCACGCCCTCCTGGGGACCGCTCTCAAAAATTCCGTGGCTGGGAACTGTCCTCTTTCAGCAGAATATCATCTTTTACGTCGCCATACTGATTTTGATCGGTGTTCAATTCCTGCTTTTCAGGACAAACATTGGTTTACGCATCAGGGCAGTGGGTGAGCATCCGCAGGCTGCAGATACCGCCGGTGTGAATGTGCGCTTGCTGCGTTATTTGTGCGTTATCAGCAGTGGTCTGCTCTCGGGCCTGGCAGGCGCCTACCTGTCGTTGGGCGTTGCGGGCCTCTTCAACCCGGGGATAACAGCTGGGAGGGGTTATATCGCCCTGGCCGCTATGATTTTCGGTAAATATAATCCCCTGGGAGCCGCTGCAGCTTGCCTTATATTTGGTTACGGTTATGGACTTGCCCTCCCTTTGCAAGATTTAAATCCCAGCAATCCCAATCTGGCAACCCTGCTCTATACTTTGCCCTATGTATTAGTGTTGATTTCTTTGGTGGGCCTTGTGGGTCGCACTACACCGCCCGCCGCCGACGGCATTCCTTACGAGCCAGGTTCGGAATAAATGCGACAGAGGAACAACCGGGTATCATGATGACTGGCGGCCATACAGAGGGTAGGGACGCCCCTGGTGGGTGTCCGCGTTCCCGTCAGCGTTATCAAGGGCAACGCGGACACCCACCAGGGGCGTCCCTACCGGTCTCTACGCGTTATTACGATACGCGAATTTCGTCGAGCATCGAGAGGTTGATGAAGAGGTCGCAGCTCTGGCGCAACGACGCGGACATCGATTCGTCGAAGGCGACGACTTCCACGCGCACACCGTGATCGGAGCAGTAGTCGAGCATAGGGATAAAATCCCCATCGCCGCTGACCAGCACGATACAGTCAACGGCTCCACCATCGACCAGCCGCACGACATCCATGCAAAGGTCAAGGTCCATGTCGGCCTTCTTCGCGCCACTGGCGAAGGTTTTATAGTTTTTGGTGGTGATGCGATAGCCCAGGCCCTTGACAGCTTGCAAAAACATCTGATCATCGCCGGGCTGCGGGCTGGTGGGGCAATAGGCGTGCGCCCGCACAAGTCGGCGATTGCCGCGCAAGAAATCGAGCAACTTGCCAAAGTCGATGGTCATGCGCAGCGTGCGCGCAGAGTAGAGCAAATTGGCTACATCTACAAAGACCCCTACGCGCTCCGTCGATGGGAAAGGCGGCAGAGAGACCGAGACGTTAGAGGGGGTTTGATTTGCCGGCCGCAGTTCAGCCACCATGCGATCACTCTGGATTTGCATGGCCTGTGAAATCACATTGGCAAGGTGGTTGATCGCTCCTGTTGAGATCATGCCCTCAGAGCCAGTGCGCGCAGCCGTGATGGGTGATATGGAACCACGTTGCGCCTCGTTGCCATTGCGCATGGGGCGAGTGAGTCTGGATTGAGGAGGAAGAACGCTGCCTCGCGCAGGAGTTGGCTCTGGTCCTTGAAATGGCCCCGCTGCATCATTGCCCTGGTTCATCTGGCTAACCGTCACGCCCGACTGGACAGTATATGGAGTTGCCGGCGTGTTTGGTGTCACCGCCGGAGCGCGATTTATGGTCTCCACGTTGCGAGGCGCAACCGGAGAAACCGGCGCGATGGGCGACGGAGAGGCAGTGTTTGGCTGTGTCGCCGATCTGATCAGGGATGTTGGTGTAACAGCATTAACATTCGTTCCATTTGTGCGGCGCCGGCGGCGGCGGCGTGAAGCGGCCTGCAATTCGGCGTACTCCAGCGGCGGCAAATCTTCCACCGGTATCTCCGTTTCGGTTTGCGCCGCGGGTGCGGGCTGTTCTCCCACCGGCGTCCCTTTTATCGCGTCCGTCTTCGTCGTATCCGCCTTCAGGACATCGGCTTTTATGGCATCCACCGAGGTCGGCGTTTTCACATGCTGGCCTTCCTGTCCATGGCGGCGGCGCCGATCATTATGCGAGCGGGTGGCGGACGCCGGGGCTGCTGTCGCTTCGCTTTCAGGCGCGGGCACAGCTTCGGGCGCAACAAACTTTGTCCCTGTGGATGATTGTGCTTCGATGGCCGGACCAATCGCGGCCCATGGAGCCTGCTCCAGCTGGATGTTTTCCGGGCGTGGGCGAGCCCCTGCTGGCTCGTTGGGTGAAGGCGCTGTAGAGACTCGATTTATGGCCTCCGCCGCGGGTTTCGACGTGATGGCAGTGGGCGCTGGTCGGTCAAAACGATAGCGGCGGGCGGGTCGCGGCATTTCGCTCTGCTCCGTTTTGACTTCTTCCATTGTAGGAACGCGATTCGTTCCATCCGCCGCCTCCACCGCGGGCGTTTCCTCGGGAACCTGGTGCGCCGTGTCTGCTGACTTTGTTGCAGCCGGGGCGGTATTAGAGGTGGTTTTTGGGGTAGAGGAAGGAGCCGCTCGCTGCTGGGTAACAAACGCCTCGCGCTGTCGTCCGCTTCCCTGCCGGGGCATACGAATACGTGTCGCTGGCCTCAACAGAGGCGACACGGGACGTTCCGGCGGCGCGGTCGGCGTTGTGGGGGTGGGGGCGCGCTGCGTCTCGTCAGACTGCGGGGCCTCCACCTGATCGGAGGCTTCTTGCGTTGATGCGGTTTGTGCCTGCCAGGTCTGCTGCTCGTTATTCTCCGCAGCGGGGGCGCGATCTATGGCGTCCTCTGGCCGCGCGTCCGGCTGCCCTTGCCGCTCCTCTTTCTGGCGAAATTCTTCGATGAAAGCAGTGAAAGATTGCGCTGCTGGTTCGCCGGTGAGAGGCAATAGCATGGCAGGCGTTTGTACATTTTGCGCATCCTGAATGTGAGTGGACGCGGCAACTTCTGCCGCATCGGTGGTCGAGGAAGAATTGGAAGCAAACGATTCCTGTACGACAGTCGCTTGAGCGTCGTTATTCTCCGGTTGTGTTGGTTGTGTTGTCACTAAGATCTCCAGTCTCAACTGTTGTGGACCGGAGCGCAGGCACTATAGCCATTGAGAATATGCGCACTGGACACGATGTGACGAACCTCCTGGCAGCCAGCGCTAGCAAGCTGGCTGGCGACCACGAAGGTAGCCCCTACATTCAGGCAGGCTGGCTGGGAGGAACATACCGCTTCTCTATACAACGGGTCTTCAAGAGAACGCTGCAAGACATATCTGGTTTGCGTGCGCGTATCATTCTCGATCCGCGTTGTAAGCGGTTTTCCCGGCTGGCGCGATACGTAGCGCCCTACCCCTACACCCTGATAGTATATTCTCGGACAGGCTTCTTACATTGCATCTACGACCCGGTCCGACCCTGTCTATGCCGTTTTCCTTACTCCTGCTGTACACTCCGGTTGAACGGCGGAACGCTGGTGTGTACAGGTTGAATGGAAGGTTCAACCCCTTCGTTTGTATTAATCGGCTCAGGTCGATTGGTGGGGGCAACAAATTGCACTCCTACCTCGGCGCTGCTATGCCCATCGGCGGGAGATTTGTCCGGCTGGCTCACCGCTTCAAAACGCCTGGTGATCCGCCAGATATGCATGACCCGCTCTACGGCAGTGACGTTTGAAAAGATTGCCAACAGCAACACTGCCCAGATAACAGTACCGGTGATTAGACCGATAGCCAGTATGACGACACGTTCAGGACGGGCCAGCAGCCCGGTTTTGCACTCCAACCCTAACCCTTCGGCGCGCGCTTTCGCGTAGCTCACCATCAGGGAACCGACGACAGCTATGTATATCGAACTCAGCATCCAGAATTGCTCATTGTGAAACGGCCAGAGGTTTTCATGCAGCGTCTTCGCTTGCAGAGCATACCAGAACAACCCGAACAGGATGATACTTTCTGAATAGCGGTCCAAGGTCGAGTCCAGGAATGCGCCAAAAATCGTCGAGGCATTCCGAGCGCGTGCCAATGCACCATCGAACATGTCAAAGATTCCAGCAAACAGTACCAGCAAGCCGCCAACCAGTAAAGACCCTTGAGCAATCACTCCGGCTGTTATCGCACTGAGCAACAGCCCCGCGAGGGTCAGGGTATTCGGCGTAATACCAAGTTGAGCCAGTGGTCGAATTATCAACGTGACAAACTGCCTGACTCGTTGCTGTACGCGTCTGCTAAACATATGCCTATTGTATCACACTTGTCACTATTCGGACTAGCCCTTTCTGGTGGAGTTTACAATGCCAGGGCAACCGCAAGGGTCGCCCCTACCATACGCGGATTTGACCTCCCAACCCCTTGTCATTCTGAGCGCAGCGAAGAATCTCTCGCGAGGCTTGGGGGAGATAGGAAACACATCAGGCCCGCTCATACGGCGCAGCGGGCGGTGTTTGTTGATGTGATGCCCGGCCAGGCGCAGGTAGTCGTGGACGCGCCATAACCTGCCCCCGGGCGCGCTCCGCCCGGCTTCAATGGCGCTGCGCACCTCAAGGGCGGTGCTGCCCTCGAACCAGGTGCAGCCCCTGCCAATGGCGCTCAGCGTATGGGCATCGCTGTTGCCAAGTTCGGGCCAGCCGTAGATCTCGCGATTGGCGCTCATGGCGACGCGATTGGCGTAGATGCCACAGAAACTGGCATTCCACGTCTCTATGCCATCAAGCCATATATCCGGGTTGGCATAGATGCGATCCAGCACATCGCGCTGGCAACTGTGGCGGAAAACGCGATTGAGCGGATGAGCGACGATAGCCAGGCCGCCCTGTTCATGCACGAGGTCGATGCTGCGCTCCATACTCAAGCCCGGGGCAATACGTTTCTCGATGAAGAGGGCGAGCATGTGGCCTTCGCGCGTGCTGATCTCTTCGCCAACGATAAAATCAAAGCGGTACCTGCCCTTAGCCCACAAATCGCGCGCGCGCAGCGACCCCTCGATAACATCGTGGTCGGTCAGCGCAATGACCGACAGGTTGGTGTTATACTGCGTATGATGCAAAATTTGTTCGATGGTGGCAATGCCATCGCTATAGGTGCTGTGCATATGCAAGTCGGCCCGCCCAGGCTTGCCATGCGAATGCGCTTGATCGAGTGTCATCTGACGGCGCTTTTTCAACATGGCCGTCCCTGTTGTTGCATTAAGCTGTGTATTGCTATTCATTTACCCCGATAATCTTTCTAACGGATTCTCAAAACTGCTTTGAGACGGGACTGACCTGATATCCACCCCCGGACCCGCATACCCAAAGGGCTCATTCCTCTACCACTCTACCCCTGCATCTTGACCTATCGGCAAGAAATGCGATTATAGCATTCCTCCTGGTTACTATTGTAGCGCAGGTCTGTTAAGTTTTAAGCTTAACAAATGATAAAGAAACTATCATGGCGCTATCGCCGCTGGTGAACACGATCTGGGCGACGCGATGATGAAGTTTACCGACCACAACCGACACTGTCATGCTGAGCGCAGCGAAGCATCTCGCGGCCCAGCGAACCAGACCCTTCGCTGCGCTCAGGGTGACAAATGAGTGCCGATCTCGTTTGTTAAACTTCATAATCGAGTCACTACAGTTCTGGCTCCAGTTCTGCTTCTATCAAGGCTTCACCGGAGGGCAGGGAATCTAACGAGAGCGCCGGGTCGATGAGTCCATTAAGAATTTGTATGCAGAACTGGATGCGCTGCGCTACCAGGGAACAGTAGACCTGCCGCCCCACGCGGCGGGTCTGAATGACACCGGCGCGACGTAACTTGCGCAAATGCCACGAAACCAGCGGCTGACTGATGCCCAGCAGGTCGATCAAATCAGTAACGGTGATCTCTCCCTGGTGAACCAGGTGATATACGATGGTCAGGCGAGCAATGCCGGCCAGCGCCTTCAAGGTGATTTTGAGCTCGCGCCACTCATTCATTGCAGTTCGCCTTTCGCCATTTACATAAACACCTGTTTATATAAATCTCTGTTTATATATTACGTTGTTTGAGTCCAAAATGCAAGCTCATAGATAGGGAGATGGGAAAAGAGTACTTTGTAGTGTGTGAAGTTGGGGGAAAAGTGGGCTGCCAGGGAGTCGAACCCTGAACCTTGGACTTAAGAGGTCCCTGCTCTGCCATTGAGCTAGCAGCCCGGTACGGACGTGGGGCTAGAATAGCATATCAAAGTACCAGCGTCAAGCATAGTTCGCTACAATTCATAATCTTTCGCCCATCGTACATTCTTCTCCTGATTGTTCTTTGATGGTGTCAGACGCAGGGTAGCTTGTGACATACCTACATCGTCCACAGGAATAAAGTAAACCTTATTTAACGCCTCAACATATATAGCAAAGTATTCACATTGCCCTCTATAGTTTCGCCATCCCTTGTGCTTTACTGTATAGTTCATGCTACTAGCGGCCGCAAACTTGATGATAGATTGGTCT
>WNFJ01314485.1_pt2 | contig 10283 bp, 10 predicted proteins | sample 5400461 | NCBI WGS metagenome assembly WNFJ01 (sample SAMN13153349, study PRJNA577476) | soil metagenome | isolation source: 115 cm saprolite on Douglas fir-dominated hillslope | place: USA:California | collected 2013-09-17
GACCGCCAGGGTCATGGCATCGACCGTGAGCTTGAGGACGACAAACTTGCCGCCGCCGCCGGCGCCGCTGGAGACGATGCTGTTGGCCGTCCAGCCGTCCGTCAGGCTGCCCAGCCCGCAACCCAGCAACCCGCCGATGAAGGCGATCACCAGCGATTCCAGAAGAAACGACATCAAGATCTGCCAGCGCGAGAAGCCCAAGAGCCGCATGACGCCGATGTCCTTGGTGCGCTGGCTGATGGCGGCATACATGGTGTTCATGACCCCCAGTACCCCGCCCACCGCCATGACGATGGCGACAAAAATAATGGCCACCATGAATTGCTGATTGGTTTGCGACATCTTCTCGTAGTATTCCGTCTCGGGCATGGCCTGAAAAGCTTGCTGGGTCCTTTCTTTTTTGAGCAGGGCGGCGGCCGCGCCGGCCAGCTTGGGGTCCTTGACCCGGGCAACATACGAACTGTACGAATTTTGCCTGCCGAAATTTTCCTTGATGTGCGTGTCGCCGGCCCAGACTTCGGAACCAAACGCGGAGCTGGCCGGCGACATGATGCCAACCACCCGCCAGGTTACCGGGCCGATCTGGATGTCCTCCCCGGGCTCGACGGCCGCCTTGCCGAGGTCCTCGCCGAAGACCTTGGCCATGCCGTGGCCCAGGACCACTTCCTTCTTTGCTCGGCTGAACCACCTGCCCGATTCCAGCTGGATGTCGTGAATCTTGGCGGCCAAAGCCGGGTCATCGATGCCGCGCATCTGCACAAAGCGGCGCTTGCGCCCGCCCGGCCTGGGATCCTTGACCTCGTGATTGACGATGATGTAAACTTCCCCCACCGCCCAGAATGTTTCGCCCTCCCGCTCCACCATACCCTGAAAATCCTTGGGCAGACTGAGCACGCTGAAGCTGCCGGGCAGATTGCTGAACGCCTCATCCGTGGCGCCGTCGGAGAGGATCATGACGTTGCCCGGCTGGGCGCTCCCTTCGGTCAAGCGGTCCATGCCCTTGACAAAGGCCAGCATGACGGTCAGAAGCGCGGTGACTAGGGTGAAGGCCAACGCCGTCACCGCCGTGGTTTTCCAGCGGACCTGCAAATTGCGAAGATTGTAGCGGAATGGGACCTTGGCCAGCGGCAACAGCGCGAAGACCACGGAAACCAGACTGGCCAGCAAGGAAACGATAATGAGCACACCGGCCAAAAGACCGACAAGCATGAACAAGCCAAAGATGCCGCGCCAGACAACGACGGCAACGATAATGGCTAAAACAGGCGCGGCGATCAGTGCTGCGAGCCATCTTTTTTGTCCCGGTGCCATGCAATTCTCCCTGAGTCGGATACGGCTTTGGAGTGCGGCGTTCGTCGCCGCTTTGGATTGAGGCCAAAATCCAAAGCGGCGACGAACGCCGCACTCCAAAGCCTTGCCCGGTCAAGCAACCTTGGCGAACACCTCGGACACTTTGACGGAGCGAGCGGACCAGGCCGGTAAAAAACTTCCCAATATTGCCGTTCCAAAGCCCATGGCCAGGCCCCACAGCAGCCCCTGCCACGGGACCATGAAGGCCGGGAAAAAGGCGATGGGGAACTTGATGCCGCCGATGAGGTAATCGATGAAGCCAATGGTCGCCATGGCCGCCAGAAACCCGCTGCACCCGCCCACCAAAAGTGCTTCCCCCATGACCAGGCCGAGAATCTGCCCCGGCCGGTAGCCCAGAACCTTGAGGACCGCCATCTCTGTGTGCCGCTCGCGCACGCTGATGCTGATGGCGTTGGCCACCACCAGCGTCATGCTCACCAGGATGGCCGGCACCATCAGCCATTTCATGCCCCAGAGCAAATCCTTGTAGGCTTCCAGAAAAGCCCCGATGCCGGAGGACGCCGTCTCGCACTTGACCGGGCGATCGGCAAGGACGCTGGCAGTCTGGATGACGTGGGCCACGCGCTCGAAAGTCGGCAGGTCCTTGACGCGCAGCCAGATCAGATTGAGGCGCTTGGTATCCAGTGGGTGCTTTTGTCCCTTTTGCCGGGCATAGCGATCCAGCTCCTGGTTAAAATAGGTCTCGTTCATGATGGCGCTCATGCCGTAGCGGCCCTCCGGCAACATGCCGACGATCTCGAATTCCAGGTCGATGTCCTTGTAATTGATGCTGGTAACCTTGAAGTGTCCGCCCACGTAACTGTTGATCGCTTCTATGCGTTCACGTCCCATGAGGCAACCCTGACGATTGTCGAGCATCTTCTGCACCAGCTTGGGATCCAGGTCTTCCAGATCGTCCATCATGGGACGGATTTTTTTCGGGTCCATGACGAAAAAGAAAACCAGGTTCTCGCGGGTCATCTTGGCCGGGTCGAGGGAGCCGCCGTAGAAGGACCAGGTCATGAAATCGTTGGGGCCGACGTCCTTCTTGTCCAGGATGCACTGGCGCTTTTCCGGGTTGAGGTAATCAGCATGGGTCAGGGGCATCTGGCTGGGCAATTGCCAACGCTCGGTCACGATCAGCTTCAGGTCCTTCGATTTTTCCATGGTGATCTGGTCGAGGAAATAGACTACGGTCCAGATCAAGGTCACCATGGAAACCAAGACGAAGGTGGCCAGACAGGTCAGGGCGGTGCGCAGAAGATTGCGGCGCAGGTTCTTGACGATCAGAAGAAACAGCTTGGGGTTCACGATGGCGAAGACGACCCCCGCAAGGAGCGGCAGCAAGGCCACTCCCACCATGAAATAGAAGAAATACCCAGCGAGCAGATCGAAGATCAGGTTGATCATCTTGTTCCCTCCTGGCGGAAGGCCTCCTGGGGTGGAGGCGGTGCGGTGCGGGCATCCCGGAAGGCGGTATCCGGCACGGCTTGGCTTTCCACGAGCTGTCCTTTCTCCAGGTGCACGACCCGCTGGGCACGACAGGCCGCGCGTGGATCGTGCGTCACCAGCAAGATCGTCTTTTGCAAGGAGCGCTGCAATTCGCCGAGCAGGTTGAGAATCTCCTCGGCGGAGCGAGCGTCGAGATCGCCGGTGGGCTCATCGGCGACGATCAGGATCGGATCGGTGACGATGGCGCGGGCGATGCCGACGCGTTGCTGCTGGCCGCCGGAAAGCTGCCCCGGCCTGTGCGCCAGACGATCGGTCAGTCCAACCAGGTCGAGGGCGGTCATTACCTGTCGGCGCCGTTCCGTCCCGCTCAGGGGCAGAAGCAACAGCGGCAGCTCGACGTTTTCATAGGCGGTGAGCACGGGCAACAGGTGGTAGAACTGGAAGATGAAGCCGATGCTGCGCGTGCGCCAGCGGGCCAGCTCCGACTCGGTCATGCGCGAGACCAATGATTCGCCGATCCACACTTCGCCTTCGCTGGGCTTGTCCAGGCCGGCGATGAGATTGAGGAGCGTGGTCTTGCCCGAGCCGCTCGGCCCCATCAAGCCCAGGAATTCGCCCTCCTTGACCTCAAGATTAAGGTTGTTGAGGACATCGATCTGCTCGCTGCCGCGCGTGAAGAACTTGTGAACGCCGCGGACCCGGACAATCGGATTACCGGCCATGTGTGCTCCTGGTGTTGCTGATTTCAGAGCCCGGAGCGTTAGCGACGGGTTGGCCTGTCCCCCCCCGTCGCTAACGCTCCGGGCTCTGATAATATCTACCAGCTTTTTTGATGTTCCGCTTTGACCAGTTTCCTGTCGATCTTGCGATTAAAGAAGGTGACGATGCCGCCCATGTCGGGCCTGAGGTATTTGCCTTCCTCTTCCCGCGTGATGCCGAGGATGACGACCCGGACGGGAACCGCGCCCTTGGCCCGGTCGGCCTGGGGCATCAGCCTGGAGACGTAGCCCTTGTAAATCTTGTCCGGAAAAGCCTCGGCCCAGACCTTGCAATCCTGGAACTTGAAGATGCGGGCGATGTCGCGCTCGGCAATGGACAGGTCCACTTCCAGCTCGGTGAGGTCGGCCATCTCGCACAGGCTGGCAGACAGGCCGTTGGAGAAGGCGGACGGGTTGACGCGGTTATGCAATTCCGCCTTCTTGGTCAGGATGATGCCGTTGACCGGGGCGGTCACCTTGCAATTCTTGAGACGAAAGTCGGCCTTGTTAAAGTCGGCTTGGGCCTGCTCCAGGTCCCCCTTGGCGGCGGCAATACGCTCGTCGCGCGGGCCGTCCACCATGAGCTCGTAGGCCAGCTTGAGCCGCTTGACCTTGTTTTCCATGGAGCGAAACGAGCTCTCGGCCAGGTCGAAATCGCGCGGCGCCACCGACAGCCGTGATTTCAGATCGACATTGCGCTGATAATCCATCTTGAGCTGCAGCAACTGAGCGCGGGATTCTTCCAGCTCGGCAAGGGTTTGCTCTTCTTCCATTTTGCGATATTTGGTCAGTTCGCTGATGCGCCGCTTGGCCGTCTCGACCGCCCCCACCGTATGATCATAATCCGCCTTGTATTCATCCTCCTCCAGACGAGCCAGGACATCGCCCTTCCGCACCCGATTGCCTTCCTCGATGTTCAGCTCGATGACCTTGCCGCCAATCAGGGGACTGATCTGGATCAGGCTGATGGGAATAATGTAGCCCTTGGATTCGTGGGCGATTTCATCCTTGCCCAACTCGCTTTGGTCGCCCGGCTGCCTGGCCAAATCAGGACCGGTTTTATTGAGGTTCTGGACAGCCGCCGGGGATTTTTCCGGATTGCCCGGCCGCAAGGCGAAAAAGGCGGTGCTGCAGGCCAGGACAAAGCAGAGCACCCAGGGCACCCAGAGCAAGGCGCCGGCGGGGCGCGGCGACCGTTCCGGCAGACGCAGCGAGCGCACCCGGTCCGTCAAGGACAGGGGCCGATCCGCAGGGGGCGGACCGTTGGCCTGGGCTGCGGCATCCGGGTGGAGGGCTTGATCACTCATGGTTCACCCCATTGGTTGGCAAGCGGCAGTTCCGACCGGGCCTGGCGCGCGGACTGGGATTTTTCGGCCCGGCATCGTTCAAGTAGTTATTCAGCAAATCGAGGCACAGATTTGCCATTTCCGCGCGGTCGAAGGCATCCGGGTCGGCGGCGGCCTGCATGGCCAGGCCGTGAAAGATGGCCTGAATCAAGCTGGCTAGGCTGCGCGACGAGTATTGGCGCCCTTTCGAGCGCCCCAGCAGCACGGCCAGCTGGCCGCGCCAGTCCTCGTACAAACTGGCCAGCCGGCGGCGATAATCCGCGCGGTGATTGATCTGCGATAGAAACGTATACTGCAAGCAGCCGAACTCCGGATGCGCCGGCGGCTCTTGCAAAATCTTGCCCAGCACCACCCGGACCACCTCCTGCCAGGAAGCCGGCTTCCAGGGCGCCGGCCCGTTTTGGCCTTGCTGCTGCGTCATCAGGTGCACGAGATGGTCGAAGACGGCCAAGAGGATGGCTTCTTTGGTCTTGAAATAATACGTCAATTGCCCCCGGCTCATGCCCACCTTGGTCTCGATCTCCGACAGCGACAGGTGCTGCAGGCCTTGCTCGGCAATGACCGCCACCGCCGCCTCGACAATCTGGCCCTTGCGAATCTTGCCGATGTCGATGCGGCCATTCTTCTTGACCTTCATGGTCATGGATCTGCTTCTCCCGAGTGGGACAGTGATTTGGCTGTAGGTTAGGTTTTCAAACTGACCGGACAGATTGGAAATCTATCCTACGTTGCTGCCGATTCAAGCACGGTCATTTAGACCAATCAAACCATTATTAGACCGATTGGACCAGAAATGTCAATGGTAGCTCAGCTAGCTCAGCGAGGGCCAGGGATTTGGTTGATCTGCCCTTGGGCCAGGGCGCGGCGGAGCTGGGGAAGAAGGAAAAAGGCCCGCACAAAACGGTCCAGGGCGCGCTGTTGGATCTGCGCCCCGGTTTCCCAGCGCGACAGCGTGCATACCGCCAAGCCAAGCTGGTCGGCCATGTCTTGCTGCGTCATGCCCAGGCTGGCGCGGTGCTGGCGGATTTGCTCAGGCGCTAGTAGGCCGGCCTGTTTTCGGAATGCCTCGCTGATTTGCCGGTTGGCCTCCTCTTCCAGGGCGATGGTGCCGCACTTTTGGCAGCGCGGCACTAACAATTCGGGAAGCGTCACCGTGTACGTTCGGCCATCGTGATCGATGGGGGTCGTGTAGGATACGCGGGCCAGGGCGACGGCGCGCTCGCGGCATTTGCCGCACTTGGGGGAAAACAACCTTTCGCTCATGCCAGCCTCGTTTCCTTCGTCATTGCAGGTGGGCGCTGACGATCTCCACCCAGGGCATTTCCGGGTCATCATCCACCAGCCTCACTTCAAGAAAAAGCACGCGCGGAAATCCAGGAACAGGGATGAGCGCACGGTACCAGTAAGGCTCATCGGGGTTTTCTTCGAGAGCGCGAGAGCGCGGAGCGCTCCTGCGCTCCCGCGCTCAAATGCCGTATTTCTTCAATGCTTCCCGATTCAGCTCGATCCCCAATCCTGGTTTAGTAGGGGTGTGCAAGAATCCCTCCGCGTCCGGCTTGAAAGGTTCTGTGACCAGCTCATCCAGATACGGCGACGGCGTGAGGAACTCCACATTGCGCGCGATCGGCAGCGCGGCCGTTAAATGAAGATCGGCCGCCAGACCGATCGCCGTGTTCCAGCCGTGCGGCACCAGCATGATGTTGTGCTCATAAGCCAGCCAGCCAATGCGCCATGATTCCGTGAGCCCGCCGCATTTCGTGCAATCCGGCTGGATAATATCGACGGCATGGCGCTCGATGAAGGGGCGAAAGCTCTGCCGCCGCGTCAACACTTCCCCCGTGGCAATAGGAACGGGGGCGTGACGGCGCAATTCGATGAAGCCTTCCAGATCGTCCGGCGGCAGGGCTTCCTCGAACCAGACGACGTCGTAGTCGGCAAGCATCTTGGCGGTGCGTAGGGCCCATTTGTAGCCGTGCGGCCAGAATTGCTCGCTGCCCCCGGCATCGACCATGAGCTCGACATCTGGGCCGACCGTGTCGCGCGCGGTGCGGACCAGCAGCTCATCGGTCTTGCTGTCGCGCCGGCCGAATGGACGCCAGCCGAGCTTGATGGCCTTGAAGCCGCGCGCCAGCGCCTGCAGCAGTTTCTCGCGCAGCGACTCCGGTTCGGCAAAGAGCATGGAGCCATAGGGCTTGATCTTGTCGCGGTAATAGCCGCCGAGAAGGCGGGCCACGGGTTGATTGGTGATCTTGCCAAAAAGGTCCCAGAGGGCGATGTCGATGCCGCTGATGGCATGCTCGACCGCGCCGCCCCGGCCCTGCCAGAAGGTGCTCTGCCGCAGTTTTTCCGTGACCCGCATCGGCTCGTCGGCGCGCTCGCCAATGAGCAAGGGCCGCAGAAGGCGCACCGCGGCCGCCACCAGGGCCTTGCTGGTCATGGCGCTGCCTACCCCGATCAACCCTTCATCGGTAATCACCTCGACGATGGTGTTGATATCGTCATCCGGCTTGAGATCGTCGGCCCAGCCGCCTTCCACGGTGCCGCCGGAAAGGCCGGTGAGACGGAGAGCTTTCATGAGCTGGGTCAACGATTGTTTGCGGAGTTTGGCTAATTTCAACAGCGCTTGCAATCGTTTGACCTCCCGTTTTTCAAGTTGGTCGGTCAGTCGAATCAATTCCCGATGCTCGGGTGCACTCAGGAGGCAATCCTGCCTTTTTTCGACAAGCTTGTGGTAATGGGCCCACCAGGCATCGGTGAACCCTTGATTGATCTGTTTTAACAACCGGGCTTGGGGGCCAGGCAAACGGGCATCCCTGCCCCTGTCGCGAACAACACTTATTCGGGACATTGAATCCTCCGGCAAAAGGAATCTTTCCCAACTATTGTACCGTTTCATTTTCACACTCGCCAGGATATTGAAGGCAATCCGCTGGTGCAACCGCTGGCGGATTTTGGTAGGATGGAAGGATTATTTTGGGAGTTGTTGCCATGTCATCCGTCATGCTGAGCGTCCCGCCGTTGGTAGCCGGCGACCGGCTTTCCCGTGAGGAATTTTTGCGCCGCTGGGAAGCCCATCCCGAGATCAAGAAGGCCGAGCTCATCGGAGGAATCGTTTACCTCATGTCTTCCCCCGTTAGTATTGAACATGGCGACATGGACAGTCATGTATCAACCTGGTTAGGGGTCTACGCGGCCGCCACTCCGGGTTGTGCCACCAGCAACAATGCCACCACCTTCCTTTTGGAAGATTGTCCCCAGCCCGACGGACATTTGCGCCTACTTCCCGAAGCCGGCGGAACTTCTTGGGTCGAAAATAAATTCCTTCACGGTGTCCCCGAATTGTTGGCCGAAGTGTGCCTTTCCAGCACCGCTTACGATTTACACCAGAAACTCGACTTGTTTCGCGAGGCCGGTGTGAAGGAGTACCTGGCGGTGTTGCTTTACGAGCAGGAAATTCGCTGGCACCACCTATCCCGAAAAACCTATCATTTACTGGCTCCCGATTCCAGTGGCGTTTTTCGCTCGCGGATTTTCCCTGGTTTGTGGCTCCATGGCAAAGCGCTCCTGGAAGAAGACATGGCAAAGGTCTTGGCCACGCTCCAGAAAGGAATCCAATCCCACGATCACGCCAAGTTCGCCGCCCGCTTGAATAAAAGGTTGCGAAGTCGTGAATAGGCACGCCGCAGAGGCCAGCGGCGAGGGCGAGGGAGGGATCGATGCGACTTTGTTCTTACGTTGTGAAGACGGACGTGGGATTCGTACCGAATCCATTTTGGGGTTTCTGCATGTGCGCGGCATGCACTCCGAATCACCAGGGGCGCCGACTTGAGCCCGCGGGGAACCCCGGCATCAACCCCGGTAAAAGGAGGTGGAACGTGTTCTGTGCTATTCTGATAACGTCGGCAGTGTGTAGCACCGTAGGCGGTGCCGCCCAGCCGCCTCTTGCAATCGTCGTAGAGCGCGGCCAGACAGGGAAGGCGGGCGACAAGCTAATCACGCAACCTTTGCCGGAGGGCGCCGGCATTCGGATCGTACAGTGGCCATACGATCCATTGGCGGTCAAGGTGGTTCTAAAGAATGTTTCCGACAAAGAAGTGCGGTTGAAGTTTTCCTCCGACCCCAAAGCGTGTTTGGATTTTGTCGTGCGCAAGGACGGTTATACCATTTCCGGAAAGGAAACATTTGGAAGTGCGTTTTCGCCAGAATACAAGGCCAACAGAAGCATCTCCCTTCGACCTGGTCAAACACATGAATTCTTTGTCAACTTGGGGGGTGGGATTGCCGAGAAGGACCAAGGACCTGGCACGTACCGGATATGGGCCTTCTTCTACTACGACCGGCACATTGACATTTACTCCGAGCCCTACACCGTCATTGTCCCGAAATAAAGCTCCGTGGACTCAGCGGGGGTACTCTATGTGGACCTGTCGTTGCAGCCAGTTATTTCGAAAGAGCATGACGGCCCAGGACACTATCGCGTTTGGGGATTCATTCTGCTAAACGGTGTCGAAATTGAATCGGATCGTTGTGTCCCCATTGGCGAGTGGCGTGACGGCGCCTATCGCGTGCGGCAAGAGGTGCTGAAAGCGTGGGGTGGCTTATCCGTAAAGGACGGTTCATCCAGCGCAGCGCCGTGCCGCCGGCGCTCATCAGGCCAAGACAGTTTCTGGAATGGTTCCAAAAGCAAGCCATCCAACTCGTCGAGAGTAACAACTGAAAGCCAAAAAATGGACCAGGGAAAGCGGAGGTTCCGCAAATCTTGTCGAACGCCTGGCGAGATTCTCAATTTTGCTTCCCTTGATCCTCTAATCATTGATGCCTACGCGCCCAGGGGAATCGGCTTGGTGATTCGCAGGCCCTCGACCATTGGGCTTTGGTTGAGGTGCAGTAAATCGGGATCGAGGGAATGGAGAACAGCGGCCTTGTAAATGATGGTGGTGGCGAGAAAGGTTGCATCCGGGGTCTTGATCTTTCTTTTCTTTTTGCCTTTTTCGGCAAACCCACGGCTGCGAATCTCTCCCGCCTTCTCGGCAATAGCAACCGTATTGTCGGCCACAACAACGTTCGAGCGCTTGAGAAACTCTCGAAACTTTATCATTTGCTCCGGGGTATGCTTCACTTCAAGAATCTCGGAATAGGCCAACACGGAAACCACCAAGTTGGCCTTTTTGTTGTCGATTTCTACCACTACCGATTCGATGTCCTTCAATGGAGCACCGGGCTCTTCACTAATCCAGGCGATGAAGACAGTCGAATCCCAGGAATAAAGAGGGATGTCACTCATTTCTCAAGGCCCGGACGAATTCGACCGCGGTCAACTTGGCTGTTCCTCCCCGACAAAGGCCCCGCAGGTCCGCAAGCTTGGGAAGCTTTTCGT
>WNFJ01394699.1_pt2 | contig 10283 bp, 8 predicted proteins | sample 5400461 | NCBI WGS metagenome assembly WNFJ01 (sample SAMN13153349, study PRJNA577476) | soil metagenome | isolation source: 115 cm saprolite on Douglas fir-dominated hillslope | place: USA:California | collected 2013-09-17
ACCAGCTCCTCACTTCCCAGCTGCGCTGCCTCGTGCAGCGCGGTGAACCCCTCCGCCTGCTTGAAATTCACATCTGCGCCCTTGGCGACGAGCATCCGCGCGACCTCCACCTGTCCGCTGAGCAGTGCGGCCTGCAGCGGCGTGTTGCGAAACTTCGTCTGGGCAACCGCATTCACCGCTGCGCCGTGCGCGATCAGCAGCTCCGAAACTGCAAGCTGTCCCCCGAAACCGGCGAAGTGCAACGCAGTCCAGCCGAGCGGCTGAGAATGATACGACCGCACGAACTGCGGGTCAGCCGCGAGGGCTGTCGATACAGCCGTTCGGTCGCCGACCGCCGCAGCCTCGAACGGACTGAGCGCGGGGTGGCGCGCCAGGATTGAGGCGAGCATCCCGTTCTCCTGCGGGCGAATGAAGCCTTCTTCTCCTTGCCTCGCAAAGAGCGCGACGAGCAAAACGGAGATTCCGTCGGGTCGTCTGGCGCTCGCGAGAGCTGGGTCGGTGGATAAGAGCTGCTCCACCTTCCCTTGGTCCTGGGCCTTGACCGCATCGAACAACGATGCGGATACGGTCGGATCCAGGGCGGCGGGTGGAGAAGGGTGGTTGGTGGAAGCGGCGCAGGCGGCGAGAACGGCGGGCATTGGGGCGAGTAAGCGGTGCATGGAATTCCTCCTTTGCGCCACGGTAAAAGGGTTGCCGATCGCTGCACATCGTCCCTTCGACCCTTTTTGCATCTAGTCCTTTCGGCCCACCTCGAACCGCGACTCGGCGCGTAGAATGGGTTGATGAATTCCGAAGCGGTCGCGCCGCTGCCCGAGTTCCGACGGCTGGTCCGGATCGGAGGCCTATTTGCCTGGCTGATGGTGGGATTGCCGCTGCTCTTCCAGTCCGGACTGGATCCGCGCCGGGTGGCGGGATGGGCGCCTGCCTCGATCGGCCTCGCGCTGGCCTCTTGGTACTCGGCCGGCTCGGATCGCCGCCGGGCGTTGGCGCTGCTGATCTTCCAAGTCGCTTGCGTGCTGGCGATGGTCCTGTTGCTGTGCGATGGCTTCGAGGGCGCGCTGCTGGTGCTGGTGGCGCTACAGCTCGGCGGCCGAGTTTCCCGCCGCATTGGGATCGTCTGGATTGTGGCGCAAAGTGCACTATTGGCAGGGGCAATTGCCATCCACTGGTCGCCTCGCCCCGCACTGCTTCTCGTTCCGCCTTACCTGGGCTTTGAGCTGCTCGCGTTTTTTGTCGCGGACGTGCTTGCGCGCGACGCCTCTGCCCGCGCCGTGGTTGAGGAGAACAGTCGGCTCGCCGAGCGCCTCCGGATTGCTCGCGAGCTGCACGATGTCGTGGGCCACCGATTGACCGCCCTCAGCATTAATCTCGAGGTGGCTTCGCGCGCCGCGGGGGCCTCCGCGCAGGAGTCGATCGCTTCGGCTCACGCTTTGGCCCGGGCAGCTCTCCAGGAGGTTCGCGCGGTCGTCGCGCAGCTTCGAGATCCCGAGCGCCTCGAGCTATCTGACGCGCTGCGCACCCTCGCGGCCGAGACGCCGGGTCCTCGGGTCCATTTGACCGTTCCCGATGCCCTTTGCCGAAACGATGCAAGTTGCGCGTTGACTTTGCTGCGCTGCACTCAGGAGATTCTCACCAACGCGGTCCGCCACGCCGAGGCGGAGAACCTGTGGATCGAGATTGTCGAGTCGAATGGTTGCGTTCAATTGCGTGCCCGCGACGATGGGCGCGGCGCGGACAAAATTCGGCTCGGCCATGGATTGCGCGGGATGCACGAGCGAATCGAGCGAGCAGGGGGACAGATGGAGATTGAGACGCGCCCAGGGGCGGGTTTCTCGGTCCATCTGACGTTGATGCCAGCGGCGCAGAGCGAGCGATGATCCGGATTCTGCTGGTGGAGAACGAAGAGCTGGTTCGTCAAGGACTGCGACGATTGCTGGAGCTGGATCAGGAACTGGCGGTGATCGGTGAAGCCCGCGATGGCGAGGAGGCTCTGCAGCTGATCGGCGAAATGCATCCGGACGTGGTCCTGCTCGACATTCGAATGCCGAAGCTCGATGGAGTCGGCGTGCTGCGCGAGCTGAGAAAAAAGCGAGAGGCGATCCCTCCTTGCCTGGTGCTGACTACCTTCGACGATCCGGACGCGCTGTTGGCTGCGGTTCGCGCCGGAGCGAAGGGCTACCTGCTAAAAGATGTCAGCTTCGACCAGCTGGTCGCTGCGATCCGGGCGCTCGCCGCCGGTGGAAGCTTTGTCCAACCGACGGTGACCGAAGGTCTCCTTCGCGCTTTTCAGCAGGCAGCTGCGGATCCGGATCACGAGCGCGGGAGGGAAGAGCCGGCGCAATCGCTCACCGGCCGCGAGCTGGAGGTACTGCGACTGATGGCTGGGGGCTACTCCAATCGAGAGATTGCGCGTGCGCTCTTTGTCGCCGAGCGCACCATCAAGAACCACGTTTCAAGCATTCTTTCGAAGTTGTACGTGCGCGACCGCACCCGGGCCGTACTGAAAGCACTCGAGAAACGTCTGCTCTGACATCTGAGCACATCTTCGATCGTATCCTCACTCTGGTTTCGTTGAACCCACACCGCCCGATGGGTAGGCCACGACTCACGCTGCTTGTCGCTCTGAAACAAGCGACAATGTTTCAAAGTTGCCGATCGGAGCTCAGTCATGAATCAGCGCTTCCACCTCGTGGTTGGCGCACTCGTCGCGTCCATCTTGTCCGGCTGTCACTGCACTCAGATCGCACTAATTTGCCAATCGAACACGGATTGCACCGGCGGCAGGGTTTGCGTGGCCGGCCAATGCGGGTTTCCTGGTGATGGAGGCGGTGGCGACGGAGGCGGTGGCGACGGAGGCGGTGGAGACGGAGGCTGCGTCAATCTTCAGTGCAACCAGGTAACCTGTCCAGACGGCGGCACCACTTCCATTACCGGAACTGTCTTCGATCCGAGCGGTGCAGTTCCCATCTACAACGCGCTGGTTTACGTGCCCAACGGGCCAGTGTTGCCGTTTACACCGGGCGTGACCTGCGACCGCTGTGCCGCGTTCACCTCGGGATCACCCTTGGTGGTTGCCTTGACTGGAGCCGACGGAACATTCAGCTTGCGAAATGTTCCGGTTATCCCCAACGGTGGATCGCTTCCGTTGGTGATTCAGGTTGGGCATTGGCGGCGCCAGGTCGCGCTTCCGGGCGTCCCAGCTTGTACCAGCACCCCAATAACTGACGCCGGCACGACGCGACTTCCGCAAAATCAGTCGGAGGGCGATCTCCCTCAAATGGCGATTGCCAGTGGCAGTGCCGACCCATTCCAATGTCTCCTCCTGAAAATGGGTATCTCCACCTCGGAATTCACCGCTCCAGGCGGCGGCGGCCGTGTTCACTATTTCCGCTCGAACGGGATGGACACGTCTCCCCCGGCTCCGCGGATAACGGCGCTACTGGACGACGCTGGAACGCTGATGAATTACGACGTCGTGCTGTTGCCATGTGAAGGTGCTGAGCGAAGAGACGGCGGCCCGGATGAACAAAATCTGGTTGCGTATACTTCGGCGGGCGGTCGCCTCTTCACCACCCACTACGGATACTCGTGGCTGGCGTTTCCGGAAAACGCACCATTCTTCACGACTGGAGTTTGGGCGCCAGGATCATGCGACGCCTACAACGCCCCCCTCCCGGGTTTACCGACCACGGTTGATCAGACTTTCCTTAAGGGGGCTTCCTTTGCGCAGTGGTTGGTGAATGTGGGGTCTTCAACGGATGCCGGTACGCTTAACCTCATCGAGTCGCGGCACGACCTGTTGTTCACGGACGGTGGATCGCAACGATGGCTGTACACGAACATTCCGAATGCGATTTCGAACTGTACAACGCAGCCTCAACCCGCGGTGTTGCACATGACTTTCAACACCCCGCTGAACCCACCGCCGCTTCCGGATGGCGGTGCGGGAAATCAGTGCGGAAGAGTCGTCTACAGCGATTTCCACGTCTCGGCCAATGCCGCGGGTACCGGCACATTCCCGGGCGCCTGCAACCCGGGGCCGCTCACCGCTCAGGAGAAGGCCCTGCTGTTCATGTTGCTGGACGTCTCGTCTTGCGTTCAAAGCGATAACGCGACCTGCGCGACGCTGGGCCAAAGCTGCTCACCCAATCCGTGCTGTTCTCCGCCACCCGGCCAACCGCCCCTGCGTTGCGTCGACCCATCAGGTCAGGCCTGTGGCGCCTCGGGCAGCTGCACCTGCCAACCCGGTCTGCGCTAAGCAGCCCGGGACATCCTCTCCGCGAGCACGATCTCGGCCACGCGTCGAGTAAATTGTGCCTCTGCAACTCTGTGTTTCGTGCAATCACTTGCGCTGAGGCACGTGGGGCGTAGTAACTAGGCCCCCAAGTGCCGTCGCCGCCGACTTAGCAACTCCATTTGAGACATTGAGAGGAATCTATGACCCAGCGAGGATTGGGAACTGCCATTGCGCTGGCATTTCTGATGTTTTTTGTACCCGAACGCGCGCACGCGCTTCAACCGCTCGAGGCCTTCATCCGCTCGGGCCGCACCAAGAGCCCGGATAACGCCGAAGCTCGCGCCAACCTGAGTCAGCAGCAGGGAGTGGCGGATGCGACCCTGGGACGGGTGCTGCCCGGAATCTCCGCCCGCGGCAACTACCTACGCAATCAGTATCAGTCGCAGGTTGACATTGGAGTCCCGCCCGCGCCGCCGCAGCTAATAACCATCCAGCCGTTCAACCAGCTGACCGGGTCTGCCACACTGACCGTACCGCTGATCGACCTTGCGGGATTCGTGCGCACCGCGGCCCAGTACTCCGCAGCGGAGGGCTTCGCGAAGCAGGCCGAGGCCACCGCCCTCCAGGTGGAATCGCTGGTGGTTCAAGACTACTTCCAACTGCTGGCTAATCTGTCCCTGGTGGTCTCCTCCGAGCGCGCGCTCGAAGTGGCCCGCGAGAGCCTGCGACTAGCCCAGGCCCAACAGGCCGCGGGCCGCGCCACCCTGCTCGACGTGGATCGAGCCATCGCCGAAGTGGAAAGGCAGGTACAGTTCTTGGCCACGGCAAAGCTGCAGGTTGCGCTGTCCGCTCGGGCGCTCGAATCTGCCAGCGGCCTTACGCCCGAATCCCTCGTGCCGGTTCCGTTCGAAGACGATCTTCACGAGGAACCGGATCTCGCGAGCTTCTCACCGCCCGATCCGGCGCTGCCATCGATCGCCGCTGCGATGAAGCTCACCGAGTCGGCGAACCGGCTAGCAGTCGCACAAAAACTGACCCTGTTCCCGACGGTCGCGGGGACGTTCACTGAGTCCGGCACGAATGCGTCCGGTTTCGTAGGTCATCACTACAGTTGGCAGGCGGGGGTCGGTTTCACCTGGCAGTTCGACCTGACGACGATCGCGAACATGCGTTCTCAAGACGCGTTCGCCGACGCGGCCCGCGCGAGAGAACAGCGGGCTCGCCTCGCGGCGCGCGATGCAATCTACCGTTTTTGGCAGACCGTCCACAGCGACATCGCCACCAGCCGATCGGCCCGGGCCCAGGCCAAGGCGACCGCCCACGCCGCTCGCCTGGCGGCTGACCGCTACCAGGCGGGTGCGGCCACGCAGCTCGACCTCTTGCAAGCTGAACGCGACGCCTATGCCGCCGATGTGGCGCGTATCCAGTCCGACGCCGACCTGGCGAACGCGCGCAACCAGCTGCGGTTGGCGACGGGAATCGATCCTTTCACAGCCGCCCAATGATGTTCGGGGGTTCGTTCGGCTGGACGAGAGCAGCAGTCCGCCGTTAGCACTCCCTATGAAAACGAGTCCCTTGGCGGGCAAGCCCGCTCCACTGTCGATGCTGGCCAATGTGCCCAGGCTGGTCACCGCCTATTTTTCCGAGGTTCCGGATCCCACGGTTCCGGAGCAGCGGGTGATTTTCGGTACTTCTGGCCACCGTGGCTCATCGCTCAAGAGGTCCTTCAACGAGTGGCACATTCTCGCCATCACTCAAGCCATTTGCGAGCACCGCCTGCGGCAAGGAATTGGTGGCCCGCTGTTCGTTGGAATCGATACCCACGCGCTTTCGGTTCCGGCGTTTGCGAGCGCGCTTGAAGTGCTCGCTGCCAACGCAGTGCAGGTGATGATTTCCGAAAGGGACGAGTACACCCCGACTCCGGCGGTCTCCCATGCAATTCTTACTTACAATCGCGGCCGCACCTCCGGACTTGCAGACGGGATTGTGGTCACCCCTTCGCACAACCCGCCGGAGGATGGCGGCTTCAAGTACAACCCTCCACACGGTGGACCGGCGGAATCGGAGCTCACTGGCCAGATCGAGACGAAAGCGAATCAACTGATCGAGAATCGATTGCAGGGGGTAAAGAGAATTCCCCTCGAGACCGCGCTGCGGGCCTCTACCACCCACCGTCACGACTATCTCAGCGCCTTTGTCGGCGATCTCGGGAACGTACTCGACATGGAAGCCATTCGCTCCGCTAAGCTGAGCCTGGGCGTGGATCCGCTCGGCGGCGCGGGGGTCCACTATTGGGGCCGGATCGCCGAGCAATACGGGCTGAACCTCACCGTGGTGGACGCCACCGTGGATCCGACCTTTCGTTTCATGAGCGTGGATTGGGATGGAAAAATCCGAATGGATCCCTCCTCGGCCTACGCGATGCAACGGCTCACCGCGCTGAAGGATCGCTTCGATATCGCGTTCGCCTGCGACACCGATGCCGATCGGCATGGAGTGGTCACGCGAAGCGCGGGTCTGCTTCCCCCCAATCAGTACCTTTGCACAGCTGCCTATCACCTCTTCACCCACCGCAGCAGCTGGCGGCAGGACTCAGCTGTGGGCAAAACGACCGTGAGCAGCCAGATGTTTGATCGGGTTGCGAACAAGCTGGGCCGCCGACTCTATGAGACTCCGGTCGGTTTCAAGTGGTTCACCGAGGGTCTTCTCGACGGATCGCTGGGCGTTGCCTGTGAAGAAAGCGCCGGGGCATCCTTTCTTCGGCGAAATGGGCAGGTATGGGCGACGGACAAGGATGGGATCATTTCCGCGTTGCTCTCGGCGGAAATCACGAATCACGGCCCGCTTTGGTCGCGACCCGGCAGAAGTGTATCGCCAACTCACCACCGAGCTCGGTGAGCCTGCCTACGATCGGGTAGATGCTCCCGCCACCCGCGAGCAGAAAAAGAAGCTGCAAGCTCTCTCCGCCGACCAAATTAAATTCACCGAGCTGGCTGGAGAGAAAATCAAGGCCGTGCTCACGCGCGCGCCCGGCAATGGAGCACCGATTGGCGGGGTGAAGGTGGTGGCAGAGAACGGATGGTTTGCGGTCCGACCATCCGGTACCGAGGAAATATACAAACTCTACGGTGAGAGTTTCCGCGGCAAAGAGCATCTCCGCCGCATTTTTGCGGAAGGGGAGGAGATGATTCGGCACGTTCTGGGAGATTGAAACCCTCGATCTCCGTCGGACGGTTCGTGCTATAGGCGGCGCGCACGAGGCTTGCGAGCATGTCGAAGATTTCCTTGGCAACGTTCGTTGTTCTTCGAGTTGTGGCTGCCGTCGCCGCCGAAGGCACCGAGGCGAAGCAGAGCGTCTACACCGATTTTCGCGGCCAGTCCCCCGGGGCGATTCACAAGATCACTCCTGCGGATCTGCCAAAGCCGTACGTCAGTAAGTCGGCACTCAATCACGCAAGGCTCGTGCCCAGGCCCAAGAACGCATGGCCACAGGCTGCGCCTGGATTCAAAGTCGAATTGTACGCAGAGGGATTGAACAACCCGAGGTTGATCCGGACCGCGCCCAATGGCGACTTATTCCTGGCCGAAAGCAGGCCTGGCCGGATCAAGGTTTTTCGTGGAATCACGCCAGATGGCAAGTCGGAGGAATCGAGCGTTTTTGCGAGCGGACTGAACCAGCCGTTTGGAATCGCTTTCTATCCGCTGGGCCCAAATCCGCAGTACGTCTACGTCGCGAATACTGATTCGGTGGTTCGCTTCGCGTACAAGAATGGCGATCTCAAAGCCAGCGGCTCACCCCAGAAGCTGGCGGGGTTGCCAGGGGGTGGTCTTTTAGAGGGCGGGGGGCACTGGACGCGAGACATCGCGTTTTCCCTCGATGGAAGGAAGCTGTTCATCTCGGTTGGCTCGCGTTCGAACGTCGATGACGTGGACAACAATCCTCGCGAGTACCACCGCGCCGATATTCTCGAGGCAAATCCCGATGGAACCGGCCTTCGCGTTTATGCGAGCGGCATCCGCAATGCGGTGGGCATTGCGATTAACCCGCAAACCGGCGAGTTGTGGGCTTCCGTCAACGAACGCGACGAGCTAGGGGACGACCTGCCTCCGGATTACATCACCCACGTCCAAGAAGGGGGCTTCTATGGATGGCCCTGGTACTACATCGGAGGAAATCAGGATCCTCGCCATCACGGGAAGCATCCAGAGCTGAAGGGCAAGGTGATCGTGCCCGACGTACTACTTCAACCGCACTTCGCCTCACTGGAGATGGTCTTCTATCAAGGAGATCAGTTCCCGCCGGAATACCGGGGGGACATTTTCGCAGCCGAGCACGGCTCTTGGAATCGGGCAGTCCGGACCGGTTACGAAGTGATTCGCGTGCCGCTCAAAAAGGGACGGGCAAGTGGTGAGTATCAGGATTTCCTGACCGGGTTTGTCATGCCGGACGGCCAGGTGTGGGGGCGGCCGGTGGGAGTTGCGATCGCCGAGGATGGATCGCTGATCGTGACTGACGACGGGTCCAACTCGATTTGGCGCGTAAGCTATTCCGCGTCGCGATAAGTGGGGGCCCTGGTACCATTAGTTTTGCAACCATGTCGGAGCCCGGCTCCATTTTGGCTCAGTCGAGCGTTGGGTAATCTAGATTGAAAATGACGCGGCAACTGCCCGCCTATCTCGCGAAAATCGTGATTTTCGCTGCGGCCTATGTCGCTGTCTCGAAACTAGGGCTGAGGGTGGGTGCCGTCGGTGGGTTTGCCACTCTGGTCTGGCCAGCCACGGGCATGTCGCTGATTGCGCTGTTGGAGTTTGGGTCGGCTCTCTGGCCAGGGGTCGCCCTGGGTGCGTTTGCCGTCAATTTTTGGGTTGGCGCTCCGCTGCCAATGGCTGTCGCAATTGCCTGTGGCAACACCCTCGAGGCAGTGATCGGCGCTTATGTGGTGCGCCGAATGGCGGGAACGGATGACTTGCTCGAGCGGCTTCCTGCGGTGACCGGGTTGATCCTCTTCGCGGCTGGGCTGAGCACCGCGGTGAGCGCGAGCTTTGGAACGATCAGCCTGGTGCTGGGAGGAAAGATTTCACGCGCTGACTTTTATTTCACCTGGCGGGTGTGGTGGCTCGGAGATGCAATCAGCGATCTAATCGTCGCCCCGGTACTGGTTGCGTGGACGACGTGGCGCCGCGAGGCATGGCAATCCAAACGGACGTTCGAGGCTATCACCTTGGTGCTAACGATGGGCTTAGCCGCGGCGGTCGTGTTTTTTGGGCGTCGCTCGGTTCTGACCGACATGGCGTTGGGCCCCTATCTGCTCTTCCCACCGCTGATCTGGGCAGCGTTCCGATTCGGTCCGCGCGTCGTGGTCAGCTTGAGCTTGTTTGCGGCGATCGTGGCCATTTGCGGCACTGCCTTGGAATTCGGGCCATTCGCGATCGGCTCATTGTCGGAGCGTTTACTGCCGCTGCAAGCCTTCATGACCATCTTGTCAGCAACCGGTTTGCTCCTGGGTGCGGCAGTGTCTGAACGCAGGAGGGCGGAGGCCGAAGCAAGAGAGGGCCCGTGACGAATTTTTGTCGATCGCCTCGCATGAGCTGAAAACTCCGTTGACGTCGCTTCAGCTCCAGATTGAGTCGCTCGCGGTCAAGTTGAAAGCTGCGGTGTCGCTCCCGGCGGCCCTCTCGACCAAGCTCCAGACCATCCTGCGCCAAACCCGCCGGTTGGGCGAGCTGATCGACAATCTGCTCGATGTTTCGCGGATCACTTCGCTGCGGCTGGACCTACAGCTCGAAGAGGTTGATCTGGCCGCGCTGGTCAAGGACGTCGCTGCTCGAGCAGAGGAAAGGCTCGCCCAGGCCGGCTCTCTTCTGGAACTGGAAGTGGTCGGTCCGGTATGGGGCTATTGGGACAAGCAACGCCTGCACCAGGTCGTCGAAAACTTGCTTGCCAATGCGATCAAATATGGGGCAGGAAAACCGATCACCATCTCGTTGAAGGCGAGCGCGGATGCGGCGGTGCTGATGATTCGGGACCAGGGAATCGGGATTGCTC
>WNFJ01181555.1_pt1 | contig 10281 bp, 7 predicted proteins | sample 5400461 | NCBI WGS metagenome assembly WNFJ01 (sample SAMN13153349, study PRJNA577476) | soil metagenome | isolation source: 115 cm saprolite on Douglas fir-dominated hillslope | place: USA:California | collected 2013-09-17
CCTGAGGTTTAAAAACAGCCACCTCGATTGTTGTTCTTGTAGAGAGCTATTCTGGGGCCAGGGGTGCGTCACTGATGGTCAATTGTCGGGCGAGCGTGTCTGGGCTCTGCCCCTTCTTATTGACGGCTGGGTTTGGCGATGGCGGCGGTGGTTCCGTCTTGCTTGGCCGCGTTGCGCTACTTCGCAAAGGTGAGGGAGGCGACCCTAACCTGCGCAAAAAAGCGATACAGCTGTATGACGAACTTCGGACATCAGTCTACGGGTACCTCTCTTGCCTTGGGCTTGAGCCGCAGGAAGCCGAGGACATCATTCAGGAGACGTTCCTCAAGCTGTTTCAGAGCCTGGCGAGCGGGATGCGGGACGACAATCTTCGCGGGTGGGTCTTCCGCGTCGCACACAATCTCACGATCAATTTACACAAGAGCACGAGCAAGCTTCTCTCCAGTGAAGTGGAAGAAGTAGGTCGGATCCTGCGATGCAGAATTGATGCGAGGCTTAACCCCGAGGAAGTTGTTCTCAAGAAGGAACAGTTCGCCCGCATCGTCTCGGCGGTTTGCCGGTTGACACCGCAACAGCGGCAGTGCCTCCATTTGCGCGCGGAAGGACTTCGATACAGGGAAATCGCCATAGTGCTCGGCGTAAGCACCCAACGTGTGGGAGACGTGGTTCGAGAGGCGCTTATGCAACTGGCTGGTGAGCTATGAGGAACATCTTGGAAATACTCATCGCCAATATTCGGACCCATCTTTCAGACGAGACACTCTCCGATTTGGTCAGCGGTGAACTGGCCGGAGCGAAGCTTCGTAGGGCGCAGTTCCACCTTTCAAAGTGCTGGAAGTGCCGTTCCCGCTATGAACAGCTAGAACGCGCCGCTATGGGATTCGTAGAGTTGCACAAGAAAATCATCACTCCAAATCCCCCAGAAGCCTCACGGTGGCGCGAGATGTTTCTTGCGCGGTTGGACCAAGCGGCCGCGGAAGCGCCGTCTTCTCGATGGTCACGACTACTTCCTCACTTTCGCTTCGCAGTGTTTACAAACATGAATCCTTTCCTTGCAAGCGCGGCTGTCATTCTTGTGGCGTCCGTCGTTTTGTTTTTCATCTGGCAACGTTCAATGCCATCGCTTTCCGCTAGCGAACTGTTGCAACGCGCCGAGAGTTCGGACAGGAATTTATCTCGGCCCGCGGAACGCGGAGTGATTTATCAGAAGGTTCGCATCCGGACGGCGCACGCTTCTATAGAGCGAGACCTTTACCGGGATCCCGAAGGTCGACGCAGGCCAAAGTCCGAGCCTGCTGCTCGCGAGATCGCTCCTCTTAAGGCCAAGCTCAACATTGCCGGCGTCAATTGGGACGAGCCGTTATCTGCGTCCGGCTATAAGGCCTGGCACGACAGCCAAAATGAGGAGAGTGACCATGTGCGGCGGTCGGGGAAAAACCTCCTCACGGTGACCACGAAGTCCTCTGGCGGAATTGTGGTCTCACGGTCCGCGAGGAGGATTTTCATCCGGTGAAGCGGACGGTCGAGCTCCTAGATGTCGGAACTGTCGAAATAGCCGAGCTCAATTATGCCGTCTTGAATTGGAATGCCGTAAACGAAGACTTGTTCGAGCCGTTGGCTCCGACGACCGCACCGGCCCCACCTTTGAACGCGACCATCGCACCGTCTCCACCATCTGGACCGACGCCTATGCAGCTTCTAGAGGCGGAGTTGCAGGCGCGTGTCGCACTGCACACGCTGAACGCGGACTTGGGAGAAGAGATTACTGTTACGCACAGTCCAAAGAATTCGGTGGTAGTCCAAGGGCTGATCGATACGGTGGAACGGAAGGAGCAATTGGCTTCCGCGCTGAATGGCATTCCATATGTCAAAGTTCAGTTGAAAACCGTGGACGAGGCCGTTTCGGCACAACCTGCAACTGATCAGATTCCAAGCATCATGGCAACGCTCGTCTCCGGAAGTCCTGCGCTTCAAGAAGTTCTCATACAGCACTTTCCGAATCCCGATGATCGGAAGGCATATGTCGATCGCGTGTTAAAGCTTTCGGACGATACTTTGGCGCACGCGTGGGCGCTTCGACGACTGGAAGAGCGCTATACATCGGACGATGTCGCTCAGCTCGACCAAGTCGGAAGGCAGGGACCACGTGGCGGGCATCCGCGAACAGCTTTCTGGCGAGAAGCACTTGGTTGCATCTGTCCTATCGGGGGCGACGTCAGTGAACAGGGACTTTCAAGCAGACGAAGCTTTAGTCTCTGACCCAGATGGTTGGCGTCTTTCAATTCGTCAGATTCTAGATTCATCGCAGGAGCTGCACGAAACCGTGCTGGCTTTGTTCTCAGGTACCAGCGCAACCTCTGGGGATCTTGAAGGACTGTCGCGCAAGTTGCAGTCGTCTTTGGGTGCTGTTGAGTTCCAGTTGTCCGCACTTTCGCGGCAAGTCAGTAGCCCCTTCCTCAATACCACACCACAAGGCAATGTCGTTGAGCCAGACGCTAGCCACAGGAGAGAAGAGTGAAAACAATGATGAACAAGAAGATTTTTGCCGCCGTGGTCAGCGCAACGGTCTTTTTGATCGTGGCGAGCGCACAGGCGCAATCGCTGACCACCGGTGCGATAGTAGGTTCTATTCAGGACGCCACGGGGTCTGCGGTCGCTAAGGCACAAATTACTGTCTTGAGTAAAGATCGGGGCTTCACTCGAACAACAGAGTCGAATGGAGAGGGGTATTATGTGGTTTCGCAGCTCGACCCGGGGAATTATACGGTTACTGTGCAAGCTGCTGGGTTCCAAACAATTAGCCGTGAAAATATCTCTCTAGCGGTCGGACATTCAGTCAACGTCAATTTCCAGGTTCAAGTCGGTTCTGTATCCGCAAAGGTTGACGTCATTGCCGACCGTGCGCCTCTCATTGAACCAAGCAATCCCAACACGACGACTACGCTAAATGCCACGCAGCTTGCGGAGATACCAAACCCCGGTAACGACCTTTCGTACGTTGTGAGCCTTACTCCGGGTGCATTGATAAATACTGCATCCCCGACGAGAGGCGGCCCAGGAAATGTAGAAGTTAACGGATTGCCGTCGGTTGCCAACAACTTTTCGATTGACGGATTGGACGCAAACAATCCTTTCCTTAACACGAACGCGGCGGGAGCAAGCGGACTCCAGCTCGGGTTGAATGCTATCCAAGAGGTTTCCATCAACACGGCATCTTATTCCGTCGATCAGGGTCGGCAAGAGGCAGCCCAGATTAACTACATCACGAAATCGGGCACGAACAGCTTTCATGGAAACGCGTTTGAGATCTGGAACGGCTCGGCGATGAACGCCCGCAACTTCTTCAACAACCTCAAAGGCATCAAGAAAAAGCCGCGTTCGAACGTCAACGAATTTGGCGCGAGCTTGGGCGGTCCCATCCTCAAGGACAAACTGTTTTTCTTTGCCGACTTGGAAGGAATCCGACTCATACTCCCGACAACACAGGTAGCTACGCTTCCTACTGTGGCATACCAGACTTATGTTCTGCAGCAATTGCCGCTAGGAGGGAATGACACGGCCTTCCCCTTCCCTCCCTTCAGCCCTCTGCCGCCGCAACCGGCGGAAGTCCCCTTATACCAGAACATGTTCAAGCTCATAGGAAACCCAAGCGGCGGTACCCCTTTACCTGCGGTGGGTTGCCCTTTTGATGTGGGAGGGGGATCTCCAGCGACAGCAAATGACGGCAATGGCTGTGCCACTACGAGAACTCTCTCGGTTGCGCCCCCCGCTGATGAGACTCTGTTCACGATAAAACTGGATTACACGTTTAGTCCGAAGGATAGTTTCTGGTTTCGGTTTCAGTCGAATGAAGGCAGCTACGTAATTCCTGATCTAGTCAATTCGATCTTCAACTCGGTCTTCTCCGCCCCGGCTCGTTCGGGCGCGGCCGGGTGGACACATCTTTTTAGCCCTAACTTGGTCAACCAGTTCAATCCCGGTATTGCTTACAATAAGGGCTTAAACAATGTTGCTAATCCCTCTGAAGCACATAGGCTCTTCCCAATCGTGTACGCTGCCGGACCGTTCACGGGCATCGGAGGAGCGCAGGATGTTCAACCCTTCGGTTCTGCCACCACAATCTGGGAACTGAATGACAATTTAGCGTGGAATCACGAGAAGCACTCTCTGAAGTTCGGGGAGAATCTGCGCAGAGTGCTCACCAGTGCTTTCGCTACAAATTTCTTTGCAACTCCTTTGGAGTTAGGATTCACCCTGCCGGAATTCACATTTGGTGCTACAGCGCTCACCATCCAACAGTTCCCGAAGAGCGTCGGCGATCGACTAGCTGCAGTGAATCTCGACCTTTATGCCATGGACACCTATAAAGCCACAAAGAAGTTGACACTCACGATCGGAGTGCGGACAGCTTGGAACTCAAACCCCATTAGTGAGCACGCGACTTTTTCAAGGCTAAAGGGTTCGTTCGACAGCATCTCCCACGACGTAAACCAGCCGCTGAACCAAATCATCCTACCGAATCAAGGAAAAGCATACGAGTCGACTCCATTATTGCAGTGGCAACCGCGAGTGGCGGCTGCGTATGAAGTCAAATCCAGGACGATCCTTCGTGCGGGCTTTGGCATTTTTGCTACCACACTGGAAGTCGCGCAACCCGCCTTTCAGTTATCACTAAACGCGCCATTTAACGCCGAGTTTGGTGGGGGTCTCATTGGTGCAGCGGGCGGAGTCGGAATTGCCCCGGGAGTTCCCGGGAGTGCAGTGGATGCCGCCGTTGCAGCGAATCAGAAATTCCAAGCGAACTTCGCAGGTGGTGCGCTATCGTGTCCTTCGGCGAACTCTTCACCGGCCACATGCGTCCCGCCGGTCGATTTCAGAGTGCTCTTTAACGGTCGGCCGAAATACCCATACAGCATGCAGTGGAGTTCCAGCGTCGAGCATCAGTTCGGGAAGGACTTTGGCCTAACCCTGAAATACCTAGCAACGCGGGCCGTTCAGATGGAGTATTTCCTAAACACTGCAAATTTGTACCAGACATGGTGCCAAGGATGCTTTACACCTGTACCTTTTAATTCAGCGCCCGATCTGCGTTTTGGCACGGTCAATCTCATTAATAACGGTGCCAACAGTTCCTATCATTCGCTCCAGGTCACAGGGCAGAAGCAAATGAGCCGTGGGCTTTCATTTCAGGCAAATTACACTTACAGCCACTGCCTGGATGAAGTGTCCAATGGTGGGTTGCAATTTAATGCAGCCTCAAGCATCGGTCCCTTGACTGAATCCTTGAAGCGACTTTATGGCAACTGCGACTACGACGTCCGGCATTCGTTAAATGGGTCATACATCTACGAGCTTCCTTTACATCCGAGAAAAGCCTGGCTGAACAATTTGATTGGGGGGTGGCAGATCTCCGGCACGCTATTCCTGCGTGGTGGTTTTCCTGTGTCTGTAAGAAGCCAATCTAGTAATTTCGTTCACGGGTTCCCCACGCTATACGCGAACGCGGTTCCAGGCCAAAATCCTTACGCGAAGAATCCAATACCGGGAGTGACATTGCCAGGGACGATCCAATGGTTAAATCCTGATGCTTTCCAATCTGTTATCGATCCCTCGACGGGCACATGCTTTCCCACCACCAATGTTCAGAACTGCCAGGATGGCAATACGGCGCGCAACGAGTTCCGAGCACCCGGGTTCAAATGGACCGACTTCGACATCGGGAAACGGTTTAAGATTTCCGAGAGAATCAGCTTCAAGTTTGACGCCCAATTCTACAACTTGTTCAACCATCCGAACTTTTACTTTCCTGGCTCGGGCCCATCAGCTACTGGCGCGCCTTTCGCTGGCATTCCGGGGAAACTTGCGACGTTAACTGGTTTTGGAACCATTACCGAGACTGCATCTCCATCCACCGGGCTTTTGGGCGGACACCTTGGCGCGGATTCTTCAGCGCGGATGATCGCCTTGCGGGGTCGAATCGAGTTCTGAGAGCTTACTAAAGCTGGCTGTCTTCTGTGATAGGGAGGAACCGAAGGCGACGAGTAGGGTGCCCTATACTCTGCTCCATTACAGAAGGCAGATTCCGATGCCTGGCGAACAACATCACGGCATCGGAATGATATGACGTGATGGTTTTCAATAAATTCCACAATTCTGTCGAAAGGAATCCGTGTACTTCGGAAAACTGAGGCGAACTGTCCTTTTCCTGCTAGTCATGTGCATAGGCGCAGGGTGTCTGCACTGCGACGCTGCAAAGCGACGGTTCACTGTTGCCGATGACATCGGAGTAGCTCACTTCGGAGATCCGTACACTGAGAAAGTTGCCGCTGTGACGTATTCCCCAGACGGCCGGTATTTCGTGGTGGACACGGAACGCGGCATGGTTGAGGAGGACCGGCCGGAGTCTACGCTCTGGGTATATCAAACGGAGGATGTTCATCAATTCCTTGTGCGTCCAGAATTGGGGCGTGGGCCTTCGCCTGTATGGATGTTCAGCATGTCCACATACAAGGACGGGCCGATCATCACCCATATTCGCTGGCTGGACGACTCGAGTGGTGTCGCGTTCCTGGCTAAGACAGCTTCTGGAAACGATGAGTTGTTCCTAGCGGACCTAAAGACGAAGACCGTTCACGCGCTAACGCCAGAGAATCAGCACGTTACCGGTTTCGATATCCGTGACCGACAGCACTTTGTTTACAGTATATTGAGCCCAATGATCGACCAAAAGGCGCTCGGGGAAAGCCAATCAGCCATCATCGCCGCGACGGGTCGTGACCTCAGCAGCCTACTCTTCCCAGAAAATTTGTATCCCTTCATGTCGAGGTTTCATGACCTTAGCGAACTCTGGGCCGTCGTCAACCGCAAGCGATTTCGAGTCGATTCCGAGTCATCCGGCAGGCCCGTATTTCTACATTGGGACGCACAGAGAGTGCTCGCACTTTCCCCCGACGGTCGTTCCGTCGTGACTGCGGTGGTCGTTAGTATCGTCCCGCCCGGATGGGAAGGCTTGTATCCACCTTCATTGGCATCCGATCCTTTCCGAGTTCGCGCTGGCCGACAGGACCCTGAGACGCTGGATGGGCATCAATATGTGAGCGAGTACGCTGCCATTGAGCTGTCTACCGGTAAAGTGAAGTTATTAGCCAATGCTCCGATGGGTCAGAACATAGGTTGGTGGGCCGGTCTTCCAAGTGCCAACTGGTCTGCAGACGGTCAATCGGTTCTGCTCGTCGACACCTTCCTTGCTCCCAAAACGACTGACGCGTCTGGGGAGCCAAATCGGCCCTGCGTGGCGGTCGTCGATCGGGCAACAAATAGCGTGACTTGTATCGAGCGCTTAAAGGGAAAGGCCAAAACAAGGCATGGCTTCGAAGACGGCTACCATTTGGTCGAGAGCGCCCGTTTTGTTGGCAGGAGCAGCGAAAAGATAACGGTTGACTACTGGGAGCTGGATGATTCCAAGCAATCGCCAGATGATTGGTCAAAGAAATCCACAAGCTACGCCCGTACAAGCAATGGCCTATGGAGTGTCGCTGCGACGACGAACGGATGGACAGAGCAGGAGCGTGCGGTTGAACTCGAGGTCAAGGAGAGCTTCACCGACTCGCCAGTCCTTATCGCAACCGACAAAACAACTAGGACGACGCGCGCGATCCTAGATCCGAATCCTCAGCTTAAGGATATTGACCTCGGGAAGGCTTCGGTTTATAGGTGGAAGGACAAGACTGGTCGTGACTGGGTCGGCGGCCTGTACCAGCCGTCTGACTATGTTCGGGGTCAGCGGTACCCGCTGGTTGTTCAGACTCACGGCTTCTCTGAAACCCTCTTCCGGCCGAGTGGGATATTCCCGACTGGATTCGCGGCGCGGGAGTTGGCAGCCGCGGAAATCCTGGTGCTCCAGGTTCCTGATTGTCCGCTCACAAACGATCCTGTGGAAGGCCCATGCAACGTGGGGGCCTACGAATTCGGTGTTAAACAACTCGTTGAGGACGGGCTGGTGGACCCTGATCGCGTGGGTATCATCGGCTTCAGCCGCACTTGTTACTACGTGATGGAGGCGCTGACGACGAGCGCGCAGCACTTCAAGGCGGCTTCGATCACGAATGGCGTCAATTTCGGCTATCTGCAATACGTCACAAGCATCGACAGTTATGGCAATGCCCTTGTGCATGAGGCGGACGGAGCGATTGGTGCACCCCCATTCGGTGGAGGCTTGCAGGAGTGGTTTAAGCGTTCGCCAGAGTTTAACATTGAGAAGGTGACGAGTCCGCTTCAGGTGGTTGCAACTGGTCGGACCGATGTGCTTTTCATGTGGGAGCCATATGCTGCCCTCCGCCATCTGAATAGGCCGGTGGATTTGATTGTGCTCAGAGAGGGCACGCACATTTTGACCAACCCTGCCGAACGGATGGTTTCGCAGGGAGGCACAGTGGACTGGTTCCGCTTCTGGCTTAAGGGCGAGGAAGACCCCGACCCGACAAAGGCGGAGCAATATGCCCGCTGGCGCGAACTCCGCAAATTACAGGAGAAGAATGGGAAACCGGCCGCGCAGCCCATTTCGCCATAAGCGGAAATGTTTAGGTGGCATAACGCTTTGTTTTGGATTGAGAAGTGCTGCGAAGAACCCTTCTAAAAGCGTCGGAAAATGCTTGGCTACGCAAGAACGCAACTAGCTCTCGTCTCTTGCGCCGTTCGGTGCGGCGCTTTCTCCCTGGTGAAAGTCTGGAACATGCCGTTGGCGCCTGCAGCGATCTCGCGAAATCCGGTGTCGGGACTGTTCTGACTCATCTAGGAGAAAACGTTGCGGAGAAAAAAGAGGCCGCAGGAGAAACCAACCATTACCTCAACGTTCTCCACTGTATTGGATCCCGTGGCCTTCCGGTGGAAATCTCCGTCAAGCTGACGCAACTCGGCCTGGATCTCGATCCGGAGTTTTGCTTGACCAACCTCACGATGCTTACGCAATATGCGCCCCGGCAGGGAACGACATGGATTGACATGTGGGGGGACATGGTGGCTGTCTGGGCATTACCCAGACACTCGGGGCGTGGAGGCGCCTTGTCCAAGTGGTTCTATTGGCTACTCAAGAGAAGAGATTGCGCACGAGAAACAGCACGTTGGCTGGCCGCTCCGCGAGCCTCCGCATGAACCAGGGAAACCAGTGCGATCCATAGCTGACGAGCACTCGCATCTGGTAGCCGGCCCTGGCCAGCCGCATTTGTTCCGTTTTTTGAATTCCGTAGAGCATTTGAAATTCGAGTTCTTCCTTGTCTATCCCTTCAAAGGCAGCCTGGGCAACGAGACGATTGACCAAGCCGCGATCGTGGGTGGCGAAGGCGGCCCGGACACCATTTCTCCGGGCCTCACTCCCGAGTAGTTTCTGAGCCAAAAGAAAGTAGTTCTCGTCTACATCGTGTTTCTTCGGGAAGGCCACTTCCGCAGGTTCGTTGTAAGCCCCTTTGACAAGTCGAACGGCCGCACCGCCTGCGATCAGTTGATCGACATCTTTTTGCGTCCGGCGAAGATAAGCCTGGATGCAGATCCCGATGTGGGGATACGCCTCGCGTGCGCGCCGAAAAAGCTGGAGCGTCGGCTCGACGTACGAGTTTTGTTCCATGTCAATCCACAGGATCTTATCCGCTTGCGAACGAGCAAGAAGGTTGCTGAGATTCGAAAGACAGTAATCGGGGTCAAGGTCCAGGCCAAGTTGTGTGAGCTTAACCGATAGCTCAATGGGAAGGCCGCAGGACCGAATCAGATCGAGAACGTCCAAATAGTGCTTCGTTATCGCCGCCGCTTCGTTACGATCCGTAACGTTTTCTCCGAGATGTGTGAGAACGCTGCTGATATTGAACCTCGCCAGATCACGGCAAGCGACAAGCGCTTCTTCGAGTGCTTCACCCGGTAGGAATCGCCTGACGGCGCGCCGCACGAAACCGTATTTTGCGGCGCGTTGTTGGAGCCATTTGTTTTGAGACGCTTTCAAAAGGAGTTGTCGCACCATCTTCTCCCAGATCGATCAGGAAATTTCAGCATTCAATTGCGTTTAGTGCCAATCCACCAAGTGAAGTCTCCTTGTAGCGCGTCTGCATGTCGAGGCCCGTCTGGTACATCGTCTTGATGACTTGGTCGAGCGAGACCTTGTGCTCTTCGACTAGGACGGCCATGCGCGCCGCATTTACTGCTTTTACGGCCCCAATCGCATTCCTTTCGATACAAGGAATCTGCACGAGACCGCCCACTGGGTCGCAGGTCATCCCCAGGTTATGTTCCATTGCG
>WNFJ01467807.1_pt1 | contig 10281 bp, 7 predicted proteins | sample 5400461 | NCBI WGS metagenome assembly WNFJ01 (sample SAMN13153349, study PRJNA577476) | soil metagenome | isolation source: 115 cm saprolite on Douglas fir-dominated hillslope | place: USA:California | collected 2013-09-17
TGCCTGAGCAGGAGTCGCCGGTCGGCCAGATGGTGATTGAGATGGTCGCGCTTCACCGTATTGCGGATGAGTTCTGGCAAGCCTTTTCCTACTTCAGGGAACTCATATTGTTCAGAATGCTCTTCCTCGCTCTCGGCGTACTCTCTAAGCCGCTCTTCTTGCATGAAGGCGTCGTCATGGTTGTAGATGCGCATCACGCGGTAAAGCGCAAAGGTGAGCTGCCAGTAGAAGGCTGCTCCGAGCCCCTCTTCCATCTGTTCCAGAGCTGCAAGCGCTCTGCCGATCTCAAGGTATCCGCAGTTTCCCGACGTAATCAGCACTGCCAGCTCGTTGACTTCGAGGGCGCGATCGTCTCCGAAGCGGTCGATTACGTCAACGATGCTGAGGTGATATTCAAGATTCCGTTGCAGAAGATCGAGACGTTCCTGCGTAATCGCTTCTCTGATCGCCTGCCGCACAAAGAGAGTCGCACTTGCTCCCGACAATCTCCAGTGGGAGGGCGTGCCGATGCCAGATCGCACGAGGGCGGCGCAAAGGTCGTACAGCAACTCTGCCTTGAGCTCATGACTGTATGCGGTTGGCACGCACACAAGCGTTGGCAAACATATCCCGGACTGTCTGGCGAGAGTCTCTACGCCAACGGTGGCAGGATCTCGGATGGTGGTAACAGCCTCGCGTCGTTTGTTTCGACGTACTGTCGAGCCGCGCTCGCGATGGCGTCGGCCAGAGATCGCGATTCTTTGCATTTGAGATGCCTCACGAGAAGTTCGTTTGGACCGCTGGGAGGAGCGTTCGCCTTCGCTCGAAGGATCTCGAGCAGCTCCTCCCTTGAGATTTCTCGCGGTTCCACGGCGTCAGCCTTTCGAGCCGATTGCGCGATCGAAGGTATAGCGCATCGACGAGCCCGTTGCGTCGGGTCCAGTCATGGTTGCGGTCGCAATCTCCGGATACGTCGGGGTCAGAAAGTCGCGGACCTCCTCGACGGACATCGTCGGCGAGGGGTCGGGTATGCGTACTCCGTTGAAGTAGAACTCGCGCAGAAGCACTTCGGTCTTGAGCGTCGTATTGGACATTTCTTCTCCTTATTGGTCGTTAGGGTGCCTTCCAGCCGGGTTTGAAATCGCCGTGACGGGCCCAGGTGCTCCCGAGGAACGGGGTGTAACTCAGTTACGATTGAAAGGAAGTCTGGTTTCATCGCTGATTTTTGCGGGTCGACCAGTAAGCCTCGTGAAATGACCTAGTTGGATAAATCCCCAAACAAAGGATTTGAGGGTCGTTAACTGGCTTGATTCCTGGGCGTCGAGACAGAGAAACCGCACTTCGCTGCCAAGACCTCGCTAGAATGATTCATCACGAGACTCTTCCCTCCTAGACAGCCCGGTAGAGCAAAACCTGTACTTGGGAGCCCGAATGCCTGACCCACGCGAATTGCTGATCTGCCTGCTGGACTACATCAAGGAGCAAACGAAAGAAGTCAACCCGGAGGCGTTCCGGTTATCGACTTCGAAAGGATTTCAGAGGCAGCGAAACGACCTTGCTGGTCTACCTGGGGTCGACTTCGATATCAAGGTGACCGGGGACCACATCTGGCTGAGAGTACCCCGACTTGCCGCGGAGCCGCCGCCCCTGCCGCCACGATCCTATAAAGGCATCCTCCGATTCAACACCGACCCGAGCGGTCCGCCCCCGTTCCTTGATGAACCGGCATTCATGCGTCAGATCAACTCGGGTGTACAGGCTGCCAATGCCAAAGGATTGGATCCGACCGAGGTGGCACAAACGGAGGCAAGGCAGAGAGCTTCCGCCGCAAGCGCCCTGAATACCTATAGTATTGCGTGGAAGTCCTGGGCTGCGGGTGAGCGGCCGCGCCGTAGCACCATCTCTCTCTACGGAGACTTGTTTGCGCTTATGCACCAGATGGAAGCGGAGCAGACAAGTAAACCTCAGGAGTTTGTCTGGGGAATGGGCATCTCCTCGTGGATTCTCCAGGGCGAGAAGGACAAGGTCTCATTCGAGTACCCGTTGCTGACCCAAGCAATGGAAATCACGATCGACGATCGGTCAATGGCTGTGGAGCTTCGTCCACGCGCTACCGACACTCGCATCGAACTCGACGCGCTTGTTGCCTGTCGTGTCGCGGGCGCCATTGAGGTCGAAAGAGTCGCCACAGCTCATCTTGCGAAGAACAAGGACAAACCGGTCAGTCCGTTCGATCCGGGAAGCTATACCGACGTCTTGAAGCTCATCGCGGGAAATCTCGATAGCGAGGGCCAGTACAAAGAGATCCTGACTCAGGGCGGTCTCGTGCCGCAGGCGGGCAAGGATTTGACCGTGACGGACGGATGGGTGCTCCTGTCGCGGCCTCGCGCAGTGAACTACCTGTTTGAAGATCTCAAACGACTGCAAGAGAAGCTGGAAGACGGGTGCGAGCTTTTTGATGGACCGCTGGCCTTGGTCACGCCGCCGTCCGATCAGCCCCTCGAATTTGAAGCGATCAGTTTCAGGGGACTCTCTGGGCGGGGCAGCGGGGGTGGCTCGGCAATCGAAGAGCTGTATTTCCCGCTACCCTACAACGACGAGCAGGTCACGATCGTTCAGAAGCTCAAGCGAGCAGCTGGTGTGACCGTGCAGGGTCCTCCGGGCACTGGCAAGACCCACACGATTGCGAATGTGATCTCGCACTACCTTGCTAGCGGGAAGCGGGTAGGAGAAGATCCCCGACGATATTCGCGCCCTGACAGTCGCGTTGTTGACCAGTGACCGAGAAGGAATCCGGCAGTTTCAAGGTTCCATCGAGGCGATCCAGCACCGCGTGTCACAGATCAATCCGGAGCTGACGCGACAGGAGATCATTCGCATTCAGAGTTCGATCGATCACGCCCATTCCGAGTTGGTCATCATTGATCGAAGAGTCGACGAGATCGCGATGCAACAGCTGTCTTCGATTGATGTCGACGGGGTTCAGATGCGCGCCCAGGCTCTCGCCGAGCTGGTTATAACCGGACGCGAACGCTATGGCTGGTTCGACGATCAGATCAGCATTGCGCCCGAGCATGCTCCACCGCTCTCTTCTGATGAGGCCAGTCGTCTGCGAGAGGCAAGACGATCGCTCGGAGAAGATATCGTCTATGTGTATGCCAAGGTTCCATCGGCAGAGAGTTTTCCTACTGTAACTCTTCTGGCCGAACTTCATGACGTACTCGTCAAACGGGGAACGATCGAAGACGACGTGCGTCGGGGTAATCTCCAGCCACTCCGAGCAAACACCAGCGAGGTATTTAGCGCCGCGCGCGAACTCCTGATGCTCGTCGAAGAGATGATCGAGTTCACTGGCGAGATCGAAGAGGGTGGCGACGCGTGGCCGTTTGAGCTGAGAAGAAAGTGCGGCCATCCATCCTTCGCGTCCGAGAGGGCAGCGCTCGAGTCACTGTTTGACGATCTGGACGTCCTGGTCGAGGCACGCGCAGATTTTTTGAAGTCACCGATCGTCTTCCCGGAGGCGGCTTTGAAGGATCAGAAGACGCTCGAGGCTGTCTCTCATGCCGTCGAGACCGGCAAGCCGTTCGGATTTCTTTCATTTGGTACGTCGGAGGCAAAGGGGCACGTTGCGGCGATACGAATCCAGGGTCGATCACCTTCATCCACGGAGGACTGGTCGAGGGTCCAACATTGGATCACCCTTCAGGAGAAGGTACTAACGTTCGAAACGAGGTGGAATGAGCTGCATCAGCTCCTGTCGGTCCCAGCGCTACAAGGGAGTGTCGCCGAACTCCGTCAGCTCGAACTGACCGCTACGGTAGCCCGCAAGGCACACCGCCTGTCGACGCATTTCGATGATCAGCTCTCGAAGGGAATACGGAGAGTCTTCGAACAGAACGGTTTCGTACCTGCCAATGCAACGAGCGAAGAGCTAGAGGGATTGCGCGACCAGCTTTTGGAGCACCTTACCTTCGCCGACTTGTCGCGCGCTGCGATGCAGCTGAGCGACATACAAGGCAAGCTCGCTGGAAAGAACGGGCCGATCTCGGAAAAGCTACGCAGCTTTATCTCCGATACCTTAGGGAAGGAGAGTGTGCCCAGCGAGCGGGCTGCGGCATCCTACGCCGAGTTAATGGAAGAGCTCCGTCGTATCGCGGCTCTTGCTACTCCTCTTTCGCTGGTTGCCGATCTGTCTTCCAAGATAGAAGTCGCCGGTGCGCCAAGGTTCGCTGCGAGAGTCCGTTCGATTCCGGTCTCAGGATCCGGAGACGATAGCAGCTTCCCAACAACCTGGCGGGAAGCTTGGAACTGGGCGAGAGTGCGAACCCACCTTGATGGCATTGAGGCGAGAGAAGAGCTCCTTACTCTCGCGGGCCGCAGGCGGAACGTAGAGATTGGCCTCGCGCGCTTCTACCAGGAGATGGTGGCGAAGGCCGCTTGGCTGGCGACGAAGCGGAATGCCAGTCCGAAGGTTCTCCAGGCACTTGCTGGATATGCAACCGCGGTCAGGCGCATTGGCCAGGGTACCGGCCCGAACGCGACCCGGTATCGCAGGGATGCCCGGGAGATGATGTTCGATGCGGCTGGTGCAGTACCGTGTTGGATCATGAATCACAGCCGGATCTCTGAGGCGATGCCTGCCGACATCGGCACATTCGACTTGGTAATCGTTGATGAAGCAAGTCAGTCGGATCTTTGGGCTCTCCCAGCTATCCTTCGCGGTAAGAAGATTCTCGTCGTGGGTGACGATAAACAGGTGTCTCCGGATGGTGGCTTCATCGAGGCGACGCGCATCCAGGAGCTGCTGGACCGTTTTTTGCGAGAGCAACCATATGCGGCTGAGATGACCCCTGAGAAGTCATTGTACGACTTAGCTTCAAGGGTCTTTGCCGCGGCTCAGGTTATGCTGCGCGAACATTTCCGATGCGTTCCGCCCATCATCGCCTACTCTAATCGGACCTTTTACCAGAATCAGATTCTGCCGCTGCGAATCCCCAGAGCCTCGGAACGGATTGAACCACCGTTGGTGGACATCTATGTGGAGGGCGGTTTTCGCGACGCGCATGATCGTAACGATTGCGAGGCTCAGGCAATTGCAGACGAGATCATAGAGATATTGCAAAACGAAAGCCTTGCCGGACGCACAATTGGAGTAGTTTCGCTACTGGGCACCGAGCAGGCGAAGCATATCGACTCCATTGTGACGCAGAGATGCGATGCAGCGGAGCTTCGCAGGCGCAAGTTTCTCTGCGGCGATGCTCGCGCATTCCAGGGTAGCGAACGGCACATCATGTTTCTATCGATGGTCGCAGATGCTTCGAGCTGCAAGGCGCTTTCCGGAAGTATGTTTGACCAGCGCTTTAACGTAGCCGCCAGCCGCGCTCAGGATCGTATGTACCTTGTACGGTCGGTCATGGCATCCGATCTGTCAGACAAAGATCTTCGCATGAGTCTGCTTGGGCATTTCGACAAGCCGCTCACGGCAAGCACGACCGAGTCAACGAGACTGATCGACCTTTGTGAGTCCGGCTTTGAGCGTCATGTGTATACAGAATTGACGTCTCGGGGATATCGCGTCATTCCGCAAGTGAAGACGGGGGCATACCGCATCGACATGGTCGTTGAAGGAACCGGTGACTTCCGGCTCGCGATCGAATGTGATGGCGATGAATATCACGGCCCTGACCGGTGGCAGAGCGACATGAACCGTCAACGTATTTTGGAGCGGGCCGGTTGGCTATTCTGGCGCTGCTTCGCGTCGACCTGGACGCTCAGAAAAGATGAGGTGTTATTCGAGTTGTGCGGGCAGCTCAATGCGATGGGGATCGAACCTCTGGGCTCCCTTGAGCAGACCAGCAGCTTGGTCGAAAAACGCGTGTGGCGCAGACAGGTGAAGGAAGACTCTTCGATCGGTGACTCGGCAGTATCCGAACAGGGAACCACCACCGCGCTGAATTGAGCTTGCCTCGGATAGGGAGACTTCAAGTAAGAAGGGCCAGCTCTCGCTGGCCCTTCCTATTGCCTCGAACAGTTGCCGACCACATGCAGACGTTGGAAACGATTCTCCCTTTGAGTAAACTAACACTGCTCTAGGCTTATCATCTACAACTTCTGCTCTCACCTGAAGAGTCGCAGTTGGTCTCCGACGACATAGCCGGAGGGCCAGATGGACCCCACCTTCTTCTTGGGCTTCGGCTTTGATGGAACAAGAACCGGGCCGGATGATGGTGCGGGAACTGTAGCCGAGACTTCGCTGAACATGTCAGTGAACATCGGGGCTTCTTCTCGGACCTCGGTCTGACCTCGGTCTGCGGGAGCTCCGGAGCCGCCGCTGCATAGGCTACACGTTCGCGCCGCAACTCGTCCCAGACAGCATCGGCGGATTGGCCGACGCCGCCCTGTTCCACCAGCTCACGGGCCATCGCCGCAAGCAAATCATCGTCCGCGTCCAGCGAATGGATACCTTCTCCGGAGAACTTGCCCTCTATCATCAGTGCGACGAGCATCTTCCGGCCCATGAGCCGAAGGCAGGTTCGCTGTGTCGTCTCATCGTAGATCAGGAACTTCACGCGGACGTCGAACCTCTGGCCGATACGCCAGGATCGCCGCGACGCCTGTCGCAGGGTATGGAGCGAATAGCCGGTCTGGTAGAAGTAGATCGTCGGGAACCACAGCAGGTCGAGGCCTGTTTCGACCAGCTTGGGGTGACCGATGACAACCTCGACTCCATTCGAGATCTGCTTCTCGTACCACTGCTCCCGTTTGAGCGCCGGAACCGAGGCCCGTAGGACTGCCACGCGAAAACCACCCTGGCGAAGTACCCGTTCCAACCGTTCAGGGACATCATGCTCGCCGGTGAAAGTAGCGAAGACCTGGCACCGCCTGCCCTGACGCAACTCTTCCCGAATATCCTCGATGAGCTTGCGTTCCTTGGAGTACAGCTCTTCTTCTGGAAGGTCGGGTGCAGTGGAGACCAGGAATGGCACCAGACGTTTGGCCTGAGGGTCGAAGCGCTTGCCCCAGATCTCCCCGATACCGAAGGGATGATCCGGATAGAGCATGAGGCGATGTAGCATCAGGCTCATGAGGCTGCGATTGCCACGGTTCGCCTTGAGCGCCCGCTGAATGTCCTCCTGAATTCCCATGTAGGCTTCGCGGAGCGCAGGATCAAGTGCAACCTCGCAGACGCTCTCCTCATAGGGCGGAAGATAATCGGCGATGTCTTCGAGCGAGACGAAGACAGTCGAGCTCATCAAGAACTTGCCGAAGAGAAGCGGTGACGCTCCGGGCTTCTTCGCCAGCCGGAAGGTGCTCTTGGACGCCTTGGTGCAAGCCTTATCGGCGTCGGGAATCTTTTCGATCGCCTCAAGCACACCGTAAGCGGCCTGGAAGTCGCTCTGCCCCTGGCTGCCGGCTTCGTACCCGGCCTCGACCATCTTCCAGGGTTCCATCCGGTAGAGGATGTGGAACAGATCGCTGGCGTATCCCCCCATCAGAGTCCCGGTATTGGCGATCAGCTTCTTGGCGCACCTGCGCAGAACGGAGAGATTGTTGCCCTGTGCGGTGTCGTTGGCGAGCTGGTGCAACTCATCGGCAAACGAGTAGTCGAAGAACCGCTTCATGTAACGCCCGATGTATTGGAGCGGCGCCATGCGCTGGATCTTCGTGCGGTCCGCCTCCCAAAGCGGGGAATAATTGCTGGTCCCGTTGCTGGAGCGCGTGATGCTTTCTGGGAGTGCTTCACCTCGTCGAAGTCGATCTTGATGAGGTGACCACCCTCGGGGTTCGGAATGACCTCGCCGGTGTCGGGATTAGTGACGCAGCTTCGTGCTGCGCCCGACTTTGCCTCATTGTAGGCGTGCTTCCAGAAGTAGCTGAGTTTGCCGGTCTCCCTGCTGACGATGAAGTAGGCGGGGCCGGGGCACAGCTTTTCCCAGCCGGAGCGCCCCATCTTCCGGAGAGCGGAGACGGATGTCTTCAGCCCTTTCGCCACGGCGTGACCGTTGCGAAGCCTGACCTCCACGATGCCGTGCGGCTTCGACGCGTCGCCTCCGTTACGCAGGTCATACATGACGAATGTCCGCGCGAGTGGTACTGTCACGAGGACTTCGCGTGCCCACTTGAACACAAGATGCGGAGGACACATCACGAGCGTTGAATAGGGTTTGCCACTCGCGTGAGCATGTGCGATGCCGATCGACATCAGCGTTTTGCCGGTGCCGCACTCTCCGACAAGTCTCACAGTGTCTTCTGTCTGGAGATACTTGGCGGCTCCGGTGATGGTCATCGCCTGCGCTGGAAGCGGCCTGCGCAAGAGCGTCTTGAGCGTCGGTGCAATTGGGTCTTTCGGACCTTGCAGAGGGGGATACATCTCGACGATGCGCGCACCCAACTCCGAACTATAAGTCCTTAAATAATCGTGGTAGGTATCCACGCGGACCTCCAATGGGGATGGCAAAGGAAAAGGCCGGCGAGTGCCGGCCATGGAGAGCAAGGGTTGTTGCTATCGCTTGTGTCGCTTCTGTTGACGCCGCGTCGCCGCCCTCTTTGCGGTTCGAAGCGTCCGATGCAGGTCGTTCAGTTCATCGACTGTCGCCGAGCCGGACGCATCGCGGTTAGTGCCGAGCCATGGGAAACGGTCTTCGAGTAAAACAAGTACCATCTCGACGAAGGTCTGCGGTTGGGAATCTGTGTTCGCCATAGGATTCTCCTGGACGAGTCGAACCTCAAGCCAAAGGCCAGCGGGACGCTGGCATTTTGGCATGGATCGATGGGAATGGAAATCAATGAGTGCGCTTCATGCACCCAGCGTCAGAGCTTCTTTCATCTCGAAAGTGGGCCACGTCACTGGCCCATTCTTCTCCGGGAACTGAAGATCGCCCCCTGCGCAAGCACGGCCAATCCTCTCGAGCATCTCTTCGCGCGTTGCTTGGATCACGGCTGGTACACAACCGATCCCTTCGATTGGAACGAGTTTGTTCTCGCGTCGTAACTCTTCAACGAGGTGGGCTCCCCAACGGGGATCCGCGGGAAGCCCGAGCAGGCTGACCAGGGTCGCCCAGACCAACTCCTGGGTTTGCGGCTCATCATGGAGGATGAACGTTCGCCCGGCACTGCCATTGGCATGCAGCCACGAAGAGACTGCGATGACGTGCCGCAGGGACTTCTTGTGTTGGGGAAGGCTAAGGTTTCCCTTGTAGCAGGAGACATCGGCCCCGAAGCCTATCCTTTGCTTTGAGCCATCCGGAAACCTCAGATCGAAGCGATGATTTTCCTGGATCGCGGCCGTCACCGCTGCCACCTCCGCATCGTTCCCGAAATAGCTCAGAAGGTGCGCCTGTTCTTTCTCTCCGATGTAGTGGGAGACATGAACGGCAATATGGGTGTCGGTTTTCACCGAACTGCGCTGGTACTCAAGCTGCCCGAGCCGTAGATGGGAGTTCTCCATCGTTCTTCTCCTTCTTCTTTTCGTCGGTCAATACCAGCGTTCGACCATCCGCATACACAAGTGCCAACTCATTCGAGAAGCGCTCTCGCTTATGGATCTCGGTGTAGCCCTCGATCTTCTCCTCGAACGTGGTGACGTACTTGATGGTTCTCCAACGTGCAATATGACGGTCGTGCCCAGCGCCGAAGGTGCCATTGAGGAGACCGGCCGTGCATAGGAGTCCAACATGGCCGCCGTGGAGGGGAGTGATGGGTCTGCCAACGGATGACTCCTCTTTAGGTAAGAGGAAAGAACGTGTCTTGTTCCATGCACCGGAGGAGATTGCAAGATCCTCAAGCTCGTCGAGGGGCAGACCGCGATGCACCATCTGCGTCGGAGGCGAAGGCGGAACATCATAGGGCGCCTCGCTCCCGGTGAGGATCGGGAGGGGATGCTTCCAGATCGCTTCAATCAGCCTCTGACGATTCGCCTCATAGGCTGCGCCACTGACGCGTGAACGAACGGCGAGCAAGGCGACTTGATCGAACCTTTCGGACTCTGGATCGCTCAAACGGAAGACGCTGAAGTGCGTGAACGCATGGGACAGGAGAGGAACGCATTCCTGGAGTTGGGCATGGGGAACGACCAGCAGCAATATGCCGCCGTTCGCCAGCCATCGAAAGGTGCGGCGTAGGAACAACAACTCCATTCGCTTGTTGCCGAAGGAGCTCACCTCCGAGTCGTACGGAGGATTGAGGTAGAGCAGGGAAAAGCTTTCGACCTTCGCGGTTACATCGAAGATATTCGCGTGGATCGTTTCGATGCCCGCTGCTTTCGCCAGGCGCGCCCGTTCGGCATCGAGTTCGACTGCGTAG
>WNFJ01025501.1_pt6 | contig 10279 bp, 5 predicted proteins | sample 5400461 | NCBI WGS metagenome assembly WNFJ01 (sample SAMN13153349, study PRJNA577476) | soil metagenome | isolation source: 115 cm saprolite on Douglas fir-dominated hillslope | place: USA:California | collected 2013-09-17
GTCCTCGCCGCCCAGGCCCATGATGATATGGGCGACGGCTTTGCGGAAAAGCTGGTACTCAGCCTCGCTTCGCTCTTTTAACGCCTGAAGTTTGGCCAGGCCCTCCTTTTTCATCCGGTCAGCTTTGGCGCGGAGGCGGTCGGCTTTTTTGTGGTAAAGCGGGCGCATGTAGGCCTCGGTGACGGAGGCGGCCGATCGCAGGATGCTTTTCTCGCCGCAACCGGCGCAGGCGCCGTCACCGGAAACGAGCGCTTCATAATTGCGCCGCACCATGAGATGATTGCGCAGAGCGGCCTCGCGCGAATCCTGCGGCGTGCCGTCCTGGTAAAGGCCGAGATACTTCTGCGGCGTGTCGGGCAGCAGGCGGGAGAAGATTTGGGCTGTGGTGTGCTCGGCGTTCAAGTCCTCGGTTTCGACCACCATGCGCAGGGCATCGTGGTCGCCGCAGACCTGGACGCACTCGCCGCAGCCTTTGCACAGATCAGATACGAAGATCGAGAACAGTCCGCCCTGGCCGGGAGTTTTCTTTTCCAGCGTGCGGAAAATTGCCGGGACGTTGGAGTAGGCGATAGGCAATTGCTCGATGATCTGGCAGAACTGGGCTTTAGCCGTTTCGGCGACGGTGGTCAAAGCCTGGACTTCCCGATGGATCAGCTCTTTGAAAGGAGTTTTTTGCTTCGACTCTACTGCGGCCAACATGGCGGTGCGGACACGCTCCTCGACGCCCTTCAATTCAACGACGAGCTTCTGCCGCTCGGCCGCGTCGGTGACGTAATAGTGAGCGGCAGTTTTGAGGACCGTGCTGACGTCTTGCGAAGTGTTGGGCAGGGCGGTGTCGGGGCAGGCCGTGATGCATTCCATGCACTGGGTGCAGTTTTCAGCGATATAAACGGGGGTTTCGCGGCGAGCGACATACTTGGATTGGGTCGCGCCGGTGCCGGCCTGAGGCGAGGGCGCTGGCGGGTTGATGGGAGGCATGGCCGCTGCGGAATTCGGAATCGAACTTTGCCAGCGTCTGGAAGGCGTAGCGCGGTGTTTGCGCGGCAGGGGCCGAGACCGGCGTACTGCAGCCGGAGCCGCAGCCGGCAGTCGGGATCATGGGGACATTCCCAAGCGGCTGGAGCGGCGGGTTGCGCATGGAGGAGCGGTCGGGGTCATCGAGATCGCCATATTTGAGTTCCTGGACGCGAGAGAATCCTTGTTCCATGACCTCCATGTTGGAGGCCACGACGGCTTCGCCAAAGCGGCCAAACTTCTTCTCGTACTGCTTCTTGACGGTGCTGAGGAACATCTCGTCGGTAATGCCGTTGTGCTTGAGGAAAGGCGAGACGCGGAAGAAAGCGCCCAGGAAGGAGTTGCCCTGCATGCGAAGTTGGAGTTCGCCGCGGTCAGTCGCTTTGCGGGCGATCTCGAAACCGGGAAGGATGAACACACGAAGATTATTGTCGCGAATGAATTTCCGGTGGTGAGCGGGAATACGCTGCCAGGCGGTTTCGGGAGTGTCGCTGGATTCCCAGACCAGGCAGCCGCCTTTGTTCAATCCTTCCAGCGGATTGGTGTGTGTAAAAGCTTTCGGGTCGCAGCAGAGGACCACGTCCACATGGTTGAGTTCGCAATTGACGCGGATTGGCTCTGGAGCAACCACCAAATAATAATTGGTGGGCGCACCCTTCTTTTCGGAGCCGTATTTGGGATTGGCCATGACCCATATCTTCTGGATCAACTGGCCATCGGCGTCGTATTTTGGATTCTGCTCGGAGATAAGGCTGCCGAAATCGCCGATGATCGAACCGAGGTTCTTGCCGGTGGTGATCATGCCCCAGCCGCCGATGGAATGGAAGCGGACGGCGATTGCCTTGTCCGGGAGCAACGAAGGCATGTCTTTCGAAATGACCGCGTAAGGATGGTCTATGCCCAAAGTGAAATAGGTCACGCCGTCGGCTGCGCTTTTGCCGTCTTTGCGGCGGGTCTGGCCGATGGCAAATTCATACGCGCCCAGGGTGTGCTCGGGCCGGATGCCGTATGAACCGCGAAAGATGCGAGGCGTTTTGTCCTGGCACAGCGCGGGCATATCGCCGCCGTACTTTAGCGCTTCGTTGGCTTTGCCCAAAGCTACGCGGATGTCCCGGGCCAGCGGGTTGTCGCCTGCCAAGCCTTCGTCGGTGCGTTCGAGGATGATGACGTTCTTTTTGCCTCGCAATGCATTGATGATCGCCGCTTCGGGAAACGGACGGATGACGTTGACGTGGATCGAGCCGACCTTCGCATTGCGCTGGTCGCGCAGGTAATCGCAGGCGGCTTCTATATTCTCAGCGGCGCAACCCAGCGAGATGAAAACCGTATCGGCGTCCTCGGTTTTGTATTCCGTGAGCAAATGATAATGGCGCCCGGTCAGGCGTCCGAACTCCGCGTAGGCATCTTCGAGAAACTTTAGGATTGGCTCGTTGAAATTGTTGCGGCGCGCGACCACGCCGTTCATGTGGTGCTCCTGGTTCTGGACCGGGCCGAGCAGGATAGGGTTTTTGAGGTCCATCATCTCAGGCACGCGGCGTCGTTTGGGGCCGAAGAGCTCGCGCTGGGCTGGAGTAGGGCACTCGATCATGTCGTCGGGCGCGCCGAGAAACTCGCGGAGCAAATCGGCTTCCGGCGCGAGATAAGTTCGTTCCGAATGGGTGGTGAGCATCCCGTCCTGAATATTCATGCCAGGGTTCAAGGCCAGCTCGTTGACTTTGCGCAGGATCATGGCCTGATCGGCGGCCTGCTGCGCGTCCTTGGCGACGAGCATGGTCCATCCGGTATCCAGTGCGGCATAGAAATCGTCATGACCGCAATGCACGTTGAGGGCGTGTTTGGTGAGGGCGCGCGCGCCGATCTCCAGCACCATCGTGGAGAGTTTGCCGGGCGCATGGTAGTACTGCTCCATGGCATAGACGATGCCCTGGCCGGAAGTGAAATTCACCGTGCGGCGGCCTGCTACGGAGAAAGCAGTGGCTCCGCCTTGCGCCGCGTGCTCGCCTTCACACTCGATGGCGATCTTTTGCTGGCCGAAGACGTTCAGTTCTCCCTGCGCATACGACTGTTGATAAATCTCCCCGCCTTCGGTGGAAGGTGTGATGGGGTAGAAGACACCGCCTTCGGTGATACGGACTTCGACGTGCTCGGCGACGAGTTGGTTGCCGTTGCAGGTGACGCGAATGCCCGGGTATTTGGGCGCGCGGCGCGCGGCCGATGGTTTCGAGGGTTCAACTTCGATGCCAGGTGCGGACGCTGCGGTCGTTGTGCTCATAATGATCTCGAACTATTCAAATCAGTCTAGCTTCTTGTCCGGCAATCACCACCCCTGCCGGGCTTTGGCCCATGAAACAGGGCTGTCTGTAACATAGGCGGTTTCAGGGAATTAGACAAGAAAAACGGAAGAAAAAAGCAGCCTGACCGGCGACTTGAAATCCGCAGAATCGGGAGCATGTTAAGCGTTGCCGGATGGAGCCAGGCCGATGGGCGGACTGGCGCGCCGGTGAAAAACCAAGACTGATAAGGTGAAAACTATGGCACATAATAATTCCAATTCTACCGACTTGACTCAACATCCACCTCGCAGCCCGCGCGTGCGGCTGGGCGGCTACGCGACCCTGCCGCGGATGCTCGACAAGGGCCGCGCGACCGTCGCCGGCAAGAACGGTGAGTACCACTACGCCTGTCCGATGGATCAGCGGCTCCTCGAATTTACGGGCATTGACGCCGAGGCGCTCAAGAAACAATTGGCCGCCGGAAAGGGCGATTGGGAGATCCTGGAGTGGATTCAGAGCAACGCGAAACACAAGCATACAGACCCGGAGATTGCTGCGTGGTCTGAATTTGCCGAGAAAAGGGTGCCGACCGACGCGGAGTCGCGCGCCTATTTCAATGAGTTGCACCAGAAGGCGGCACCGAAACACGAAGACGTGGCGACGTGGTTCGATTTGCTGGACGTGGATGATTATGTGAGCTTTGGGGGAAAGCCGTAGGAAACTCCAAACTTCACACTCCAAGCACAAAAGAAGCACCAAGCACCAAGCTCCAACATTCAGAGAAGCACCAATTTTCAACATCCAATAAGCCCGGTCTAACACGGGCTTGTTTTGGAGCTTGAAGTTTGGTTCTGCTCTGGTGCTTGGAGGTTGGAATTTGGAGCTTTGTTGTTATGTCGCGCGCGCTTAGCTGCTCTGGCGTGGATTCCACTTTAGCAGCGACCTCAGCCACAAACGCCAGGCCCCCCAGGCAGAGCCCAGTTCCACGGCAACCAAGAGTCAGAAGCCACGCACGTCCTCCGCAACAATCACTTTCCCATCCTGGTCTTGAGTAACCGTCACTAGGAGTGGCCAGGAGATCGGTGCCCGCATAAGGAGAAATGCTCGCTGGCGATTCGACTTGAAGCTCTTCGTGGAACCGCCGGATATTGTGTAAAACGACGAGCTTATGCCTACGCACCCACGGTAGTGACGACCGTATCGTTCGAGCGCTTCGGAGACTACCGGCCACGGGGAGAATAAATCATAGATTGAGAGAAATAAGGAAGTCACCGAGACCACGGAGCATAGTATCCCGGCAGTCCTCACGATGAGGCGGGGTGAGATTCGCATGGTCTGTCCGCGCGGCGGGTTCTTGTACTTCTCGTAGAGCCGCGTATGGCGGTTCTCGAGGCTGATTTCTTTGCCGGCAATCCACATTCGCTTGATGTTGCTGCGGATGTCCAGGATGTCACCGTCGGCGGCGAAGAGGGTCGCGTCCTTGCCAGGTTCGATTGAGCCGAAGCGATCATCCACGCCTGCGATTTGAGCGGGATATAGCATCAGGCCCTTGAGGGCTTCGACGTCCGGCAGGCCGAAGGCGACGGCTTGCGCGGCAGTGTACGGCAGGTTTTTGGCAATTGCGGCGTGCAATGAGTCCGCGCCGTAGCTGAAGGCGACTTTTACGCCCGCAGCCTGCAAAAGAGCCGGGGCCTTGAACTGGGCTTCGTAGGAATCCGTGTCGCGATGCGGGAGGAGAAAAGTTTGTTCGTAAACGACGGGGACGTTGTTCGAAGCCAAGAGTTGGGCAGCACGCCAGGCGTCGCGCGCGCCAGCCAGAATGATTTTGTAATGGTTCGTGGCCGCCCATTGGACCGCGGCCCTGATTTGTCGAATCTCGTCGGCGTGAACTGTGATCGGCAATTGGCCGCGCACATAGGGGAGCATCGCTTCCCAGGCCGGAATACTCTCCGGCGCAGGGGCGCTTCCGCTTGCGGCGGCGTCTTTCGCCTTGGCGTACGCCTTTGCCTCCTCAAAGAAATCCTCGGTTGCCTGGACCTTTGTGCGGCGATCTTTGTCCTGGTCTTCGAGAGATTTCCATTTCGCGGGATTTTTGGACCTCTCCTTGGGCGCCGGGTCCAGCTCGAGAGCCGGCCAAAACAGATGCAATGCGACGGGCTTCCTGATCGTTCGCTGTTCCATGGTCCAGCCTTCGACCGAGACGAGGCCTGACTGCCCGGACACCACCCCGCCCTGCGGCACAGGCTCGAAGCAGGCGATGCCGTTGGCGCGCGTAACGGAAATCACGTCCGAGTCCGGGTTCACGGCGATCCACGATTCCACATCTGGCGTATAGTCGCCGACTTCGGTGGCATCGCGTGTCGCGCGGATGGCTTCGATCTCGACGAGGCCGAGCATCGAGTTCAAAGCGATCATGCCCGGATAAAGATGCTGGCCTTTTAGCGAGATTGAGGTTGCGCCGCTGGCTGGGACGGTTTTCCCGACGGCGGCGATTTTGCCATCGCGGATCAGGACCTGGCCGGGAGCAAGAGTTTCGCCGGAGACGGTGTGGACGGTGGCGCCGGTCAGAAGAATCGTTTCCCCGAGCGCCGGGAGGGCGGTGAGACAAAGCAGGATCCAGAAGGCGGATTGAAAATTGAAAATTTGCGCGTTGCGTAAAGGCTCAGTAGCAGGACGCCAACATGAAAACAGGGCCAGCCAGCCTGGAGGGCGCTTGCAAGCGCTGCTGATTTTACTTTGCTGTTCGTTCGCCTCGTTCCCCCTCACCCCGGCCCTCTCCCCTGGGGAGAGGGAGAATCTTCCCCAGTCAGTTCGCGAATCGAAGCCCACCGTATTTCCCGCCAGGCGCGCACCGGTGTTCGCTCTCCCTGAGGGAGAGGGTATGGGTGAGGGGGAACACGAGGCTGCAGGTGGATCTACCCTGAAGGGGTTGCGGCATGATGCGCTTGAGGGATGGACACAACCCCTTCGGGGTAGATCTTCCGGCGCGATCCGACCCAGGGTAGCTCGTCCCTCGCAACTCCGATAAATCGCGAGCAGGCCCTGGGCTGGAGGATGCAATCCCTTTGGGATTGTGATTGTGACATTGCGCATCGCCCAACTCATTCCTCCTCCTCCAGGCAATGCCTCTCTGCGCCGTCGAATTCATGTTCCAGGGAGGCGCGGAAGAAGGAGCCGCCGCTTTCGCTGCCGGCGACGCTTTCGCCTTCCCCGCTCGCAAGCTTGAGCGCCCTCTTCGCCTTGGCAATCAGTTCCTCTCGTTCCTTCTCCAACCTGGCAGTTCGCTCAGTATCAAGGGCGCGGTCAAAGTATTTCTTTCCTTCAATCCAGGTTTGCAGGCAGACGGTGCGCGAATCCAGCGGCGCGCGCGACCAGATGGCGAAGTCGGCATCTTTTCCCGGTTCAAGCGAGCCGACGCGCTGGTCCATGCGCAATTGTTTGGCGGGGTTGAGGGTGACGAACTTGAGCGCCTGGGGTTCGGGCGTGCCGCCGTATTTCACGGCCTTGGCGGCTTCGGTGTACAGGCGGCGGGCCAGGTCGGAAGAGTCCGAGTTGAACGAGACGACGACGCCGCGCTCGCGCATGAGGCTGCCGTTAAACGGAATGGCATCCCAAACCTCGAATTTATAGGCCCACCAATCGGCAAAGCTCGAGCCGCCTGCGCCGTGCTTGGCGATTTCATCGGCGATCTTGTAGCCCTCGAGCACGTGCTGGAAGGTGCCAATCTTCACGCCGAAACTTTCCATGAGCCGGATGAGCATGAGGATTTCATCCTGGCGATAGGAGTGGCAATGAATCCAGCGTTTGCCTTGCAGCACGTCGCCCAGCGCTTCCAATTCGAGATCGCGGCGGGGTGGGACGCCGCCTGATTGGCGGTACTTTTCCCACTCGGCCATGTATTCCTGCGCGGCGGTGAAGCGGTTGGCGATGAAAGTGCGCACGCCCATGCGCGTTTGCGGGAAGCGCGTATTGACCTTGTCGCCCCAGTTAGATTGCTTCACATTTTCGCCGAGGGCGAACTTGATGCCCTGAGGGGCGTCCGCAAAGACCAGATCGTCGGGACCCGCACCGTCGCGGAGTTTGATGACGCAGTTCTGGCCGCCGATGGGATTGGCCGAGCCGTGCAGCAGATTCGCGGCGGTGAGGCCGCCGGCCAGTTGCTGATAGAGATGTTCGGTCTCGGAGTTGACCACGTCGCGGATGCGGACCATGGCGGTGGAGGGCAACGTCGCTTCATTGACCGCGCCGAGAATCGCGGTGTGACTGTGGCAATCAATCAGCCCGGGCGTGACGTGCAAGCCCGTGCCGTCTATCACCAGTGTGTCCGCCGGGAGCTTGAAATTCAAGTCGCCTACCGCAGCGATTTTGCCCTGAGAGACAAGAAGCTGCGAATTGGTGAGAACACCTTTGTCGCCGCTGGTCCAGATCGTGGCGTTGCGGATGAGCACGGAGTTAGGCGCGGCCAGAACTCCCCGTCCTTCTAGCGGAGCGCGAGCCGTCCTGCCTTTGAGCAGCTCACGCAACTGTTGCTTTTTGTCGGGCGGTTTATTGGTTTTGGTAGCGGCAGATTCCGCCACTGAAGTGCCGTTGGTCGCTTTCTGGCCGTCGCTTTTCTCAGGTTTCGGCGGCGCGGCGGGAAGGCGATAAACACGGCCATCCACCCAGACTTCCCGCACCTTGGCCTCGGGGTTGAAGTAACTTTCTCCGTCCACGACCGTCAGGTTGGCGAGCTTGCCGGCTTCGATCGTGCCAAGCTGGGCTTCGACGCCGCAAAGCTTTGCCGGCACAGTCGTCAGCGCCGCCAACGCATCCGATTCGGAAAGGCCTCGGTCCAACGCTCGCTGCAAGTTCTGGCGGAACGCCTTTTTGTCCTTCAGGCCGTAGGTGGTGAGCGCGACCTCCAATCCTTGCTGCCTCAGAACGGCCGGGTTTTCAGCCGCCCAATCCCAGGCGCGCAGTTGGTCCAGGTTCACTTGCTCCCAATCCTCCTCCACTGGCAGCTTCGGAAGCGCCGGATAATCCAGCGGCACGATAAACGCCGCGTCCGTAGATTTGGCCAGATCAGGCCGGCGCCACTCCTGCCCGCAGGAGACGATGCAGGAGTCCAGGCCCAATTCCTCGGCGATTCGCGCGGCGCGGTTGACCATCAACGCGCTTCCCGGCTCGAAGGCCACGCGCATCTTCTTGCCGGCCGCGGGCGCAAGCGCTTCGAGAGCGGGACTGAACTCCGGCCGCCTCCGATCCTGCGGATGCCGCTCATAGTCCGCCCGGTCCAGCGCTGCATGTTGCGCGTCGAAAAAACTCTGCCGCACCGTGGCGATTACGCCCATTAGCGAAGAAGGAAATGTGCCGGCCTCGCGCTGGCGCGGATCGAAGGCGATGTCCTGGAACACGTCCGGTTTGATGACCAATTCATTGGGATTGTCCTCGCGCAATGCGACCAGCGCGCTGGTTCCCCGGATGACCCCTTCCGCAGGCGCGATCACGCCGGAGGTAAATCCTAATTCCCGCAACGGCTCGAGCGTCTTTTCCGAAGGCGAATAATCGCGCACCGCCCGATGTTCCGGGGTGATCTTTGCCACCTCGTAACCAGGCCCTGGATTGCCAAGGTCGGTTTGCACACCCGGCACGCCAAAGAAACTGGTCCCCGGAGAGGTAAGGCTCGCGCCACCGACGGGTTCGCTCTCCGTGGTGGAAATCGGTGGGTTGGTGGTTCCCAGAACGAGATATGGATCAATGAACCCGGCGTAAATGGTTGTGCCTTTCATATCCCAAACGCGCGCGTCTGGTGGTGGAGGGATGTCTTTGCCGACCGCCTTAATGAAGCCGTCGCGGATGAGGATGGTGCCTCCCTCGATGACCTCACCGGGTTTGCTCACCACCTTGCCGCCAACCAGAGCATGGACCCCTAGCGGCAGCGGACGAAAGCCAGGAGGCAGAAGCTCGGCGCAATCACCTCGCATTGGCCAGAAGCAAACCGAGAGCAGTAAGAAAGCAGCCAGTGGTCTGAGGATGAGCTGCCTTTCGCTGGTCGTGGTCATCGCGGGCGTAATATGCAACAGAGCGCGCCAAACGCAAGAGCGGACGATGGGCATCGAGGAAGATGGAGCGATGTAACATTCGTTCCCGCTGGGATGAGTTCAGGAACGGTTGGCACGGGTCGCAAGATCGGAAGCAAACAACCTTCAGGCTGAACATGGTTGGCCAGGGAGCTTGCGGTTTTTATGGGATGCGGGTAGGGTTTGGAGTATGAGCGAGCGCATCGAAATCAATCCGCGTGTGTGCGGCGGCCAGCCGGTCATCAAGGGCACGCGAATTCCTGTGTCCGCCATCCTGGAACAACTGGCCGATGGCGAATCTTGGGCCTCCTTGCTGCGCGGCTACTCGGAACTGACGCGGGCCGATATCCAAGCCGCTCTGCAATACGCCCGGCATTCCATTCTCCACACGGAAATCACCGTCCTCAACGCGGCGTAAACCCGCTTGCGCCTTTACCTCGATCAAGCTTTTGCTCCCGCTCTTGGCGAGGCACTCACAATCAGATTTTCGCAACAAGCTGGTGATTGTGTCGCGGAGTCGCGTGCGCTGGATCCAGACGAAGCCAGAGTAGGCAAACACTAACGGGACAAAATCAAACACGCGACGCCGGCAACGGCGATGGCGCCGCCGACGAGAGAGTGGGGCGTGGGGCGTTCGCCTTCGAAGGCGAAGGTGAAGGGGATGACGACGATGGGGGTGACGGCGATGATCGCCAGCACAATGCCGGTGGGCGTGGTTTCGAGCGCCCATTGCATGACGCTCACACCGATGGTCTGGCCTGCCAGGCTGTTGGCCAGAACCCAGGGCCACACTCCGCGCCATTTCTTTTTCGAGGGGGCGATGACCGGGGCGTTGGGTGATGCGGATTCGATTGGCCGCTGCCGCCTGAACGCGGCGTTCCTAGCAATGACGTGTTGCAAGGCCGCGGTGGCCTGAATTCGGAGTTCGCGGCG
>WNFJ01290749.1_pt3 | contig 10279 bp, 6 predicted proteins | sample 5400461 | NCBI WGS metagenome assembly WNFJ01 (sample SAMN13153349, study PRJNA577476) | soil metagenome | isolation source: 115 cm saprolite on Douglas fir-dominated hillslope | place: USA:California | collected 2013-09-17
GACTTATGCCGGCAACATCAACAACCTGGCGGGCCTGGACACCGACCCGCGCTATGTTTTCGTGAAAGGCGATATCTGCGACGAGGCCACGGTGCGCGCGCTGCTCGAGCAGCATCGCATCGACACGGTGGTGCATTTTGCGGCGGAATCGCATGTCGATCGGTCGATCCTGGGTCCCGATGACTTCATACGCACCAATATCGTCGGTACCCACTCGCTGCTCAAGGCCGCAAAAGCGCTGTGGATAGACAAGAAAACCGTCCCGGCGCACCGCTTTCATCATGTGTCGACCGATGAGGTATACGGTTCCCTGGGGCCGAAGGACGCGCCTTTCCAGGAGGCCACTCCTTACGCCCCGAACTCGCCGTACTCGGCAAGCAAGGCCTCGTCGGACCATCTGGTGCGCGCCTACCACGAAACCTATGGGCTCGATACCACCGTCACCAATTGTTCGAACAACTATGGTCCGTATCAGTTTCCGGAGAAATTGATTCCGCTCACCCTGGTCAACATTTTGCTGGGCAAACCGTTGCCGGTTTACGGCGACGGGCTACAGGTGCGCGATTGGCTGCATGTGGAAGACCACTGCGTGGCGATCGGGCTGGCGCTGACCCGCGGGAGGTCGGGTGAGGTGTACAACGTGGGGGGTAACAGCGAAACCACGAACATCGAGATCGTGCGGACGCTGTGCGGTCTCACGGACGCGTGCCTTGCCAAGCGGTTGGACCTGAGGCAGGCGTTTCCGGCCTCGCCGGCGGTAAGCGGCAAACGCGCGGCGGACTTGATCACGCACGTTCGCGACCGGCCCGGGCATGACCGTCGCTACGCAATCGATTACGGTAAAGCGGCCCGCGAATTGAGCTATGCGCCGGCGCGCAACCTAACCCAGGGCTTGGGCGCGACGCTGGAATGGTATATTGACCATCTGGGCTGGTGGCAGGCACTCATGGGACGTGACTACGCAGCCTGGGTGCAGAAGAATTACAGCCGGTGAACTTTACGTTGGGCATGCAGCCGGCGCCATTCAGGCATCATTCAGTGCTTGACCGCTGATGTGCGATGAAGTGTACTTTGCGGCGCAAAGGTAGCGCTCTCCGGCGTGCCTGAACTAGTGAGATTCGCTGATATCGTGATTTCCCGGATCAATATGTCGAAGCTTGGCGCCGCGTTCGCATGTCTGCTGGCGCTGATTGCGAATGCGGCGATGGCCGGCGGCGTCAGTGCTTATCTGCCGCTGAACCTCGAGCCGGAAATGGAACGGCAGATCGAGCGAGTGCTCATACTCGCCGACGAACCCATTCTCAAGCGGCCATTTGCCGTTGCCTTGGTAGAGGACGCCCTACCGCAGGCATGTATGGTCGATGAACCGCTGTGTACGAAAGTAAAGCGGTATCTGCAACGCTACTCACGTGATTATGCCGTCACCCACGCGAGCGCGACCGGCGCGGTCACGCACGACGCGACGGGGGTCGTCGTACCGAACGAGCACGGACTGCCGGCAAGCAGCCGCTGGGAGTTATCGGCGCAGGGATATGTGCAGCCGAACGATTACTTGCTCGTCAGTGCCGGCGCGATCGCTTACAAGGGCCGTACCGTGCCCACGGGCTCGATGCTGAGCCTGGGCACCAATTGGGCGCAACTCGACATCGGGTACCGCGACCACTGGCTCTCGCCTGCGACCGACAGCAGCATGTTGCTCAGCACGGAAGCGCCGACGATACCTTCCGTGACGCTGTCGAACTACGAGCCGCTCACCCGACTCGGTTTCCAGTACGAGTTCTTTTGGGCCCGCATGAAGCAGGTGGGAGAGCCGGGGCAGTCGGGCGACAATATCCTATACAACGGCAAAGGAAGCATCGGGAATCCGCGCATCTTCGGCACGCAATTGTCGATCGAACCCTTCCCCGGCTGGTCGATTGGCTTCAACCGACTTCTGCAGTACGGCGGCGGCAGCGGGTTGCCGAGTTCCGCGAGCTTTCTGGCGCGCGATTTCTTCAAGCCAAGCGGTCAGTCGCAGACGCAAGGCAACCAACAGGCTTAGTACATCAGCCGGTTTCTCTTTCCCGGCAAGACGCCCTTTGCGGTGTATTTCCAGTACGCAGGCGAAGACAACTCAAACGGCGGCGCTCACCGCCGGCATCGATATCCCGCGGTTCGCGCGCCACTTCGATCTGACGTACGAAGTCGCGGAGTGGCAGAACATCTGGTACGTCCATAATATTTTCTTGGAAGGCACGACCAACTACGGTCTGGTCGAGGGCAACTGGGGCGCCGATCAGCGCAACTTCGGCGACGGTGTCGGTGCGCGCAGCCAGATGCTGCGCATCGGCTGGGAACCGCCGTTCGGCGGTTATCTGGAGGAACGGGTGCGCACTCTGGTGAACCAGAACTACTACGGCGGCGACCTGCGCCAGTATTCCCCGACCATCGGCGCCTTCCCCTATCATCATTACTACGATTTCATGGTGCGCTATTCGCGGCCTTGGAAGGGCTTGACCATCGGCGGCGAGGCCTTGGGCGGACGCGACGTCTATGGCAAGTCGTTTTCCCGGTTGTCCGGCTTCGTGCGCTACGGCGGCGATGAGCATACCCGGGACGACGGCTCACTCAACGAAGACGCCTACGGCGGTGCCCCCGAAGGGCACGGCGCGGAACTGTTCGTCGACGCCGGCGTGAACGTCAGCAGAGTGCGCGCCGATCTGGAGCCGGGAATCCCGATCACGACGGGCAAATGGGGCTTCGATCCCCATTTCGGCTTGGGCGCGCGCCGCGCGGTGTCGGCCAACAACGACTTGGGCGTGCGTCTGGAAGTGGATCAGGTCGATGGCCACTCGCTGATCGGCGTGCGCCTGCTCGATCACCGATACCGATTCTCCGACCACTTCGCGCTCGGTCCATTCGTCGGTGTGGCCCGCTACAATCTCGCGACCCCTGCTTATTCGCTGTATTTCGGGTTGGGTGCCGCGTTGCGCGACGTTCTGCCGAAGTGGGATATAGGAGTCGATTTTAAGCACGCACAGAACATCGCGCGCGATCATGTGCTGGCAAGCGATCCGCAAGGCGTGAGACCCGACAGCTTTTACAAGATCGACAGCGGAATCCTGTACCTTTCGCGAAGGTTCTAAGGCTATGATGGTTTTGGGTGATACCAAAGGTGCTTTTGAATGATCTGTGTATACGCCACCGAGGCGAGTTGTGTTGGAGAGTCGGATGGTGCTGAGCCTATGAAGTCAAAATGCGGGCGTTCGGCTATCCGGGGCGTAGAGCCAATTCATTCGAGTTGGCAAGATGCGATTTAAGATCTCGGGATTTACGCTCCTTGCGATCCTGGTGGGCGCGGTGGCCGTTGCGCAGATCCCGACTTCGGATCAGCTCGAAGCGCTCAAGAATATGCCGAAGGATCAGCAGGACGCCCTCATCCAAAGCGTGCTTGGCAACAAAGGCGGCACCACTGGCACTGGCACGACGAAGACCGATTCCAAACTCAAAACGCCGGAGACAGTGCAGCCAAAGACCGACCAATCGAATGAATTACTGAACAAACTCAAGAAGGGGAAGACACTCGACGACCGTACGCTCCGGCAGCGCGATGAAGATCCGGAGCTGAGGGCGGACGACACGGTTCTGATCGATCTGACTCCCATCGACCGGTACAGAGATAACAACTCAAACAATCCGAATGGCGCCAACCCCAATGGAAACGACAGCGGCGCCAACGGCATCCCGGGCATCCCGGGTATCCCGGGTATCCCGGGCACCCCGGGTATCAATGGTATCAACGATGTAAATGGCGTCAATGGCAACGCCGCCACTGACAGTAACGTCAATGGCACGAGAAACAACAGGAGCATTCGCGGTAGCAACAATAACGACTACGGCCGCGTCAAGGCGGACGTTAAAGAAGCGACAAGACAAAAGACAGATGAGGAAAAGGACAGGATTGAGGAGAAGCGGCAGCTGATTCTGAAGAACAATCCCTACCACCTCAATCGATTTGGCGTGCTCGAATTGCCCGGGCTGCCCGCGATCCCGCTGGCTGGATTGACGGCCGATGAAGCCGCCAATCGGCTCAGCGCCGATCCGGATCTGCGCGACTTCGCGGTGAAGCTCACGTTGTTGCGCTTGCAGCCCTTCGACGAGCAGGCTATCAAGCCATTCGGATATGACTTATTCGAAGTGGAGCCAAGCACGTTTGCTCCGGTATCGGACATTCAAGTGCCGATAGACTATGTCGTGGGGCCGGGCGACACGCTGAATGTGCAGCTGTACGGCAACCAGCCGGCGACCTATACGCTGACGGTGGGCCGCGACGGGCGCATCAACTTCCCGAAACTCGGCCCGATTATGGTCAGCAACATGTCCTTCGATAGGGCGCGCGCCACCATTGAACAACGCGTGACACAACAACTGATTGGTTCTCGTGTCAGTGTGACCATGGGTGATTTGCGCTCTATCCGCGTGTTCGTGCTGGGTGATGCGGAGAAGCCCGGTTCGTACACCGTGAGCGGCTTGTCCACCATGACCAATGCCTTATTCGTCAGCGGCGGCGTCAAGAAGATTGGATCACTTCGCAAGATCGAGCTGAGGCGCAACGGTCGATTGGTCACGGTACTCGATTTGTACGATCTGTTGCTGCATGGTAATACCAACGCCGATCAGCAATTGATGCCGGGCGATGTCATCTTCATCCCCCCCATCGGCGACACCGTATCGGTGTACGGCGCGGTGCGCCGGCCGGCGATCTACGAACTCAAGTCGGAAAAGAGCGTCGAGCAGGTGCTAGACATTGCCGGCGGCTTGCTGCCCGACGCCGACGGGAAACAGGCTCAGTTGGAGCGCATTCAGCCCTCACGTCTGCGTGAGATGCACAACATCGATTTGACGTCAGCCGCCGGGCGCGCAGGGGAATTGGCCAATGGCGACAAGTTGCGAGTGCCCGCAATTCGGCCGACGCTCGAGAACTCCGTGGTGCTGTCGGGTTATGTGTTTCGTCCCGGATCCTTCGAATACCGTCCCGGCCTGCGGCTCAGCGATATCCTGCCGAGCTTCGACGAACTGCGCCCGAACGCCGATCGTCACTACATCATGGTGCGCCGTGAAATTCCGCCGGAGGAAAAAGTCGAGGTAATTTCCGCGGATCTCGAGCGCGCACTCGGTGCGCGCGGTTCGGCGGCGGATCCCGAATTGCGGCCGCGCGATCAGATCTTTGTGTTCAATTTGTCCGCAAGCCGCGAGCGGGTGGTCGCCCCGGTTATCCGGGATTTGGAGTTGCAGGGAACGCCCGAACAGCCCGCGCAAATCGTCAGCGTCGCCGGAAAAGTAAATGCTCCGGGCCGCTATCCGCTGGAACCTGGGATGCATGTGAGCGACTTGATACGCGCCGGCGGCAGCCTGGAAGATTCGGCTTACGGCGGCGAGGCTGAATTGACACGATACGAAATCGACAGTGGCATCGCCCGCCAGACCGAGTTGATTACGATCAATCTTGCCGCAGTTCGGCGGGGCGATGCGGCTGCCAACGTACAACTCAAACCCTACGATGTGCTGTTGATCAAGGTAACTCCGCAGTGGGAAATTCCGGGCAATATAATTCTTGCCGGCGAAGTTCGTTTCCCCGGCAAGTACCCCATTCACCGAGGCGAGACCCTTTCGTCCGTGCTGCGAAGGGCCGGCGGATTCACCGACCTCGCCTTCGTCGAGGGCTCGATTTACATACGCGAGGAATTGAAGCAACGGGAGAGAGACCAAATCGAGATATTGGCCAATCGACTGCAGGGCGATTTGACGTCACTGTCGCTCTCGGTTGTTTCGAGCAGCACGTTATCGGGCAATGCAAACGGTGCAGCCGGCGGGGCACAGGCGCTGGCCATCGGGCAACAACTGATGACACAGCTTCGGCAGTTGAAGCCGGTGGGTCGACTGGTCATCGATGTGAATCGTGTCATGAAGGGACGGCCGGGTGTGTCGGACGATGTGCTGGTCAGAGATGGCGATAAGCTCCTCATCCCGAAGCAAACACAGGAAATCCTCATCTTGGGTGAAGTACAAAGCCCCACTTCGCATGTATTTGAGGCCGGTCTGACCCGCGACGACTACCTTGCCAAGAGCGGCGGGATCACGCAGAAGGCGGATCGGAAACGTATCTATGTCGTGCGGGCGAACGGCAATGTGGTTTCGGGAGAGCGCCGGGGTTGGTTCAGGCGTTCGCAGTCGGTCGAGATGCGTCCCGGCGATACGATCGTCGTGCCGCTTGATACCGAACGCGTCAGGGCGCTGCCTCTGTGGCAGGCTGTTACCACGATCCTCTACAACTTGTCGGTGGGAAGTGAGCTTCATCAACACTGGCAAATTGTCGGGCGTGGCATACTACTTGTCTCGCAGACTCGCCTAAGGCTCGGGTCGGTTCCGTTGGCCACATCCAAACGCGCGGCATCGCGTCGTTTACGCGCCCGCTCCAACGACACCTATCCCGCCCCGAGACGCGCAGGCGCTGGCCGCAGCCATTCGGCAGCTCGTCGAAGATGCGCAGCGCAGGAGGCGCATGGGAGCGGAGGCACGGATACTGGCGGAGCGCGAATTTGACGTCGAAAACGTGGTCCGCACTCAACGCGAGATGTATCGCGAGTTGTTGGATTTGCCGGCTGGCCGGTAGTCAGGTTCCTGCAAACCAAGGCATAGTTTTAGCTAATTTAATACCGATTTTGTTTCCTGCAGAATGCGAACATCTTGGCTGGGCTACCACCCGCCATCGATACAGCCCCGAGGGCGACAGGCTGGGACGCGGGCATACCTCGCTCACCCTCGCGCCGGGCTGCTCCGCCTCATGTAGAATCTCCGGTTACTATTCGGCCTTAAATCGTCGATGTTCTCGTTTTCTCATCCACTTCGGACCATCTGCGGGGCGCCCGCGGCAGATCGAAGTCTCTCATTTGCGCGCTAGCCTTTTATCCAGAAGTCGCTGAAGCTACACAAAATATCGAGGTGCACATTGGGCGTTGAGGAACTGGGTCTTTACGATTTTCTTCAGTTGGTTCGCACGCGGCGTCGTACCTTGGGCTGGACAATGGCGGCTACGACAATTATGGGTCTGCTTATTGGCATATTCTCGAGGCCCATGTATCTCGCCGAAAGTGTGCTCGCTCCGTTAACGGCTGGCACAGACGGTCAATCAATTGAGGGACTCGGATCGTCACTGGGGGGGATTGCTAGTCTGGTTGGCCTTGGCGGAAAAAACGGAGCTACCGACATTGATCAGAATATAGCGGTCCTGCGCTCGCGTGCTCTGGCGGAGCACTTCATTAATAAATATCAGTTGGCAACCGTTCTGTTCGCGAATCGCTGGGATGAGGGCGAGGGGCGATGGAAGAAAGGGCTGCCCAACCCGATCAAGGTCCGATTGTCCCGTCTATTGGACAGTCTATCGGGGGACACAAGCCGAGTTCGTCCAAGCGACGCCGCTCCTACGCCTGATGAGATCTATCGGGCTTTTGATAAGCTGCGCTCTGTCGATCGGAATGAGAAAACCGGACTGGTCACACTCGGTATGAAGTGGCACGATCCTATCGTTGCCGCAACCTGGGCGAGCGAATATGCCACGGCTGCAAACAACTATATTCGAGCTCAAAAAATAAGTGAGGCCGAGCGAAGCCTGAAATACCTCGAAGAGCAAATCCGGGAGACAAGCCTCACAGAAATGCACGGTGCTCTTTATAAATTGGTGGAAAGTGAAACAAAACAATCGATGCTTGCCAATGTTCGCGAGGAATTTGCATTTAGGATAATTGACCCCGCGACGGCGCCGGAACTTCGTTTCTCACCCAAACGTGCGGTTCTTCTCGGTATTGGACTTATGGGTGGTTTCATGTTGGGTCTTGGAATCATTCTTGTTCAAAACTACTTTAGCGTTATGCGCATTGCTCGTGGGGGATAGCATTGTGTACATCACGGTTGGGTGTTGCCCGACGCACAACGATATCCGGATTGTCCAATGAACATACTAGGTTTTGGTATAAACCCAAAATGGGCAATAACCCCCACATATTGTTCCTGATCCGCTCGCTCGAGCGGGGTGGGGCGGAACGGCAACTGGTTATGCTGGCTTCTGGGTTGCGTCGTCAAGGTTGGCTCGTGGCGGTGGCCTGCTTCTACGCGGGAGGCCCGTTTCAGCGCGACCTGGAAGACGCGGGCGTGCAGGTGATCAATTTGGCCAAGCGTGGACGCTGGGATATGTTTGGTTTTCTATGGCGACTTATGCGGATGTTTCGGAAAACGCGCCCCGATATTGTCCACGGCTACTTGCCGGTACCGAACATTCTTTCGCTTCTGGTGCGGCTAAGCCGACCGAGCAGCCTGGTTGTCTGGGGGGTGCGCGCATCAAATGTGGACTTTTCTCGATATGACTGGCTTTCCCGTGTCACCTTCTGGTTACAGTGTCGCCTTGCGCGCTACGCCGACCTCAGCATTGTCAATTCCTCGACGGGGATGGAACACCACATGGTTCGCGGGTTCCCCCGGGGCGCCATGCGGGTGATACCGAATGGTATTGATACGTGCCACTTTCGCTTCGATCCGGCGGGCCGCGAGCGGATGCGGCATGCGTGGGGCGTACCGCAATCCGCCGTGCTGGTCGGCCTTGTAGGCCGGGTGGACCCGATGAAGGACCATCCCACATTTCTAAGAGCAGCGGCGCGATTGATCTTGACTGATCCAAAGTGGTGGTTCGTTTGCGTGGGCGATGGTGCACCCGAGGATATGGCGAGACTTTCAAAGCAGGCTACCGAGCTCGGCCTGGAGCAGCGCCTGATTTGGGCCGGTGCTTGCGATGATATGAGTGCGGCGTACAGTGCCTTTGATATGGCTGCTTCCTCTTCATATGGAGAAGGTTTTCCGAATGTGGTGGCCGAAGCCATGGCATGTGGTCGCCCCTGCGTGGTGACGGATGTGGGGGATTCGGCGCGAATCGTCGGAGAGTTCGGCGTCGTGGTGCCGCCGCGAGACGCAGCCGCATTAGCTGACGGAATTTACCGACTTCACGTGCGATTGCAACGAAATTGTACGGCGCTCACGCAGCAGGTACGAGAGCACGTGATAAAATCATTCGGGGAGCGAGCGTTGATCAATGCAACTGTCGAATACCTGTGGAATAGCACAGCGCTTGGCGATCATGTCCCCAACCCCGTCCGGCCACGGGACGATATCTGAATCACGGCTGGATGATCCACGCAATTCGATTTAGAGTAGTTGTTACGCAGCAGAACTCGCGGTCGTTGGCATTTCAGTCGATTTGATTTGTATCGCATAGTCAATCGACCACAGAATTCCGAGTGAAGAATGCAAGAGTACCGGGCCCCAAAGTCCATACATAAAGCTGGCGATGCGTTGAGATACCTCCTCCTTCATCGCAATGTGGAGAGCCGTGAGCTCGGTCGGTACTGCGTTGTGAAAGACATTACGCGGTGCATTGAGCGAGAACTCGGAGGAACCGACTAAGTGATTCTCGCGTCCGCTTTGTACCTCTTCTTGACCGTGGTGCTGTTCTGTTTGGAGAGAAACCGTACCAGACGTAAGGGGCCAGACTTTCTGAGTCTTTTCGTCGTGATCTTTGCGGTGCAAAACATTATTCCTGGAATGGTAATTTCCTTTCTCCTAAGTCAGTATGCGCGGCCTCCAGATTTACAGAATGAGCTCTTTGATCGCATTTATCAGCATATCTCGCCTATCGACATTTTTTTGTCGGCGATGATGAGTCTGTCGTTTATTCTTGCTCTATATATTTTCTATCACAAACTTTATTCTCGTTATACACAAACAACGGGGGATCCTCGGCGCACGCGCCTCCAGGTGGTCTCTTGGAGGCTTTGGTTGGTGATGCTACTGGGGGTTTTTAGTTCCTACTTTCTTCTCAAGAGCATGGGGCAGGATTCTCTATTGAACACCTATCGGACACTTGTATTGTTCAGGGCCGGTGGGGGCGTATCTCGAACGTTTGTTAATGCCAATCTGTTTGCCTTGGCTCAAACGTTTTCTCTGCTTTCGATCATTCCATTTGTATACTTTGTTATTAGGCCTGGGGGATTTGGCAAGTTTTTGCGCCTTGTTATCGCGACCGCCGGTGGCATCGTTTTTTCCTTATTGTGTGTTTCTCGGCGTGCGCTCCCTCTCGATATATTGTTGATTTATTTCACATTGGTGATCGTTAATAAAAAGTGGTACCTGAAGTTTGCCGGTGTCGCATTGTTACTGTTTCTGCCAGTGCTGATTTACGGCAAAGCAGTGATTT
>WNFJ01750306.1_pt2 | contig 10279 bp, 7 predicted proteins | sample 5400461 | NCBI WGS metagenome assembly WNFJ01 (sample SAMN13153349, study PRJNA577476) | soil metagenome | isolation source: 115 cm saprolite on Douglas fir-dominated hillslope | place: USA:California | collected 2013-09-17
GGGATTGTACGTAGAATTCGGATTTCCATTCGGATACTGCGAGCCGGTAGCGGACATCGGGTTCCCCTGCAGGGAGGGGCTGTAGTTGCTTTGTGTCATTTCATCCTCAACTACTCGGAAGAGAAGAGCCGGCGTGTAGACACGCGTACTTTGACAAACTCGGATGAGGGGGCCGAGAGATTCAGCGCGGTGCATGGAGTTTTTGCGAGTATAGCCAATCGCCCTTGAGAGCAGCTGGGGCATAGGCTCTGGCTATGCGAGACATAGACGATCTGATATTTTCCGGCGATGCTTCCGTCGTCTCGGCAAGCTGCACTCCCGAACGATTTGGCACCTGCGGCAACGCGTCTTGTGACGCTTGCGCTAAACTAATCCTATGGATCCCCATGTTCTCCAGGATCGTCCGAAGACATCGGCGGCCGCATTTACTCTGCGGGCCTGTTGTACGCATGACCTCTGTTGATCTGAAACTCTAGACCAGAGCGATCGAACTCATCATTACTCACAATCGAATCCAGTAGCCCATCTGAGGCGGTACTCCTACTCAGACGTGGCGACGCATATCGCATAGCAAGTCAGCCGGGTCGGTCTGTTGGTCAGACCCTTCCGCAGCTGCCTTCTTCAATTGCACTATTTTATGAGGCTATATCTATGATCCGATCAATTTTGAAGACCGCGCTCGTCCTGCTCCTCGCGGTTTCCGCCATAACCTCCATCGCGCAGACCTTCCGCGGCACGCTCTCTGGTACCGTCACGGATCCTTCCGGGGCCGTCCTTGGCGACGCCACCGTCATTCTCTCCAACCCCAGCACCGGCTACAACCAGGCGGTGCAGTCCGGTAAAGGCGGTGAGTTCACCTTCCCAGAGCTTCCCGTAGGCATTTACTCGCTGGCCGTCAGCCGCTCCGGCTTCCAGGCACAGAAGATCGACAAGATCGACGTCGCCGTCTCCCGTGTTACTACCATCAACGTCGCGCTATCCATCGGCGCGGAGGGCACAACCGTCGACGTAACCGCCTCCGGTATCAGCACCGACACCACCTCCAGTGCACTCGTCGCCGTCGTCAACTCGCGAACGGTGCAGGACCTTCCTATGAACGGTCGCGACTTCCGCCAGATGATCAAACTCTCTCCCGGCGTCAACATCGTCAACTCCGTCAACGGCGCTCGCACCAACGGCATTAACTACCAGATCGACGGTGCCGACAATAATGACGCCTGGTCCAACAACGTCGCCACGAATCAAGGCGGAGTCTCCGGAATCTCGGGCACTCTTGTGCCCATCGAGGCCATCGACCAGTTCGCCCTTCAGAGCAACGCCGAGTCCGACATGGGCCGCAACGGCGGAGCCAACGTGAACATGGTGCTCAAGTCTGGCACCAACCAGTTTCACGGCGATCTCTTCTACTTCAACCGCAACGAATATTTCGCCTCGCTCTCGCCCGTTGTCCTTCCTAACTCGCGCAAACCCAAGATCCGCAACAACCAGTTTGGCGGAACCTTCGGCGGCCCCATCTTTCACGACCGCACCTTCTTCTTTATTACCTACGAGCAGCAGCTTGCCAAGGCGAACAACAACGTCCTCGACACCGCACCCTCCACGGCATGGGTCAACGCTGCCACGTCGCTCATCCAGGCTAACAATCTCACGGTGAATCCCGTTGCGCTCAACCTTCTCAGCCTCTATCCCGCTGACGCGAAGAGCGCGCCCGCAACGGCAAATAACTATCTCAGCCAGGGCACCAACGACTACAACAGCTACAACGGCATCATCAAGCTCGACCATCGCTTCTCCGACAAGTACTCCATCTCCGCGCGTTACATGGGCGGCACCGGCAAGCAGACCGCCGACGTCGGCTCTCACTTTCAGGACTACTTCCAGACAGCGCCTATGCACACGCATAACTTCTCAGTTGTGCAGAACTCGATCTTCACGCCTCATCTGCTGAACCAGGTCACCTTCGCCGCCAACTACTTTTTCCAGTCCTTCAACGACGCCAATCAGAACTTCAATCCCACCGCCCTCGGTCTCAACCTCGGTCTGACCGGCAAGCTCGCGCAGGGCGCTACCCGGCTCAATATCTCGGGGTTCGACTACACTGGTGCCACACCGCCACTCAGCCGCGTTGACGTCACAGGCCACGTTACCGACTCGCTCCGTTACACCCTTGGCAAGCACGAGTTCAAGTTCGGTGGTGAGTATCGGCACTCCAACCTCAACGTCGCCTACTTCACCAACGGCCGCGGTAATTTCACCTTCGATGGAACACGTGGCCCCTGGGCGACCTCCACTACTCTCAACGCACTCGCAGACTTCCTCATCGGCAAGCCCTCCAACTCATCCGGAGCCCTTATCCTCAATGGCAATCCACAGCGCGTCTATCTCGTCAACTCGCTTGACGCCTGGGTGCACGACGACTACCGCATCTCCAAGCAACTCACCGTCAACTTCGGCGTACGCTACACCTATCCTGGCGTCGTGCACGATCAGAAGGCAACCCTCGTCAACTTCGTTCCCGGCAGCGGCTTCCAGCCCAGCCCTCTCTACAACCAGGACCTCAAGGACATCGCTCCCCGAGTCGGCTTCGCCTATTCGTTGCGTGAGGATGCAAGCACGGTCATCCGCGGCGCCTATGGCTGGTTTTACGATGTACCAACCGTCGGCTCCTTCGTCTACAACAGCGTCGGCAACGGCGGCGCCACTGGCATCTATTCGAACCCCGCCGGCCCTGCTCCTGTCTACGGTATCTCTGCCTCCAACGTCACCCTCCAGGCTAGCGTAAATCCATTCCAGAACGCGGCAGCGCCGTCATCGTTCGGCGGCTTCGCCATCAACAAGAACTTCCGCACCGCCTACATTCAGAACTTCAACCTCAACCTCGAGCAGCAACTCTCGAAGAACACACTCTTCCAGATCGGCTACACCGGCTCGCTCGGCCGCCGTCTCAACATCGTCTACGACATCAATCAGCCGGTGGGCGGTGTGCGTCCCTTCGCCACCAGCAATCCGAATCTAGTGGCCATCAACCAGCTCAACAGCTCTGGTACCTCAAATTACTCCGCTCTCCAAACCAGCATCCGCCAGTCGAACTGGCACGGTATCACAGCCAACTTGAACTACACATGGGGTAGGGCGATGGACTATGTCTCGTCCGTCACTACGCCCATGAACACCTATAACCTGCGTGCCGACTACGGTCCCAGCACCTTCGACATCCGGAATACCCTTACCGGCTTTGTCAGCTACAACGTGCCGCAGCTCGGCCATCGCTTTCCGAGGCTCACATCGGGCTGGCAGCTCAACAACCTCTTCACCTTCTCGGGTGGACAGCCGATCAACGTCCTGGTCGGCTCTAACGTCTCCGCCTCCGGCGAGAACAAGGACCGTCCCAACGCCGTCTCCGGCGTCAACCCACTCTCCGGCCGCATTCAGAAGCAGACCGCGACCGGTCGTTACGTGCAGTATCTGAACTCCGCCGCCTACAGCCGTCCGGCTGCCGGTAGCTTCGGCAACCTTCGTCGTGATGCCATTTACGGCCCTGGCCTAGGGTCCGACGACTTCTCCATCTTCAAGAACACCCGCATCTCAGAGCGCGTCACCACACAGCTCCGCGCGGAGATTCTCAACATCGCCAACCAGGCGAACTACGCCAATCCCACCGCAACCCTCTCCAGCTCTTCCTTCGGGCAGCTCACACAGACTCGTAACGGCTCCTCAGCACCGGGCCTCGGCTTCGGCGAACCGCGCAATGTACAGTTCGCGTTGAAGGTGAGTTTCTAACGCACATACAACCGTATATCTGTACAGCTATCTCCACCCTTGCTGGCGGCTACTTCTATGGCCGCCAGCAATAACGTCGTGGCGGCTGATCGCCACTCATGCCAACATCATCACGGGCTGTCTTTTAGCGGTGTCGTCCAACTCCAATGTCGGAGATCGCTGCTCCAGGCAATACCGATGCTGGCGAAGTTGTCAAAGCCGCCGCGGCGATCTTCTTCCGGGAACTGAGAGCCATGGAAGAACATGAGCGCTTCGCCGATGGCAGGATCCTTGCGAAGATCGAGTACAAAACCCGCAGTCAGACGCCCCTGCGCCCAGGGCCATTCGCTCTGGCCAAGGGTTAACACCCCTTCATCACGCCAATTCTCCAGATCTCTGGAGCGTTTGATTCCAACGCCGTTTGGAGGAGAGTGGAAGAGTACGTATTCACCGCCATCGACGATTACACAAGGGTTTTCTCCAGCAGGCGTTCTTCCGGCATACGTCCAACGCTTGAGATCGTAAGACCAGGACCTGCTTATGCCGTTCTGTTTGTAAAAGCACCACCATTTGCCAGGGATGTCCTTGTCTTTAAAAAGATACGGGTCGATCATCCTTCCCATCGCCGCAACGGCAACTTCCGGGCCTTTCACCCGCAAGATTTCCGGCTTACTCCAACGATGCAGATCCGGGCTGCTCATCGTCCAGATGCGCGAATCACGATTGCCATACTTTTCCCCATGCGGACGCGGGTAGGTCTGTAGGCAGAGGAGCCAGCCATCCTTTGTGGGGATCACATCACCGGGCGAGCCAAAGTCCAGGCGCTTGTCGCGCGGCGTGATGATTGCCGGCTCAGTCCAGTGCCGAAGGTCCTGGCTTCTACTCCAGGCGACATAAGAGTAGGCAGTGCCATCCTGCTCTGTCTTCACCCAGGTGAAATAGAGATAAAGCCAACCGCGATGGTAGACCGCTGCTGGATCGCGGTAGGCATTGGTTGAGTCTCCCGCAAACAGAACGGGCGACTCGAGACTCGATAGAAGAGATGAGAAGGCGCCGCGGGAGACGCCCGCCCTCGCGAAGAGCGACCGCTCGATTGTTGACGCGCCTAACGTAAACAGAGCGCGCCGAAGTATTGTGCGTCGATTCATTACACAGAAGGATTGCACAGAGACCGTTTTCCCGGGAAGATAGCGATATGAAGATCTCTGATTTGATTCGCGTGGTCGTGGCATTGAGCCTATTTTCCGTATGCGCCGCGGCGCAGGCCGGGCCTGCAGACTGGGTCCATCCGTTGGTGGGCACAGAAAAGGAAGGCCAGACCTACCCCGCCGCGGGTGTGCCGTTTGCCATGACGCATTGGACTCCTCAGACACGAGCCGGGGAGGTGAAGTGTGTGGCTCCGTATTACTTCACGGACTCAAAGATCCAGGGCTTTCGAGGATCGCACTTTCTGAGTGGAAGCTGCGTGCCGGACTACGGAAGCGTCACACTCATGGCCGGGATGGGATCACTGAAGACTGCGGCTGTGGAGCGGGCTTCGTTATTTGAGCGGAACAGCGAACACAGCTCTCCGTATGCCTATTCGGTGCAACTCAAGGATGCCGGTACGGTGGCGGAGATCACCGGGGCATCGCGCGCCGGCGTGATGCGATTTACCTTTACGAAGAGCGGCGAGGGATGGCTGGTCATAGAAAACAATGCACGCGGTGGCGATGGATGGGTGCGCGTGGATCAGAATCGCCAAGAGGTCATTGGCGAAGTGCCTGTGCGGCGCGAGTATGCAGGCAGCGGTAAATTGGCGGGATTCAGCGGATATTTTGTGGTGGAGTTCAGCAGGCATTTCACCGCCTCTGGCACTTGGGTGGGAGACCAGGCGAGGGAAAACGGCACCGAGCAAGTCGGTGACGGTGGGCCGGTGGGAGTCGTCAATGTGCCGAAGGTGATGACCTCCACAGGAGGGGCTTCCGCGGCCGTAGCATCCTTGTCAACGGCCGGGACGCGGCCGGGCTTCGGTGGTTACGTACGCTTTTCGGGGGTGCGTGAAGGGGTTGTTGTCGTTGCTCGCGTCGGAACTTCGTTTGTGAGTGTCGATGAGGCCCGCAAGAATCTCCGAGCGGAAATCCCAGATTGGAATTTCGACGCGGTGAAGAACCGCGCCAGAGAGGAATGGAACCGCACCCTGGGTGCAATCGCGGTGAAAGATGATGTGGCGGCGCGACCGGTGTTTTATACCGCCATGTATCATGCGATGCTGCATCCTCGGACGTATAGCGATGTCAGTGGAAGCTACCCACGATTCGCGAGTGCGGGCAAGACTGAGCACGGGCAGGGCTTCACGTACTATGACGATTTTTCGATGTGGGATACGTTTCGCGCACAGCATCCGCTGTTGACGATCCTCGATCCCAAACGGGATGTGGAGATGGTGCGGTCTCTGATTGCGAAGGGCGAGCAAGGAGGATTTTTGCCGATCTTTCCGGCATGGAATAGCTACACGTCGGAGATGGTCGGCGACCACGCTGCGGTAACGATTGTTGACGCGTATCGCAAGGGGCTGCGTGGCTTCAATGTTGAATCCGCTTATGCGCTTATGCGGAAAAATGCGATGGAACTACCACAGGACCGCGAGGAGTACCGCGACGGCAAGGGAAGACGCGGATTGGATTCATATCTCAAATATGGATACATCCCGCTGGAGGACCATATAGACGATGCATTTCACAAGAACGAACAGGTATCGCGCACGCTCGAATATGCATACGACGATGCAATCCTTGGAGAGATGGCGGGGGAATTAGGGAAGAAGGATGATGCGGCGATCTTTCGTGCCCGGGGGCAAAATTGGCGTAAGGTAGTGGACGCTGAGACGGGCTTCGCGCGTGGCCGACACGCAGACGGAACGTGGGTCAGTCCATTCGATCCGGCGGGGAAGTACAGCTGGATCACGGAAGGATTGCCATGGCAGTACACATTCTTCGTGCCGCAGGATATTCCAGGCCTGATCGCATTGGAGGGTGGGGACAATGCATTCGCTAAAAAGCTCGACCGCTTGTTTGATGAAAAGTATTATGACCACGGGAACGAGCCGAGTCACCATATTTCATATCTATATGACGCGGCCGGGGCGGCCTGGAAGACGCAGCAACGGGTCCGCGCACTCATGGAGAGTGAATATCGGGACGGGCCTGACGGACTGGCGGGCAACGACGATGCGGGCCAGATGAGTGCTTGGTACGTCTTGAGCGCTCTCGGCTTTTACCAGGTGTGTCCAGGCGTCCCGGAGTATTGGCTCGGATCTCCACGATTTGACAATGTGACCGTGAAATTGCCGAATGGGCGAACGCTGCGCATTGTGGCGAAGGGTGCAGGCAGCAGAAAGATCTACGTCCGGCGCGTGAAGCTTAATGGGCGTGTGGTGCAAGGCTACAAGCTCATGCATAGTGAGATTGCCCGCGGAGGTGTGTTGATCTTTGAAATGTCAGGGGAGCACGGAGTAGCCAACTAGGCAACAATCAAGCCTTGCAATGCGACGCGCAATATCCGAACGCTGCTCAAGCCAGAGACACAGCGACAGGGGAGCCGAAACGCTAACGATTAAGGGCAAGGCCGCTCGTGTTACTGTCCGTTTTCCGTTTCAACACGTCACGGCGGCGACATTGAATGGAAAGCCGATAGCAGTAGAGCAGCACGATGGCGTCGCAGACGTCTCCTTTGTCCATCACGATATGAGCAATCTGCAGTGGTTTCGATAGGATCGACGACAAACGCAGACGATTTTTGTAGTGATTGTGCTTCTCGTGGGACTGTGTGTTCATACTGCATGCTACTCAGCTACCATAAGAAACCCTAGATAGACGCAATCCCGATCTCCTTAGGTAGTGTCTGACGAATCACCGCACAAGCGGGGATCGGAAGGGCATGGCTTCAGCCGTACCAAAAACAAGCACCAAAAACAAGCCGCGCGCAGGCGCTTCCTCTCTTCCGAAGGCTTGTCTTTCTTCGTTTCGACCACCCCAACCAGCCCGAGAACTCAACCGTTCCTCGGTGAATCCATCTATAAGTCCGATCTCTACCTGCCTCGCCGAGCCAACTACGCCAGCTTCACCCGCGCCGGCAACACCCTCTACATGCATGTGCATTTCTGGCCCGGTGAAGACGTCGCCATCTCCGGCCTCATGACCCAGGTGAAGTCCGCTCACTTTCTGAAGAGCAAGCAGGCTGTGAAATTCACGCAGGACCCCTACCGGGTGCACATCACCGGCCTCCCAGCACAGGCGCCGGACTCACCCATTACGACGATCGTGCTCGAATGCGAGTCCGAGCCGAAGCAGGACACGATCTTCGTGCGCAACAACAAGCCACGCGCAGGAGTCTAGCCCGACTTGTAACCTCCAAGCCCTGCCACTCCCCACTCTGGCAGGGCCTATTTTTTTGCCTTCCCCGTAGTTGCCTTCACAGCGCGGCGCTTCTTTGCCTCTGCCTTTGCCTCCGCCTTCGCCTCTGCCTCCGGCAACGCGCCCAGCACCTCCGATATCTGCTGACTCGCCCTGCGCAGCGAGGCAATCACCTGTGGGACGCTGATCGTGTCTTCAATCCGCTTCACATAGGGAACCGACAGGCCGGCCACAGCGTTCCCCTGCGAGTTCAGCACCGGAAAGCTGATGTTCATGACGCCCGTGACCTCATAGCTGGCGCGGCGCTCGTACCCGCGCACGCGAATCTTCGCAAGGTGCCCATCCAGATCCGCCGGCTTCTTCCTCTTCGTCTCCAGCGCCCACTCCTGGATCGCCCGCTCGCAGGCGTCCTCGGTCTGGTGAGCCAGGATAACGTGACCCGTCGAGGCGTGCATCAGGTCCACCTTGGATCCCATCTTCACGTAGAACCCCGTTGACTCCGGCGAATCCACCTGAGCCAGAATCACAACGTGTCCACCATCCAGCACTCCCAGGTGGCAGGACTGGCGCAGCTCATGGGCCAGCCAATGCATAATCGGCAGCGCCTCCGTCACCATCCGCTTCGTGGGAGGATGCTCCTGCGCCAGCCGGAACAGCCGAAGCGTCAGGTGGTACCGATCCTTGTTCGCCGACTGCGCCAGGTACCCTCGCTGCTCCAGGCAGAGCAACATGCGGAAGATTTCCGACATGGTGCGATTCAGCCTTCGCGCAACTTCGCTGACGGTAAGACCTTCAGGCGTACTCGCAAAGAGCTCAAGGATATCCAGGCCCTTTTCCAGGGCAGGAGTCGGATAATATCGCTTGGTCTCAGGTTTCGTCGTCGCAGTACGAGGTGTGGCGGTTCGCATTTCACCAAAGGTAACAAAAGCCCTTCCGGCATGTCGACAAATTACTCTGCACATCCCAGTGCGTCGCACGTCCGCGATTCTGAGTTAGGATGGTCGCGCGGAAGATTAGTCACAATTCCGTAAGCCAAAATCCTGTAATCGGACCGCTCGGACACCAACAGTGAAGCCGCCTCTAACAACCCCCATACCGCGGCGTCGCTGGAGGATCGCTTGGCTTCTCAGCCTTGGCGTTCTGGTCAACTACTTCGATCGCGTCAACCTCTCCGTCTCGCACGAAGCCCTCTACACCACCTTCGGCATCTCCAACGTCGCCTTCGGTTACCTCTCGGGAGCCTACAACTGGACCTACGCCATGTGCCAGCTCCCTGTCGGAGTCCTCCTGGACAAGTTCGGCATCCGCCGCGTCGGCCGTATCAGCATATTCCTGTGGAGCGTCGCCTCCTTCGCCGCTGCCATCACGCCCGGTCTCGGCGGATTCTTCGCCGCCCGTTTCCTGCTTGGAGTAGGCGAAGCCCCCACCTTCCCCGCGAACGCCAAAGCGATCGGCTATTGGTTCCCCACCAGCGAGCGCAGCTTCGCCACCTCCATCTTCGACTCCTCCGCGAAGTTCTCCTCCGCCATCGGCGTCCCGCTCCTCGGTCTCCTTCTACTCCAAATCGGCTGGCGCTGGAGCTTCGCAGCCACCGGCATCATCAGCCTCCTCTACTTCCTCCTCTTCTGGAAGATCTATCGCGACCCCCAGGACGACCCCGGCCTAAGCCCCGTCGAACGCGAATACATCGCCGCCCCTAAAACCATCGTCGACGATGATTCCAAACCATCCTCCCTTGGCTATCTCCTCCGCAAGCGAAAAATCCTCGGCCTCGCCCTCGGCTTCGGCTCTTACAACTACGTCTTCTATCTCCTGCTCACCTGGCTGCCAAGTTATCTCTCCTCGGCCCTGCACATCGATCTCATGCACTCCTTCCTCTACACCGGCGTCCCCTGGCTCTTCGCCACCATAACCGACATGCTCGTCGGCGGCTGGCTCGTCGACGCCCTCATCCAGCGCGGCGGCAACGCCAACCGCATCCGCAAGATCATCCTCATCGGCGGCACCGCCTTCGGCCTCGGCATCCTCGGAGCAGCCCACGCCCACACCGCCACCCGCGCTCTCATCTGGATCAGCATCTCAATCGGCGGCCTCTCCGCTGCGGCCCCGGTCGGCTGGTCGATCCC
>WNFJ01060974.1_pt2 | contig 10278 bp, 9 predicted proteins | sample 5400461 | NCBI WGS metagenome assembly WNFJ01 (sample SAMN13153349, study PRJNA577476) | soil metagenome | isolation source: 115 cm saprolite on Douglas fir-dominated hillslope | place: USA:California | collected 2013-09-17
CCCGCCTCGAGAAGGCGCCTACACGCCTCGCCAGGGCTTCGGTCCCAAGTATCGGGCGCTATTAGCTCCTCAATTCGTTCGTTATCTTGCCGAACTCGCCAAATTCGACTGGCGGAGCAGCGATGTGTCCGCCTTCGATCCACCGGCCGTCGACTCGAATGAAGGCGTCATCAAGGCGATCAATTGGTGGGAACGGGTCTGGGAAGAGGATTGTGTCGAGCGTTATCCACTGTTGACGCTTGCGGCGCAATGGCTGCGCGACAATGCCCCGCCCATCGATCACGTCTCTTTCGTGCACCGTGACTTTCGCGGCGGCAATTTTCTCTTCAGGCCGGCCGACGGGAAGATTACCGCGATTCTCGATTGGGAGCTGGTCCAGTTGGGCGACCGACACGAGGATCTGGCCTACTTGCTCAGTCCCTTGTTCTCGGAAATCGACGAGAACGGCGTCGAGCTGACCGGCGGCTTCTATCCGCGCGACGAGTTCATCCGATTGTACGAGGCACTTTCCGGACTTCCGGTTGACCCGGTACGCCTGGCCTACTACGACGTGTTCAGTCTATGGCGCGGCTCGATCCACGTTCTGGGGACCGCACCGCGGATCATGATGGGAGAGAAAACGCATCAGGACATCCGTGTCGGCTGGATGATCAGCGCAACGCCGCTGACGCTCTCGGCGCTTCACCGCGCCCTGAAGGGGAGGATCTGACCATGGTTCCGGACTTTGCCCTGCGCATCCATGCGATGATTCGCTCTCTCCGCGACGTCGTTCTGCCCGCTCTTCCGAAAAACGAGATGCTGGCCATCGATCAGGCGAACATTCTAGTCGGGTATTTAGGCATCATGGCTGAACAGCATGACAGGGTGTTCGAATATCTCCTCGTAGAACTCTCCGAATACGCGGAGCTTTTGGGTGCATTGGTCGAAGACGCACATGGGGCCCCATCGATCGAGGACGCTGCCGCAAAGGCCCGAGCCGCGCTTGACATGGCGGCACCCGTTTTACAGATGTCGATTCCGCGTCAGGGTGAGCTCAGCGCTCTGATCAGGTCCCTGAAGGAGTCCGTCGATGAGCTGCTGCTTGCCGCGCGGCAGGATGGAACGCCAGCCTATCGTCAAGCATCGAGAAAGCGGGTCATGCAGCAAGCGGAGCGGCAGATACTGCGCGAGCGCGCGTGGTTCCGCGCCTCTGGGTTCGAACTCGAACCCAGTCAATTGCCGTCTATCAAAGATGTGCTCTTGCTGAACCGCAACAACTCATGAATTCGGCAATTTATTGACGATCACGGCACGGCTTCGCGCCGTGCCGAGACGATGCGTCACCGCATCCTGGTATTCAGCCGAATAATACCAATCCTTCGCCGCCTGAACGGTGTCGAACTCGAGCACTATGGCGACATCCACCTCGTCTCCTTCGACGGTGTGGAGTTCACAGCCGGGGCGTGTGTGAAATTTGACCGCTCTGTCCTTGAGCGTAGGCATGGCGAGCCGGCGGTACTCGGCGATTTCGGCTGGGTCGGCAGGCTTCTCCACGAACACGATATAATAGGCGCTCACTCCAGTTCTCCCTCGTCGCGCTTTGTAAATTGCATCAACCGGATTCCATCTGCTTGGCGCGCGAATGCAATTCGAAATCCCGGCCATTGACCGTGATACCCGGGTAGCTTGCCGGCACCGCGCCGCCGAGAAATGCGCTCGGAAAATTCAATGCAGGCTTCGTGACCATGTCGAGGGTGGCAATATCCTCGGGCGTCAATTCCACCTCGATCGCTGCGAGATTGTCATCGAGTTGCGCTTCGGTGCGTGCGCCGAGGATCGGGGAGGTCACCCCGGGACGCGACAAGACCCAGGCAATGGCGGCGCGCGCCGGTGTGGTATCCCGCTTACGGGCCACGCCAGCCAGCACGTCCAAGACCTTAAAGGTATGCTCGTTCGCATTGCGTGCCACCCAGTCGGCGCGGCCTGCGGATTCCGCTTTCATGTTATCGCGGGAGTACTTACCGCTAAGCACGCCGGAGCGAAGCGGCGACCAAGGCGTCACGCCGAGACCCAATGCCTGCGCCATCGGAATGAGTTCGCCTTCCACGGTCCGCTCCAGCAGCGAATATTCGATCTGGAGAGCTATCAACGGTGCCCATCCACGAAATTCAGCAACGCTCTGGGCGCGCGCCACTTTCCATGCATGGGTATCCGAGAAGCCGATATAGCGGACCTTTCCAGCTTCAACCAAAGCATTGAGCGTCCCGATCGTCTCTTCAACCGGCGTGAACGGATCTTCCCAATGCATCCAATAGAGGTCGATGTAGTCAGTCTGCAGCCGCCGCAGGGACGCCTCACAATTCGAAACGATGCTTTTGCGGTTGGCCCCGCCTCCATTAGGATCGCCGCGGTGCATATTGCCGCTGAATTTCGTGGCAATGACGATTCGGTCCCGCTTCGATGGGTCGCGACCGATATGGTTGCCGATAATTTGCTCGGAGTGGCCGCCGGTGTAGATATTGGCCGTGTCGATGAAGTTGCCGCCTCGCTCGATGAAGCGGTCCATGAGGCGCCCGGCTGTCGCCTCATCCGTTCCGAATCCCCATTCCTGCCCGAACGTCATGGCGCCGAGGCAGAATGGGCTCACCTTCAAGCCGGACCGTCCCAGAGTGACATAGTGATTTAGTGCCATCGCATCTCTCCATAAGAATCGACTCCGCTTCCGCGGGCAACATGCCGAACAGCAGCTGGTTCTCCCATCCTCAGCCGTTCCGATCGCTAGTATACTAGTATACTATACACTAGTTTAATTTACCTCATGCCGCACTCGGTGCCAGTGCGCAAAATTCGCTGGATGCAGCGCGATATGGTCCAAAAATCGCGAAAAATCCGGAGAAACCAATCCACGGCGGTTCACCTTGGGGTCCGGCTTCCCGCTGCCGCATCCACTGCTATTGGAGGACACGATAGGCGTAGAGCGTCTCTTGTGGTCGTCACCGTGCCGCCCGGTATCGCATTACGGCGGGAGCAGGGGACGGTCGCGGCGCGGTGGTGTCTTTGCCAACCCCGCAATCATCAGCGACGAAAAAGCGGCCGGGATGGCAGCAAACATGAACAGGCTCTCATTGGTAAAGTGGTGCGCGATGAGCTGCGCGGCGGCCATGGGACCGACGATGGAACCCGCGCGTCCAATGCCCAGGCACCACCCCACGCCCGTTGCACGCAGCTGTGTGGGATAGACGAAAGTGGCCAACGCGTTGATCCCGGGCTGACCTCCCACGATCGTAGCGCCGGCGAGGAGAACCACGGCGCCCGCGGCGGCGACCGGGAGATCCGGTTTACCGACACCTGCAATCATGACGGCGCCCAAAAGAAATGAGGGCACCAGTACTCGATAGAATCCGAATCGGTCAATGAAGCGCCCGAGAATGAGGGCTCCTAAGATCCCGCCGGCCTGCAGCGTGGTTCCCATGAGGACGCCCAGCGAATCACTGTAGCCCATGCGCGTCGCCAGTGTTGGCAACCAATTGGCTAGAAAAAAGAGATTCAACAAATTCGCGAAGCTCACGGCCCAGAGCATCAACGAGCGCATCCCTAAGCCGCCGCGAAATAAGTCGATGACCGAGGCCTTTACGGCGACATCGGTGAGCTGGTGAGTTGTCGTCGGCTCGAAGATGATTCCGGGTGCAAGCCGCTGCAGCCAATACTGGATCCGAACGCGATCGGCACCACGAACGAGCAATAGGTGCAGTGACTCGGGTAGCTCGCGGACCATCAGGATTGCCACTCCGAGTGGCAGCAGTCCGCCCACAATGAAGACTGGCCGCCAGCCAGTACGTGGAATCAATACTGCGGCGAGCAGTCCACCCAGGATTGCGCCCGCGGTAAATCCACAGGAGATGCCCATGAGCAACGAGGCCCGGCGAGCGCTTGGGCAATATTCGCTCGCGAGGGTTATCGCATTGCCCAACACGCCTCCGAGTCCGAGTCCCGTCAAGAATCGAAGAGCCAACATCTGAGGCACTGAACGCGCCGCCGCAGTCGACAAGACACACAGGGCTACGAAGAATGTGGCGCCGATCAGCACAGGCCGCCGTCCGATGCGGTCGGCCAACATGCCCAAGCCCGTCGAGCCGACGAGCATGCCCAAGAGGCCAGCGCCAAATATAGGGCCCAAGGCATCTGGCGCGAGGCTCCAGGTACGTAACAGCGCAGGGGCCACAAATCCGATTACTTGGACGTCAAAGCCATCCATCAGGACTAGGCAGCCGATCAGCACGAGTACACGAACCTGGAAGGCGGAGAGTGGTCGGCTGTCGATCAGTGCTCCAATGTCTGTGGGGTCCATGTCGCGTGCTAAAAGGGATAGGGAGCGATCGTCTCTCTCGAGGTTATCCACTGCCACTCGGTAAACTGCTCGGCGTTGGTGAGCGTGCTGTAGCTGTAGCCGTTGCCCGACACGCCGTGGCCACCGATGGGTCCATACACCTCGTGTAGGATCGTCTGATCGTTGATGTGGATGATGCCGCAGCGAAGCTGGTCGGCGATGTGCTGCGCGCGCGTCAGGTTCGCCGAGAGGATCGATGCGGCGAGACCGTATTCGGTGTGATTGGCCAGAGTCACAGCTTCAACATCGTCACGGAAGGTTGTGACAGGGGCGACAGGCCCAAATATCTCCTCATCAAACGCCGCCATGCCGGGTGCCACGCCTGACAATACCGTGGGTGCAAAGAAAAGGCCTTGTCGGGTGCCTCCGGTTACGAGCCGCGCACCTCGAGCGACGGTTTCGGCAACTACTCTATCAACGTTCACGGCCTGCCGTTCGTTGATCAGCGGCCCCAGATGCACTTCGGAAGTCGATGGATCACCCACTTTGAGCGCTTGGGAATGCCGAGCCAGCGCCTTCACATAGTCCTCGGCAATTCGTTCATGTACCAAGTGCCGGCCGGCGGTAAAGCAGATCTGACCCTGGTGGAAGAATGAACCCCAGGCGCCTGCACTGGCCGCGGCCTCGATGTCAGCATCGTCCAGGACGATGAAGGCATTGTTGCCCCCGAGCTCGAGCGAGACTCGCTTGAGGAGCGCCCCCGCGCCGGCGCCGATCGAGCGTCCGACCTTGGTGGAGCCGGTGAAGCTGATCATGTCGACGTGCTTGTCCTTCACGAGTGCATCGCCAACGTCCGCGCCGCCGGGGAGGATGTGTAAGAGGCCCTTCGGCAAGCCCGCGGCCTCGAAGAGTTGCGCGAAGAATACCCCTCCGCACACCGGAGACTGTGGGTCAGGCTTCAGCAGAACAGCATTGCCGGTAGCAAGCGCCGGTGCGACGGCGCGAGCCGCCAGCAGGAAGGGCGAATTCCAGGGGGTGATGACGCCGACGACACCCACTGGTATGCGGCGCGCGATACTACGCCGGCCTGGCGACTCGCTGGCAGTGATGAAGCCTGTGGGTTGACTGGCGAGCGCGGCAGCTTCCAAAATCTCGCGCGCAGTCAGCGCGGCTTCGGCACGGCCCTTCGGGCGAATCGAGCCCGTCTCGCGCACGATCTGGGCGCCAATCTCATCGGCGTATTCCAACACGAGCTGCGAAGCCTTGCGCACAATGTCTCCGCGATGCGGGCCGGGTAAGGCGGCCCAGGCGCTCTGCGATTCGTGTGCGATCAAGGCGGCGCTGGCGACATCTTTGACGGAAGCGCGCCCGATCTCTCCGAGGCGCTCGCCGGTGGATTTATCCGTCACCGTGAGAACGCCGCCCTCTGCGCTCCGCCAGCCATTACTGTAGATCTTGCCGTTCCAGACGCTCGACTCAGCGAGTCCTGTGCTAGCCATGAGCTTCTCCTGTCATTTCCGCTTCACCGCGTCTCGCGAACGAGCGTCACTCAAGACCGAAGAGACGGCATGCGTTCTCACGCCCGATCTTCTTGCGATCCGCTTCACTGATTTCGCATTGATCAAACCATTGAGATGCTTCCGCATGACTCTCGAACGGGTAGTCCACGGAGTACATGATCCGATCGCTGCCCATCTCCAGCATGGCGCACAGTAGAGTGGGCGTGCGGAAGTTACCGCTGGTCGTGAGGTAGACGTTCTCGCGCAAGTAGTCGCCGATCTCGCGTTTGCACGGAATGCCGCGAGGGGCTTTGCGCACGATATGATCGACGCGCCAAATGTTGAAGGGAAGTCCCTCGCCGAGATGTCCCAGAATCATTTGCAGCGTTGGATGGCGATCGAACAACCCGGAGGACATCAACCTCAGCGCGTGGATGCTGGTCTCGACTGCGAATGCCCAGGTTGCCGCCGTCAGCCATGGAAATCCGTCGTAAATGGGCTCGCGGCTCGGCAAGGGATCACGGGGATGCAGATAGAAGGGCTTGCCGAGAGAGGCGGCTGCATCCCAGAACTCTGCAAACTGAGAGGCATCGTAATAGGTGGCATTGTCCGCCGACCCTATCTGCGAGAAGCCATTGACCATGAAGCCATGGAAGCCCAGTTGCTTGACGCAGCGTTCCAACTCGCGTGCCGCGGCACCGGGATCTTGCAACGGCAAGGCCGCGAAACCGCCCAATTTGGTGCGATGACGCTGCACGTGCTCCGCTAATACATCGTTCGCCCGACGCGCCACCGCGATCGCTTCTTGTGGGTTGTGAATGCCTTGGATGCCGGGTGAATTGAGAGAGAGGATCGAGAAGGCGGTGCCCCCTTCCTCCATGCGCTCCAGCCGCTGTTGCTCAATGTCCAAGAGACCAGTCTTGAGGCGTTCCCAGACCGCCGGTGGTGCGTAAATCTTCGACTGCTGGACTGTGAGGTCGATGGCGAAATGCTCCTCCAATGCAATCTTGTTCTTCACTGACTGAGTCTCCAGGTAGCAGTTGAATAGTGTCGGACTCGCATGACTGTTTGGCTGAGCGTTCCTAGGTGGCCGCTCATGGTAGCGATGCCCAGCAGGACGCTCGGCGTTATAAGTTTGGTTTGCACTCTCAGTCCCCCCCTCCCTAAATGGATGTCAGCCTTCTGCTGTTTGCCGGCGGTCGGAGTCCTCTACAGCTAGTCTCTACCATTCAGGTATCCGGTGGCTCATGGGCAACGTTTTAGACCTGTGTCAACGGAGGGTATTGATACCGATGCGCATGTTTGGGACGGCTCGTACTGCGCATATTGCGCAGGAAGCCACCCAAGTTCATCGGGTCCGTCAGCCACCCCGACCGTGGCCGGTGGCGACGGCGACGAGTTCCTCCGGATTCTGTGGCATGCGGTTGTCCCGCCAAACCACATGCATGTCAGGGCGCAACAGCAAGAGGTCGCGCTCGTATATCCCGCGCGCCGGCTGCTCGGCAAGATCGAGCACCGTCAAGGGCGCGCCTCGCGCCTCGAATGCCGCCCTCAATGGGTCGGGGTCGTGCTTCGGATTCAAGCGCAACAGCGTGTAGCCGTCTTTTGGAATCAAATCTTGTACGGGCACACCGTCCATCCAGGATTGCGGCAATCGGGCGCCGGGCCAGGTCGTGGGACGGTATTCCCGATACAGGTGTTCGGGGCCACCCGGGATGTTGTCGATAATCGGTGAGTCGACATAGCGGTACCCGAGTTCCGCGCCGATCATTTCATTCACCTTGCGCTGTTCGACGTCCGCGACAGCCACGAGATCTTCGCGTGCTGCATGCCCAGCGGGCGTCTCCTCGTACAGCGCCGGACCACATCGCGAGCGCCACTGACGATAACCGAGCGCTGCGTAGCGCGATGCACCAATGTTACGTTCACCGATCTGGCGGCGCTCGAACTCGTACGACTGCAGCAATAGTGGGCCGCCCCAACCTGCGAGTGTCCCGGCGAGTTTCCAGGACAGATCAAATGCGTCTCCCACCCCCGTGTTCATGCCGAGGCCGCCGGTTGGGATCATCAAATGCACGGCGTCGCCCGCCAGAAACACACGGCCTGAAGCATAGCGATCGGCTAGCAGCAGGTTCTGGCGCCATTCACCGCAGTACAGCATTTCATATTTCACCGGCACGCCGACGATCTTCTCGAATCGATGCCGCATCTCCTCATCGGTGTCGGCCGTCGCGTGGACCGTCCAGTGACGCCGCGAGTCCTGCATGATCAGAAAGCTGCCGTGGAAATCAACGCTGAGGTAGTGACGGCCCCGACCGGGGCCGATGCCGAGCGGCAGCCGGTCGTAGAGCTCATCGCATCGATAGAGCGCCTGGCGCAGTTTCGCGAGATTGCCTTCACCGCGGAGTTGGATACCAAGTTGCTTTCTGATTTGGCTCGCACCTCCGTCACACCCCACGAGGTAAGACGCCCGAATGTGTTCCGTCGTGCCGTCGGCTCTCCGTACGAGGGCGGTCACTCCGGAAACGTCCTGTCGAAAGTCCAGAAACTCCGTACCATATCGGACGGCAATGCTTGGGATCCGCTCTGCCCGCGCCTTGAGGAGAGGTTCCAGAGTGTATTGCGAGATGAGTTGGTAGGGCTCAAGTGGCCGGGTACCGTCACGTGATGCTTCAATTTCGTGTCGAGCCTGCTCGACAGAGGGATACTTCAGATGCAGCAGCGGCGGCCGGGTCAATGACAGTACGACGTAAACATCCATCGGGCTGTCTGTCGGCAGACCCGCGGCCCGTATCGCGTCCGCCAAGCCGATACGACGATACATTTCCATCGTGCGAGCGTTGCAGCGCTCCATCTTCGGTAGAAATTGCGGCTCCTGTTTCTGTTCGATCAATGCACAACGTATCCCCCGGTGCCCCAGATCAAGCGCCAAGGTCAACCCAACAGGCCCAGCGCCGACGATGATGACTTGGGTGTCCATGGTTCGAGTCAACACCGACCATCGCAGATCACGGGAAGTCTCCGTGCGCAGCAATCCAATCGCGTCTTCGGATAGATTTTTGCGGGCATTTTAGCTACTCCAGGACTGCTCGGCGGCAATCGAGAATTCATGATGCAGGCTGTACCATTCTCCCTGCATAACCTGACCATCGGGCGCGATGCCGCCCGAGTGCCGCACATATTCGCGAACGAGAGAATTCTTGACGCCGAAGACCACATCGGAGTCCAGATACTCGTCACCAGCCGCAAACAGGTGCGTGACCGAGCCATCATGTGGAATCGGGTAGGGGGATGGACGAATGCTCCACAAATGAAATCGCCCATACGTGTCTGCATGGAATCGCCCCCTGCCGGCCAGCTCCGGGTGTTCGTCAAGCGTCTGTAGATCGTAAAAACCTTCGCGGTCCGCGTGCCATACATCAATGGTGGCGCCTTCAAGGGGCTGGCCCTCGGTACTGCGCACCGTGCCGCTCACAAACAGAGGGCAACCATTCAAATGGCCTTTGATATTGGCACCGATCGGATAATGCGGCGGCGTGACATAGAAGGGGCCAAAGACCGTGGTCTCGGTAGCGCCCTCGGGCAGCCGATGGTTGATCGCATCAACCAACATCGACACTCCCAAGGTATCAGAGAGCAAAATGAACTCCTGACGCGTATCGCTGCACAGGCGACCGGTTTCTGTGAGGAAGCGAATGCCCCATTCCCATTCGGCCTCGGTGGGCTCAACCTCACGGATGAAGGCATGCAGATGACGCACGAGTGCTTCACTGACTTGTCGTACGCGCGCATCCGGCGCGCCGCGCACACTCGCCAGGACTGCTTCGGTGATTGTTATTTCATCGAAGTCACGCATTCTCGAACCCCGTCGACTGTGTTAGGGGAGAGCTTCCTGCCCAAGCGCGCGCCAGGAGTCCGCGGATCGCTCCTCGCTCGATAGGTCGAGGATTGGGATAGGGATTGCGGACGGCGAAATCCGCGGCACTATCCAGCGCGGTTTCCGGCATATCGAGTTCGCGCAATGCCCGTGGTAGGTGTAGCCGGCGGGCGAACTCCGCGAGCGCCCTTGCCGGATCAGGGTCTTGGAACACGCGAATGAACGTTCGCTGCGCATCGGGAGCGAAGGGCAAGTTGTAGGCCAGCGCATGAGGCAACACGACCGCGTGGGTTTGGGCGTGGGGTAGGCCAAAGGAGCCGCCCAACGTGTGGCAGAGTTTATGGTGCAGACCCATCGTCGTCACGCCCAGACAACAGCCCGACAACCACGCTCCCCAAAGAGCTGTCGTTCGAGCATCGAGGTCATCTGCTCGATCATGTATCTGAGGCAAGGCATCGATGAGCGCTTTCAAGGCAGCCTCGGCCATCAGATTGGTAAGGGGATTGCGATCGGGTGCGTAGAGAGCCTCCGCGGCGTGCGCCATCGCATTCAGACCCGAGGCCATGGATACCGACACCGGTAACCCGACCGTGAGA
>WNFJ01464033.1_pt2 | contig 10278 bp, 10 predicted proteins | sample 5400461 | NCBI WGS metagenome assembly WNFJ01 (sample SAMN13153349, study PRJNA577476) | soil metagenome | isolation source: 115 cm saprolite on Douglas fir-dominated hillslope | place: USA:California | collected 2013-09-17
AAGATGTTTAATGAGTCTGCACTCTGATATCCTATGCGCGCTTTAACTTCGACAAACGCACTCCGCAACCTATGAATAAGGCGGCTCGACTCCACTTGTGATCCCCGTCGCCACGGAGCAAACAAAATCGCAGCTCCGGGCACAACCTCGAACCTATATCACAGTAGGAACAATCGTTCCTAGTGCTAGCAAGCGTCCAACAAAGGGTCAGCGGTCATTAGGAGGAGGCTTCTAATGGGCAAGGAGCGACCCAAACGCTTGGGCCGAAAGCTGGCTACGATTCGAAAGCAGCTTGAGCTATCTCAGAACGAGATGGTCCGGCGATTAGGGTTGAGCAACAAACTGACCCGAGAAGAAGTTTCGGCCTATGAACGCGGAGTGCGAGAGCCTTCGCTGCCTACTCTATCGCGATATGCTGAGGTTGCAAGAGTCTGGATAGACGTGCTCGTCAATGACGATCTTGACTTGCCAAAGACTTTACCGAGTCCAACCAAAAGTGAAGGAGTTCAACGACCTGCATCCAAGAGGAAAAACCGCTGATCGTGAAGAGAGTTTCAGGCCTTCATTCCCGAATCATTCGCATGAGGATTACAGACAATAGGTTCAGGTTCGACTTCCTCTCTTACTATTCGGACCCGCAACTTCGCTCCTCAAAAACCCACAGGCTCAAGTTTCGAGACGTCACAGATCGCCGCCATCCCCGCCATTGGTCCATCGATCCGTCGAACTGTTGCGCTAGGCGGATCTCCCTCGATTGACTCGATCCTAACGCGAACCCCTCCTGGCAAACATACAATCCGTCCTATTAGCTCAGAACTGCTTTCCATAGCGCAGATCATGTCATGCCTTAGTAAAGTTTCTTCGCAATGAAGAACTTTGAATCCTCTTTACGAAGTGAAAATGCAGCGAGCTAGTTCTCGATCGATTGCCTGAATGCGTTAAGCGTACGACAAGCTCCATAAGCAAATTGTTTCATAGGCCTCGTTTCCATTTCATTACATTCCATTCCAGCCGAAGAAATCTAACCTAAGTTTCCCCCTCTTCGCTGCGATTCTTCACGCCAGCCCATTCGCACAACTCTGCGCGTTGCTCCGAGTGCTCCACTGCGTTACGCCCCTGCGGGTGATGCGAATGAGCGCCCAGTCGTTCTGTCTTCTTCGCTACGAGGGGGAAACACCCTTTCAAAAACAACAAACGAAGGAGCAAATAAAATGCAGAAGCAAAGACAATCGAACGACATACCGAAGTGGTCAACGTTACTCGTGGAAGCAGTCAACAAGCCCGGCCTGATCATGAAGGCCTACAGTGCCTTTTGGCACTACAGCGTCGGCAACCAAATCCTCGCGCTCGTGCAGTGCCAATTGCGAGGAATCCAACCCGGCCCAATTAACACCTTTCCGAAATGGCAGACATTAGGCCGAGTGGTCAAACGCGGTGAGCGAGCCTTGACGCTTTGCATGCCCATTACGCGCAAACGACGGGACGACGAATCAGACGACGAGCAAGCATTCACGACGTTTGTTCATCGCGCCCGATGGTTCGTGGTCAGTCAGACTTACGGGAAAGAGCTTGGACCAGTGACGATCCCAGAGTGGGACGCAGAACAAGCGCTTGCGGCACTCAGCATTGAGCGGATGGCTTTCGACAAGACGGACGGAAATGTGCAGGGCTTCGCGCGCGCCCGCCACGTCGCGATCAATCCTGTGGCCCAACTGCCGCATAAGACACTCTTTCATGAGATAGCCCACACGCTCCTTCACACGTCCGAAGGCGATTTCACAGACACAGAACAGACGCCAAGAAACCTTCGCGAAGTGGAAGCGGAGGCAGTCGCCTTGCTCTGTTGTGAAGCGCTTGGCTTGGAAGGTGCGGACTACGCACGCGGCTACATTCAACATTGGCTGTACGACGGAATTGGATTCAATGCCGACGCAATCCCCGAAAAGAGCGCACAGAAGATTTTCCGCGCCGCAGATCAAATCCTTCGCGCAGGACGACCAATCAAAGAGCGGTCAACCGAATACGCGAACTGAACGCAACGCGAAACGAAAAGGGTCAGGTAAGCGCGTCACGCTCGCCTGACCCACCACATCAACTTTTCAACCCGGAAAGGTGAAACATCGATGTCAGCAAACTCTATCACAACCCAAACTACCAGCGTCAGACGTTTTGCTTTAGGTCAAACCTTCATCACGCCCGGAGCGGAAGAAGCGCTCCAAATTGCCGGACAGACGGCGATTGAATTCTTGCGGCTTCACATGTCCTGTGATTTCGGCGAGCTTTCGGAAGAAGACCTCCGCGAGAACCAGCTTGTTATAAGGAAGGGATTCCGACTCTTAAGCAACTACCGAACCCGCAAGGGCCAACAGCTTTGGATCATCACTGAGGCAGACCGCAGCGCAACCACGATCCTTCGGCCTTCGGACTACTAAGGCGAAACCAAAAAAGGCAGCGCGAGTGCTCACACCACCCGCGCTGCTTACACCGTGACTTTGGCCGTCTTCAAGGAGAAAGCCAGCCATTGGTCCCTTGATAAAAATGACCGGCCTGTTAAGATCGTCTCATGGAAAATGATGACGATCTAATGGGCCAGTTGGCGCGATCGCCTGACGGCCAAAAGGTCATAGTCGAGTCGCAAGACGGCAGTCCTGGCTGGGCAACAGTGCGACGCTCGGCGGCCAACATGACGGCACTCGTGCCGTATGTCTTGTCTCTAAACTTAAACCTTGTGATTCTGACTATCCACCAGACGAAGAGACTGATTAGGCGCGGCAAATTACCCCGTCCCGGAAGCTCTAATCCTGGCTGACCGACTCCACCGCAGCAACTATTGCGCTAACTACGTCCTCGCAGCTTGCAGGCTTCACGACGTAACCCTGAGCACCCGCCTGGAATGCCTCGTCTTTGTGAGATTGGTCCCCATCGCCGGAATAAAAGATTATAGGAGTATCAGAATCAAACTGTCGGATAAGTCTGCACAGTTCCACCCCGGATATCTCTGGCAGCCGGTTGTCGATGAGGTAAGCATCGACTTCTTGGTCTCTGGCTATTCGAAGTGCGTCTTCCGCGTTATCCGCTGGCACTACGTGAAAATTTTGATGCGTAAGGTACAGACAAAGCAAGTCCCTCGAGTCCGGATCGTCTTCAGTAATCAGTACCCGTACTTTTTGGGGAACACTTGCCATCTTCTAAGGGGCCGCTCCATTGATAGCGCCTGACAATTGGGGAAGCAGGGCGCGCCCTGCAATTTGCCATCGAGTCTACCCTGCCATGTTGACTGCCGCAAGGCAGACCTGTATCAAGAGTTCATTTACGGACGGTGCCCAGTTCAATCGGAAGGGGTTGAAAGTCACAGTAGGTGCTACGCACCTGAAAATTAGGGACACGACACCCCCGAAAATCGTGGCTGTGGCGTCTACGTTGTAAACGCCGGGTTAACGCATTATGAAAGGGCGCCCCAAGTGGTGATAAGTTGAAGGTTAGTCAAGACCACCAACTTTTTCACCGAAAAGGAGAGCCCTATGAACGACAAGTATGTGGCGCTGGATGTGCATAAGGCAAGCATTGTGATTGGCGTACGCGATGCGGCTGGGAAGTACATTATGGAATCGATTGTCGAGACGAAGGCCTCGACGGTGCTGGATTTCGTTAAAGGATTAAGCGGGACGATCCACCTGACGCTAGAGGAAGGAACGCAGTCAGCGTGGCTCTATGATCTGCTGAAACCGCAGGTAGCCGAATGCGTGGTCTGCGACCCACGGCGAAACAAGTTGCTCGATGAAGGGAACAAAGGGGATGTGATTGATGTAAAGAAACTCTCCCATCTTTTTCAGGCCGGGTTGCTGCGTTCGGTTTATCACGGTGATCACGGGACGCGAGCGCTGAAGGAGCTGGCGCAAAACTACGAGAGCCTGGTAGGTGATCGGACTCGGGTAAAGAATCGACTCAAGGCGATCTACCGGGGACGCGGAATCAGTTATGAAAGAGATGAAGTTTACAAGCAAGTGAAACGGGATCAGTGGTTGGCCCAACTTAGTGAGCGTGGCGTGCGACGACGAGCGGAGAGTCTCTACCAGGCACTCGAGAGCCTTGACGCATTGGTAACGGAAGCGCGGCAGCAAATGCTAGCTGAAAGTCGGAAACAGAAAGTCGCGAAGATCTTGCGCGAAGTGCCGACGCTGGGATCGGTCTGGGTAGCGCTGCTCATCGCTACGGTGGACACGCCTCATCGGTTTCGCACCAAGCGACAGTTTTGGGCCTATTGCGGGTTTGCGGTGGTGACGCGCTCGAGCTCGGATTACCGGTTTGATAAGAGAGGAGAGCTGCGCAAGAGTCGGAGACCAGTCTCGACGCGCGGCTTGAATCAAAACTACAACCGCCGGCTAAAGAAGATATTCAAGGGCGCAGCCCTGATCGGGACCGTCAAGCCGCCCTTCAAACCCTACTACGAGCAGTTAATAGCCAAGGGGTTGCGGCCCGAGTTGGCGCGACTAACCCTGGCGCGCAAGATCGCTGCCATCACCTTGGCGGTATGGAAGAAAGGAGAACGATTCGATCCTGAGAAACTGACGAAGCTAACAGCATAACCGTGTGGGAGTGACGAGCCGAACCGTTCGCAGTTTAAGTTCTGAAGTCGTCGACGAGATTCGGAAACGGAGAGGTTCGAGGGTGAGTATCTATTAACAAAGTGGGCTAGCGCTCACCAGCGTGAAGTCCCAGCGTTAACTCTATGCCCCCTCGGTTAACCTAAAAAAGCTGTAGGCTCAAAAGTCTCAGATAGAACCATGGTTGGCACATTTGGTGACCAGCTGCTGTCAGCTTGATAAGTTTCAGGAACGAATCGGTGCAATGACTACAGACGAAGAACTGTTCCCGGAGCAGAATCGCACTCTCTACTTACGTGTCGCGCAACGGCTGCGCTTGGCGATCATTGCCGCGCTCCGTCCGACTTACCCGAGCCCCGGGAAAACGATCGCGTGGAGTGAGGACATGACGTGGTCACAAATCTTGACGCGCTCCGGGTCACTTGCGGGCTAGTTGCCAGGAAGCGGTCGCCCAGGCGGAGCTTTTTCCTTGACAACTCCTTTCATAGAACTTTGTTAACGCACGTGTCTATTATAGTTAGCAATTTCTTGTTAACTTTGTAAACGCGCCGTTAACATTCGTTAACGCCAGTTTTGAGGACTTTGTTGGTTGTTGGAGACAAGCAAATGAGTGAAACCAAAAGGACTAAGAATATCGCCTTTCGCCTGAATGATGAGGAATTCGCGCAGATCGAAAGAGCTGCGGTAGCCAGTGGCGAAGACCCAAATACGTGGTGCCGAAAAATGGCACTCACACAATCCAGCGAAGGCCATGCGTTCACTAAAAATGAACGGCTGATATACCAGGAAATCGCTTTGTTGCGCTTCCTGCTTGGGCATGGGTTCAAGCAGTTATTTAGCCGCAACGAGATAACCGCTACAACATGGAAAAAGCTGACAGCCCAGGCTGACGAACGATCCCAGGAGATCGTCAACGAGCTGCTTTTGAGGCGGCGCTAAGCCAACAATAGTACAGCGTCTGAGATACGTTCGGACGAACCGGCAGAAGATGGAAATGACTGCTAATTGACGGAGGAAACAATCTGAGCGTAGGCCTGCCCCATGACCAATTCGCTTAAGCGATGCTTCACCGTTCGGCCGCATCCTCTTTACGACGTGTCCAAATATGCTGCGCCACTTGGAAACAAGAGACCTTGTGAACTTTCCGCTTATCTAAGCCAATTAATCCAACAACTTAGAAGCACCGGGTAAGATTAGTAGAAACGGGAATGTAGGAAAAAACGTAGTAAGTCAAATAGCATTCTTCAAATGAACTGTGAATCGGGATTGTTAGACAAAGCAGGGCCCATCCTTACCTGCAGGGACGCTAACTGTAAGGAGGGAGTCACTGCGATTCAGCTCTCCAGTTGGTCTTACACGATTTCACAGTTGATAGTAGGGCTGATAACTCGTGGATAAACGATCTGAATGAGAATTCGAACTCCGCGGACAACTGGCTTTAGATTCTGATTCGAATCGAGCCTCGGTTGCTAGTCTGGCTATGCGCTTTTACTCGGATGGTGCATGTGCCCACACCAAGACTATTCGGCAACCTGAAGATCACCTGTGTGAAGCCAATGCTACTCAAGAATCGCACGTCTTCCGCAGCCACGTCGAAGTTTTGGTTGTTATTATCGACCAAATTAACTATTACTGCAGAAGAGGTTTCGCCTTGAGCGAGTTGTAGATTGGTAACAAAGATAATCACTCTCGTGTTTCGATCGACACCCAGATTAAGTACATCAGCGCTATTTACGACTGGAAATGGATCTCTCAGGAATAGTAGCGAATCTAATGCTGCCACCTGATCGAGTGCAGGGCCTGACTGATCGAGCATTAGCTGGATTGAAGATGGCGTCGGCGACGGAGTTGGCGTGGGTGTTGGAGACTGAGTTGGGCTGGGTGTCGGAGTAGGCGTTGAAGTCTCAGCGCCTGATACCTTGAGAACAAAAGCATCTCCGTTACCGCCGCTGGCTGACTGATAGGGACTTACAGTAGGAAAGTTGCTCGAACTGGTAAAACCTGTAATGAACGCATTCCCTCCACTGTCTGCTACGATTGCAAAACCCGAGTCGCCTTGGCTACCGCCTAGGAGAGTCGAATAGCTCAGAGTCGAACCCGCAGGGTCAAGCTTTGCGAGAAAGGCCTCTTGCGAACCGCCCGGATTCGCTTGCAACGGGTTCGCTATCGTAAAGTTGCTGGAATCCGTAGACCCTGTGACGTATGCATTACCAGCACTATCAATAGCGATATCAAATCCCGCGTCATCTCCGCTACCTCCGAGAATGGTGAAATAGGTGCGCTCGGTTCCCGCAGCATTTAGCTTCGCAACGAATACGTCTCTGCCGCCGAGGGTCGTAAATTCCGGTGAGTCAGTTGAACCGGTGACATAAGCATTTCCAGCACTATCCACCGCGACGCCAAATCCGGAATCATTGCCGGTTCCGCCAAGATAAGTTGAATAAACGAGAGAGGAACCATCCGGACTCAATTTCGCAACGAAGGCATCCTGTGCCCCGCCGAAGTTCGGTTGCAAAGCATTGGCAGTCTTGAAATCGGTAGAGTCAGTCGAGCCAACGATATACGCACTCCCCTGTCCGTCAACCGCGATATCAAAACCAGTATCGTCTCCGCTGCCGCCGAGAATACATGAATATACGCGTGCGTTACCCGCAGGGCTTAGCTTTGTAACAAATACGTCGGTATTGCCGAGAGTTGAAAGTTCGGGTGAGTCTGTGGAACCTGTGACATAAGCACTACCACTGGAATCCACTGCCACACCGAATCCGGCATCGTTCCCGCTCCCGCCAAAATAGGAAGCGTAGACAATACTTGATCCATCGGGACTTAGCTTTGCAACAAAAGCATCCTGAGAGCCGCCTCCAAAACTGGATTGAAACGAAGTCGCGACCGGAAAGTCAACCGAATTGGTTGCGCCTGTGACGTAAGCCGCGCCTGCATTGTCCAGGGCGATGCTAAAGCCCGTGTCATCACCGCTTCCACCAATTATGGCGAGATACGTACGCTGAGTTCCGTCTGGGCTAAGCTTTGCAACAAACCCGTTCGTACCTCCGAGAGGTGAGAATTCACTTGAGTCAGTTGAGCCTGTTACAAACGCACTGCCATCGCTGCCTACCGCAATATCAAAGGCTGCATCATTTCCACTACCGCCAAGATAGGTGGAATAAGAAAGAACTGGATCGATGATCAGTTTCTTAGTCGAGTTGTAATCGCCGATCTCAAAGGCAACCTCATGTTTCTTTCTGATTACATAACGAGCAGAAACTTCGCGCCTTTCGCTGTTGATTTCCTGATAGGCAAATGGCTTGTGAAGCCTAATCTCTTGAGAATGTCTCGCCCGCAGAATAAGATCACCGCTGGCGTCAATGGCAACATCACGTTGGCCTTTGAATCCAAACTCTATAGTGCCGGGATTTGCCCCAGGCGAAACGATAAAGTCATATTCAAGCTGTTCGCCGTTACCGTAGAAAATCTGATCGATGCCTGGATATACATCCTGATACCTGACCTTGCGATAGGTCCGGATATTCGTACGCCAGCTTTTCGGATCGTTCCCAATAAAATAGTTGACCGTGCCGGATGCCTGGTCAACGCCGCTGATGCTCGTGGGATGAGCGCCGCTCAACTTCATTCTAACCGCATCGCTTAGCCTTGGAGGGTGCGCGTGGCTGTGATGGAGTACGTCACTTCCTTTACCTTGCAAGGTTATCTGTGAACTCGATACCTCCGGTGTTGCCAACGGCATTGGTAAGTTGAAGGTAATCTCCTTAGTAGTCAGGTAAAGATCGCCGCTGGCGCTGTGAGCCACGAACTTCACCGCGCTCTTCATCTGACCTTGGTTCGGCTCAAAGTTCAATGGCAATTTGGCGTAGCTTTGAACCAGATGGTCATCGGCGCCCGCGCCGGATGATTTCGGTGATTTACGCGAATTAACCGCAGTGGCGCCGGGCGCAAACGAAGGCAGAGTCGCGGATAGTAGAGCCAAGAGTGCCGCGACCGCTACCAGGGAACGTAAAAGACGCGAGCAACGAACTCGATCCCGAATGTGTGCGATGGTGTTGCTCATGATCCGTATTACAAAGACTCAATAGGAGAACGTGAACCGCGATGAACGTCCACCATTCGGATTTACTACCTCAATGCCAAAGCTACTTGCGCTGCCGCCCAGATTGATCACCATGGTAAACGAGCTTGGCGAGACGTTTTGTATCTGCCCCGATCCGCTCAGTGTACCCACCTTCGTTCCGCTACTGTTGAATACATCTACTGTCAGTCCGCTTTGGAAGCTGCTTCCAAACACCTGGACACTCTGATTGCCGTTGAATACGGGAACTGGATTGGGGCTAATCGAACTCACTGAGGGGTTGTTTGCCGTGGTTGAAAAGGTAAACCGCGACGAGCGGGTGCTATCGGGATTCACTACCTCAATCCCGAAACTGCCCGCCGCGCTTCCCAAGTTGACGACAATTGTGAAAGAAGTAGCCGAGACGCCGAAAACCTGTGATCCGCTCAAGGTACTAATCTTCGTGCCACTACTATTGAACACATCGAGCGTCAACCCCGACTGGAAGTTACTTCCAAACACCTGAACATTCTGATTCGCATTAAAAGTTGGCACTGGATTCGGACTGATGCTGCTGATAGCAGGTCCGGGCGGCGCGAGTACTTGAAAAGCAAACTGTCCGGATGACTGCCCTTGGTCAATCACTTCAACTGTCCACTGCGCCGCGGTCGTGCCAAACGTCACCGGGATAACGATCTGGGTCGCCGTGATTGAATTCGTTGGTTGATTGGGATAAGTCTGAAACGGACTGCGCAGGGTGACGGCTGAGTTGGAACTGAACCCTGACCCGGTAACAGTAAATGTCTGTATGCTGTTCGAACCAGGTACTGGGTTTGGACTAACGCTATTGATATGCGGCGCAGGCGGCGCGACCACTTGAAAGGCAAACTGTCCGGACGAGACTCCGTGGTCGATCACCTCTACGGTCCACTGCGCCTCGGTCGTGCCAAACGTGACGATCTGTGTTGCAGTGATCGAATTAATGGGTTGATTGGGATAAGTCTGGAACGGACTACGCAACGTAACAGTTGAGTTGGAACTAAACCCTGACCCGTTAACGGTAAATGTCTGTACGCTGTTCGAACCGGTTACGGGGTTTGGGCTCACGTTGTTTATGTGCGGGGCAGGCAGTCCAGTCACAGAGAATGGAAAGATGTTCGAACCTACTGTGTCGCCCGGATTGAACGCTTGCGCTGTCCAATTTGCTGCGCCAGTTCCCACATTAATCAGAATATTGAGCTGCGTTGAGTTGACCCAAGTCACTTGGCCACCTTGCAAATCGGTTTGTCCGTTTGGATACGTGACGCGAACTTTCAGACCTGAACCGCTCAAAAAGCCAGTGCCGAAGACGCTAACCGTCTGGTCAGTGGACGAACCAGGCACAGGGTTCGGACTCATGCTGTTGATATGGGACGCCGGGGTAATGACTTGAAAGGCAAATTGCCCGGATGATTGGCCCTGGTCGATCACCTCTACCGTCCACTGCGCGGCGGTAGTGCCGAAGGTTACCGGCATGGCAATCTGCGTCGAGGTAATCGAACTGGTCGGCTGGTTAGGATAGGTTTGAAATGGACTCCGCAGCGTTACCGTAGAATTGGACGTGAATCCCGT
>WNFJ01046276.1_pt1 | contig 10277 bp, 8 predicted proteins | sample 5400461 | NCBI WGS metagenome assembly WNFJ01 (sample SAMN13153349, study PRJNA577476) | soil metagenome | isolation source: 115 cm saprolite on Douglas fir-dominated hillslope | place: USA:California | collected 2013-09-17
GAAGGGGTCACTGTGAACGCCATTTGCCCGGGCTGGGTGTTGACGCCGCTGGTTCAGCATCAACTCGAGGACCGGGCCAGGGAAGCCGGCACGGATGTCCCGACCGAAATGAAGAAGATGCTGCAAGAGACTCAGCCGATGCTGAAATTCTCAACGCCCGAGGAAATCGGCGCACTGACCGTGTTTCTGTGTTCCGATGGTGCCGCAACCATCACTGGTGTTCCACTGCCGATTGATGGGGGCTGGGTCGCGCATTAATCTATAGCACGATGTGGTGTCGTCTCCGAGACGTACGGCATTCGCGCGGAGACACTTTCCATGGATGTGACAACCGATCCCAGAACCCCGCAGCACAAGCCCCTTGACAACAGTCTCGAGCCGCTTGGTCGGCCGAAAGGCTGCGAGGGCATCAGCCTGGTTCTGCAAGGCGGCGGCGCTCTGGGTGCATACCAGGCCGGGGTGTATCAGGCGCTGCATGAAGCCGGGCTGGAACCCGACTGGGTGGTCGGTGTCTCGATCGGGGCCATCAACTCCTCCATCATTGCCGGCAACCCGCCGGATCGCCGGCTGGAACGACTCGAAGAATTCTGGACCAGCATTACCGCGAGCGACCCCGTCACCGTCTGGCCGGAAGGCGACGCGCTGCGAAAATACCGTAACGCCTTCTCCGCCATGAACGCCATGCTGTTCGGTCAACCGGGCTTCTTCAGGCCCAATACCATCAACGCATGGTTCGCCCAGCGCGGCTCGGAAGGTGCTACGGCGTTGTACGACACTTCGCCGTTGCGCGAAACGCTGGGAAGACTCGTCGATTTCGACTTGCTCAACAGCGGCAAAGTTCGCTTCGCGGTGGGCGCGGTAAACGTTGCCAATGCCAATTTCGCGTATTTCGACAATGCCAACATCACCATCGGCCCAGAGCACGTTATGGCCAGCGGCGCACTTCCCCCCGCGCTGCCCATGGTGCGCATCGGCAAAAAATACTATTGGGATGGCGGCCTGGTCTCAAACACCCCGCTCATGCATCTTCTCGATAATTGCGGCTCACGGAACACCCTCGTCTTCCAGGTCGATCTGTTCAGCGCCAGGGGCGAAATTCCGCGTGACATGCCCGAAGTGATGTCGCGCACCAAGGACATCCAATACTCGTCCCGCACGCGCCTCATCACCGACCATTTTGTGAAAACCCACAAACTTCAGCGGGCGCTCTATGAGGCGCTCTCGATGATTCCGGACGACAAACTCTCCGACGCTCAGCGCGCGCAAAAGGCCGAACTGGCGCACCTACCCGCCATCAATATCATGCAGCTCATCTACCGCCAGAAGGCCTGGGAAGGCGACGCGAAAGACTACGAATTCAGTCGCCTCTCCATGAAGGAACACTGGTGCAGCGGCTATCACGACACCCGCAACACCCTGCAACACAAAGACTGGCTGATAATGCCCGAACACAACGACGGCATCAGCACCCACGACATCCACCGGACGGGCGCATAGAGGGACGGGAATCACTCACATTTTTGTCGGCATTCCTTTCTAGTCTTTCTATCTGTCACTTTTTAACTACAGCGATTGCGTCGTGCACGGGTCGATCCACAGTCGGCGCAATCGGAGACCGCCCTGGAATCACCGTCCCACGGCGATTGAAAGTTGCCCGCACCGCCTCGGCAAGTGTCGACCCCTCGAATTCAAAGTGCCTCGACATGAACCAAAGGTCGTAATAATCCTTCATTCGGCTGTTTGTCATTCCGAGTTGCACCATGGCCTCGAACTTCTCGGCGACAACCGTTTGCAGCAGCACATCCTGCTCGAATGCTGCGAAGGTGACCGCCTTATTCGCATACGTCGTGGCTCGATCGATCGCGTCGAGAATGTGCCGAAGATAACCTTCTATCCGCTCCGAGGTGTCGGTCATACGGCCTGTGCTGTTTTAAGCACGTGGTCGCGGAACCGAGCAGAAATTGACCGTGGAGTTTGCACATCGACCGACTCGCCGAGAAGCTGCTCGGCCTCGTTTTGCAGCGCCGCCAGTGTGAGAAGCGTCGTTCCGGGGGTGGGATCCACGAGCAAGTCCAAATCACTATTCTCGGCGTCCGCGCCCGTCACCACTGAGCCGAACACGCGCGGGTGCAACAGCCCGAAACGCGAGACGAGCTGACGTAATTCCGCCCGATGTGCCTGCAGTGCTTCGGAAGGTTTCATTGATCTAGCCCAGCGTCCCGGCCGCCGACACGCCAGTGCCGGCATCGTGGTTAAGTCCGTCGCGATGGCGCGTTTTGAGTGCCCGATGGTTGCTGACCAATCCGCCTGGTAGATCCGACCAATTTTACACATATCGTATGATAAAACATGGATAACGCAATGGATCGGCATGCCGGCGAGGTTCGTAGCGGAGGTGAGTGGGCACTCCACCAGGGTGGGCGCCGCGCAGGATCTCGCAGAGCTCGACATTGACCTAGCCGCGATCACGCAGGCCGGCGGCTGGAAGTCGCCGCGGATGCCGCTGCAGTACGCCGAAAAGATCAATGCGGCGCGGTCCGGAATGGCAAGGGCAGCGGCCGCCACCGGACGCGACGAACCGATCTCTGAATAGGGGGAAGGCACTCGAGAAGCAAGCGCGTACGTAATTACCTCTCAACGAAGCCACCCGCCCGGTCATCCTGTTGCACGCAGCGCGCTCGGGCGGCGTATGGCACACCGGCCCTGAAGGGCGTAGTCTAATTGTTGCTCTGCAGGCAGCGAGATGACCAGGGAAGGCATTCTCAAGGAACTGGAGCGTGTAAAATGGTTCTTGTGGCACGGCAACGTGTTCCGCGCCGATGAGACGCTGACCGATCTGATGTTTGAGGTCGACGGCGCGATTGAAGAAGATCGCGAGGCGCGGCGGCCCGCCCACTGGATATTGAAGAAATTGGCACGCGGCCGAGGAGTTCGGGAACTATATCGACAACAACGCATCGGGTATCGTCAACTATGGAGAGCGGCATCGATGCGGGGAACGTATCTCAACCGGCTTTGTGGAATCGACAATCAATCAGCTGGTGGCTAAGCGATTCGTCAAGAAACAGCAGATGCGCTGGACGCCGCGCGGCGCCCATCTGCTTCTGCAGATCCGAGTACAAGCACTCAATGGCGATCTTCACGGAGTCTTTGATCGCTGGTATCCGGGCGTACGTCGCAAAGATTCGCAGCCGCTTGCCGCATAGCACACCCCCAACTTTCAGGTACTCTCCGGCCTGTGCGCCGGTGGTCCATCGTGCTGGATCCCCCTCGGACGGGAGTCACCGGTTCCCTGGGGGTGTCAGCGGCACCTGCGGCCGAGTGAGAGGTCAGCGGTTCATTTCGCGCTAGGTCAAACCCCGAAAGAATTGGCGAGCAAGCCACGAAAGTGGTGGACCGTACATACAACGTGAATTGAAGCGCGGATAGTGTGGTGCGCACGAGACCCGTTGTGTAGCGTCCGATTCAGACAGTGGATGTCCATCAAGTGAACAAACCGGTCAACGTCCTGAGCCATCAGGACGTCGAAAATTACCTGCAGTCGGCCCCGGAGCCGCTTCGAGGCCCCCGGGTCGAAGCTGCGCCACGGGAGATACGCTGCGCACTCGCTGTCCTCTTCCTTCGCAGGGCGGTCTCCCGAGCCCTTGAAGCTGAGTCTGGTGGGGCAGAACTTGTTCCAAGACGGGCACGCCGAGTCGAATGACACCGCTTACCCGCGTGAGATCCTCGCACCTGAAGGCGCAGCGCTTATGTGAAAAGTCAGCGGGCGACCTTGAGCACTCGTGCGCGTAAATAGCGGCATGCGCCGCTGCGCTCTTGCCCTCTCCCTCCTCGTCTTAGGCTTGGGCACCCTGGGACACTCACGCCCGAGCGGTGCGGATGAGGCCGACGTTCGGCGCGAGACGCAGTTGAAGTCGGGTTACCTGCTCAATTTCGTGAAATTTGTCGAATGGCCCCCGACGACACCCGATGCGCCGCTGACCTTGTGCTTTTTGGGCGGTGCGGGAATGCGCGAGACCCTGGAGAGCGGAATCGAGAACAAACGCGTGGGCTCCCGGCCCTTAGCCGTGCGCCAGATCCAAGACTCCGGCAAAACGGAGGGCTGCAACGTGCTCTATGTGGAGGCGAAGTGGGCGTTAACCCTGGCCGCCTCGCGCGAGCCGCCACCGCCGATGCTGACCGTGAGTGATGCCAAGGGGTTCGCTCGCAACGGCGGAATCATTGAGCTCTTCACCAGTGAGAACCACCTCAAATTCATCATCAACGTTGATAACGCACGCCGCGCCGGCCTTCGCATCAGCTCAAGATTGCTGCAGCTGGCGGCCACCGTCGAACAGGAAAGGCTTTAAAAATGAAGAGATTCAAACACTGGCTCGGAGCCTTGCCCGTTCGCACCAAGCTCATGCTGCTCGCAAGCTTCGCTAGCGGCATGGCGCTCATCCTGGCGGGCATCGTGCTTACCCTCACCGACTACCAATCAAACCGGCGCGCGCTGGTGCAGCGCCTCCAAGTCCAGGCCGAGATTGGCGCGCGCAACAGCTCGGCGGCGGTCGCTTTTGATGACGCGAAGGCCGCCACCCAAACGCTCGAAGCCTTGAGCGCTGACCGGGCGATCCTCGCCGCGGAAATTCTGCGTAAAGACGGGACACTGCTGGCGAAGTACGGGCAGGCCATGAGCGATGCGGCTCAGAACTATCCCCGCGGCAGCACCGGGCACACGGAACCTGAGGGTGTCATTAAGGTGAACGCCACGGTGAGCTTGGGCGAGGTCATCGGGACTTTAAATCTGTTGGCGACCCCTGCGGAACTACGGGTGGCGCTGTTCGAGCACAGTGCGATCTTAGGGGCGGTCATTTTGGGCGCGCTCGCGCTGGCGCTCTTAGTCGCAGCGCGCCTGCAACGCTACATTTCCGATCCGATTCAGGCCTTGAGCCGTGCAGCCGAGCGGGTGAGCAGGGAGAAGGACTATGGGCTGCGCGTGCCGGCGCACGGCACCGATGAAATCGGCCGCCTCATCGGCGCTTTTAACGACATGCTCGAGCAGATCGAGGAGCGCGATGGGCAGCTGCGCCGCTCACAAGATGAGCTGGAGAAGCGCGTCGATGAGAGCACCAGAATGGCGGCGGTGGCGGCGGGCGCGAATCGCGCCAAGAGCGAGTTTCTCGCCAATATGAGCCACGAGATTCGCACCCCCATGAATGGCGTCATCGGAATGACCGAGCTGCTGCTCGACACGAGCTTGGATGCCCTGCAGCGCGACTACGCCGAGACCATCCGCGACAGCGGTGCAGCGCTCTTAACCGTCATCAATGACATTTTGGACTTCTCCAAAGTCGAAGCGGGCAAGCTCGAACTCGAAGAACTCGATGTGGATTTGCGCGATACGTTTGAGGATGTGGCGCGCTTACTCTCGATTCAGGCGCATGCGAAGGGCCTGGAAGTGACCGCCCAAATCGATCCGCGGCTCCCAGACTTCGTCAAAGGCGATGCCGGGCGCATCCGCCAGATTCTCTTGAACCTCGCCGGTAATGCGATTAAGTTTACTTCCCAGGGCGAGGTCTCGCTCGAGATCAAAGTGCTCGAGAGCGCGACCCCAGGGACGCGGGTGCGGTGCGAAGTGCGCGACACCGGCATCGGCATTCCCGCCGATCGTGTGCAGTCCTTGTTTGCCCCCTTTATGCAAGTCGACACCTCGACCACACGGCGCTTCGGCGGCACGGGCCTCGGGCTCTCTATCGTGCGCCGCCTGGTTGAGCTGATGGGCGGTGAAACCGGGGTGGATAGCATCGAAGGCGAGGGTTCGACCTTCTGGTTCACCGCGCATTTCGCACCCGTCGTCTCCCTCATAAAGCGAGAGCACTCGCAGTATGCCGCGCCCATCTCGATCAAAGGCCAACGCGTGCTGGTGGTCGATGACAACGCGACCAACCGCAAAGTGCTCATGAGCCAGCTGCTCATCTGTGGGGTTGAGCCCATGTCGGCGATCTCCGCGGATGAGGCGCTTACCCTTATGCGCCAGGCCCATGCCGCGGGCCGCGCGTTCTCGGCGGCGCTCTTAGATCATCTGATGCCGAATTGCGACGGGGCGCAGCTCGGGCGGATTATTGTCGAGGATAAGACCCTTAACTCCACGCGCTTGATTCTGCTCACCTCATCCGGTCAACGGGGCGATGGGGCGCTCTTTGCGGACATCGGCTTTGCGGCGTATTTGTTCAAGCCCGTGGCGCAGCGCGACTTGGCGCACTGTCTAATGCTGGTCCTCGCCAACACCGCAGACTCCTGGCACCTGCGCAGCCAGCCGATGATCACGCGGCACGCGTTGCGCACGCAGCGCGCCCAGACCCGCAATCGCATCCTGCTGGCGGAGGATAACATCGTGAATCAGAAGGTGGCGGTGCGGTTCTTGGAGAAACTCGACTACCGGGTCGAGGTCGTCGCCGATGGCGAGGCGGCCCTCTCGGCTTGGATGAGCGGCCATTTCGATCTTATTTTGATGGATTGCCAAATGCCGAAGCTCGATGGGTATGAGACCACCCGCGAGATCCGCAGGCTCGAGGATGGTAAGCGGCATATTCCGATCGTTGCGCTCACCGCGCATGCCATAAAAGGCGCGGAGGAGAAGTGTCGCGCGGCCGGCATGGATGGCTACCTCACCAAGCCCATCGATCGGGCCAAGCTTGAGGCATGCATCGGGGATCTCATCCCGAATACCTCCACGACCGGATTGATGCACGCGCTGAAAGAACTGGCGAGCGACGCCACCGAAGCCCGAGGGCCGAAGGCCGTCGAGACACCCCAGGGCTCGGAGCTTGCGGACCTCCCGGTCGACTGGCTGGCGCTCATAAACTCGCTCGATGGCGATCAAGCCTTCGCGCGCGAGCTGGTCGAAGCGTTCATCGGGACCGGTGATCGGGAGCTGGCGCGCATCGCCGCGGCGCTCTTGACGGGCGATAATGCAACCATGCGAGAATCCGCGCATGCTCTCAAAGGCGCGAGCGCGAACTTGCGGGCACAGGCAGCGATCTCGGCGGCCAGCGAGCTCGAGCTCGCCGCGGGCGCAGGGCAGAGCGCGCAGATCCCAGATCTTGCGGGCAAGCTTAAAAGCGAGATCGAACGCGCCATCGAGTATCTGCAAACGAAGGTGGCTTAAAGGTGGCGGGCGAGGGCGATCTGCCCGAGAGCTGGCCGGCCATCCTGTTGGTGGAAGATGAGCTGACCACGCGCCTGATGACCGCGCGGCAATTGCGGCGCGCCGGATATCAAGTCGAGGTGGTTGAAAACGGGGCCGAGGCCCTCGCACTCCCGGATTAAGCCCCTACCTGCCGCGTCATTTGCCTCGCGCCAAGTCCGGCCACCCGCGCCGAACCTCGATACCGATGGTGCGCGGAGTTCCTATCAGCCAGCGCGTCCGACCCGGCAGCTCACCTACTTCTGGATTCACATCACCCAAATTGGCGCGCACATCGAAGAGGTTCCGGGCAAAGATCCCCACTTCCCAAGGGCCTTGGCGGACCCCGAAGCGCAGGTTCTCCAGGGTGTATTCGCTTAAGGTCCTGCCCGTCGGGGGCACGACATTCACGAAGCTGGTGCGCTCGCCGACGAAGGTCGTTTGGCTGCGCAGGAAGAGTGAGCGCTCGCCGAGCGGCACTGAATACTGCGCGGTGATGGAGCCCGTCCACCTGGGGACCTGATTGATCGGTTGACCGACCACGGTCAGTGCGCCTGGAGTCACTTGCGTGATTCTCGCATCCTCATACCCGGTGGCAAAATTCAACGTAAGATTATCCATCGGCACCGCATCGACTTCGAGTTCTCCGCCGGTGCTGACGGCGGCGCCCGCGTTGGCGACCAAAATGTACGTACACAACGGATCGATGGCCCCGAGCGAGGTGATCTGCTGGATCCCTTTCCAATCGATTCGGTAGGCGGCGATGCGCGATTGGACCCGGCCATTGAGCCACGCGTTCTTGCTGCCGAGTTCATAACTCCACAACGAGTCGCTGTTGAAGGGCGCCCCATTTTCAACGCCCGCCTTCGCGAGCGCGGCATCGCAGAACGGTGGTACCATGGTGTTCGAGCCCCCGATGCGAAAGCCCTTGGCAGCGGAGACATACACCATCTGATCGGGTGAAAATTGATACTTCGCGGTGTAGCGCGGCGAGGTGTTGTACTCGGCGTGATGCCCAGTTGTTACGACCGCTTGGCCGGGCGGCGCCAATTCATAGCCGCCTTGAGCGAAGGTAAAGTCGTGCGCAAGATAGGCGCGCCTGACGCCCGCGGTCAATTGCAACGCCGGCGTCGCCTGGTAGCTCAACGTGGCAAACTCGGCCCGCTGCCGGTTGGCGTTGGGCGCATTTTCGAAGAACAGCATATCGGTGCCGATCACTCCGCCCGAGGCCGCGTTCAACCCCGGTACCGGATACGACTCCGAGACGCGTACGCGGGCGAGTTCCATAAACCCGCCGACCAAGAATTGCACCGGGCCCCCCAGGGTGGACTCGAAGCGAACTTCACCATTTTCGGTTTTGGTGTACAGCACGGCCGGCAGCGGTGCCGCCACGTTGTAGGCGAGTCCACCGGGAAACTCGGCCGCGGTGAATTCCGTGCCATCCTCTACATCGAGGGCATTTCGATAAAAGTAGGTACCGGTGCCGACGAAGCGGCCGAACCGAGTATCGTAGCTCGCGGTGACGCTAGCGAAGTTCCACGTGTCATCCACCGCCTCCGGAACATTCAAGGGCCGGATCTGCTCAAGATTACCTGGTGTAAAGTCTGCCAGCGGGAAGCCGTTCGAGAGCGACCTTTGGTAGATGAACGTCGGCATGACTTTCAGACCAGGGACGCCCACCGGCGCAATGACCAAAGCCAGGCGTAAGCCGGTTTCTTGAGTGGAGGCGATGCCCTCTTTCTCACCGCGCGCCGTGTTGGGCGGCAAAGGGACGGGAGGCGCCGTTACCTGTCCCCATTGGCGATCAAAATATCCCGGTTCGAAAGCACTGTACGCACTCACGCGCAAGGCCACGTTGTCTTTGATTAGGGGTAAATTTAAGGTGCCATTGACCGAGTACCCCCCTGCGCCATGGCTCACCTTCGATGTCTCCAAATCGAGGTTCCCGGATGTGTCATTCAAAGCGGGCTCGCGGGTGATGAGACGCACCGTGCCACCCATGGAACCGGCGCCGAACAGAGTGCCCTGCGGGCCGCGCAACACTTCGACCCGTTCCAGGTCCACCACCCGCGGATCGAGCGATAAGGGCAATGGTGCGTCGTTTAAATAAAAGCCGGTGGTGTTGTTGCCGGCGACACCGCGGATTGTCACGGCCCGGGAGGATGAAACGCCAAAGCCTGAGCCATTGCCGCCCTGGCCGGCACCGATTCCCACCGTCAAATTGGGGATAGCGGAGGCGTAATCGAAGAAGTTCTTGTCCCCGAAATTCTCAAGCGTCGCACCCGTGACCGCGTCCACGCTGATGGGTACGTTTTGTAAGCGCTCCTCGCGCTTCTGAGCGGTCACGATCACATCCATTTGCATGAGCGCCTCCAGATCGAGATCCGCGAGATTCGAAGGATCGCTCGCCGGGGGATGTTCCGCGCCCCAGGCGCTTTGCGCCAACCAACACAGGAGGAGCCCGGCGCTGCGCTGCGTGTTCATGCCTTTCTCACTCTGTGGAGGATCGAAGACCCTAGCACGTTGACTGCGCTTTGGTCTGTGCGGAACTGCACGCAGCACGCTGGCCGCGGCGTGATGCGCGTGAGGCGCGCACCGATCGCACCGTCTTTGCGCGTGCATTCGCTTACCTCCTCCGACCAATGGTCATTGGCGGACGCTCCTCGACACCGACGTTTTTAAAGTTACCCTCAAGGCGAAACGCTCTTGATTGTAGGGAAGTTTTTAAAGCGCAGGCGCCGCCCTAAAACAACGGTGAGCTTAAGGGTTTCTACCCAATCTCTTGAGCCTCAAGTGCTGTATGCAAACAGCAGGTGCTGTATGAATACAGCACTCGCTTGTGGGGTCGCGGTCGCCAGTTTAAGTGGGCAAATCGTAGGGGATTAATTGGCGAAAGGCTTAGCCGCATATCCCGCCACCCTCGAGGCTGTTGAACGAGCCCTTAGCCGGCGTCAGGGGGTTTCCTCCCCACCTTAAGGGGCGTTCGTGTCGCGGGCCGCGGAAAAAGTGTGAATGAGGACTTGAGCGGAAATTTCGCGGTTCCCCAATTGAAGTGCTTGGCCGGCCTGGGTCACTGCTGTCGATTTCATTATTTTCTGTCCATTTTGGC
>WNFJ01314815.1_pt3 | contig 10277 bp, 7 predicted proteins | sample 5400461 | NCBI WGS metagenome assembly WNFJ01 (sample SAMN13153349, study PRJNA577476) | soil metagenome | isolation source: 115 cm saprolite on Douglas fir-dominated hillslope | place: USA:California | collected 2013-09-17
GTGAGCAAATCCAGGCCTGGACGTCCGAGCTGGTTTAAAATCCCCGCTGCTGCGACATTGCCATGAGGAGTATATTCTTCCGAGAAAAGTGAAAGTGCCTGTCTCACGTGCGACCCCTACACAATAATGTATACTCGTTTTCTTTCGGTATGCCAGGTCATATTCGCCCAGAACGATATTTATAGATAACATCCTGTCCGAAAAAGCTGTAAGCTTTGCCGGGCATAACTACATTGCGCCTGTGAATACTTTAGCTTTCATCGTCCTCCAGCAGTTCCTCTTCCTCACATGGTGCAACAGATGAGTTGGTCATATAGGATTGTGGCGTTGTCTGGTCGGCGGGAGTTGGCGGAAATGCAAACCCCACGCCCAGCAGGTGTTCGGCTGCTCGAAGAGCAATGCGAACGTTGCGGCTGGACTTTTTCCCCGCTTGTCCGGGCTCAGAGTCCTTATCGATAGGGTAGAGTAGCAACAAACCGGTGCCCTGCGGACGCATTGCTCGCAATCCCGGTGCAGGGATTTTTTTGATCTCTTCCTCAGGCAGGCTCAGATCGGCCACAATATCGCTGTAGCCACTGGCAATCACTCCGAGACTGGCATAGTCCGTTGCACTATCTGCCTGCAAACGTGAACGATTAAGCAGCGGAAGCGGGTTATCCAGACCCAGATCTATCAATTTCTCTGGCCCGTCCTTCACGGTCTGTTTACGAGTAACAATAACTACATTCCAGTTCAGTAGAGCGCCAAGACGGTTCTGTGCGTCGATATATCCTGTGATCAGCTCTGGTGAGAATGCCTTGTTCAGTTCGTGAAACCGATACTGCCGCAGAAAGGTCTCGATAAGCTGAACAGGTACTTCACGAAACAGGATATTCTGTTCGCGCCCGCCGGGAGCAGGCTCGATGCCCAGTTGCCGAATGTTCCCGATCAGCGTACGGCCAGCCTCAAGGTTGCCGGTTAGCCAGTCACGATCAGTATGGCGAAAAAGAATGGTCTGGTGGAAAGATTCTGCGAAAGAAACGCTGCATGGAACCGCTGTTTGCATTTTGAGCCTGGAGGTGATCTCCAGGCTGGGATGCGAACGCACTCGCAGGGCAAACTCACGAGGTGTCACTCCTTCCAGTTCGTACAATTTGATATCTTCACGAATCTCCTGCTCGACTGTTGCCATATCGTGGAAAAAGCCTTGCAGTTCACGTGTCACCCAGATACGTGGTAAGTCTTCATAGCCCCATCGATAACCGAACCAGCGACCCATCTGGAGCAGTGTATCATAGGCATTTGCAGTACGGATAAAGAAACTGACTGTCAGCCCTTCCAGCGTCAGTCCGCGAGAAAGGATATTTCCTCCGACCACGATGATAGTCTTTGGATCTTCATTCGTATACTCCAGGCGCGAGAGACTGCGGCTGTTTTCGATAATGATGTCAGTGTCATAAACGACGTTTTGCAAAACGGGCAGCAATGTATCGAAGGCCACCGGCAAAAGGCCGAGGTCGGCCGGTGGAACGGCTTGCTGTTCTTCTTCCCACCGGGTGCGCAAACGATCCAGCAGATCCTGGTCTCTATCCCGAAGACGCAGGCGAAAATTATCACGATGTCGCGAAAGAAGGGGTCTGAAGCGATCCTGCGCATCTGTATACAGAGTGGTATGAATCAGCATTGTTGAGTGATTTTTCCCCCCGTCACGCACCCGACGGGCGGCGGTAGCCATCCAAAAGTAGTGCAGCGCGTTTTCCAACTCTGTGGTGATTGCAGGCTGAAAATCTTCCCGCTCCTTCAGGTTAGCCGGCTTGAGATCAATTATCTCTTCATCAGGGATGATATTGATGACATCAAGGCCATCGAATTGCTGACTCTCTCCATCTATAATGAGCGGATCGCGGCCAAAGATGCGTTCAGCTCCAAAATAATCAGGGGGGCAGGGAAGGTCGATGATAAAATCGGCTGGATAGAGATCGTTGTCAGCGAGGTCGATAAAAACATTTGCAAAAGGTGTGGCGGTATAACCGACATACGCCGTTTTGGGCATGGCCTCGAGAATCTCCAGGATGAGCCGGTTAATCGCGGTGCGTTTCTCTTTTGAACTGCTGGCGTTCACGCTGGCCTGGTCAGCTTCGTCATCGATAATCAGGACAGGACAGGAATTTCTGACATCTTTCAGCCCATTGCGCAACCAGTTGCGCAAACGGCGCAATATTCCGGCATTTTTTTTCACGACCGCCAGCAGCCTCAGGTTTGGATTGGGCAAAAGAGTGCTGGCGCTGCCTGCCGGAGTGACAAAATCCGCACCTGCGTTGGTCAGCGTATACCAGTTTTTCCGGTTATAGTCATTCTGTTCGGTAATTTCTTGAGCCAGGCGACGCTGCGTCTGGTTACGAAGCTGATCGGTCAGACCGGAGAGGACAATGAACAATCTGTAGCCAGCATCGGCTGCTTTGGCTATGACAGCGCTGTAGTTGGCGGTTTTACCACTCTGCACATACCCGACAACCAGCCCGCGTGCCCTGATAGACTTGCTATTGGGAGCTTCCAGGAAAGATACAATTTTCGTTGACGACCGGTCAAGCCGCTCGATTGCACCCGATCGCCAACCTTTCTGAATCAGCACCTGTTTGAGTGCCGGCCAGTAATGGTCATCTTCCTGGGGACCATCATACCACAGAGTATATTCCAGACGCGGATCACGCAAAGTGGTGGACTGATCTAGCTTTCTGATCTGGAGTGGTAACCCTTCGTACTCGACCCAGGCAGATCTCACCTTCTCTTCTGGAATCCATTCGCAAAGGTCCTTGATCATTTGCTCGACAGCCAGACCATTGCGCTTGTACTGTCTGACAGTACCTATCAGACTATTCATGCTCGTACTGCTGTCCTTCAATCTATGTTAAATGCAGGATGGAGAAACGTATTATAATCAGAATAACTATTTCGTTCGCCGATATGTGCAGATAAAACGCTGCAGAGCGTCCGGCGAACTATTTTGTGTAGTGACTACCAGTGTATAAAAAGTCCGTGATTTGAGTTGAAAGTATAGCACGGAATTGCAGAAATTACCAGCATACAACTTGCATTTTTGTTTTCATCAGAACCAGATAAAGTTCGCGTTAAGTTAAATTGAACAGATGTGGCAGAAAGTTCTCGCGACACGCTTATGGCATGAGGAATTTACTGGATTCGGGCCCGAGGCAATTGTATAAAGGGCAGCAAGTCAGGTATAATCAGAACACAGTTTTGTAAAAAATTAGAAAAAATCTTCTACCTCTGGCTATTTTACACCGGAGGAAATTAATGGAAAAATCTGGCTCAAGGAGTGATAGATGCCTGGACGCGGTCGTTACAGTCCGGCCAACCTGATACGCAGCGAAGATCTTCCATCCCTCAGGGGAGCATGTATACAACTGCCGACCCGTCTGGGAAATCCCGAAGAAAATCAGCTGTGGCATCAGCGTCTGAAAGATCCTTCGGTTCCGAAAATTATCGATCTCTTCTCTGGAGCAGGAGGAATGAGCGAAGGCTTCGTCCAGGCGGGCTTTACCGTGGCTGTGGCGCTGGATCATGAGAAATATGCCTGTGAAACGTTTTCCGCGAACATCCCGGCCAGAGTAATCTGCACCGATATTGCCAGAATCGAGGACCCTGCGACAATCATGGATGGACTCGACTGCGATGCCATTGACGTTATAATCGGCGGTCCTCCCTGCCAGGGTTTTTCCATCGTCGGGCGAGCACGCATTCTGAGCCTGGAAGAGCAGCAACGTCAGGCGCTTCTGGCTCGCAATGAATTGTACCAGCAATATTTTCGTTTCATCGAACATTTTCGCCCGGCATTTTTTGTGATGGAAAATGTACCAACGCTGATCAAATTTGGTGAAGGGGTATACTTTAAAGGCATTCAAGAGAAATGCGAAAGACTGGGGTATCAATGGGAAACGAGAAGTATTAACGCGGCAGATTATGGGATACCACAGGTACGTCACCGCCTGTTTATTGTCGGCAGTAGCATCGGCAAATTATTTCGCTGGCCCCGCACCACGCACGAAGATAACCTGGTACCACTACGCGATGCGATCGATGATCTTCCCGCCGTGCTGCCTCCTTCCACAGAGGAATGTCTTCCCTATGAACCTCAAAAAGCGCATACAATGTATCAGCTATTGATGCGGAGCCGTGTCCTCCCGGAGGATAGAGAGAAGATTTATGACCATCTGGTCCGACCGGTGCGAGAAGACGACAGAGATATTTTTACGCTGATGAAGCCCGGAGATCGCTACATTGATATTCCCGAGGAATATCGCCGTTATAGTTCGGATTCTTTCAAGGATAAATATTACAAACTGCGTCCTGATGAGCCTGGAGTAACGATAACAGCCCATATGGCCAGGGACGGATACAGATATATTCACTGGGATAGCGAACAGTGCCGGACGCTTTCTGTACGGGAGGCAGCAAGAGTTCAGAGTTTTGGCGATCATTTCCGCTTTGCCGGCTTCCGTTCATCGCGGTTCCGACAGATTGGGAATGCGGTTCCGCCTCTCCTGGCTGAAGCGATCGCCAGACAGATACTGCGAGCATGGCGAATAGACCGGGGATTCGCGGCAGGTATTTTTCAGCTCGGACTGCCGGGGTATAAACAATCTACCAGGCTGGTAGGAACGTCCAATGACTGAGCAACTCGTTCCCATCGACCCTGACGCAGCGTTGTTTGCTCGCCAGGCATTACTTGTATGGTTTCAAAACTCGGCAAGATCATTTCCCTGGCGATATGATTCAGATCCGTATCATGTGCTGATGGCCGAAATGATGCTGCGTCGAACGCAGGCCCGCCAGGTCATTGCTGTCTATTACAGCTTCCTTCAGAAGTATCCAGATATTTTCAGCCTGGATCACGCTCCGGCGGAAGAAGTTGCAGATATTTTGCGCCCTCTTGGTCTCGCATGGCGCGCAGAGAACTTCAAAATACTGGCCGGCGAGCTTGTCAATCGTTATAATGGTAGAGTTCCGGCAGATCGCCGGGAACTGATGTCTCTGACAGGAGTGGGACCATATGTGGCCGAATCGATCAGGTGTTTCGCATTCGGTGAACCGGCGGTGATTATGGATACCAATACCGTCCGCGTCGCCGCGCGTTATTTTGGCTTAACGTACACACCGGAGTCACGGCGAAGAAAACAGATGATTCAGGCCGTTTCGTGCCTGGTTCATACCACGCAGTCTGCCAGCTCCAACTATGCGTTGCTTGATCTGGCCGCCACGGTCTGCCGTGCACAGAAACCAGATCATGCAAACTGTCCGCTTGCTCCACGCTGTGTGTATTTCAGAGGAATGCAGCACAGCCAGAACCAGCAGGTTTCTCCTTTAATGACAACCGAATAAAAACCTATGGAAAGGCCAGGAATATTTATCTTATGGAGGATACCATCGCTTTCCACCAGAGCGGACTTGTTTCGTTCCGCCCACATGCGCGGCTGATCAGACTGCTTGGGGACGAGTTAATCAGCGACGAAATTATGGCCGTGGTTGAACTGGTCAAAAACGGGTATGACGCTGATGCCAGGCATATATGGATTGATCTGGAGCATATTACTGATCCAGCAAATGGTTGTATCAGCATTCGCGATGATGGCGATGGTATGGACCTTTTTACTCTGTTACACGTCTGGATGGAGCCTGCAACCACACATAAGCGAAAACGCCTTCGAAACAAAGAACGTACCCATCAGGGAAGAGTTCTTCTGGGCGAGAAAGGAGTTGGGCGTTTTGCTGCGGATAAGCTGGGGACAGAACTGGAACTGGTGACACGAAGCAAATCATCAGATCAGGAAACCGTTTTGCAGGTGTTCTGGCATCATTTTGACAACGAGGATAAATACCTGGAAGACGTGAAAAGCTCCTGGCGCGAACAGGAACCGGTCATATTTCCGGACGAACAGCATGGGACTCTCCTGACCATCCGGTCACCACGTATGGCCTGGACACAGGATACGGTGAGCAGGTTGTACAACGGGCTATCCCGGCTGGTTTCCCCATTTGCAGAAAAGACCGGTTTTGTTATCGAGATCAGTTGTCCGGAGTTTCCGCAAGTTCAGGGCAAAGTGGTCAATCGTCTGCTCGAAACATCTCCATATCACGTGTCCGGGTGCATTGACGCTGAAGGAAGATTCATTCCTGATAATCAGCAGGAACAGCCTGTCGATTTGCGCGCACTTTGCAGTGGTCATTTCCTGCTTCCGTCGGGAGAAAAACGTACTCCTCTCTGTGGGCCATTCGAAATCGCACTGCATATCTGGGATCTGGATATTCAGCCAGGGAAAGGAACCGGTATTGATAAAGCTCGTCGGGATGTTATCAGATCTTTCTGCGGGGTCAGTATTTATCGTGACGGCTTCCGAGTCTGGCCTTATGGTGAGCGCGATGACGACTGGCTCGAATTGAACCAGCGCCGGGTAAACAATCCCACGCTGAGGGTCAGCAATAACCAGATCATCGGTTTTATCGAGATCACCCATGATGATAATCCTGAGCTGAAAGATCGTACCAGCCGCGAAGGTCTGATTGATACGCCCGCTTTCTTTGACCTGAAGGCGCTCGGCCTGGCAGTATTATCTCTACTAGAAGCGGAGCGTTTCAATCAGCGGCATCAAGTAACACTCTCGCGCGCTCTTGTGGAGGAGAAACAGGATGAACTGCTAAGCTACCTTTCCACCATTGTGAGTTCGGAACCCGGCAATGCGCAGGGGCAATACAATGCCACCAGAGAAATCGAGCGCCTTTATCGTCAGAAGCTGGCTCAGGAACAGGATCGTTATGATCGTCTGTCCGTACTCGCGGGCGTAGGAATGGCTGCAGAGCTGTTGAATGAAGCACTGGCAAGAGAAGTTAATGACACTGTTACCCTGCTCCAGACGCTCCAGGGTGAAGCGCAGATTGGAACTGGTGAACGTATAAAGCCATTGATCGGCATGCTCACAGAGAAAATGCAGATGATCTATGAGCGACTCGATCTCACAGAACCACTGTATCATCCACAGCGACTGCTCAACGAGCCGATTAATATGAAGCAGGCCATCTACGACTTGCTGGTCGCCATTAAGCAGCGTCTGAAAGATGCCAGGGTGCGTGTCCGGCTGGAATGCGAGACAGATCTGACGGTACGCACCAGTCGCGGTTATCTAATGCAAGCCATGATAATTGTTATTGTCAATGCGCTGGATGCCATGAGTGAGGCACAAACTGCCGATCCATGTCTGGCAATTCAAGTTGTCGCTGAAAAAGAGGCTTATGGGATAATGATCGCCAATAACGGCCCGGCTATCCCAACACAGTATCGAAAACTGATATTTGAACCCTCGTTCTCCATGCGCCAGGCCGGACGAGGCTTGGGCTTGCATGTGGCTCGTGATCTGCTGGCGATTTGTAATTGTTCACTTGAACTGGGTGAAGATGCGTCATTACTGGTCGGACCTTGTTTCAGAATACGGTTTGATGGACGAAGGGTGATGTGACCCGGAACGGCATGATTTGATGGGAGCAGGTGTGATTTGTCAGCTTTCCTGTCCTCAGAGGACGCACTTTATGGTTCAATAAGAGCTTTGCCCAGGGCATCCGCCGGGATTACGCTGCAGTGCGCTGCTTTCATTTCAGAGTGGAGTAATGGGTCTCTTGAAGGCCATGTGAATCGGCTCAAGCTCATGAAACGTATGATGTTCGGAAGGGCTGCATTGCCTTTGCTGCGCCAGCGGGTTCTCCATGCTCTCTAAGGGCTAGCTGCTTGAGAGCCTCTCTTGACTTGCGGCTTCTCATTCGCCAGAGGATTGCAGGAGTTGTTTCATACTAGCGCCTCGTGCGACCTGCCAGGGAGTCAGCCCTCTCTTCCCTTCTGCATGGACATCGGCTCCGCGTGAGAGCAGGAGAGCAACCATCTCCGTCTTTCCACACTTGACAGCACGATGCAAGGGCGTATCTCCCAGCTTATCTCGGGCCTCTCCATCTGCTCCGCAATCCAGCAACGCTTCGGCAACCGGGACGTTTCCCCGTCGTGCCGCCATGTGCAGTGCAGTGCAGTGCTTGAGGCTCTCCTGAGCGTTGACATTCGCTCCACCCTGGGCCAGTGTCGGTTATTCTAATTCATGGTGCGTTTGTATCATGTAACTTGTCCATATTGGCTTGAGAGGCGCTTTCAGCAGATTGGCCTCTCGCATAAATTGGCGCAGCATCTTAGCTCATCTATTCAATACTGTTCAGAAGCGATGAAATAGCCAGTTTTTCTCGTATAAAATGGCGCGTATCTTTCGGGAGCCGCTCCCGGAGCCGCTTGATTTTAGGCAAGCATAAAATGGCGCAAAGCTGAAAAGAGAGACACTAAAAGGTAAAGCAAGCCTGTAAATCATCGCAATAAATATCAGCTTTTTGGTTCTCTGTTATCTTCTGTGCAGTGAGATGCATTATTGCAGGGCTTTTTGGAGATGTACTGCAGGGGCCGATCAGCTTGAATTGCTTGGTACTTTCCCTGAATGTTTGTCCATCCTTCGAGCGTAAAACTCGATACAGAAGCAACAATTCAGGTCAATTTCTTGACTTGAATTGTTGCTCGAATATACAAACGGTTGTCATTCGGGAAAGAACCCGGTGGTTAAAAAGCGTTCTGGACGCAATGCGATGACCACATGAGGCTTCCCTGCCTCAAGCTTCACCCGTACTTCTCCTGCTTGACCAGTAATATACTTCTTAATCAGCTTGCATGCCCATCTTCCATCAAGGTCAGGTTGGACCTGCGCGTAGCCCTGCGCCATGATCTGGCGAAACGGACGGTAGCCGGCCTGCGTCTGGTCTTCCTCAACGGTAATACAGAGTCCTGCGCGTGGATCACGCACCAGATCCTGGACGTGACGACTCCCCGGTCCACTGGACATATAAAAGATCTTACCTCCCAGAGGAACCAGAGTGGAATAACGCGAGGGAACCCCGTAGGATCAAACGTGGCCAGATGTGCTGGAATGGCCAGAGCTGTCAAATCGGCTACTTCTTGCGGAGTGAGTTTGCGAACAGGGGTGTAAATCCCACAATTAAACTGGTGAAGGAGTATAATTATTCTGGTAGCTTTGGGCTTTCTTTCTTTTCTGCTCTTCTCGCTTGAGAGGCTAAACGAGCTATCTTTCTTCCTCAAAGAGCGTGGCTACATTGGTCAGGATAATTGTACCGCTGCCACCAGTTTAATTGTGGGATTTACATACAAGTGATAGCGGTCATGCTGGGTTCCACAAATCTCGTTCTCAGAATACTATCAGTGTTCGGTAGCGCAATGGCAGAGTATTGATGTAATATATCGCAAGATATGCAGGGAATCATTTAGAAGATCGTTACGAAGAATTGGAGAAACATCCTGTGGAGCAAGACAACGAACATACCATACTGGACAATCTCGTAAAACGATCACCGCGTAAATGGATTTATCTTTTTAGTGAAGGCAATGCCAAAATGCGCGACCTGCTTGGAGGCAAAGGCGCGGGCCTTGCTGAAATGACCAATGCCGGGCTACCAGTTCCACCAGGCTTCACCATCACGACCGAAGCATGCAGCGCCTATTACCAGGCAAACAGACAATTCCCATTAGGATTGTGGGAGCAAGTACTGGCAGCTCTTAAAATCGTGGAAATACAAACGGGCAAGCGTTTTGGTCTGAAGGCCAACCCGTTACTTGTCTCCGTCCGTTCCGGCGCGAAGTTCTCTATGCCTGGTATGATGGATACCATTTTAAATCTGGGTATCAACGATGAGACTGTACAGGGTCTAGTAATACTGACGGGTGATGAACGCTTTTCTTATGACGTTTTCCGCCGATTCATCCAGATGTTTAGCAAAATCGTTCTTGATATTGATCAAAGATACTTTGAAGATGTGCTTGATCAATACAAGGAGCGCGCTGGAGTACGTAACGATGGCGAACTTCCTGCCACTTATCTAAAGCAGTTAGTCATTGAGTTCAAACAAATCGCAGAATACCAGACTGGAGAGCCATTTCCCAGCAATGCCTATAAACAGTTAGAGCTGGCTATCGAAGCAGTTTTCTCTTCGTGGAATAATAAACGGGCTATCGATTATCGCAACTTCAATAAGATCCCTCACACTCTGGGAACTGCCGTCAACGTACAAAGCATGGTCTTTGGCAATGCTAGCGAAGAGAGCGGTACTGGCGTGGCATTTACACGCAACCCGAGTACAGGTGAGAAGAAGCTTTATGGCGAATACCTTCTGAATGCCCAAGGGGAGGACGTCGT
>WNFJ01315036.1_pt1 | contig 10275 bp, 7 predicted proteins | sample 5400461 | NCBI WGS metagenome assembly WNFJ01 (sample SAMN13153349, study PRJNA577476) | soil metagenome | isolation source: 115 cm saprolite on Douglas fir-dominated hillslope | place: USA:California | collected 2013-09-17
GGCGGATCGACGGTCGCTTGCTGCCAGGCGACGCCACCATCAACGCTGATCTCGACTTTCTGAATACCACGATTTCCTGCGAAGGCAATCCCACCAACCTCTACCGTCTGTCCGAGACGAACACGATCACGAGGATGATCGATACGACTCGTTGTGTGCAACGGACCATGATACCACCCTTGGTCAGAATAGAGACCACCCACAAAGTGATCAGTGAGTTCCACACGGGTAAGCCACTTGGGATTCTCCTCACCATAGCGCCCGGGGACCAGCACTCGCAGAGGATAGCCATGTCGCTGCGGAAGCTCTACGCCATTCATCCGCCAGGCCAGCAAGGCATCAACTGCTAGCACTTCATCCAGAGGCAGACTCACATTATAGCCATCTACACTATAGAACGCGACAAATTTCGCATCTGGGAGAGATCCTCCATGCCGTTGGAGCAGGGTACGCAGGGGAACGCCGTGCCAGATAGCCGTGCTGATCAGATTATGACCAACACCATTGGCAATGCACTCAAGGGTAATGGCCCGCGAGGTTGAAGGCAACTCCTGTAATGCAGCGTAGGTATAGCAGCCCGGCTTCTTCACAAGGCCAGTGACCTCCAGTTGCCAGAGCGTACTATCTACCGATGGATCAACCGTGTTTTGGGTCACCACATAGTGCTCACTGTTGGGTGTAATAGGAGGCGTCACCTGATGATGCGGAGGTGACTGCATGCCATCATAGGATGCATACTGACTGAGGTAGCCGCGTAGCAGTCCCAACGTCCCGCCAATGCCCCCGACGGTTAACGCGGCGACCCTTGCACGTGAAAGCAGCTGCCGCCTGCCCTGTACCCGTGCAGAGAGGTTCGACACTGCTTGTCGGGGCAGCAAGGCGCGATAGCCCAGACAGAGGATCACACCATACACACTGAAATCCAGCAGGAGACCAAGAGCTGAGGTCACACGCCCCCAGTCGACGGGGAGTCCCAGAAAATTCTGGCGCAACTCGTTCCAGAACAGCAGGATACTGATCAATGTCATCCCGAGAAGAAAACCCAGCATTGTGAACCACTCCCGCCTTGTTGGGCTCAATCCAGCAGTCGGCAACGTGACATGGACAATGGCCGCATAGAACCCACTGAGAATGACTCCAAGGCCGATCATGGCCAGCAGTGCCATGCCAAGTGGAGTTGTTTTCGCATTGGGGCCATACGTCACCAGCAAATGAACGAAAGTGTGGACATCGATGTGTTTCAGCACAAAATCGCCAAAGAGTTCGACGGGAGTTGGGATACCGGCCCAGAGACGCAGTATCCCCATCGTCACGACGGCAAGCACACTCGCCGTCATGCCCGCTCCTGCTGCCACGAGCGTTGTGATGAGGATCGTTCGACGTCTCGAAAAAGTTCCAGTTGATCCTCGTGGTATTTCTTGCATCGTCTTCTTCCCTTTGCTTAGGAACTCCAGTTGACCCCGCATTGACACTATTTCGCTGGTGCCTCGCTCTCACAGGCACTCTGCCACGACAAAGTATGTCTTCCCCATTTTCCACGCTGCATCTCCCAAGGATGTTTCACTTTGATACCTCTAGCTATTCGATCATGACAGTGACAAACTGTGATCTTGTCATTTGCCAACAAATTGGGTCAACCTCACTTCCCTAACGCTTGCCAATGTCTGGTTGCATCACCCACCCGAACTGGCTCTCTCGGTCGACGGCCGTTTCGGCTCAGATGGTTGAGACTGCGTCTCCCTTCTCTGGTGTGTGAGACGCAGTCAAGGTCATGGGACCCAGCTCCCCAGTCTTCCCCTTGACAAATCGTCTCTTCTCTCATATACTTCCTTAGAGGTAAGTTAGCTGACTAACTTACCTCTAGAGCATAGCGATGATGACCGCACTGAAGGGAGGCCGCCCCATTGAGGCTGCCAAAGCCCTGTTGTATCAGCAGGGTGTAGAGCGTACGACCCTGGCCGATGTTGCCCAGCAGGCCCAGGGGCCCTGACGAACAGGGGACGGAGATCTGGCCATTGGCCTAATGATCTCGGTGCTGCAGGGAAGAGGTGCCTTGACCAGGAGCTTTCGTTCCCCGCAATGTCGGAGCGTAAGCTGCAGTGCGATGAGGAATGTATGTTGACACCCATCTCTGCGCTATCTCATTCTCATCATCGACACGTCATTCTCGCAGGCAGGCGAAGTCGACAAATATAAGGAGGAAGTATGCGCTTAAGTAGCGGTGAACGTTTCCCGACGATCACGGCTTCTCGCGTGGGAGGCAGTGAGATGACCATTCAAGAGGACCTAGCAGGTGGGTGGGCTGTCCTGCTGTTCTATCGAGGTCATTGGTGCCCCTATTGCCGACAGCAGTTACTGGACTTTCAGCACGCCAGGGAGCAATTGAACGAATTGGGGGCCGAGATCGTCGCGCTCTCGGTGGATTCGCTTGAGCAGGCACAACAGACTGTCGAACGACACAGGCTCGGCTTCCCGGTCCTCTATGGGCTTGATGCCCATCAGGTGGCCAAGACCATTGGAGCCTCCATCAACGAAGATCCGCTCTTCCTGCAAGCGACAAACTTTGTGCTTCGGCCTGATGGGACAGTCGCTGTGGCCGTATACTCGAGCAGTGCCATTGGTCGCCTCGTTGCCGCTGATACCGTCAACTTTCTGAAGCATCTGCATAAAGTGCAATAACGATAGAAAGTGAGAAGATACGCAAGATTTCCTTCTCTCCAGAATCAAGATTCCCTTCTTAAATGGTATACTGATTCAGAGGCTGGTTGTTGGATGAAGGTATCGAACAATCAGAGGAGTTCGCTCAAAGTACCTGAAACGGGGAGTCACGACATCCAAACCAGAAACGTGTACGGGAAGGAAAAAAACGTCGAGCTGAAGGACATGGTTCTGGCAGTAGCAGCTCTTACCGTGGCAGCGATGGAGGCGGCCAGACAGAGCATAGTACCAGCGACATCTTAATGCTTGGCAAGAGAGGGTCCAAGCCCTTCTCAATGCTGGCTGGGAGAACGCCATGAGCATGAATAGATATGTGCGGCGCAGTCTTATCGGTCTGCTGGCGGGATTCCTCAGTGGCGTCATCTTAGTGCTCACGCTTCCTGAGCATCTCGCTGGTCTTCTGGTGGGCATATTTGTGGGCATCTGCTCTACCACGGCCTTGCGTCCTGCTCAAAAGGCATATGCACACCGTGCGATGATGACAGCGGCGTTTGGAATCATCCTGTGGGCAGGTATCAGTGTCATCCTTCTTCCCCTCCTGTCGAGTCAGCCGCCACAATGGACGGCGCAAGGGATGCGCCTGCTCTTCCCTGCCCTTGTCGGTTGGGTTCTCTATGGCGCGAGCCTGGGGCTGCTTGTCCAGGGGATGAGTGATCTCGCGACGTCCTTGCTAGGACCAGAATATGACCCTCCTGAGCCTTCATACGTCGTCGAGACACGCATTGTCATCGTCGGAGGGGGTTTTGCGGGAATGACGACAGCCCAGCGTCTAGAACGTCTGTTGGGAGCCGATCCGACGGTCTCGCTCACACTCGTCAGTGATTCGAACTCGCTCCTGTTCACACCGATGCTGGCAGAAGTCGCTGGAGGCAGTGTGGAACCGATGCACATTTGCACCCCGTTACGGACCAGCCTGCGACGGACGCATGTCGTCTACGGGCAGGTCGAGCAGATTGATATGGAAGAGAAATGCCTGCTCTTCGCTCCAGAGGCATCCTCCTCGCACCAGAGTGAGGTGTTCTTTGATCACCTCGTGCTTGCCGTGGGCAGTGTCTCCAATTACCTGGGACTCAAAGGGATTGAAGAAAGCGCTTTTGACTTCAAGTCCGTGACCGACGCCATGCGTATTCGCGGGCATGTGCTCAATCTGCTCGAATTAGCCGACCGCGAGCCCGATCCCACACAACGGCGTGCGATGCTCACCTTTGTGGTAGCTGGCGCAGGCTTCGCCGGGGCGGAACTGGCTGGCGCATTGAATGATTTCGTACGTGGAGCCCTCTTCTCCTATCCCACTCTTGCACCCGAGGACGTGCAAGTGATCGTGGTTCATCCACGCGATCACATTTTGCCTGAGCTGAGCCGATCCTTAGCTCAGTATGCTTTTGAACGCATGACGGCACGTGGGATCACCTTCAAGCTGAATACCCACCTCGTCGATGCGCAAGAAGGAGTGGTTCGGCTCAGACCTCAGGAAGAAATTCGGGCAGAAACGCTGATCTGGACAGCGGGAGTTAAACCCCATCCGCTCGTGCAGACACTTGCAGCAGCGCATGATCCACGGGGGGCCATGATCGTCGACCAGCATCTGGCCATACCCGGTCTTGCAGGTATCTGGGCACTGGGCGATTGTGCTCTGGTCATCGATGCGAAAACGGACAAGCCCTGTCCTCCTACGGCCCAGTTTGCCCTGCGCGAGGCAGAGACGCTGGCCCACAATATTCATGCCAGTATCCATCATCGCCCGCTCAAGCCCTTTCATTTTGGCGCACTTGGGCTCCTGTGCGTCGTTGGGTATCAGACAGCGTGCGCTGAAATCAAAGGGGTACGCTTCTCCGGCTTCTTTGCCTGGATTCTGTGGCGTGGGATCTATCTCTGCAAGCTCCCAGGAACAGAGCGCAAACTCCGCGTCCTGGGTGACTGGATCATCGAAGTGTTCTTTCCCCGCGACCTTGTCCAGACAATTGAGTTCAATGATCATCGTCGGTTCAGTCGACGACACCAGCAGATGGCACCTCTAGAGGGGAGCAGCCAACAGAGATGACGATGCGTTTCTTCTCGACACGAATGATCATTATCGGCCTCTTTCTCGGAGGCATAGCAGGGGCCTTAATAGCTCTGGTCCCTTCATCACCGCTCTCTGCGCCTGTGAGCATCCTGCTTGGGGCCTTGTATGGACTGCTCTTCGTCTGGCTTTTCGCCAGAGACATCGCCTCTGTCGGGTCAGGGCTTCTCTGGGGGTTGGGATATGCCATCGTACTCTGGCTCGCGGTTCCGACAGGACTGCTTTCATTGCTGCAGGGTACAGCACGCATGGGGATGGCAGACCAAGCCCGTGCGCACTTTCCCGAGCTGGTGGCCTATCTTCTCTTCTTGGGCTCGCCTTTGGGGTTGATGACTGGCGTGCTCAAGACGGCAACGGCGTCATGGGAAAGGATGTCCTTTCCGTTGCTTCGTGCCATCATTGTCGGAGGACTCGCAGGGCTGGTTGGTGGATGGGCCTTTAGCGTCTGGTTTGCTCAGAACAACGCGTTCGTGCTGATCGCAGGGATCGTCAACTCCGACGCTTCAGCCGTGGGAATGCTGGTGCATTATCTGATTGCGGCCATCATCGGCGCCAGCTTCGGCCTGTTGTTTCAGCGGGATGTGCGTGGTGCCGGCTCCAGCATGTGCTGGGGATTGGCCTATGGACTCTTCTGGTGGTTTCTGGGGCCACTGACCCTCTTGCCTCTGCTGCTACACCAGCCTGTTGACTGGTCGTACCAGCATGCGAGGATCTTTTTCGGCTCACTCATCGGTCATGCGGTCTACGGCATCGTGCTAGGATGGATCTCTGCGTTGGGAAATCGCCTGTGGGTCGGATTGTTCATTGAATCGGACCCCATCAATCGTCAGGCAGAGGGACCTGGTATCTGGACGCTTCGTTCGCTGGCGTGGGGGGCGCTCGCAAGTATCTTGGGAGGGTTGCTCTTTAGCATCATCATGGCGGCGACAGGAGTCCTGCCGCAGGTGGCAGCTCTCATGGGAGGATCATCACCTCTGGCCGGTTTCGTAGTCCACCTGATCATTAGCGTCGTGATCGGCATGAGTTATGGGCTTCTCTTCGAGCACGAGTCACCTGATGTGGGATCAAGTATTGCCTGGGGCATGCTGTATGGACTGGCATGGTGGTTCCTTGGTCCTTTGACCCTCATGCCCATGCTGTTGGGCCATGCCCCCACCTGGACCATAGAGGCTGCCGATAGGCTCTTGCCCTCATTGCTAGGTCACGTGATCTATGGAGCCGCGACAGGCCTGGTATTTTTCTGGTTTGAAAGCCATCATGCCCAATGGCTTCGCCTTGATAAGCGCTACGCTTCCCATGAAGCACGCTTACGTCGCCCGCTGGGAACTCCTGCCCCTGCACTCTGGCTTGTGGTACTCGTCTTGGGAGTCGTGTTACCGATCGTCTTGGGATAGGGGAGCATGATCGATGAGCGTGTTCGTCTCATGAGGCTCCACAAGCTTTTTTAGGCAAGAAGAGGTTCTTGTCTTTCTCTTGAAGAGAGACGTTCCAGGAGCGACACCTGTTTCTGGTGCAGAAGGTCAAAACACGAGAGGGAGAGTCCCATGTCTTGCATCTTTTGAAGGAGGGACACATGCCTATAGAGATTACCGTAGCACCACCAGGCCTGACCATCAGCCAGGGACGGACCTTCATGGTCACCGACCAACGTGGCGAGATCAATCCCTCTGGGGACGAAGGCGTCTACGCGATTGACACACGCTTCATCGATACATATCGTCTCTTTCTTAACCGCGAACCCTGGGAGCTGGTCACTGCGAGCCAGTTGAGTTTCTACGCCGCGTGCATTCAACTCACCAATCCTAGAATCAGTCTCGAAAATGGGAACCTTGATGCACACACGCTGGGCTTGACGATCAACCGTACGGTCGGCGAAGGGATTCATGAGGATTTCGATCTCATGAACTATACCACCAAGAAGGTCAGGTGTATGTTGGAGCTGGCGCTTCACTCAGATTTTGCCGATATTTTCGAGGTAAAAGCAAAACGCTTCGTCCAACGCGGAAGACTCCAAACACAGTGGGATGAGAAGCAGGGCAAACTGCGTACCACCTACACCGACAGAGATTTTCACCGCGCCCTCACCTATCAGATTCTCAATCTCACTACCCCTTTTGGCTATGCCAATGGACGCCTCTTCTTCGAGATCGACCTCGAACCAGGCCAGGGATGGCATACGTGCGGGGAGATAATTCTGGAACACGGACAGCACATCAAAACACCCATCTATACCTGTGGTGGACAGCGAGCAAAAGTTGCACCAGGAGAAGAGGTGCTGACCGACTTCGATGAGCGGCAGGCGCGCTGGCAAGCACGGTGCACCGCTGTTCTTACTCCCAATGAGCACGTCTATCGCATGTACCGCCAGGCAATCGAGGATATGGGCGCACTGCGGATCTACGACCTGGACGTCTCAGATGAGGCCTGGGTCCCTGCGGCTGGCGTGCCCTGGTTTGTGACTCTCTTCGGACGCGATAGCCTGATCGTCTCCCTGCAGAACATGAGCGTTTCCACAGGATTTGCCTCTGGGGCACTCAAACGGCTGGCAGCCTATCAGGCGACGGAACGGGATGACTGGCGTGATGCTCAGCCGGGCAAGATTCTCCACGAAATCCGTTTTGGGGAACTGGCACATTTCGGCACCATTCCGTTTACACCCTATTATGGCACAGCGGATGCGACCATCCTGTACTTAATCCTGCTCTCCGAAGCCTACCGTTGGACTGGCAATGTTGACCTGCTTAAAGAGTATCGCACGGTCGCCGAAGGCTGCCTGCACTGGATTGATCACTCTGGGGATCTGGATGGCGATGGGTTCCAGGAGTATCAAACGTACTCGCCGCGCGGCTATGAGAATATGGGCTGGAAGGATGCAGCAGACTCGGTGGTGTACGCCGATGGAAGTCAGGTGAAGCAGCCCAAGGCGCTCTGCGAGCTGCAAGGCTACGTCTACGATGCCAAACGGCGTATGGCCGAAGTCTTTGAGGTGCTCGGGGACGAAGCACGGTCAAAGGCCTTGCTCCAACAAGCGGAGACGTTGAAGCACCATTTTCATCAGGCCTTCTGGATGGAGGATAAAGGCTGCTTCGCGTACGGCCTTGACGCTGAGAAAAAGCAGATCACATCTATCGCATCGAATGCAGGCCACTGTCTCTGGAGCGGGATCGCTGACCAGGAGAAGGCCGAACGCACTGCAAGGCGGCTGTTACAAGAGGATATGTGGAGTGGTTGGGGGATCCGTACGCTCTCCAGCCGCAATCCCGCCTATAACCCGTACTCCTATCATCTGGGCTCGGTGTGGCCCCACGACAACAGTATCATTGCCGCCGGGTTCAAACGCTCTGGCTTAGTGAATGAAGCGAACAGAGTGATCCGTGGGATATTCGACGCAGCACGGCGCTTCCAGGCGTACCGCTTGCCGGAGGTCTTTGCAGGTTTGCAACGGGAGAGCAAAACAGCAGATTTTCCCGCCATCTATCCCGGTGGGGCCAACATTCCACAGGCCTGGGCTTCGGGCAGCATTTTCCAGATGATCCAGACGATGCTTGGGTTACGCGCTGATGCCCCCCACAAACGACTCTCTGTGCATCCGACACTCCCCACCTGGTTGCCGGAACTCCAATTGCAACATCTGCGCGTCGGCCCTTGCTCGTTCACACTCCACTTCTGGCGTGAGGGAGACCGCTCACGCTGGGAAGTGGTGGATATGGTAGCAGATCAGGGAGTGGCAAAGGAGGAGGTAATCCAGGTCATGGATGAGCCAATTTTCACCAAGCCCAGTAATGAGCGGTAGAATTGGCCCACAAAAGTAGGTCAAGGTCATTCCTCAGGCTGGTTCTTGTAGATAGTACTATACCTATGTTATTATGCAGCAGGAACACTCGTTCTTATTTATGTGGAATACTGTGTTGTGTTTGATGGAAAGACGAGATTTTTATGCCTATAAAACAACTTGCACCTGAGGTCGCGGCTAAAATCGCTGCTGGCGAGGTGGTTGAGCGTCCCGCTTCTGTCGTCAAAGAGCTGATTGAAAATAGTATTGATGCCGGGGCAACGCAGATTCGTGTTGACTTGATCAATGGCGGTTTGCAGCTCATTCGTGTCACTGATAATGGTTACGGTATCCCAACTGATGAACTCTCTTTGGCTTTAGCACGCCATGCCACCAGCAAAGTGGCACAAATTGATGATCTTGAGCATATTCGCTCGCTCGGCTTTCGTGGCGAGGCTCTGGCGAGTATTGCTGCCGTGGCAGAGGTGACGTTGCTGAGTCGCCAGCGTGATACTGCACAGGGAGCACAAGTCGAAGCTCACAATGGTCAGATCTCTGAGATTACCACGGCAGCCTCGGCAGAGGGTACTACGATTACTGTGCGCAACCTGTTTAGCTCGGTGCCTGCTCGCCTCAAGTTTCTCAAGACCCGCAATACTGAGGTGAGCCATTGTCATCATCTGCTACAACAGTACGCACTGGCCTACCCCGAAATTCGTTTTAGCGTGTTTAGCGATGGACGGCAGATCTTTGCTACCCCTGGCGATGGGAAGCTGGCCAGCGTCCTGATCGAGGTCTACGGTCTGCAGATTGCTGAGCAAATGGTGCCGATTAGCGGTGCACAACGACCGAATGATACAGAGTATCCCATGGTGACAGGCTATGTCAGCCGCCCCACATGTTATAAGAGTACTCGCCAGTATATCTCGTTTTTCGTCAACCGACGCTGGGTCATGAGCCGTATGCTAACTGCAGCTGTGGAAGGGGCATATCACTCGCTGTTGTTGGCAGGACGTCATCCAATAGCGGTGGTCAATATTCAGATTGATCCCACCTTACTCGACGTCAATGTGCATCCCGCCAAGACCGAAATTCGCTTCTTGAAAGAGCGCCGAGTCTTTGCCGCAATCCTGAATGCCTCGCGACAAGCTCTCCTGGAAGAGCCTGAGATACCGCAGTGGCAGCCAGTACAGCAGCAGACTGACTCTACTCCTACAGCTCCATCAACGACTGCATCCTCTTCATCCGATATACTAGATGAAGATCTGTTTACTATTGATGATACAAAGCAGGACAATGAACCAGCAGCTACCACAACGTCCAGCGATGAGACAGTACAGTCTTTGCCGCTCGATAGCCCCTGGATCACGGTGGCTGAAGAGGAAACTGGCACGAAGCCGCCAATGCTGTCGCGATTATGGCAGAGCCATGTACGAAGCTCCACCACCAGCCAGGACACGCAGGCTAATGCCTCTCGTCTTCCGACTGCTCTCCAGTCAACGCTACAGAGCGGGATTTCTCATACAGAACAGGTACATGATCCTGCACAATCACCACATCAAGGGAGACAACCCCAACCTACTACCAATACAGGAAACACACATGATAGCACGCCAACATCTGAGGGGAGGAGCATGTTGCCACGAAGGGATGATAGTTGGTTGCCACAGCGCACGACCACACCGAGCGAGCTTCCTGAGGGTCAGACAATTGATCCACACCA
>WNFJ01171479.1_pt1 | contig 10274 bp, 7 predicted proteins | sample 5400461 | NCBI WGS metagenome assembly WNFJ01 (sample SAMN13153349, study PRJNA577476) | soil metagenome | isolation source: 115 cm saprolite on Douglas fir-dominated hillslope | place: USA:California | collected 2013-09-17
TACCTCCGGCACTGTCATCGTCGATGGGCTGAATGTGAACGCGGCAGGCGTGGACCTGGCCCAGTTGCGCCAGCGAGTGGGCATGTTGTTCCAGTTTCCGGAGGCGCAACTCTTCGAGCGAACCGTCTTCGCCGATGTTGCTTTTGGACCCCGGCGTTTGAAACTGGGTCGGCACGAAGTGCGAACTCGCGTGATCCGCGCGCTGGAGACGGTTGGCTTGCAGCCTCATGACTACGCGCAGCGTTCACCATTCGAACTGAGCGGTGGGCAGATGCGGCGTGTCGCCCTGGCGGGAGTCCTCGCGATGTCCCCATCCATTCTGATTCTCGACGAGCCAACCACGGGACTGGACGCTGAAGGACGGGCCGAGTTCTATTCTTACCTGCGCCGTATCCGGGAGAAACAGGGTGTCACCATCGCTGTGATCTCGCATGACATGGCCGAAGTGGCGGCGCTTACCGATTGGCTCTTTGTCCTGTACAACGGGCGCCTGGTGCTCCAGGGAACGCCGCGCACCGTCTTTAGCCAGGGCGATCAACTGCGGGAGTGGAGGCTGGCAGTGCCGCCGCTTAGTGAACTGCTGGCGGCACTGCGCAGGCAAGGTCTGGCCATTCCTGAAGAGGTCTTCACGCTCGAGGATGCCTTCACCTTGTTGCAACAGGTCTATAAAATGCCACGGACTCGCAAGCTATGATGATCTTCAAAAACATCCCCATAGGCACTTACCTCCCTGGCAATAGCCTCTTGCATCGCTTGCAGGCCAGGACGAAGCTGCTGCTCTTCCTCTGCTTCATCATATGCCTGTTCGTGGCGAATCATCACCAGTGGCACTTCGCACCCTATATTGCCATACTATTACTGCTATGCACAGGTATCGTCCTGTCAGGTATTCCACCCCGCGAGTTATGGCAGCGCATGTGGCTGCTGGTGCTGTTCTCCATCACCGGCGCTATCTTTACGCTGCTCGCGCCGCCAGTGATAGGGCAAAAAGTCCTGGCAACATATGGCCCGTTCCCGTTCCCGCTTGCCCAGGTCTACGCGGCAGCGCTGGTCTATAGCCTGTTGCTTGCACTCTATATTCTCGCATTACTGCTGCGCACACCGGCCATGCGCCGCTTGCGCCAGCATCTCTGGTTTCGCTTAAGCGGTGCAGCGCTTGCAGTGATCACCACGAGTGTACTGGGCAACCTCTGGCTTATCCAGGTTATATCCAGGAGCTTAGTGGTTGGCCCCGTTCTAGTGACCTACGACAACGTCTGGTTCCTCCTATCCGGCTTTACCTTCTTTCTCGTGCTCTACACGCTCGCGCTGCTGCTGACAATGACGACTACACCGGTTGCCCTGATCGAAGGTATGACGCTCCTGCTCACCCCCCTGCGCTGGCTGCGCTTACCCGTCGATGATTTTGCCTTGATGACATTGCTCGCGCTGCGCTTTATTCCTACGCTGCTACGCTGATAGAGGAGATAGAGCAACTGGTGAAGGCCCAGGCTTCGCGAGGAGCAGATTTTTCGCGCGGCACGATCCGCGAGCGCTTGCAGAGCATATCCGCGTTATTTATACCTTTCATGCAAGGGACTCTGCGCCGTGCCACCGAGCTTGCGACGGCGCTGGAGGCGCGCGGCTACCAGGGCGAGGAACGTCCAACGCCGCTGCACGAGACCTCGCTGGGGATAATCGATTATATGGTGTTGGGCGTGGTTATATTTGTCATGGCAGGATCACTGCTGGTATAATAAGGTTCGTAGAGGCCAATTATGCATTAAATCCCTTTAATCCTTAACCGCACCTCCTAAAAAATGCTGTTCTTGCGTCTATACCTGTTAAGTAAGGCCCGAGGTAGAAATTCCATCCATAGACCATATTTTGCAGGCAACTATTCAACAGAAGGTGCAGGGGAACTGCGTCCTTACTCCTTTTTCTTAAAAATAGGCTGATTACACATTATGTTCGGAGTTGGTCGCCATGCCGGATCGAGCGGGACAGCAGATTGGTAACTATCGCCTCCTGCGATTGCTTGGACGCGGTGCCTTCGCAGAGGTATACCTGGGAGAACACGTCTACCTGAAACGCCTTGCTGCTCTCAAACTGTTGCAGACGTCTCTAGAGGATGAAGACGTAGAGCGCTTCCTTGTCGAAGCTCAGACGCTCGCTCGCTTGAACCATCCCAATATTGTGCGCGTGCATGAGTTTGCTGTTGAACAAGGCATGCCAATCCTGGTCATGGATTATGCACCACGCCGGTCACTGCGGCAGCATTACCCACCCGGCTCTTGCCTCTCCCTCGAAACGACTGTGTCCTACATCAAACAGGTCGCCACAGCCCTGCAATATGCCCACAACCAGAATGTAATTCATCGCGATATCAAGCCAGAGAATATTTTGCTTGGGGCAAATCAGGAGGTACTGCTCAGTGACTTTGGTATTGCGTTGTTTTCCCCAACGCCCGAACAGTTGAGTACCCAGGAAATGACTGGCACCCTCCCCTACATGGCTCCTGAGCAGATTCGCGGCAGACCTGGCTTTGCTAGCGATCAGTACTCGTTGGCTATCGTCGCCTATGAATGGCTCTGCGGGGTCCGGCCCTTTGAAGGGTCCCAGTGGGCCATTGCCCATCAACATGTTTTTACGCCGCCTCCACGCCTGCGCGAAAAAGACCCTTCCCTGCCGCAAGCGGTCGAAGACGTAGTGCTCAAAGCGCTGGCAAAAGGCCCACAGGATCGGTATGTCAGCGTGCAAATGTTTGCGCAGGCTTTAGAACGGGCGAGCCGGGCGAGCCGTCCTGACCTGCGGAGTGCAGACCTGGAAGTGACCGCCCCGCTGGACCCTGTCTTACCAGCAGCACCCGTTATACCCAAATTCAAACGCGTCTTTATCTCAGCTTCTCATGATGATGCTGCTTTCGTGGCGTTGCTCAAAGCTGACCTGCAGAGGCGCGGGGTCGCTGTCTGGGATGACTACCAGCACAAGCAGGAGAATGCATCTGACCAGGAGGATGTGATGCGGCAGGCGATTCGCGCTGTGGATGTCGTGCTGCTAGTAGTTTCGCCGCATACGCAATCCTCGGAGACCATTGCAGAGCACCTGCGCATCGCGAGCCTGTATCAGCGACGATTGGTGTTTGTATGGGCGGCGGGCAATGATATCGTGGAAGCCCTCCCTCGTGAGTGGGGCAAAACAGTCCAGGTCGACTTGATCGATGCACGCGATAACCGCTATGAACTGGTGCTCGACGAGATGATAGCCTGCCTGGTAGAGGAAACAGGACTTCCCTCCTTTATAGAGCCGGCGTTTGAGCCGCGCAATCCTTACAAAGGGCTGCGCGCTTTCTCTGGGGACGATGCCAACGATTTCTTCGGGCGGGACAACTTGATCGAAGAACTTGTAGACATGGTGAAGAGTGCGCTTCCCCTGGAACAATCAGGCACATCTGAAGCCAGGTTACTGGCTGTCATCGGCCCAAGCGGTTCGGGAAAATCGAGCGTGGTGATGGCCGGTCTGCTGCCGCAACTCCGGCAGGGTGCCTTGCCACGAAGCGAACAATGGATATATCTTGACCCGATGGTGCCAGGTATACATCCACTGGAGGCGCTTGCCCTTACATTTGCTCCCCACTTTCCTGGCCGCAGTCTGAAGGCGCTGCGTGAGGACCTGGAGGATAACTCGGCGCGTGGCCTCCACCTGCTGGCGAGGCAGCTCGTGAAAGATCCAGCCCAGAAGTTGGTGCTGCTCGTCGATCAGTTTGAGGAATTGTTTACCCTGGCAACGACCGAAGAGGAGCGCCAGCACTTCATTGACCTGCTCATCACAGCTATGACCGAACTCCAGGGAACGGTTTTCATCATTCTGACACTGCGTGCTGATTTTTATGATCGCCCCATGTCCTATCCAACACTCGGTCGCCTGATACTGAGACACCAGGCGGCAGTATTGCCTATGGATGTACATGAGCTGCGTGCAGTCATCAAGCGCCCTGCCGCGCTCCCCGACGTGCAACTGACCTTTGAAGGGAACCTTGTCGGTGACCTGTTATTTGAGGTGCAGGGGCAGGTGGGAGCCTTACCCTTGCTGCAATTTACGCTTGACCAGTTGTTCGAGCGACGCGATGGACACAAACTGACGCAGGAGGCCTATCGCGAGATCGGCGGTGTAAAAGGCGCATTAGCAAAACACGCTGAGTCGATCTATGCTGCGTTACCCTCTGAGGAGCATCGCAAACTGGCACGCGCTTTGTTCCTGCGCCTGATCGACCCGGGATTGACGGAACAGGATACAACTCGCCGCCGGGCAACTCTGGCGGAACTGGCGTTGCCCACACAGCAAGAGACAGAATTGCTCCAACAGGTCACCGCGTATTTTCTCGCAGCACGCCTGCTCACTACCAATGAGATTGCAGGAACACCCACAATCGAAGTCAGCCACGAGGCGTTGATCCGCGAATGGGCACGCCTTGCCGAGTGGTTGCGCGAGGCACGCGATGACATTCGCCTCCTGCAAGCATTGAGCGAGGATGTCGCAGAGTGGAAGCAACATGGTCAACCACGGGATCGGCTGTATCGTGGTACGCAACTCAAAGACGCAAGAGCGTGGGCAGCGCGCAATATACCTAGCCGAGATGAAGATGCATTTTTACGCAGCAGCAGCGCGCGCCGGATGCATTATTTGGTAAGCGTAATAGCAATTACCCTCCTGCTGGTATCAACCACAGGGCTGCTAAGCTGGCTTCTCCTTCGCCCGCCAGATCCTACGCACGTCACAAATCTCAATGACAGCGGACCAGGATCGCTGCGCCAGGCCATCGCTACAGCAAAGCCGGGCTATATCATCACCTTCGATGCAAGCCTGCGAGGAGGAACGATAAAACTGACGAGCGATAATTTGAGTATCACTCAGAGCATGACTATTCGTGGTTTAGGCTCCGGCCTGCTCACAATCAGTGGTAACCACGGTGATCGTCAAATCAAAGTAGCACAAAAAATCACCGTTACCATTTCAGGCGTAACGATTACTTCATTTGACAGCAGCGGCATCAAGAATTATGGCGTCCTTACGTTGGAAGACAGCATCGTCTCGGGCAACACAACACCCGGCGATGGTGGCGGTATCGAGAACTACGAAAGCGGCAGGCTCACTCTTATCAACAGTATCGTCTCAGGCAATACTGCGGCAAGTGAGCACACGGATCTTGCCCAAAACCCGGCATTCGGCAACGGCGGTGGCATCTACAATCACGGTAAGTTCAAGCTCATCAACAGTATTGTCTCGGGCAATAGGGCAACGAGATCCGGCGGTGGTATCTATAACGGACTTGGTAAAGCCGTCGCCACCATCACCAATGGCACGGTTTTGCATAATACAGCATGCCAGTCGGGCGGCGGCATTGATAACGATGTTACGCTCACGCTTATTGACAGTGAAGTTTCGAACAACAGTGTGGGCCATTGCGCAGCAGGTCTTCCCCCTAACCCGCTCCCAAACACTATACATGGTGGAGGCATCTACAACGCCAGCACGGCTAAGACGATCACCATTACCGGTAGCACAATCTCGGGCAACACTGTGTTTAAGGGCCCTGGCGGTGGCATCTTCGATAATTTTAGCGAGGGCAAAAATACGCTTGTTATAACCAACAGCACGATCGCATTTAATACAGCCTCCGGCAACGGTGGCGGCTTTGTGTTCTCTGGCAGCCAGGCTACCATCACTTTTTGTACCATTTACGGGAATACTGCCCTGGATGGCGGTGGCATCTTTATTAAGGATGGCAGGGATGCCGTAGGAAATTCGGTACCCAGCCATGTGCAAATGCAAAATAGCCTGGTCGCCAGGAACCACCAGAGCACAGGTCAGGATATTGTAGGAACGCTCACAACAGGCGGCTATAACCTGATTCAGAACTTCACAGGAGTTTCCTTTGTTGATCCGATGAATAAGCATACGACAGATATAATAGGGGATACGTTTTCCGACTTGAAGATCGACACAATGCTGCGCAATAACGACGGGCCGACAGAATCTTTGGCGCTGCTCCCAGGCAGCCCGGCTATCGACAAAATTCCCCTTGATGCATGTCGTCTCGACGGCATCGCCAGTGATCAGCGTAGAGTAAAACGACCCCAGGGGAAAGGCTGCGATATTGGGGCCTACGAGTACAGGGCTTGAACAGGACTACCCTCGCCTGTACCCCCAGAGCAAACTCTATCCTGAGTCGTCTCCATAATTAGGCGGTCGGCCGGACCAGCGTCCAGCCGCCTTCCTCCAGGCTCTCAACCAGTCCCTCGCGTTCCAGTTTTATCAGGTGCGCCTCCACCGACCACGCCGCCACGCGGTGCAGTCGCGGGTCCACGTCGGTGTAGATGCGCTGTACCATCTGGGGAATGGTTGCTCCGGGAGGCAGCACCTCCAGGGCCTGTAAGACCTGCTGCTCGCGCTCCATACGGTGGGCGATGTACTCCTCGAGCTTCGCCTGGGGCTCGCTAATAATTGGGCCATGAGCTGGCACAATCTCGGCTATATCAAGCGTTTGCAGGCGCTTGAGGGTATCGAGGTACTCCTGCATGTCCCCTTCCGGTGGAATGATGACTACGGTCCCGGCGCCCGCCACAATGTCACCGGCGAAGAGCGTGCGCCGCTGCTCCAGCAGGTAGCAGTGATGGTCGAAGCGATGGCCGGGAGTATGGATGGCGCGCAAAGTATCATCGCCCGCTGGAAACTTTGTGCCGTCTGCGATCTCTTCGTCGGCCATGGGCACTCCTTGGCGACTGAAGGCGTAGATTGGCGCACCTGTACGCCCGCGCAGCGCTATCGCCCCATCGATGTGATCGTGATGTCCATGGGTAATCAGGATGCGGCTAATACCACCACGCCGTTCTCCTTCCCGTACGATAGCATCAAGGTAGGCAGCATCGTCGATCGCCGGATCGATCACGGCTGCGCCGCTGGCCTGATTACCAAGAAGGATGGTGTTAGTGCCAGGCCCGGTCATGATCGATGGATTAGGGGCAAGGATGATCGTATAGGCATGTTCCATGCTCAGTCTCCGTTCTAAATTATGCTCTGATTATATTGTCTGGCACGTCCCAACCGCTGTCGAGGTCGCCGGGCAGGTACACTCGTCGCTTGCCGTCTTCTTCAATTACCATGGGCATGTTGGTCGGCACGGGGTGCGTCGTGGTAGACGCCAGCGCCTCTTTTACGCTGCTAAATGCTGCCAGGTCGCGCAGCTGGTGAATAGTGGCAAAGACAAGTGGGAATGTACCACGTTTATAGCGCTCCAGCGCCTCGGCAGGCGCAATCCAGGTGCCTTCGCTCGTCTCCAGGCGATCATGTGCCGCCTGCTGCTCGGCAGGGGCAGTTGTGAGAAAAAAGTGCGTATCGAAGCGCTTGGGCATAGCCTCGGGTGTAATCCAGTGCGCGAAGTAGCCCAGGTGATCGGTGGCCAGCGTTAATTGCTCGGCATGTGCCATCTCGACCAGCGAGCCTTTGCGCTGGTTGAACGCCTGCCGGTACGTATCAAAGCGGTCCATGTTCTGCTTGTTGAAGGCAAGCATGACTCCCAGTGTATAGGCCAGCAGCACACCGGCCTCCTCGAAAAGTTCGCGTATGGCTGCGGCCCTCAATCCCGTCCCCAGCGCAGTGAGTCCTTCGGGATCGGCTGCCAATGGCGCTACAGGCGTACAGACGCCTTCCGCCTGCTCCGCGCTGCGGTCATCTGCTGATACGGAGCCGCCTGGAAAGACGTATACATCCGGCATAAAGTCGCTCTGGATGACTCTTCGTACCATAAATACTTCTATTCCCTGCTCTGAAGGACGATCACGCAGCAGCATAACTGCCGAGGACGGTCTGGGCTGAACTGCCATGAAAATTTCTCCGTTCCTAAGTCGGGAGACCACTAACCCGGTCTCCAGGGGAAGTCGCTTTGTCTCTCCTGATAGATGCTTGTATAGTATCCCCAGAACCGGGTGAGCGCAAGTCCGGCGCGCTGACTATCACCTCTTTTTCAGAATTTGGAAATAGATTCAGGTTGGTTTGCCGCTTCCGATCAGGCTAAAAGGAATAGACTTGTGAAGAAAGTTCTGTTGCAGGAAGAAGGTTTTTTCTATTCAGTATGCTATGATGATCAAGCGACCAGAAGTTCACAATCGAGGGAACGCTTATGTGTAGAAATATCAAGACGCTCTTCAACTTCGAACCGCCTGTGACCGAGGAAGAGGTTCGTGCGGCCTCATTGCAATTCGTGCGAAAGGTGAGCGGCTTCAACAAACCATCGAAAGCCAACGAAGCTGCATTCCTTGCTGCCGTTGACGAGATAGCAGCAGTCTCCAGCAACCTTCTCAGCTCGCTCGAGACGAACGCACCACCGCACAGGCACGCGCTGGTCAGAGGTTTTCTAAGTAACCCTTTACGTTCAGCCAGCAGGAAAGGAAATGAAAAATAACATGGGAAAAGTTATTGTCGGTGCAACCATGTCACTCGACTGGTTTATGAATGACCGCAATGGTGATGTGAGCCGTCTGTATCCGGATTTTGAAGCATTGCGAAGAACAGAGATGCTCCAAGAAGAAATACAGACGACGGGTGCCGTGGTGATGGGTCGACGTGCCTACGACATGGCAGAGGGGGATTTGACGGATTACGAATTTCAAGTGCCGATCTTTGTCCTGACTCATGCTATTCCAGAACAGGTGGTCAAAGGAGAGAACGACCAGTTGACGGTGACCTTCGTCACGGATGGCATCCAAAGTGCGATTGAGAAGGCAAAAGCCGCTGCAGGTGACAAACAGGTCATGGTGGTAGGCGGCGCGAGGACCGCTCAGCAATGCCTACGAGCCGGGCTGGTTGACGAGATCCACATGGGCATCGTGCCTGTCCTCTTTGGTGAAGGTCTTCGCTTTTTCGAGCCTGGAGGCAATGAGCAGTTGGAACTGGAACGAACAAGGGTATTCGAGTCCCCGACGAGAACAGATCTGTGGTTCCGCGTCGTAAAGAACGGAGGAAACAGGCCATGAGCACTGGAGGATTGTCCAAGGCGCGGCTCGGCCGCATGCACGAGGTCATGGCCGGCTATGTCGAGCGCGGTGACGTGCCCGGTCTCGTCACGCTGGTCAGCCGGCGGGGCGAGGTGCATGTCGATGTGATCGGCATGAAGGCAGTCGAAGGCCTCGACCCGGTGCGGCGCGACACGATCTTCCGCATCTCCTCAATGACCAAGCCAATCACGGCCGCTGTGACGATGATCCTGGTGGAGGAATGTAAGCTGCGGCTGGACGAGCCAGTGGATCGGTGGCTGCCCGAACTGGCCGAGCGCCAGGTGTTGAAGCGACTCGACGGGCCGCTCGACGATACCGTGCCCGCGAACCGACCGATCACGGTGCGAGACCTGCTCACCTTCCGCATGGGCTTCGGGCAGATGATGGAGCCGTCGGACGCGTATCCCATCCTCTCGGCCGCGAGCGAGCAGCAGATTGGTATGGGGCCGCCGAGCCCGTCGAGCATGCCTGCGCCCGATGAGTGGATGCGCCGCCTGGGACGGCTTCCGCTCATGCACCAGCCGGGTGAGCAGTGGATGTACAACACGGGGTCCGACGTGCTGGGCGTGCTGATTGCGCGTACCTCGGGTCAGCCGCTTGAGACGTTCTTGCGCGAACGCATCTTCGAGCCGCTGGGCATGAAGGACACCAGCTTCAGCGTACCGGAGACATCGCTCGACCGGCTGGCGACCAGCTACTGGACCAATTTCGAAACCGGGGCGCTCGAGGTCTATGACGAGGCCGAGGGCGGTCAATGGAGCCGCTCGCCTGCGTTTCCGTCAGGAGCTGGGGGGCTGGTTTCGACCATCGACGACTATCTGGCATTTGGCCAGATGATGCTCTCCCAGGGCAAACACGGCAGCGAGCGTCTCCTGTCCAGGCTATCGGTCGAGACCATGACGACCGACCAGCTGACGCCCGAGCAGAAGGCGGTGTCCGGCCTGGTCCCTGGCTACTTTGACAGCCACGGCTGGGGGTTCGGCGTGTCCATGGTTACCAGGCGTGATGACATCGCGTCGGTGCCCGGCCGTTACGGCTGGGACGGGGGCTTAGGCACCTCCTGGTATTCAGACCCCAGGGAGGACATGGTCACCATCCTGATGACCCAGCGTGCCTGGACGTCCCCAAGTCCACCGGACGTCTGCCTCGATTTCTGGACCTCGGCCTACCAGGCGATCGACGACTGAGGCGCCTCATGGCGAGCGACGAGCGCAATCGAAACGTGCGGTGAGTCTACTAATT
>WNFJ01315146.1_pt1 | contig 10274 bp, 9 predicted proteins | sample 5400461 | NCBI WGS metagenome assembly WNFJ01 (sample SAMN13153349, study PRJNA577476) | soil metagenome | isolation source: 115 cm saprolite on Douglas fir-dominated hillslope | place: USA:California | collected 2013-09-17
GCCTCGGCGAGCCCCGGGAAGTTCGCGCCGGCGTCGTGGACGGCTCCTATTTTGACGTGGTGGGCCTCCATCCCGTCCTCGGCCGTCTCATCGGCCCGCCAGACGACGGTCCTAAAGCCGCTGGCGTCGTCGTCTTGACCTATCGTTTCTGGTCGACCACTTGCAAGAGCGATCCTTCGGTCATGGGTAGGGCCCTTCGCCTCGGCGGCGGCTTCGGCGATAGATCTGCCACTATCATCGGTGTCCTCGAACCCTCTATCCCATATCCCTCGGATACCGAGATCATCGCCAACATTGTCACCAGCCCCCATCATCTGTCCGCGACCATGCAGAACGGGCGCGTCCATCGCATGACGGAACTCTTTGGCCGCCTCGCTCCCGGCGTCACTCTTGATCAAGCCCGCGCCGAGCTTCGCACCGTCTACGCCCCGATGATCAAGGATCATCCCGACGCCTATTCGCCCCAAGCGCGTTTCCAAATCGACGCCAGACTCCTCCGTGAGCAAATCACTTCCGGCGCTCGGACTGTACTCCTTGTTCTTCTTGCCGCTTCCGGTCTCGTGTTTATCATCGCTTGCTCCAACGTCGCCAATCTTATTCTCGCGCGCACCGTCCGCCGTGAGGGTGAACTCGCCATCCGCGCGGCTCTGGGCGCGGGCGCTGGCGCACTGCGCCGCACTTTGCTGGCGGAGAGTCTCATTCTTTGCGTTGCTGGCGCCACTCTCGGCGTAATCAGTGCACGACCGCTCCTCGCCGTGCTTGCTCGCTACGCCTCTCGTTTCTCCGTCCGCGCGCTCGATCTTACCGTCGACTTCAGCATGCTGTGGGTTGGGGCTGTGCTGGCAGTCGTTGCAGCGGTGCTCCTGGCATTCGTCCCGCGCCTGCCGTCGGCCGATGCTTCAAACGGAATTAGCCTGTCCAATGGCAGCGTCCGGATCACTGGCAGCACGAATCGCCGGCTGCGCATTTTCGCTGTGACGCAAATCGCCGCATCCTTCTTGCTGCTTGCAGGCGCCAGCATGCTCCTCAGGACCCTGGTCGTACTGCAGACCGCGCAGACGGGCCTGGACACTCGCCACGTGCTTGCTATTAATGTGCCTGCTATGTCGTACGGGAAGACTCCTGAACAAGTCGTCGATTTCTACAAGGAATCGATGCGCCGCATCGAAGCGCTTCCCGGTGTGACCAAGACCGCTTTCGGCATTGTCGTTCCCTGGCGCGATGCCGGCAGCTTTGGCCCGGGCTTTCAGTTCTCTAGTGATGGCCACGTTCGTGCGCCCGGCGAAGAGGATCCTCGCGCCCAGATGCGCACCATTTCTCCCGGCTTCTTTGCTGCGCTCGGTGTTCCTATCATCGCCGGCCGCGATTTCAATCAGCTCGACGGCCAAAGCAAAGATCCGGTCGTTATCATCAGTCAAACTCTCGCTCAACGAATGTTCCCCAATCAGGATCCCCTCAATCGACATGTCTATTGGACGGATCCGGTGATGAAATTCGTCCCCATTAGCACCGCGCCGCATCGCATCATTGGCGTGACTGCCGATATTGACGACGAACATGTCGTTCCTGGCCCTAGCCTCACGGTCTACAATCCCTTTGAAGAGGGTCCCATGTTTGGCGGTCGCCTCTTCATCCACACCAGCGCAAATCCCTATTCTCTCGTCACGCCAATCACGCGGATCATTCGCGACATGTCGGCGGAGCAACCCGTTGAGCGCGCCGCTACACTCGAAGACATTCGCGCCGAAGTTCTCACTCCGGATCGCCTAAACACCGTTGTGTTTGGTGTGTTTGCGGCCGTCGCGCTTGCCATTGCCTTGGTCGGCGTCGCCGGGGTACTGGCATTCTCGGTTAGCGCGCGAACGCGCGAGTTCGGCGTCAGGCTGGCGATTGGAGCGCAGCCGCGGCAACTCCTGGCGAGCGTCATCGCCGAAGGGACCGTGATGGCCACGGTCGGCGTCCTCGCGGGCGCTGCTAGTGGGTATGTGCTAATGCGTCTTGCGCGAAGCACTTTCGAGGATATGCAGACGCCGAGCGCCTTGCCGGTAGCCGGCTCGGTATTCGTGTTATTGGCCGCCGCGGTCGTCGCGTCAGTGCTGCCCGCGGCACGCGCCGCGCGCATTGACGTCACCGAAGCGCTGCGATCGGAGTGAAGGGCTTTGCCGAAGCACGGCCGGTTTGCCGGAGGTCTCGCGAAGCTCTGAGCTTCACTGTGGCGTTGCGATTCGCCGCACGGGTCGCTTCGGCCCAGCGCTGCCGTATGGCAGATATGAATTTCTCCTTGTCCTTTTGCATTTCCCGGACAAGCGCTTGATTCCCGGTGTCTTCGTGAGCCGCAGCCCACAGGACCATCTCCGTGAGGACCGGGGCCAGATCGATTCCCTTAGGCGTGAGCGAGTAAGTGAGCTTGCGCCCGTCCGATGGGTTCCGTTCGGTGGTGATGATTCCATGAGCGATCAGCTTTTGCAGGCGATCGGCCAGAATGTTTGTAGCGATTCTTTCGTAGGATTGCAGGAATTCTTTGTAGGTCCGGAATCCGCGCAGCATCATGTCGCGGATAATCAGCAGCGACCAGCGGTCGCCCAATATCTCCACTGAAGCATTCAGTGGGCAACCGGAGCGGCGCTCGGGGCTTGTCTTCTTGTGGAGCACATGGAGAGGCTAGCATTTTTCACTTGCATTTTGCAAGTGACTTGTTGCAGACTGCTTTTCCCGGGCCCGGAGAACTTCGTTTCGCAAGGTTAAAATGGGAGGACGGAAATGAGCCAAGCCACAATGAAGAAGTCGCAACTGGAAGCGCCGCGGATGGAGAACGGCAAGGCGTTGCGCATTGCCGGATTGCGAGAGCATTACACCTCGGAAACCATGAAGAATATCCCTGAGCTATGGATGCGCTTTGCGCCTCGCATCGGCAATATCCCCGGACAGGTGGGCCGCGTGGCTTATGGCTTGTGCTTCAATGCGCTCAGCCCGGACGGTATGGACTACCTAGCGGGCGTCGAGGTCTCTAGTTCTTCAGATCTTCCCGGCGATTTCAGCGTGGCGAACATTCCGGCGCAAAGATATGCGGTTTTCTCTCACCGCGAACATGTTTCCAAGCTCTACGAAACTCTGGACGCCATCCACAAGTGGCTTCCGGGATCGGGCCTTGAGGTCGCCGGCGGAACTGCCGGGGCCCCGGATTTTTTCGAGCGTTACTCCGAGGAATTCAATCCGCAGACAGGAATGGGTGGTATGGAGGTTTGGGTCCCGGTCAAATCGTGACGCGAACGGAAGATTTCTTGCCGTAACGAAATGAAAGGTACGCTTCAACAGCGGCCTTACTTCTGATAAAGGAGCGAGAGATGAGCGGAGTACGACTACTGGTGGGCACGCGCAAGGGTGCGTTCGTTCTGACGTCGGACGGCAAACGCCAAAAGTGGGACGTTAGCGGCCCTCATTTTGCAGGCTGGGAAATCTATCACCTCAAGGGGTCGCCCGTGAATCCGAATCGGGTGTATGCCTCGCAAACCAGCGGCTGGTTTGGGCAAATTATTCAGCGCTCCGATGACGGCGGCAAGACTTGGATACAGCCAGGGACGCCGCCAGGCGAGAAGAGCGCCGAGCAACAGGGACCACCCAAAGGCGAGAGCAATAAGTTTGTTTACGACACTTCCGCGGAAACCGGGAAACCCCTCACCACGCATCAGTTCTACGATGGAAAGCAGCATCCGTGGGAGTTCAAGAGGGTCTGGCACATTGAACCGTCGCTCACGGATCCGGATACGGTCTATGCCGGAGTAGAGGACGCAGCGTTATTCCGCTCAACCGACGGCGGAAAGAATTGGAAAGAGCTCGCGGGACTTCGTGGCCACGGCACCGGCCCGCGCTGGCAGCCAGGCGCCGGCGGCATGTGCCTGCACACCATTATTCTGGATCCTAAAGATCCTAAGCGGATCTACATCGCCATCTCGGCCGCAGGCGCGTTCCGCACGGACGATGGCGGCAAGACCTGGCGGCCTATCAACAAAGGATTGTATTCGCAATACATCCCTGAACCAACCGCCGAAGTCGGCCATTGCGTCCACCACGTCGCGATGAATCCCTCGCGCCCAAACGTCCTCTTCATGCAGAAACATTGGGACGTAATGCGAAGCGACAACGCCGGTGACTCCTGGAAAGAAGTCAGCGGCGATCTGCCGACCGATTTCGGCTTCGTGATCGACGTTCACGCGCACGATCCGGAGACTATCTACGTTGTGCCCATCAAGAGCGACGGGGAGCATTTTCCTCCCGACGGAAAGCTGCGTGTGTATCGAAGCAAGACGGGCGGGAACGAGTGGGAAGCGCTAACCAAGGGCTTGCCGCAAAAAGATTGTTACGTAAACGTATTGCGCGATGCAATGTCTGTCGACTCGCTCGATAAATGCGGAGTCTACTTCGGCACCACCGGCGGCCAGGTGTACGGCTCGGCCGATGCGGGGGACAGTTGGACTCCCATCGTAGAACACCTCCCGGCGGTGCTTTCTGTGGAGGTCCAGACGCTGTCATGATCCGCGTTGTGCTTCCAGGGCATTTGCGAGCGCTGGCGCGAGTCGGTTCCGAGGTGCAACTCCAAATCGAGGGACCGGTTACGCAGCGTTCGGTGCTCGACGCCCTTGAGGCACAGTATCCGATGCTGCGCGGAACGATCCGTGATCATGTCACACAGGAGCGCCGGCCCTTCCTGCGCTTCTTTGCCTGCTCGGAAGATTATTCCCTCGAGCCACCAGATACGCCGTTTCCCGAAGCGATCGCGTCCGGTGCCGAACCGCTTCTGATTATTGGGGCTATCGCCGGCGGGTGACGGTCCGAGTGCAACATGCTCAGGTGCATTTGGTTGTGAGATGTCAACTGGGGGGAGGTCTTTCCGCATGAAAAATCTCTTTGAAGCGGGCAGGGTGGAAGAAGTGAAGGAGCGGATGGCGCAGCTGAGGCCTGATAGCGAGCGGCTGTGGGGCAAGATGAATGCAGCGCAAGCGCTGGCGCATTGCTCCTCGGCAGTAGAGTGGGCGGTAGGGGACAGGATTCCGCCACGGATGTTTCTGGGGCGGATCATGGGGCGAATAGTGAAGCCGCTGGTGCTTGGGAACGATGAACCGATGCGCCGGAATTCGCCGACGGCGAAGGATCTTGTGGTGCGGGATGAACGGGACTTGGAAGCGGAACGGGGGCGGTTGCGCGGATTGATTGACCGGTTCGCCGCGGCCGGGCCCGAGGGATGCACCACGCATCCGCACAGCTTCTTTGGGCGGCTAACGCCGGAGGAGTGGGCGACGCTGATGTACAAGCATCTGGATCATCATCTCCGGCAGTTCGGGGTTTAGTATGCTTGACGGCCGTGTCGTCGCCGGGGAATGATCTACTGACGCACTCGCCTCCGGCACAGAGCCGTTTCTTATCATCGGCGCCCTTGCCCGCGCGTGAGGGCCGGCGCGACTGTGACTTTCCTACTTCATGGGAAAGAGTTTCAACCACGTGTTGATTTTTCGTTCGAATAACATACGGAGGAAATTTCATGCCAGACACGCAAACGGCTCCCCTCTCCAAGAAAAGCCTCTGGGCTGGGCGTATCATGAGCGCATTGGTTATCGCGTTTCTCGCTCTTGACGTGGCCTTTAAATTCATAAAGCCGGCTCCGGCACCTGTCGTGGAGACATTCGCTCGCCTGGGATGGTCCCTCAGCCTCGCGCCGGTTCTCGGGATTATCTTATTGGTGTCTACTGCCCTCTACGTCGTCCCGATTACCTCCGTTCTTGGCGCGATCCTGCTGACTGGTTATCTTGGCGGTGCTATTGCCACACACTTACGCGTCGGCGATCCATTATTCAGCCATGTTTTGTTCCCGACGTATTTGGGTGTGCTGCTCTGGGGTGGTCTCTACTTGCGCGAGCCCCGGCTCCGCGCGCTCATCCCGCTACGAACTCCGAAGGCGACCTAGTCGTGCCTAGCACCATGAAGGACTTTCACCGCGTGCGGCAGCAGGGGCGCTACGGCTTCCAGCGATTCAACGGCGCCCTTGGGGCTTCCGGGTAAGTTGACAATGAGTGTGTTCGTTCGCACAGCCGCGGTCCCTCGCGATAGGACGGCTGTCGGCGTTTGCTGCAAACCCTTGCGGCGCATCTCTTCGGAAATTCCAGGCACAATGCGGTCAGCCACGGCCTGAGTCGCTTCCGGAGTGTTGTCCCGCGGTCCGATCCCTGTTCCGCCCGTGGTCAAGAGCACGTCAACGCGTCCGGAATCCGCCACCGCGCGCAATTGTTCGCGAATATTTGCAGGATCGTCGGAGACGTGCAGAGCCGAGGTGATTTCCCAGCCCAGCCCACGGCAAAACGCCACAACGGCGGGGCCGGACAAATCCTCGCGCTCGCCTTTGGTCACGGAATCGCTGATGGTGAGGACCGCTACTCGCATTAGGAAGGATTCTTCAGTAAGCTCACGGCGTCGCGACGGTATCACGATTAGCCTCGTCCATCAGCCGCATCGCTTCCATGAGCAGGCCCGTCGTGTTGCGCGTCGTGGTCGTTTTTGTTGAAGCATTCGCGGCGTTGAAATCGATCTCGAACTCTCCCGCCGTCCACAACACCACTTTGTAAACCGCGTCGTCGCCTTCGAGTTTGCCGATTTTCGCATCCCGGCATTGTCCGCTCGCAAAATAAAGTTCGCCTTGCGCACCGTCTCGTTGCACGATCAACCGGCAGGACTTCTGCCCCATCTCCAGCGATTGCATCAGGTCAATCATGCTCATCTCTTCCAGCCGCCCTTGAATCACGCCCGGCCGTTTCGCTTTCTTCTGCAGCTTTTCGAGGTGCAAGCGATCGACAACTTTTTTTGTGATGCGCACCAGATCCTTGATCAAAAATGGCTTGGGGATGAAATCCTCGACGCCATCGACTAACGGCCGCAGACGCTCCTCTATGTCCGGGCGGCTGGCCATGAACAGGAAGGGAATGTGCCGGGTGGACTCCCGCGCGCGCAGTTTTTCGAAGAGTTGCCTGCCGTCAAGGCCCGGCATCTTGTAATCGCACAAAATCACATCGGGCGGGGAGTCCACTACCTTCAACAGCGCGTCCGCACCGTCCGTGGAGGTCTCTACCTGGCAGAACGGCTCAAGTCCGTTCACGATCAACTCGCGAACCAATGGGTTATCGTCCGCCAGAAGCAGTTTTACGGTTTTGGGCCCTGCCGAACTCATCGCGCAGGCCTCTGGGGAGCCTTCCGCCGATGGAAGTCTCCGCTTTTCTTTACCCTGAGCCTCACCAGCGGCGAAGGGCCCGGCTTTCTGCCCGCTCTTCGATGGAAATCCCCGCTCTTCCCCCCCGTTTTCTCGGTGAGAACGATGTCCGTGATTTCCATCCCTTTATCGAGGGCTTTGCACATGTCGTAAACTGTGAGGGCCGCAGCGGCAACGGCGACCAGTGCTTCCATTTCCACCCCCGTCTGGGCGGCGGTGGTGACTGTAGATCGTACTTCCACGCCATTTTGGCACAGCCGTGCGGTCACATCAATGTGCGTCAACGGCAGTGGATGACAAAGAGGTATCCACTCCGCGGTCTTCTTCGCCGCCGCAATTCCTGCGATTCGCGCCACCTCCAGCGGATTCCCTTTCGGGTTTTTCAGCCGCCGGACGGCGCTCACCACGCGTGCGTTCATTTTCACGAAGCCCTGCGCCGCTGCCGTTCGTGTCGTCACGGCTTTCTCCGACACGTCTACCATCTGTACTTGGCCCATTTTTCCGTAGTGCGATAGCTTTGCCATTGCCGCGACTAAACTACGTCCTTCCTCAATAGCACGGAAACACTCTCGCCGACCTCGATGCACGCTTTATCGTCTGGAATCACCAGGAAACAATTCGCCTTGGCCAGCGCCGCGATATCGCCAGAACCCTGCCACTTTAACGCTTTCACTTCCGGCACTGCGCCATGCCACTCCACGCGTGCTGGCAAGAAATGCGCCAGTCCGGGCTTCTCCTTCATTGCTTCGGCCAGCCGCACCTCAACCAACGGCAACGCGCGTGCCTCCGCTCCGCTCAACAAATCAATCGCCGGCGCCACAAACAATTCAAACGTCACCATCGTGGAGACCGGATTCCCCGGCAAACCGAACACCGGCTTACCCTGGCACATTCCGAAGACCGCCGGCTTTCCTGGTCGGATCGCCACCGCATCAAAGAAAAACTCCGCCCCCATGGCTTTGAGCGCGCTTTCAACCAGGTCGTACTTCCCCATCGAGACGCCGCCCGACAGCACCAGCGCATCTTCTTTCAACCCGCGCTCGATTTTCTCGCCCAAATCCTCAATGCGGTCGGCCGCGTTCCCCAACACGACCGGTTCGCCGCCTGCAATTCGCACTTGCGAGGCAAGCGAGACACTGTTGCTGTTTCGAATCTGAAAGGGACCTGGCGTTTCGTCGATCAAGACAATTTCGTCCCCAGTGGAAAGGATTGCCACGCGCGGCCGCTTCGCGCATCGCAAGCGCACAGCCCCAACTTGTGCAGCCAGCGCCAGCTCCGCGTATCCCAGCCGCATCCCCAGCGACAAAATCGTTTGTGCGGCGGCCGCTTCGCTTCCTCTTGGCACGATGTTCTGCCCGCGTAGCGCCGTTCGCTCAAACCGCACGAGGTCGCCTTCGCGGCTCGTGTGCTCAATCATCACCACCGCATCCGCGCCCGCTGGAACCGCGGCGCCGGTCATGATTTGCAAGCAGGTTCCAGCGGCCAGTGCCTGGGTCACCGTGTCGCCGGCTTTGATTTCCCCCACGCACTTCAGTCCTGCGCCCGGCAAAGCCTCCTTCGAACAAACCGCGAAGCCATCGCGAGTCGACCGGTCAAATGGCGGATACTCGCGGTCCGTCTTCACTTCTTGCGCCAGCACCAATCCCAGGGCATCCCACACGCTCACAAGCATGGTTGCGGGCGGTCTCTTCCGCTTCGCAACTTCTTCAATGACTCTGCTCCGGGCTTGCTCGTAGTTGAGCATGAGTGAGGTTTCGCAGCGCGGGCTTTAGCCCGGCTTCCTTCTATTCTTTGCTTTCGCACTTCAATCTGCGTTCTCTACGTCTCTTGGCTTGAAGCTGCTTTACAGCCAGCGGGCCAGCAGCGTTCCCGCAGGCACAATCGTCGCGTCGCGCTCGGGCCCAGTCGAAATCATTCCAATCTCCACTTGCAGAAATTCTGAAATGAAGCGCAAATAATCGATCGCAGCTTTAGGGAGTTTCGCGCCATCTTTCAAGCCGTACGTTGATTCATTCCATCCAGACAGCGTTTTATATTCGGGTGTGACGTGCTCGTATTCTTCAGCCAGCGCTGGCATTTCCTTCAGTGATGTGCCTTTGTACTTGTATCCCACGCATACTTGAATTTCCAACTGAGTATCAAATACATCCAGCTTGGTTATCACCAACGAATCGATTCCATTGATCATCTTTGCATACCGAAGAACCTGCAGATCCAGCCAGCCGCAACGCCGCGGCCGACCCGTTACCGCGCCGAATTCTTTTCCGCGTTCGCGCACCTCTCTGGCATCCAGATCGGGCATCTCCGTAGGAAACGGGCCGCCACCCACGCGGGTCGTGTAAGCCTTCGAAATTCCCAGCACATGCTTGATTTTCGTCGGGGGCACGCCGACGCCCGTCGCCGCGCCTCCCGAAGTCGCGCTCGACGAGGTTACGTAGGGATAGGTTCCATGGTCGATGTCCAGCATCGTTCCCTGGGCGCCTTCGAACAGCACGGACTTCCCCTCGTCCAGCGCGCGGTTCAGCAGCTCCGCCGTATCGCAAATGTATCCGCGAATCTTTTCGCCCAGCTTCAGCGTTTCTTCCACTTCATGGGAAAAGTCGATGTCCGCGCCGTACGCACCTTTCGCCAGCCGGTTCTTTTCCGCGACTACGTGGGCGGCTTTCTTGCGAAACAATTCCGGGTCCAAAAGGTCGCACATGCGCAGCCCACGCCGCGCCATTTTGTCTTCGTACGCTGGTCCGATTCCGCGCGAAGTCGTGCCAATCTTGTTCGCTCCTCGCGCGCCCTCCGCCGCTTTGTCCAGTTCGCGATGATAGGGAAAAATCAGGTGCGCGCGATTGCTGACGTGCAATCTCCCCTTCACCTCGATCCCCGCCTTGGAAAGCGTCGCAATTTCCGCCACCAGCGCCGCCGGATCGACCACCGTGCCCGTTCCGATCACCGCATGCTGCTTCGGCCGCAGTATCCCGCAAGGAATCAGTTGCAGCACATAGCGGTCTTTCCCGATGATGACGGTGTG
>WNFJ01075462.1_pt1 | contig 10273 bp, 7 predicted proteins | sample 5400461 | NCBI WGS metagenome assembly WNFJ01 (sample SAMN13153349, study PRJNA577476) | soil metagenome | isolation source: 115 cm saprolite on Douglas fir-dominated hillslope | place: USA:California | collected 2013-09-17
AAAACTAGCGGCTTTGGCTCAGACAATGCTGCATAACCAAGAAGACGTGAACGAGCTTGAAGCAAAGATTGCTGAGGCAGAGGAGCGCCTGATCGAGTTGGAAGCTGCCAAACATGAACATCGGGAACTGGAGGAACTGCATGCAATGATCGAACAGTTCCGCAAGCTAATTAAAGAGGCAGCCCCACATGTGCTTAAGGCAATGCTGGCCGATATCTCTGCCGAGGCCAATCGCATCTTCGGCGAAATAATGGGCGACCGCAGCGCTTATCTCTCCTGGCGCAACGATTACGAGATCGTCTTACGGCGTCAGGGAGTCGATCGCAGTTTTGCGCAGCTGAGCGGTGGCGAGCAGATGAGTGCCGCTTTAGCAGTGCGTCTTGCCTTGCTCAAAAAGCTCTCGACGCTCAACATCGCCATCTTCGACGAGCCAACCCAAAATATGGACGAACTGCGGCGTATGAACCTCGCCGATCAGATCCGCCGCGTTCGTGGTTTTGATCAACTCATCGTGATCAGCCACGACGATACCTTTGAACAAGGCCTGGATAGCCTAGTCCGGTTGAATAAGGTGAATGGTGAAACGTGCGTAGTTGCTGATGAGAATGGTAGCGTACCGCAAATCGATATGCAATTGGTGGCTGCGGGCCGGGTATAAGAGTGGCAAGAAGTGATCGGGATACTAAGCAACCCGTATCATTTTGATACGGGTTGCCAAGTTTGGAGAATGAATAGTATGTCAAACAATAATACACCTCTTAACTCACCATTTGACGCTATTATGCATTATGACGAGAAGATAGGTGAGTACTGGAGTGCACGAGAACTTCATAAAATCTTGGGCTATACCGAGTGGAGAAACTTCAACAACGTCGTCATCAAGAGGGCTATTAAAGCCTGTGAAGAGAATGGAAGAGAGGCTTCAGACCATTTTGTACGATCATACAAAATGGTCACGCTAGGCAGTGGAAGCCAGCGTAAAACAGAGGATGTTCTACTCTCACGCTATGCCGCCTATCTTGTTGTGATGAATGGTGATCCCGGCATGCCAGTTGTGGCAATGGGCCAAGACTACTTCGCTCAGCGTACCCGCCACGATGAATTGCAATCCGCAGAGGCACTTCCAGAAGACCAGCTTCGACTGCTTCGGCGTTCGCAAATGAACGTTTATAACACACAACTAGCTGATGTGGATCGTCATGCTGGTGTGATCCAACCCAAGGACTTTGCCATTTTTCATGACCATGGGTACAAAGGTCTTTATGGTGGTCTGGGTGCTAGAGGAATTCATCAACGCAAGGGACTCGAAAAGGGTCAAGACATTCTCGATCATATGGGCAGTGACGAATTAGCTGCAAATATCTTTAGAGCAAGCCTCACAAAACAAAAGCTGGAGCGAGAGAATATTACAGAAAAAGCAAAAGCGAATAATGCCCATCATGAAATGGGAAAGGCTGTAAGAAAAACTATTATCGAAACTGGTGCAACTCCTCCTGAAGATCTCCCTACTCCAGAGAAGAGCATTCAGCAATTACAGCGTGAGGAGCAAAAACGCATCGAACGTCAACAACAGCCGTCACTCTTCGATGAGAGTGAGGAATAACCAATGCTACACAAAGGCAAGCTACAAGCGGCACTCAATGCTAAACGAGCGCAGTTCTCGCTCTATGACGGCTCATTTGGTGAGCAGCTCAAACTCTATCAGTACGCACTCGAATCATTATATGAGCATTATAAATCCAGTGCACAACTTGAGAACGTGCTGCCCCCTGATGAGATCGGTATGCCATCCACTGGGGCTCGTCCTAGTATCGAGTTCGATCGCTGGCTGGTAGATGCTGCACACTGTGATTATCATGGCCCGCTTTTTCCTTTCGGACGCGAATTTGCCAACCATGAGCAGGCTCGTCAGTGGGCCGAATGCATTGAGGGTGTAACCACAGTGGCTGTGGACGGTAGTCAACTCCTCCCTTGGCGCGATGCCTCTATTCCTGTTGCACTGATTCAGGTTGGCTTCTTTATTAACCCGCACATGCAGGGACACTCCTATACCAAAGATGTACGTATGGAAGTGCTTGCCCCCGATGAGATTATGGAGGAGGCGAAGAGCGAGGCTAGCGAACCTGATGGCTATCCCTATTCCGAGATGCAAGTCACGTTGCGTCGCTATTTATTAGAAATCGAGACGTTATGTAGTCAGATGGAGCAGTTGGCCTTGGCTCGGAGTGAGAATGACCCGATATACAGTCCAGTGGTGTTCTTTGATGGATCGCTGGTGGTCTCTTTTGCCCTAAGTATGCCCAGCCCCTATCGTGAGCGCTATATTAACTCAGCAGTATCATTGCTGAAAATCTCGGAAGAGCAACGCGTGCCGCTCATTGGCTATATTGATACCAGCTATGCCCGCGATATGATTACTATGCTGCGTCGCCTGGACTCGGTCCGGCAACATCCTGTGTTGCGTGAGACAAAAAAGATCCATGATGCTCTGCTCTGGCAGGGATACTTGCGTTGGGGGGACCGCACGCCAGCGATGATCTGTGCACGCAACGATATCTTGGAAAGCTATGGTGGATATCGCAACAGTGTCGCTTTCTGTTACCTGCAAACGACCGCACAGCGTCCTCCTTCGCGCCTAGAGTTTCCTCGCTGGATGCTCGATGAGGGCCTGCTAGATCCCGTGCTCGATGTCGTGCGAGCAGAAATTATTGCAGGCAATGGCTATCCCTATGCCATTGAAACTGCTGATGCCGTTTCGGTGATTAGCATGCAGGATCGTAACGAGTTCTATGCTCACTTTCAGGCCTTCATGGAGCGTCAGGGAGTCAAATTCACCTTCTCAACCAAATCACTGAGTAAGAACCGACGGCGCTGAGAGGTAGCAAGCAAAACGGCTCAATGCATAACGGTATCCTTCGGTAGGGATGGGATTTTCTGGTATAATAGTGGTATAGCGATTGAGTAAGTACATAAAAAGGTAAAGATTGGTACACAAATGTCTACAAGAGATGATGAACTGTTACAAGCTACTTCTGGGGTTACGTCCAGGTTACGAGTAGGACTCATTGGTGATCCAGTAGCCCATTCTTTTTCTCCACGCATGCAGCAAGCAGCGTTCGATGCTCTAAAGATCCAGGCCTCTTACGAGTTGTGGCATACACCTGCCCAACAGTTGGTGGAGCGTGTGCGTTCCTTGTGCGAAAAAGATTGTCTGGGAGCCAACGTGACAATCCCACACAAACAGGCAGTGCTTCCCCTACTGGATAAGGTCGATCCGCTGGCAGCTAGGATTGGGGCAGTCAACACAATCGTGCGTCGGGATAAGTATCTTCACGGCTCCAATACAGATGCTCCAGGGCTTCTAAACGCATTACATGAGCATGGCCTGGGCAAATTGCAGTCAGATGGCAAAATCTCGCTGCGTGAGTACACTGTTGTATTACTAGGAGCGGGAGGAGCAGCACGGGCTGCCGCATTTGCTGTGGCGGAGGCCGGAGTAGAACGTCTGGTTATTCTCAATCGCCACCTTGAACGAGCTCAATTGTTAGGGGAGGAGGTGCAGCAGTATTACGACGGGCCTTTGTTCAGCCTGAGTGACCCATCCCTTTTGGTCTCCCATCCTGCATCGATTATCATTAACGCCACACCTGTGGGAATGCACGGCGACATTAGCCCATTACTAGCAGATGTATTAGCTCGTTTTGATCAAGACACCTTTGTCTACGATATGATCTATAATCCCGTCCAGACTTATTTGCTATCTCAAGCTCATACTATGGGCTTGCGTACCGCCAATGGCCTTTCAATGCTTTTGCACCAGGGAGCACTATCATTTTCTTTGTGGACAAACCAGTCTGCACCACTAGAAGTAATGCGAGCAGCATTAGCGCGATAAGTTGGAACTACTGTAGGTACCAATCTGGCCGATGATCGCGCCTATCCAGCAATTTATTGCGCCTTTTGTAGGGACGCGATAAATCGCGTCCGCTGTACCGCTGCACTAACGGGAGTGACATCTCCCCATAGCTAAAGCTAGGGGCTTCCCATCCTCGCGAATGGGCTTTCCTGTTTCTCAGGACGTTGCGCACAAATAAATTAGACCTTTGCTTCTTCACGAAGCCATGATGGCATTGTTCCCCACAGGTTCAGTGCCGTGGCTCGTGTATGCCAGAGGCGAGGTGGAGCAGTCACATCTTGATCATAATACTGCTGCATTTCAGCTGATAGCTCGATATGAATGCCTTCAGGGTCAGCGAAACGCAAGAAGAGATCGTTGCCTGCTCCATGACGTCCGGGGCCCCACAAAGTAGGTACTTGATGCGTACTCAAATAATCGGCCCAGTGCAGCAGTTCCGCCCCATCGGCAACATTATAGCCGACATGATCGACACCTGGTTCACCCTGAATAAATAGCACAGTGTGATGATTATGGTTGCAACGTAGCCATGCCCGTTCCCGCAACAACCAGTCCGAGATATCAAACCCAAGTGCTTCTGTATAGAACTCGACCATGGTATCCAAGCGAGGTGTGTACAGTGCAATGTGCTGTACACCGTATGGTTGAGGAACGGTACGTCGGCCTCGCAGAGATGTCGCTGCTGACGAAGACAAAAGGAGGTCCTCTGGGGCTGTTGCGATTTCAATGCTATTGCCATCAGGATCTTTGAACCAGAGCGAGTCATTCATATCGAAGGTGCTATCGCTTGTGCCAAAGGTAAACTCTAGGCCTGAGAGCTTGAGGCGAGCTGCCAGAGCTGCCAATTCGGCAGCAGTATCGACCTCGAAGGTGAGGTGATGAAGTGGGCTGTATCGAGTAGGATTGCGTCCGTTGCCTGTAGCTGGTCGAGTATCAGTATAGAGGCCCAGGCAATACTGCTCTTCGCCCAATCCCAGGAACATATTAGCCTCTGCTATCTCAGGATCCTGGCCTGTCATAACCTCAGACGTAGCACGCAGGTCAAGACCGAGAACTTGACAGTGAAACCGGGCTTGTGTCGCTACATCTTTGGACCATAGACCTACACGAGCCATATGCCTGACTTTGACCCTTTGTACTTGCTGATCGCTCATAGCTGCCTCCTTGTTATCGATCTATCGAATTGCATACTAACTCCATATCTTAAGGAAGATCATACTTATATTACACGTGAGGGTCAACAAAACTACCCTAAAGTCCGGGCAATCGCATCTCACAAATGAGTTACCCTATCTCATTGTTCTCTGCTGTGCCAAATACTCAACGACCTGCCCAACTGGTCGCAGAGGTCTACTCCTGTGGAGGTATGTCGACGCGCTGGCAGTGCTCTTCTCTTGTAGGTTTCGCAGCAGGTCGATCCTGGAGAGCGGAGAAATGCTCTCCCTCAGTGGACGAAAGATTAATTGTTTCCATCACGCGAATGAGCGGGGTTTTGGGCATCGGCGTATCTGGGAATGAGACTATCGCAGATTGATGTTCGAATTCCTCGTCCTCATGTCCTGTATAGAGAACAGATGCCAGTGGAGAATCAGCTAATTTAGATTCGATCAGGCGTCGTTCTTCTTTTCTTATTCCTATCACTTTAAATTTGTTTTTTGATAGATAACTGTATTCATGTGTCTTTTGCATATTACTGGCCGCCAGATGTATCACAATCAGCGTTGTTGTTGTACAGATGACGGTCAGGACGAGCAGAATTGGCCAGTGATAAAGCATACACAACATCTGGACGATGTCACCAGCAACCACAACAATAATGACATGGATCGTACATGAACACGTTGTCAGTAGGCGTTTACAGAAGACCTGTATCTTGTCGAATGTGTGGAGGAAATATGGTGTTCGCAGTCTATGAATTAGGAGGAAACGCTTCAAGATCATCATTCGTCGTCGGCCTTTCCCTATAGCAACGCACCGACGTATATTAGAGGGCCAGACTGCTTTGCTAACACTGCCCGTATACTGTTTAAGAAACTGGATTGTTTTCTGTTCAATATTCACCCTACTCACCACCCACATCCTCGAGTAAAAACGGTGTATCCTTGTCGTGACACTGAAGTGCCGGTATAGCACCGGCAAACTCCAGTAACCAGTGTAAAACGGGCTATCCACACTCCACAACTATCATCCCTTACTACAGATGTATGTCATGTCCCAGCAAAATAATTAGGAACACCTGTGAGATTATCACCGGGGTACCTCCTCCACCGGACCGGAGACTTTGTACGCCTCTGAGAACTCCACGCATCAATACTTTCCCTGCGGTCAGCGACACCATCCACTTCCACCCAGAACCATGCTGACCACACTCCACTTCAGACACCACAACCTCACAACCACACAGGAAAATAGATTGACGTTGTCATACCAGTAGAATCGTACTTCCTGGACATCTCATGCTTGTAGTAATTTCCCCTTCACCGCAGACACGACAAGCGACAGCATTGAGAACTGCCTCTCGCAGTGCCTCTGATGAATGCCTGTTCTGCGTGGCATATGTAGAAACAAATGCCACATTGCCTTACACCAGCACTTCACTATCACGACCAGGGATACATTGTTTCTGCTAACATGTCTTAGTTTAGAAGATTTTTCTGCTGAATGAACCTCCCTTCCCATGTGATACACTTCCACAATCCATCTGATGGAGATGTCTGCCTCGTAGTTAGACTACCTCGGTTGCTGAAAAGTATACTCTGTGAATCTCTGATACTGGTTGGGGAATGATAAAGATTTTGTTAAGAATGGAAAAACTCCTTACGTAATTCTTAACTTTTTTATAGATCTATGAGTATATAACCACATATAAACAATGTAATATATAGATACCAGAATATAGCAAACTAGCAGAATGCAGCATCACTTGCCCTACTGCAGACAGTATCGACTGGGCCGGAGTGTACGGAGGACGGTATCATCAATAAGGCATAACTGCGGAAACAGGCGTTTCCATAAAAAGAGCCACTGGTTATTCATTGCCAGTGGCTACCATTTTGCTTGCGGCGGGGGTATGGTCAAACCAGATTGTTGTAGTCCTTAGGCAGCTTTAGTTATATTTTGTTGCTAAAGCATGTGTTCTCCTTTTTGATTTTCTCGTTTAGAGAGTTACCATTTTTACTTGAGGCGTGCAGCCACTGATTCTAATTGGTCCCGCAGTTTGCGATTCTCCTCACGTACCTCATCGAGATCTTTTCGCAACTGCTTGAACTGCTCCTCGCTCTTGTCGCTGGTGCGTAGCGTGTGAGCAGCAACCCGGACTTCACGCAGGACACCATCATCAAGCTCCGTCTCAGCCATACGCTCTAACACGCTGATGGCTCGCTTCTCGCCCAGAGAGGAGAGGGCCATTGCGCATGTACTGCGTGTTGGCTCCCAACTATCATGTTCTATGGCATAGCAAAGCGCTGTCACTGCTCGTTGGCGCGCCTCTTCGCTGTAGAAGTAACGGTTGTTCCCGACATACATCAGACCCATGGCAGCTCCACGCCGCAGCAACGGGCGATTGAGAGAGTTGTTGAGATAGCCAGTCAGGATATCAATTATGTTATCTTGGCCCGTCAGCGCTAAGCCACGAAAGATACTGCGCTGCACAAAGTCCATCCAGCTTGGTTGGTCCAGCAACGCCTTCAAGAAATCTACATTTCCCTCTATACGCGTCTGACCCAATGCTTCAGCTGCATTTGCTTCCACCTGGTAGCTGACATCGCCCTTCTCTAGCACGCCATGCAGTACCTGGGCAGAACGCTGTGCCAGCTCATGCTGCTGTGGCGCCTGGAAGCTGCCCAATGCACGTGTGATAGCAGCACGCACACGTGAGAACTGCAAATGATCTAGACTCTGTAACGCCTGGATTAGTACTGTCTGCGCTTTCTCATTGCTCAGTTTTGTTAGCGCGGAGGCGGCAGTAGCTCGTACACCCCAGAATAAATCGGTATTCAAGGCTGTTGTCAAGCCCTCCAAGCTGGCATCTTCATGCTTGTTGCCTAGGGCTTCAGCTGCCTCAACGCGTCCGAGCACATCGAGATCATGAGCGAGCTGGTAGCGCAGCATCTTCGTCGAGCGCTCAAATTTGAGTGTCTTGAGCAGCCAACCATTAGGATCGATACGCACCATGATAGGCTCACGTTCAAGAGGGATATAGAAGCTCTGCTCTACCTGCTCATCTTCTCCAAGTATGATCTGCATCGCGACTGTATGTGTCTGCGTTGTGTGCTCATCTTTGGCTGCTTCATCTGATATTGGCACAGTAAAAGCAAGATCGAGTGGAACATAAAAGCAGGGAGTTAGCTCGTCAATCTTTTGTGCTTGCTTGATTTTGACTTTTGCCAGCTTATGCTCGCTATCCCAGCTATAGTCCACCTCAAGCTCAGGATAGCCACCACTGTGGACCCACTGCTGGAAGAAGTGTGCCAGACTGCGGCCAGTAACTTCTTCGAACGTGCGCTCCAGATCTGAGGTGACCACTTCCTTAGTACGGAAGCGCTCCAGATAGGCCTTGACGGCGCGGCGGAAGGTTGCATCGCCTAGCTGATGACGCAGCATATGCAGAACCCAAGCCCCTTTGTTATACAGATGCCCGTCGAATAGCTCAAAGCCTTGATTGTAATAGGTGTAGTACACGATAGGGCGACGATACTCTCGATCCTCAGCCAGATAGCCGTTTTTCAGCTGGAGCATGGCATACTTGAACTCGTCATTGCCCCTATCATGCTCACCCCACAGCCGCTCGAAATAGGTAGCAAAGCCTTCATTGAGCCAGCCATTGGACCAGTCGCGACAGGTGACTAGGTCTCCAAACCACTGATGTGCCAATTCGTGAGCTACCACTGGCACGAGATCTAAGTCCAATGAGGCTTTCTTATCCACCAGTAGTGCAAAGCTGTGGGTGGTACAAGTCGTATGTTCCATTGCTCCTGTGAAAATCTCTACCACGGTCTGGGCATACTTATCATAGGGATATTCGACTCCGGTGAATTCTGAGAAGAAGCGCATCATTTCTGGTGTCTTGCCCATGTAGAACAGAGCATCTTCCTCGCGATCTTTGCGCACGTAATAGGTAACAGGCTTACCTTTATAACTGTCCTGAATCACTGCAAAATCGCCCACCACAAGGGAGACGAGATAGACTGCGTGTGGGATATCATGACGCCAGTGATGCGTCTTTGTTGCACCGTTATCAACCACTTCGGTCAGATTACCGTTGGAAACCGTCAGAAACTGGGATGGGACTGTGGCGATCATCTCGGTTGTGGCACGATCATTGGGAGCATCGTGAGGTCCATGCCTGGATGGGACGTGTGGGGTCTTCGGGGATGGGTTTGATGAAGTGCAGACCGCTGCGTGGCTTTGCATTATACTGCACGGCAATAGTGAAGACCTCTCCATGATGGTAGATGCGATCCAGGGTGACGATCAGTTTTTTGCCAGTTGTCGTATACACCAGTTCCGGACCATTTTCCAGTGATACCTTCTCGATCTGCAACTCGATAGCATCGAAGGAGACCGTTCTGACCTCTTCGTACAGTGCCGAGAAGGTTGTATATGCGGTACCAGCGATAGTTTCCTGGTCAAAGTCGAGCGTGATAACCAGCTTAACATGCTTCATATCTGCTGGCCGATCTGGTGCATACTGCAAACGATCGCCGGGCAGCTCAAAAGAACGTGATTTTGGTGTAGGTAATAATGAACTCTCTCCATTAAAGAGCAGCAGGCTATAGTTGTGGCCAATGTCTTCGATGGCCTGCGCACGTTTACAATGTGTCATGAACAACTTCCCTCTATTCAATACCAATTTTGCCTAACGTCGGCATTTACAGATAGTGTGCATATATTACCAGTTTTCCAAGCAGGGGCATAGCCTGTAAGGACCTGTTCACAAGGGAAGTTGTACAAAAAAGGTCGTACCTTTTCCTTCCGCTGACTCTACCCAGATTCGGGTCAATTCCAGAAACTCCCCTCTTGACAGGTTGTCTACAAGTTGTCTCTGAGTTGTCCTGGACAAGACCTCTTCTTTAGATTATTCTTACGAGAGTGTATGGAGGGAAGTCATTTTGATATGATTGGCTCTTCTGAATAACTAAGGGGGGCGTTTCGTAGCTCCCAAAAAGCTCTGGAGTCAAATGGGAAAATACGCTTGGATAAGGTCAACAAAGGCCAGAAAAAAGCCGCTTTTTGATGGGCTTGAAAAAGATGCTCTTTGCCTGTTTCAGTGGAGATCGGCTCTGTTTATCTGAGTTACGAAATACCATCGGTATCCTCAAAACACATCACAAAAGGAAAGAACAATGGCAACCACTC
>WNFJ01681250.1_pt1 | contig 10273 bp, 5 predicted proteins | sample 5400461 | NCBI WGS metagenome assembly WNFJ01 (sample SAMN13153349, study PRJNA577476) | soil metagenome | isolation source: 115 cm saprolite on Douglas fir-dominated hillslope | place: USA:California | collected 2013-09-17
CTGAGCCGATGGACGAAAATACGCTGTTCATGGCGGCCTCCAACACCAAAGGAATGACGACGCTTCTCCTCTCGGAGCTGGTGGACGAGAAAAAGCTGAAGTGGGATGAACCGGCGACCGAAGCGTACCCAAGCTTCAAACTGGGAGATGCGGACACCACCAAACGGGTCCTGATCAAGAATCTGATCTGTGCCTGTACCGGGCTTCCGCGACAGGACCTGGAGTGGATATTCGAGTTCAAGCACGCAACCCCGGAGTCCTCTCTGGCTTTGCTTGGAACCATGCAGCCCACCAGCAAATTTGGCGAAGTGTTTCAGTACAGCAATCTGATGGCGGCTGCTGCGGGATACATTGGCGCTCACCTTGTGTATCCCAACCGGGAACTTGGCGCGGCCTACGACGAGGCCATGCGGCAGAAAATTTTCGATCCGCTGGGAATGAAGGCGACCACATTTGATATGGCGCGCGCTCTGCGAAGCAACCATGCGAGTCCCCACGGTGACGACATCGACGGCAAACCTGCGGTAGCCAGCATGGCTTTCAACTACTCCGTCATGCCGCATCGTCCCGCGGGTGGTGTGTGGACCTCATCCCATGATCTGATTCGTTATGTCCAGCTCGAACTCGCGCAGGGAAAGCTGCCCAACGGCAAACAACTGGTCTCGGCGGAAAATCTGCTGGCCCGCCGTACCCCGCAAATCGCCATTGGCGAGGACCAGACTTATGGGATGGGCTTGATAGTAGACCATAAATACGCCGTTCCGGTCGTGCATCACGGCGGCAGCATGGCCGGCTATAAGAGTGACATCATCTTTCTGCCGGATTCAGGCATCGGCGCGGTGCTGCTCACAAATTCGGATAACGGAGGGATGCTGCTGCGGCCTTTCATGCGCCGGTTGCTGGAAATTGCCTTCGACGGCAAACCCGAGGCCGCCGGTGACGTTGCCTCCGCGGCAGCAAATCATAAAGCGGCACTTGCCAAAGAGCGTGAACGACTTGTAATGCCGGCTGATCCATCAGTCGTGACGCGGTTGGCAAGCCGCTATCACAGTAAGGAGCTGGGCGACATTGATGTGCTGAAGAAAGACGGCGTGACCACATTCGATTTCGGCGAGTGGAAAAGCGCGGTTGCCTCCCGAAAGAATGATGATGGCACGATCTCGTTCATCACCATAGATCCCACCAACGAGGGATTCGAATTCGTCGTGGGTGAACGTTCCGGCAAGGGCGTGCTCATCATCCGTGACGGCCAACATGAGTACATCTTCACGGAGGCTGCCTGACTGCGCCGTCGCATTGACGTGCAATACGTAAACACTAGGCCCGTCTCTCAGGGTCTCTATCATATCCCCGTGCTTTACCCACGTCCCAAGGATAACGAAGTGTTCGGGAAGCTCTAAGGGGCTGGAAGCGTGCTTTAATACCCACAACGCTTGTAGAGGCTAGAGGGAAAATGTCTTCTCCGCCAATATCCAGTGCACTCGATGCTCGTACGCAGGCCTTTCCAGTGCTGACTGCGGCACAAATCAATCGCGTTCGCTCGGGCAGCAAGCTGCGAAGCGTTGTGGCCGGCGAGATCCTGTTTGAACCCGGTGATAGCAACGTCCCGTTTTTCGTCCTGCTCTCCGGAAGGATGGAGATCGTGCAGCCAGACCTGGCGGGCGAGCGCCCCATCGCGAAACATGGCCCTGGCCAGTTCACCGGTGAGATGACCATGATCTCCGGACGGCGGTGCCTGGTGCGCGGTCGTGTGACCGAGCCGGGCGAGTTTCTGGAACTTGGCGGGGATGGCCTGCGGTCGCTCGTCGCGAGGGATGCGGAGCTGAGCGAAATCTTCATGAGAGCCTTTATCCTGCGCCGGTTGCAGCTCATCAGTCGCGGCCAGGGCAACGTGATCTTGATGGGTTCGCGCCATTCGGCTCACACCCTGCGCCTGCGCGAGTTTCTGACCCGCAACGAACATCCCTTTACTTACGTGGACCTCGACGCGGACAAGACGTCGCAGGAGCTTCTCGACCGTTTTGAGGTGAAGTTGGACGAGATTCCCGTGATCATTTGCAACGTTCGCGGGGTGTTGCGGAACCCCTCGATTCCCGAATTAGCCGAATGCCTGGGACTGAACGCCGCCATTGACGAGTCTAAGCTCCGCGACTTGATTATTGTCGGCGCGGGACCCTCGGGCCTGGCAGCGGCCGTTTACGCAGCTTCGGAAGGCCTGGATGTGCTGGTGATTGAGACGGCTACACCGGGCGGGCAGGCTGGATCAAGCTCCAAGATCGAGAATTACTTGGGCTTCCCCACCGGAATTCCCGGTCAAGAGCTGGCGGCGCGGGCCATCGCTCAGACCGAGAAATTCGGGGCGAAGATGATGGTGGCGCACAGTGTGGCGCGATTGGATTGCGCGCGGCGTCCCTACAAGGTGGTGCTGGACAGCGGCCATAAGCTCGCGTCGCGCGCCGTGGTGATTGCCACCGGGGCGCAATACAACAAGCCGCGCATCGCCAACCTGGAGCAGTTTGAGGGACAAGGAATCTACTACGGCGCGACCTATATGGAGTTATCATCGTGGGCGGGGGAAACTCCGCCGGACAGGCGGCGGTCTTCCTCTCGCAAACAGCGCGCAAGGCGCACATGCTGGTACGCTCCGGTGCGTTGTCGGACACCATGTCGCGCTACCTGGTCCGGCGAATCGAAGAGAATCCAGGCATCGAATTGCATTTCAAAACGGAAATCACCGCCCTCGAAGGCGGCGCGCATCTGGAGCGCGTCACTTGGCAGGATAAGGTGAACGGCAAGACTTCGGTCCACGCCATTCGCCACATATTCGTCATGGCGGGAGCATCCCCGCGGACCGAGTGGCTGCGCGGTTGCGTTGCCCTCGACGACAAAGGGTTCATCCTTACGGGGCGTGATTTGGATACCGCCACCGGAGCCCCTCTGTGGGCACTGGCCCGTCCTCCACAAATGCTGGAAACGAGCCTTCCCGGGGTGTTTGCGGTGGGCGATGTTCGCGCCGGGAATGTGAAACGCGTGGCCTCGGCTGTCGGAGAAGGAGCCATTGCCGTGCATCTTGTCCATCGCGCCTTGGCGGAGCATTAGCTCGCAAACGCCTGGATGACGGCGCACTCGGAAGCAACTTCACCTCAACGGTCACCGTCCCTCTCGGAAACGGCGCGGGCGGCCCAGGCCGGAGCAACCTGTCGGAAGTGCCCGCGTGGATTAGCGAACTCCCGGCGCGTGGTTGTCGCGTCCTGCTCTAGCCGGGCGGCCTACTCTTCAGCCGCTCCATGCTACCCTCGATGCAGCGCCTGTGGCGCACACGAACCCATTGCGGACTATTCAAGCGCAATGAATTACAAACTCGGACTTCCCAGAACTGGACTTCTGGCCCGCAATAACTTCCGGTTAGCCCGTCACTCGACCGTAACGCAAGAAGCTTTGCTATGAGGCGGTTTGGGAAGGCACACTTCTCTCTTACGGCCCAACGCGGCGCGCGAAGACGCTGGTGACGTTCTGGTTGTCGACCGCAGTGAAGACGGCCACGAAACCATCGCCGGCAGCAGCCACCTCGAAATAATCTCCAAGGAAAGGCCGACCGTTGAAGGCTATCGAGGAGACCGCTTCCATGTTGAACGACGTGTCCGTAAGGCGAATCTCGCTACCCCAACAAGAGATGTCGCTTGCGGCACTGGCGGAAGAGGGATGGCATTGCACCAGCCAACGGTCGGTCGGCAACCCCGGATTCGCGCTGTTGAAGCGGAAGTCGTAATAAGTGACACCGATCGTTCCATTTGCCGCAACCGCGATGGTAGGCAAGAATGCCTGCCGGTTCGCGAGAGGCAGATTTGAAGGAGTCTGGTTCACGCGAATCGGCGCAGACCATGTGAAGCCGCCATCGGCGGACATTGAGAAGGCAATCTCGTTGATTAAAGAGTTCGAGAAGCGTCCGTCTTCCCATGTTGCATAAAGACGGCCATTCCGGGGATCCACGGTGAACGCTGCTCCTCCGCCAGTCCACTCGTGTTGGCCTGTATGCGGGTCCACTACTAGGGTGAAACTCGATTTCGGATCGTAAAGTGGCGTCGTCGTGAGGACGCTCCCTGAGGCCGACCAGGTCTGGCCATGGTCGGAGGAGCGCAGCAGTTGCATGGTAGTTTGTGTCGGGGACTGATTGGGCTGCTGGTCGAGGACGTTGTAAAGGATGACGACCGTGCCGTCGGGCAACACAAGGGGTTGGTTGGTCTGAACGAAGCTCTGCAGGCCGGTCCGGAAGATTTCGCGAGACGGCTCCCAAGTGAGGCCTCCATTGGTCGTACGTGTGAAGACAACTGAACCAACGTGACCCGGACTAGCGGCCTTGGCGCTGCCCCCAAATCCGTTCCAACTGACGTAAGCGAAGTGCGCATCCGTCGGATCGGCGGTGATAGGCGCAAAGTCGGGCGGAGGATCCACGGTGTCTGACCCAGGCAGGGGAGTAGCAGTCGACCAGTGCAATCCCGCGTCAACGGACTTGCTCGTCATAACGAACTGCGGAGCCGTATTTCCCGTGATGGCGACGAAGTACAGGTCGCCGTTGGGTGCGAAAGAAAGCATGGGATCGCCGGTGCCGATGAATGGCCCACCGGAACAAGTCGTTAGCGGAATGGGTACGCGCTGCCAGTTTTGTCCTCCGTCCATTGAGACTGCTGCGACGATGTCCTGGAAGGGCCCTTGAATCCAGGCCGCCACGAAGTTGTTGCGGTTGAGCGGATTCACTGCCACAAAAGGTTCTTCGGCGTTGTCGGTCGGCCAGGTTCCGAATGCGCCGAAGCCAGTGTTGCAGGTCCCAACGGCATTGGGCCGTGAGATTTCAACGAGCGGGCCGAGCAGGGAGTCCTGGGCCCCCGCTGGCAGCGCCAGCAGTCCGGCGAGCACCAGCCACAGAAGCCCGGGCCGGAGGAGGCTCAGGCCGACACCGCATTTCTTCACCGCCTCGCGCCGCGTTATGTGTTTCATATACCCTCCTCGAACCAGCAGTATGCGACGTCTCCTGCCTGACGGGATTTTTTACGCCACATTTACGAGCATCTTGAGCCCTTCATGTCGGGAGGTCAATTCACAGCGGGTCAATTCTGAGTCATCTGTCTTGAGCGCTCCGGACCCCGTAACCCGATGACAGACAAAGAGAAGTACTGGCGTACGGTGGTGGTTGAAGGGTTGACGGGGCGTTGCTATACTCGGGGCAAACGCAGGTAGGTCCTCCAAAATGCGAATGCTCAGCCGGTCCAGACGAGCTATCCGCTTCGGGGTTTTTAGTGCCGAACTGCATTCGGGTGAGCTGTACAGGGACGGCGCGAGGATCAAGTTGCAGGAGCAGCCGTTCAGAGTTCTTCGCATGTTGCTGGAACGGCCGGGCCAAGTGGTGACGCGGGAGGAGTTACAGGAAAAGCTTTGGAAGAACGACACGTTTGTCGATTTCGACCACGGCATTAATGTCGCCATCGCAAAAATCCGGCGTGGTCTTGGTGATTGTGCAGAGGAGCCCAAATTTCTCGAGACGGTAGGCAGGCGCGGCTACCGGTTTATTGCGCCTGTTTCGGATGTGATCGTGGCGCCACCTGCCGCGCGCAAACGCCATCACGTAGGCCGTGAAAAAGAGCATCGCGAACTTCGAAGCGGTTTCGAGTCTGCGGCGGCGGGCCGCGGGCTTTTGCTTTGCGTAGCCGGGGAGGCCGGGATTGGGAAGACGACACTCGTAGAAGATTTTCTGTCCGAACTGCATTCGAGCGGCAGGCGTTTCGGTCTCGCAAAAGGACGCTGTTCGGAACGCCTGGCGGGCTCGGAAGCCTATTTGCCTTTCCTGGAAGCTCTCGAGAGCCTCCTTCGCGGTGATGCTGGGGGAAGGCGCGCACAATTGAGGGCGCTGGCTCCGAGCTGGTACGTGCAACTCTTTCCCCTTTCGGAGAGTGAGCCCTCCGACGCGCGCTTGCGGGAGTATCTGACGACCACAACTCAGGAAAGAATGAAGCGCGAACTCGCCGCGTTTTTTAATGAGGTCACACGCCAAGAACCTCTGGTCTTATTTTTCGACGACGTACACTGGGCCGATCCATCGACTGTTGATCTACTGGCATACTTGGCCACCAAGTTCGAGAGCACGAGAATTCTAGTGGTGGTCGCCTATCGGCCCTCCGAATTGTTTCTCTCGAAGAGCCCGTTTATTGGAGTGAAGCGCGATCTTCAGGGGCGTGGCACATGCCGTCAGATCGATGTGGAGTTTCTCTCTACCACGGACGTCGAACGGTACTTGGAGGTCGAGTTTCCAGGGCACTGCTTCCCGGATGAATTCACGGGGATGATTCACTCCAGGACCGAAGGCAATCCGCTTTTCATGGTGGACCTGCTCCGCTACCTCTGCGACCGGAAAGTGATTGTCAAGAAAGAAGGGGAGCAAAGCTGGTGTCTCGCGCAGTCGCTGCCCGACCTGAGCCGCGATTTCCCTCAGTCGGTAATAAGCATGATTGAAAGGAAAATTGAGCAGGTCAGCGCCCGCGACCGGGAAGTGCTCACGGCCGCGGCCGTCCAAGGCCATGAATTCGACTCTGCCGCAGTCGCCGGGGGACTACAAGCCGAGGACCTGGAAATCGAGGAGGTGTTAGACCGGCTCGACCGTGTCCATGCGTTTGTTGGATGCGCAGAAGACCACGGCCTTCCCAGCGGCGCTTCAACGGTGCGGTACCGCTTCGTGCACGTCCTTTATCAGAACGCGCTCTATGCCTCGATGACTCCCACACACCGGGCTGTTCTGAGCGCGATGCTGGCGCGCTCTCTCGAAGCTCTGTACGGCGACCGGAGTTCGATGATCGCCTCGCAGTTGGGTTTCCTCTATGAGATTGCGCGGGATCCAGGCCGCGCCTCGAATTATTTCCGGCTGGCTGCTATGAATGCCCAGCGGATCTTCGCGTATCGGGAGGCAATTCCGCTCGCGCAACGTGGCCTCGCGCTTCTGCAGAACACTCCAGATACGCCCGATCGAGCGCGAAAAGAACTTGAGCTCCAATTCGTACTAGCCATTTCGCAGCAGATTACGCGGGGGTACTGGGCTCAGGAAACCGGAGCGACTATAGCTAGGGCGCGGGAGCTTTGCCGACGGCTGGGCGATCCGCCGGAACTTTCTCCGGTCCTCTTCAGCGTTTGGCTTCATTACATCGGAGCGCCCGAACTCCAGAGAGCGCGCCAAACTGCGGAGCACTTCCTGGACATTGCGCGCGGCGCCAACGATCCCACTCTGCTCGTCATGGCGCACGGTATTCTGGGCGTTACGATGCAGCATCAGGGGGAGATCACCGGGGCTTACAAGCAATTCGAAGAAGCGCTCAGACATCATGACCCCGCAGATTACAAGCATTACTTGGAGTTGTATAAGTTTGAGCCCGGCATCTATGTGCGAAGCGAGAGCGTGCGAACACTTTGGATGCTCGGGTACCCGGATCAAGCGTGGCGGAGATCGGAAGAAACTCTGGCGCTTGCACGTACAATCCCTAGCCCACCGGCCTCGGCGTTCATCCGTTTGCTCACCGCACTTCTCTGCCAATTCCTAAGGCAGCCCGAGAAAGCCCGGCAGATGGCGGAGGAGTGCATAGCGATATGTGACGAACACGACGTCGCAACAGAGCGCGGCCAAGTTATGTTCCAGTACGGGTGGGCCATCGCCGAACTGGGTCAAGTCGAGAAGGGCATCTCGATCATTCGCGCTGCACTGGACGCAGAGCACGCCGCGGGAGGTGAAATTAACCGTCCTCAGAGGGTAGCTTGCTTAGCGGAGATCCACTGGCATGCAGGTCATGCGGAAGAAGGACTGAAGGCCGTAGAGGACGGACTCGCCATGTCCACGCGGACTGGAAATACTCATTACGACGCCGAGCTTTGGCGGCTCAGGGGCGAACTTTTGAAAATGCAGAACAAAACGGCGGAAGCCGAGCAGTGTTTTCAGAAAGCGATCGAGATTTCCCGGCAACAAGCCGCAAAATCATTGGAGTTGCGTGCCTCGACTTCCCTCGCGCGCCTCTGGCAGAAGCAGGGCAAACGGAAGGAAGGACGACAACTGGTGTGCGAGATTTACGCCTGGTTCACCGAGGGCTTTGATACTGCAGACCTCAAGGAAGCCGCATCGTTACTTGACGAACTTTCATAAACGAGGATTCTCAGAAGCTCTAATACTGGGTAACCCGTACCATGACTCCTGGATGGTCGGCAAACCGGAAGTTATCCAGAAACGGGGTTATCGGAAACGTGGCGGGCGGCCCAGTCCTGTTGGCTGTGCGTGGCTTACCCTTTTGGCCCCTCGCCTGAAAGACCGGGGGAGTTTTCTTCCCTTCACAGCCTAAGAATTCCATTGACTTTGGCTATTCTTTTATGGTACAATTATCGTGTAAGAAATGCTGAAAGGAGACTGAGGACCGGCTACTGAGGATCGCACCCCGTTTCAAAACCTCCCCAGACACCGCTTCACGCCGAGACATCCCTAGAGGTCGAAGCGCCCCAGCACGGCAAGAAAATGACTAAGCTCCTTAGTTTCACACACTTTCGCAAAAAAGCGTCTGCAACTCCTTTAGTTTCACACACTTTCAAAACAAAGGACTTAAAACCCTTTCGTTTCACACACTTCCAAAAAAAGGGTAGGGGGTGGGCTCCTCTTTCCAACCTCCAACTTCATACCTCCAATCTCTGTTCCTCGCTAAGTCCTTTAGATTCTGCACTTACGTCAAAACGAGTATCTAAGTCCTTTACATCCAACACTTACGAAAAACATACCCAGGGGGAGGGGGTGGTCCCCGCACGGACGACGGATCGCGGGTCACGTCTCGCGCAATTTCCCCGTGACCTTTCTGTCCCCGGACGGTTTATCCTATTCGAGACTGTGGACGCTGCCTACGGTCGCGCCCGCACTAGGAGCACACGAATGCCCGAGCCGACTCCGGCGAAACAGCCGCTCATCCGCAACATTTCCGACACGGCACGCTGGACAGCCTTCCATCGCGCCGTGGAGACCGATCGCCCCGACGCGCTCTTTCGCGACCCCTTTGCCCGAAAACTCGCGGGCCAGCGCGGCGAAGAAATTCATCGCCAAATGGTGGGCCCCGGCGGAGAGTGGTCCCAGGCGCTGCGTACCCACCTCTTCGACCGGGCCATCCTGGCTTCGATCGAAAAAGGCGCGGACACGGTTATCAATCTCGCTGCCGGGCTCGACGCCCGCCCGTATCGCATGCGGCTCCCGCAAAACGTGCGCTGGATCGAGGTGGACCTTCCCGCCATCCTGGAAGAAAAAGAGAGCGTTCTTCGCGGCGAAAAACCGGTTTGCCGACTGGAGCGCGTTCCTCTCGACCTCGCCGATGTTTCCGCTCGTCAAAGACTGTTCGCGCGCATCGGCAGCACCACTCGCAATGCTCTGGTCGTGTCCGAGGGCCTGATCGTTTACCTCGAACCGGCCGGCGTCACTTCCCTTGCGCGAGACCTCGCGGCTCCGGCAGCGTTTCGCCGCTGGGTTCTTGATCTCATCTCGCCCGGACTTTTGAAGATGGTTTTGAAATCCTGGGCCGGCCATTTCGAGCAGTCTGGTTCGTCCTTGAAATTCGCGCCGGCTGAAGGCCCGGAATTTTTCCGGCCGGCAGGGTGGAAACCCGTCGAAGTCCACCCGCTTCTAAAAGCCGCGGCCGTTTTTGCTGCGCCTTGTGGCTTTGCTTCCCGAATCTTCCGGAAAGCAAGGCAACCGCCCTTGGGGCGGCGTGTGCGTGCTTGAGCGGTCCCGATGAGGTTTGCGAATGACTTTTGAAATTCTCCTCTCCGGCAAAGGGCGGCCAACGGCGAGGATGCCAATTTGTCTTCCTTCGCTCCCCGCGAGATCCCTTGACGCGCCTTCCTTCTTGCGCTACCTTCTCCGGTTACTGCTGGTCCTCGATTACCCAAAAAAAATGAATTCACGCCAAGGAGAGTGAATGGACGCAAAAGGTGTATTGGAATTCGCCGCCAAGAACAACGCAAAAATCCTCGACCTTCGCTTTACCGACCTTCCCGGCATCTGGCAACATGTCAGCTTCCCGATTCAAGAACTCAGCGAGAATTCCTTCAAAGAGGGATTCGGCTTCGACGCCAGCTCCATTCGCGGCTGGGCCTCGATTCACGAATCCGATATGCTGCTCATGCCCGATCCGAGCACAGCCTTCATGGATCCGTTCCGCGATGCGCCGACCTTGGTGATGATCGGCGATGCATACGATCCGCCGTCCAAGCGGCC
>WNFJ01363130.1_pt1 | contig 10272 bp, 7 predicted proteins | sample 5400461 | NCBI WGS metagenome assembly WNFJ01 (sample SAMN13153349, study PRJNA577476) | soil metagenome | isolation source: 115 cm saprolite on Douglas fir-dominated hillslope | place: USA:California | collected 2013-09-17
TCCCCGGGGCGATCGTATCCCGGAAGCCCGGTCCTGAGAGCCCGAGAGCACCTGCCAGGTGCCCCCGCGGCCCGGTGGGTGTACACTCGGCCCACGGAAACACGAAGCCGCGGGATGCTGGCGCCGAGGTGGCACACCCGGCGCTTGGTGGCATGGCTGGCGCTCGCCGCCACGATCGGGGGAGGCGTCGCCTGCTCGGGTGGGCCCGGCGGCGGCGCTGCGCCGCTCCGCCTGGTGTTCCACAGCGGCCCGCAGGGGCTCGATCCGCATCTGCACGACGAGCTCGCCACGCACTGGGTGCTGGACAACGTCTATGACTCGCTGGTCACCTTCGACGTCGACATGCACGTGCGCCCGGCGCTGGCGGTGGGCTGGGACAACCCGGACGATCTCACCTGGCGGTTCCGGCTGCGCCCGGGCGTCCGCTTCCAGGACGGCCGGCCGCTGGGGGCGGCGGACGTGGTGGTGAGCCTCGAGCGCGCACGCTCACATCCGCGGAGCAAGATGTCGGGCTACCTGGTCGAGGTGGCGGTGGCGCGCGCCGTCGCTCCGCTCACGGGCCGGCCGTACCCGATCCTGCTCAACAAGCTGACCTTCATCGCCATCGTGCCTCGCGATGCGCCGCCGCTGATCGCGCAGCCGGTGGGCACCGGCCCCTACCGCTTCGTCTCCTACGAGCCGGGCCGCGGCGTCGAGCTCGCGGCGTTCGGCCGCGGCTGGCCCCCTGGCGAGGCGGGCGAGCCGCGGGTGAGCATCGGCTTCGAGAGTGACGCTGCGAAGCGCGTCGAGCGCCTGACCTCCGGGCAGGCGGACCTCATCGCCGAGCTGCCGGCGGGATCCGCCGACCGGGTGCAGGCGGCGCCGGGCTGCGCGGTGCGCGCGGCCGGCGGCCTGGCGGTCGACTACCTGCAGCCGCGGGTGGACGCTCCGCCGTACTCGGACCCGCGGGTGCGCCGCGCGATCAGCCTCGCCGTGGACCGCGAGGCGCTGGTCGGCGCCATGCTGCACGGCCGCGGCGCACCGGCCGGCCAGATGGTCAGTCCCAAGGTGTTCGGCTATGCGCCGGAGATCCGGCCGCCGCGCCGCGACCTCCCGGCGGCCCGGCAGCTGCTCGCCGCGGCCGGCTACCCCGACGGCCTCGACGCCGCCATCGAGTACCGCGACGGCCAGGACATCGCCGCCCTGCGCGCGCAGCTGGCCGAGGCCGGCATCCGCCTGCAGCCGCGGCCACGGCCCTGGAGCGAGCTCTACCCGCGCCTGCTGCGCGGGCAGGTGGCGTTCTACTTCGGCAGCTGGCAGTGCGCCTCGGGCGACGCCAGCGATCTCTTCGACAACAAGATCCACACCCGCGATCCGGCGCGCGGCTACGGCGACAGCAACTCCAACGGCTACAGCAATCCGGCGCTGGACCGGCTGATCGAGAGCAGCGGCGCCACCCTCAACATGAACGAGCGCCGCCGCATCCTCGAGAGCGCCATGCGCCTGCTCGCCGCCGACCTGCCGCTGATCCCTCTCGCCGTCCCCTACAGTCTCTGCGGCGTCCGCACGCAGCTCGCCTGGGCCCCGCGGCTCGACTCCCGCATCCAGGCAGTCGACATGCGGCGGGTGGAGCGCTAGATGGCGGACGCGCGCGTGCGCAGGATCCGCAGCCTGCGCCTCCGCTTCGTGCTCGCCATCGCGACGCTGGTGGCGGTGGTGCTGGTCGCCAACAGCGTGGTCCTGGCGCTCGCCAACCGCCCCCAGCTGCGCGAGGACCTCGAGAACCGCGCGCAAGCCTACGCGCGGCTGTCGACGGCGCAGGTCTGCAACGCCTACGAGACCTACTATGCCAGCGGGTACAGCAAGTTCCGCGAGATCGTGCAGGACAAGATGCAGCTCGAGCCCGATCTCGCCCGGCTGGCGATCTACGACACCGGCGGCCGCGTGCTGTTCGACTCTAGGGAGCTCGCCAACGAGCTCGGCGAGCCTGGCGAGCGCGGCGAGCGCAGCGATCTCCTCGATCGTGGCGAGCCCGGCGGCCCCGGCGCCCCCGGCGGTCACCGCGAGCGGGTCAATCGCCGGCCGTCGCCCGCCGCCGCCGGCGAGCGGCTGCTGGCGGCGGTGCAGGGCATGGCGCCGAGCGCCTGGCAGGCCGAGGACGGCCGGGCCTACGCGGTGGTGGCGCCGTACGTCGAGGAGTGGGGGCGGCACCGCTACTCGGTCGCCTTCACCTTCAGCTACGACAGCCTCCGCCTGGCGGCCCTGGCGGCGGGCTGGCGGGTCTTCTGGCTGTCGGCGGGCTCGCTCGCCCTGGGCGTGGCGATCGCCATCCTGCTGGCCGGGCAGAGCGTGGGCCCGATCGAGGTGCTCACCCGTGGCGCCCAGGATCTCGCCGACGGGCAGCTGTCGCGGCGCATCGAGCTCGCGAGCGGCGACGAGTTCGGGGTGCTGGCCGCGACCTTCAACCAGATGGCGGAGAAGCTGGCCCACACCATCTCCGATCTCGAGACGAGCAACCGGACGTTGGGCCAGATGAACCTGGACCTGCAGCAGATGGACCGGATGAAGAGCGACCTGCTGGCCAACGTCAGCCACGAGCTGCGCACGCCGCTGACCGCCATCCAGGGTTATACCGAGGCGATCGACGAGGGCCTGCTGGGCGAGGTCACCGGGCAGCAGCGCGACGCGTTCAAGGTCGTGCAGCGCAACTCCCGCCGCCTGATGGGGATGATCGATCAGCTGCTGGCTTTCTCGCGCCTCGACGCCCCCGACGCGAACGAAGCCGGAGCCGCCAGGTTCGAGCCCGTCGCCTTCGACCTCGCCGAGCTGGCGGCGCAGGTGGTGGGGAGCGTGCGCGCCGGCAACGGCGCCGCGCGCGACCTGCGGCTCGAGGTGCCGCCGGGCGAGGACGGGCTGCCGCCGGTGTGGGGCGATCCGGGACGCATCGCGCAGGTGCTCGAGAACCTGGTCACCAACGCGGTGAAGTTCACCCCGCCCGGCGGCGAGATCCGGGTGCGGCTCAGCCGGCGCGGCGAGGAGGCGGAGGTGGCGGTCACCGACCGCGGCATCGGCATCCCGGCGGCGGCCAGGGCGAAGATCTTCGAGCGCTTCTACCAGGTGGACACCTCGTCGACGCGCGCCTATGGCGGGATGGGACTGGGGCTCGCCATCGTGCGCGAGCTCCTCGCCGCGCACGGGCGCGAGATCCGGGTCGAGAGCGAGGAGGGCAGGGGCACGACCTTCCGCTTCACGCTGCCGCTCGCCGGCGCCGGCGCGGGCGCGGCGCCGGCGGCCGAGGCGGCCGAGGCGACCGAGACGGCGATGGCGGCCGGGCCGTGGGAGGGCTCCGCGTGAGCAAGATCCTGGTCGTCGACGACGAGGAGGACGTGCTCGACGTGCTGCGGCTGGTGCTGGCCAAGAGCGGCTACGAGGTGCTCACGGCGACGTCCGGGATGGAGGGGCTGACGCAAGCGGAGAGCCAGCTTCCCGACCTGATCGTGCTCGATATCATGATGCAGCAGATGGACGGCTGGGAGGTGCTCAAGCTGCTCAAGCTCGACGAGCGCACCTCGAGCATCCCGGTGGTGATCCTGTCGGCGCGGGTCGAGCCGAAGGACATGATCCGCGGCCTGCAGGAGGGCGCGATCGACTACGTGACCAAGCCCTTCGCGGTGCGCGAGATCCTGACCAAGGTCGCCGCCCTGCTCGGCCCGCCGCCGCCGGGGACGGAGGGCCGCGAGTGAGCGACCAGCAATACTGGGAGCTGCGCGCGGAGTGGCTGAAGCTGCGCGGCTATCTCTTCGATCCGAACACCGGCCTGCCGGCCCTGCCGGCGGTGCTCGAGGACGTCCGCCGCCGCCTCGAGGACGGCGAGCCGATGGGCCTGATCTACCTCGACCTGGCGAGCGGCGAGCGGCTGGAGTCGATCTGCGGCTGGCAGACCTACGACCGGCTGCTCAAGCAGGTGACCGCGGCGCTGCTCGACTTCCGCAGCCGCTCGCTGACGCCGCGCGACGCCGTGGCGCTGACCGGGGTGCGCAGCGACGAGTTCCTGCTCTTCGTCGGTCCGCGCGACGGCCAGGGGCTCGACGAGCGCCGGCTGACCCGGCTGCGCGAGCGGCTCGCGGAGCAGCTCTACGGCCGGCTGCGTCTCGAGATGGACAGCGAGATCCCGCAGGGCATCGCGGTCTCCTGCGGCAGCGCGCTGTTGCACACCGACCCGACGGTGCGCATCGAGCGCTCGATCTACCAGTCGATCGAGGAGGTGCGCACGATCTGCCGGCGGCAGCGCGAGCGCCGGCACGGCCTGCGCCTGAACGAGCTGCGCCGCATCCTGGCGACGCGCGACGTGCTGATCCGCTACCAGCCGATCGTGCGCCTCGACGACGGCATCATCCACGGCTTCGAGGCGCTGTCGTCCGGCCCGCCGGGCGACATCTTCGAGAACCCCGAGATGCTGTTCTCCTTCGCCGAGGAGACCGAGCAGATCGTCGAGCTCGAGCGCCTCTGCCGGCTGCAGGCGATCCGCGGCGCGGTGTTCATCAATTGCTCCGCGCATGGCTTCGTCGATCCGGAGCTGGTGTCGGCGCCCTTCCTCGAGGAGGTGCGCAAGGCGGGGCGCGATCCGCGCGACATCGTCTTCGAGGTCACCGAGCGGGTGGCGATCACCGAATGGAAGGAGTTCCGCGCCATCCTCGCGGCCCTGCGCGCCATCGGCATCTCGATCGCCATCGACGACATGGGCGCGGGCTACTCCTCCCTGCAGACGGTGGCCGAGGTCGAGCCCGACTACTTGAAGTTCGACATCTCGCTGGTACGCGACATCCACCTGTCGCCGATCAAGCGCAATCTGCTCGAGACGCTGGTGGTGCTGGCGGACAAGATCCACGCCCGGGTGATCGCCGAGGGGGTGGAGAGCGCGGAGGAGTTCCACGCCCTGCGCGCCATGGGCGTGCCGTTCGCGCAAGGCTTCTACTTCGCCCTGCCGGCGGCGTTCACCGGGCCTGCCCCGCTCGAGCTGCCTGACCATTTCAGGGCAATTGGCGAATCGGCCTAACTACTTCTCCCGGAAAAACGCCCTTCCTGCCACCCTTTGGGCGAGGGTTTTGAAGGGCACCGACCTCGGACTTCGGACGCCTCGCCCAAAGGGAGGCAGGCAGGGCGTTCTTCCAGGGAAAGTATCTAGCGGCGGCGGATCTCGCGCGCCAGGATGTAGCCGTCGCGGCGCGGCTGCCACACCACGTCTTCGCGCACGCCGAAGAGGTTCCAGGGCACGTAGAGGGGGATGAGGGCGTAATCCTGCATCAGCAGGTGCATGCAGCGCTCGAGCTGGGCGCGGCGGGCGAGCATGTCGAGGGTCGAGCCGCTCTCCTCGATCAGCGCGTCGAGCGCGGCGTTGTGGTAGTCGCCGAAGTTGGCGTCGCCGTATCCGCGGACCGGGTCGCGGCTGTGCACCATGGCGTCGAACAGGTCGCTCGCGTCGGCCGAGGGCGCGAGGATGGCGCCGAGGTAGAAGTCCACGCCGTGGGCGAGGAGGCGCGGATAGAGCTCTGCCCACGGCCGCTCGACGAGGCGCAACCGGATGCCGGCCTCGGCCAGCTGGCGCCGGACCTCCCCCGCCGCCTCGCGGCCGGGGCGGAGCTCGAGGTCGAGATCGACGCCGCCGGGGTAGCCGGCCTCCGCCAGCAGGCGCCGGGCGCCGGCGAGGTCGCGCGGCGGCGGCGCGATGTCGGGGGCGAAGCCGAAGACGCTGCGGCCCACCATCTGGCCGACCGGATGACCCTCGCCGCGCAGCGCCGCCGCGACCAGGCCGGGACGGTCGAGCGCCAGATCGATGGCGCGGCGCACGCGGAGATCGGAGAGCGGCGGCCGCTGGGTCTTGAGCAGCAGGTAGGCGACCATCAGGCTCTCCTGCTCCAGCACCCGGCAGCGCGGTGCGGCGCGCAAGCGCTCGAGGTTCTCCGCGCCGGGCTCGTGGACGAGGTCGAGGTCGCCGGCCATCAGCCGCTCGACGCGCGCGCGCTGGCTCGCGACCGGCAGGAAGTCCACCTGGCTGACGGCGGACGCTCCGCTCCAATAGCCGTCGAACGAGCGCAACGCGAGGCGGACGCCAGGCTGGTAGGACACCAGGCGGTAGGGCCCCGTACCCACCGGCTGGCGGATCTCGGGCGGGGAGCCGGCGGGCACGATGAGCACGAACGCGAGCTTGTTGAGCAGGATGGCGTACGGGCGGCGGGTGGTGAGCTCGACGGTGTGGCGGTCGAGGGCGCGCACCTGGTCGACCGCCACCACGTAGCTGCCGAAGCCGCTCGTGGGGAGGGTGCGCGCGCGCTCGAGGCTAAAGACGACGTCGGCGGCGGTCAGCTCGCGGCCGTCGTGGAAGCGGACGCCGGGGCGCAGGTGGAAGACCCAGGTCAGGTCGTTGGGGTTCTCCCACGAGGCGGCCAGCGCCGGGCCGATGCGCATCTCGGCGTCGAAGGCGGTCAGGCCCTCGTAGAGGTTGCGCATGATCGAGTAGGTCAGCGCCTCGTTGCGCAGGTGCGGGTCGAGCACCAGCGGATCGCTGTGCAGCGCGATGCGCAGCGGGCGCGCCGGCGCCGGCGCCGGCCGCGTGCAGCCCGCGGCGCAGGCCAGCAGGCACGCGAGGGCGCCGACGGTGGCCAGGGCGGCGAGAACGCTGGCGCCGGCGCGGCGGCGCGCGAGCGCGGTTACGAGGATCACCACGGCGTCTTCCCCCGTCCGAGGCGGATTGCTTGGGTTGAACGGCGGGAAGTGTAGCACCGGCGGCCGCGGTTTCAGCCTGCCGCCTGAGCTGGGGCGGCCCTGCGGGCCTCGCCGCGATGACGGGTATAGAATCATGTTCTTCAACAGGAGAGCGCCGATGCCGAGGAGTCGCCGCCGCCTGGAAGTCGTGGCTCTTGCTCTTGCGGCCGGACTCGGCTGGCTGTCGATCCCGACCCGGGCGAGCGCGGGCGGGCCTTTCAGCGGCGTCCTCGCGGAAGGGGCGGCGGCGCTCGGCAAGCTCGAAGAGGGCGCCGGCCGGTTGGACGAGGCACAGATCCTCTACGAGAAGGCGGTGGCGCTCGCGCCCGGCGACGGGTCGATGCACTTCCTGCTTGGCCGCACCTACCTGCGGCGGTATCCCGCCTTCGTTCGGCAGTCTCGCGCCGCGGGGGCGGCGGCTCTCAGCCGGGCACGGTCGGAGCTGCTGCGGGCCACCGAGCTCTCCCCGGGCCTCAGCGCCGCCTGGACCTGCCTCGCCTACGCCTTGATGGCCTCGAACCCGCTGTCGCCGGAAGCCGGCGCGGTGCTCGAGCGCGCGCACTGGCAGCTGCCACGGAATCTCGACCTGGTGTTCGAGCTGGCGTTGCTTTACACCTGTGCCGGCGATCGGTCCAAGGCGGACCTGCTGTTGCAGCAGGCTCGCGCAGAGCACACCGCGCCGGCCGACCTGGCCAGGATCGACGCTGCCGCCTCGGGCCTGGACTATGCCGCCGCCGAGCGGTTGATCGCCGCGAGCAGGCTCGCGGACGCGGCACCGCTCTACGAGCGGGCGGCGGCCAGCACCCGAGACCCGCGCCTGGGAGCCCGCGCGCTGAGCATGCTGGCGCAGATTCACGAGGAGCTCGCTCGCCAGCGCTTCCGCGCCGCCTACGACCAGGCGCGCGCTCTTGGCGCCCGCGGCGACGTCGCGGGAGCGATCCGCGAGCTCGAGGCGCTGCTCGCGGTCCCCCAGGATTCGATCGACGCCGACCAGGCCCGCCGGCTCATGACCGCTCTCGCAGGGCGCCGCCAGGCGAAGCACGGCTGAGAGCGGCGGCAGTGCACTACCGTGGCGGGCCGCAATGCGGCAATCTCCCGCCGCGGAACCGCGATCGCGATCGGCAATCTTGCGACCAGCGTCGGGCCCAGCCTGGGCGTCAGCGCTAAGTGCGATGCTTGTCGCCGGCGGGCGGCGCTTCGCGGCGGCGCCGGATGGCGGCGCGGGCCTGCTCGAGGAGGGCCAGGGCGGCGGGATGGCCGGGCGCCAGCTCGAGCGCCCGCAGCAGCTTGCGGATGGCGTCCTCGTGATCGTCGACCTGGATCAGCAGGCGGGCGTCGCGCAGCAACCCTTCGGCGGGGCCGGCGGGCCCGGCGGAGTCGGCGCGATCGGCGCGGCGGCGGTCGGCCTGGCGGGCCAGGGCGGCGTCGGCTTCGGCGATCCGGGTGCGCAGCTCGGGCGCCTTGTCCGCCAGCGCGCGCGCCTCTTCGAGCGCGCCACGCGCCCCGCCCAGGTCGCCGGCCGCGGCCAGCCGCTGCGCCCGGGAGAGGATCGTCGCGACACGCTGCGCGACCGCCTGCCGCTTGCGTTGCTCGAGGCGCTCCCACTGCTCGCGCAGGGTGGGCGCGGCGCCGAAGCGCACGACCGCCCAGTCGAGCAGCTTGGAGGCATCTTCGAGCTCGTCGCGCTCGAGCTTGCCGCTCACCGCGGCGACGGTCTGCGCCAGCTTCTCGGCGCGGCGGCGCTCCTTCTCCCGCTGCGCGGCGGCGCCCTCGAGCTCCTTGGCGAGCGTCTGCACGGCCGGGTTCTCGGGCTCGAGGCGCCGGGCCGACGCGACCGTCTCGAGCGACCTCGGCGAGCCTCACCTCGGCGCGCAACGCGGCGAGCCGGTCCTGCAGCTTCGGCCAGGCCTCGGCCTCGCCGAGCTCGGCGGCGGCCGCGGCGAGCAGGGTGGCGCCGCCGTCGAGATCGCCGCGGTCGAGCCGCTTGCCGATCTCGGCCGCCTTGCGCGCGATCTGCGCCACCCGGCGCCGCTGCTCGGCACGGCGGCGCGAGGCCTCGTCGAGCTGCTCGCGCAGCTCCCGGACGTCCGGGCTGGCAGGTGCGAGGCGCTCGGCGCGCCGCAGCAGCTTGCCGGCCTCCTTCAGGTTCTCGTTCGCGGCGAGAGCGCGCGCGTCGTCGAGCAGGGGGGCAAGCTCCGCGGCGAAGAGGGTGGGCGGCGCGCTGGCGGCCGGTCCGACCGTGGCCTCCGGGGTCGTGTCCGCCACGAGATCCGGCGCCCCGGCGGCTGGCTCCTTGGCGGCACTGGCGGCGCTGGCTGCGGGCGTAGCGGGGGCGGCGGCGGCGACCTCCATCAGCAGGGACGGGGTGGGGGTGGTGGTAGGCCCGAAATGCTCGTCCAGCCTGAACTGAGTGCTGCTGGGCCTGGCGGCCGCCTCCTGTGCCGCCGCCTCCGCCGCAGTGGACCGGGACGTGGCCGACTGCTCGAGGAGCTGCTTCCAATCGCCTTGCAGAAGGTCGCCGGGCTGGCGGCACGCGGCGAGCTCCTGCGCGAGCTCGCGGGCGGTGGCGTAGCGCTCGTCCGGGTTCTTGGCGAGCGCCCGCAGGACCGCGGCGCGCAGAGCGGGCGGCAGGCGTCCCTCGCGGTCGGTCTCTTCGAACGGCAGCGGCGGGCGGAAGAGATGGCCGGCGATGATCGACGAGGGGTCGCTGCCGAGGATGGGATGGACGCCGGTCAGCAGCTCGTAGAGCACCACGCCGAAGGAGTAGAGGTCGCCGCGCGCGTCCGCCGACGGCACGCCGGCGGCGCTGAACTGCTCGGGCGAGGCGTAGCGGAGCTTGCCGAGGAACGTCCCGGTTTTGGTGAGATGGGCGTCCGGGCCGCCCACCACCTTGGCGATCCCGAGGTCGATCAGCTTGATCTGCGGGTTGCCGTCGGGATCCTCGGTGAGCATCAGGTTGTCGGGGGAGATGTCGCGATGGACGAACCCCTTGCTGTGCAGGTAGCCGAGCGCCCGCAGGGACTGCTGGGCGATCTCGATCGCCAGGCCGAGCGGCGGCGGCCCGACCGCCTTCAGCAGCTCCTCGAGCGTCCTGCCGTCGATGAACTCCATGACGATGAAGGCGACGTCGTCGTCGCCCAGGGTGAAGTCGTAGAGGTGGGCGACGTTCGGGTGGCGCAGCTTGATGGCGACCCGCGCCTCGCGGATGAAGCGCGCCTTGAACTCGGCGTCGGCGTCGAGCTGCGGACGCATCATCTTGATCACGCGGACTTCGTCGAGGAGGCGGTGGCGCACCTTGTAGATGGCCCCCATGCCGCCCTCGCGGATCTTCTGAAGGATCTCGTACTTGCCTTCGATGCGCCGGTCGGGGAGTGCGGCCACGTGGGATGCTCGAGCTTCCGGATGCTTGCGGGTGACTGGATCTCAGGTTACGCAACGCCCCGGCCGCTGTCAAATGGGGATCTGCTATGGATGCATACGGATGGACGGCGCGGATTGGATGGAGGGAGGGGAGCGAGCCGGCTCGCGAAG
>WNFJ01069229.1_pt1 | contig 10271 bp, 10 predicted proteins | sample 5400461 | NCBI WGS metagenome assembly WNFJ01 (sample SAMN13153349, study PRJNA577476) | soil metagenome | isolation source: 115 cm saprolite on Douglas fir-dominated hillslope | place: USA:California | collected 2013-09-17
TCTTCTCCCGCTTGCGTTAATGAGACCGCTGAGCGGAAGCGCAACGCTCGCGCTGTTGACCGACATTGTTCATCGGCTCGGGCCTGACAATATCGTCAGCCTGACGGCGGCGACGATTTTTTGGAGCACTGAGACCACGTTTTACGTGGCGGCGGTTTATTTCGGTGCCGTAGGCATAAAACAAACCCGACACGCGATCCCGGCAGGCTTGCTGGCCGATCTTACCGGCGTAATCGCCTCGGTGGTTATCTGCCGAGCGGTGCTGTGAAAGTTGAGGTTACAAAAGTTACAAGGTTACAAATGTTACATTGGTGCAGTCTCAATGAGCGAGCTTGTAACGATATAACCTTTCTAACGATTTAACTTGTCGGCGCACTAGCGCCGAATTTATCGTGCGACTCTTCCAAAATGATCCAACGCGACTATTTGATAATCGGCGGCGGGATTGGCGGAGCCAGCGTCTGCCAGGGAATTCGGCGCTACGATAAACGCGGGAGCGTCACGCTCATCAGCACGGAGATATTCCCTCCTTACAAGCGCTGGATTCTCTCGAAGAGTTTCTTGCGCGAAAAGGATCCTCAGCTGAAAAAATTACAGGAACCGGACGAACACTGGTATCGAGCGAACAAAATCGAGACGCGATTCGGTACGGTTGTAACCCAATTCAACATCGACCGCCGTCTGGCCGTGCTCGCGAACGGTGAAAGCATTGAATTCAACAAAGCCTGCCTGGCGATGGGCAGCCGCCCAGTGCGGCCACCTGTGGCGGGCGTCGGCCTCGGAAACGTGATTTACCTGCGGACAATTCGTGACGCGCTGGCCTTGCGCGAGATGGCGAACCTGGAGAAAACCGTCATGGTCGTCGGCGGCGGGCTGCTCGCCTGTGAGGCGGCAGCGAGTTTGCGGATGATGAAACTGAAGGTCAGCCTTATGCATCGCGATTCTTATTTATTGAACCGATATGTCGATCCCGAAACGGGCGGATGGCTTACGGAATATTTCGCCAAACATGGCGTGACAATGTTGATGAGCGAAAGCCTTAATGGCTTTGAGGGGAAAACCGTCCTTCGCAATGTCCAGACAAAAAGCGGAGACCGCCACCCTGCAGGCCTCGCCGTCGTCGCCTGCGGCGCGGAGCCAAATCTCGACTTGGTTCGTAACACGCCGCTGGCCGGACCACATGGCTCGCCGGTGACGGATTACCTCGAAACAGAAGAAAAAGGAATCTACGCCGTCGGCGACCTGGCATTTTATCCGGATCGGCTGATGGGCGGTGTGCGGCGCCAGACGCATTGGGACAACGCACGTGAACAAGGCCTGATCGCGGGCGCGAACATGACAGGCAAGAAACGGATCCGATACGAGCTGACCCCCTACTTCTGGACGGAGATGTTCGACTTGCGGATGGATTTTGTGGGCGACTTCAGCGTCCTGCCAACGCGTATGGATCTTCGCGGGGCTTACGCGAAGAAAAAATTCGTCGCGCGGCATTATCAGGGAGAAAAACTCCGGGCCATTCTGCTTTGCCAGCAAACGCCGCGCGAGGTGGAAGCGGCCAAGAAGGAATTGCGGCACGCGCTCAGCAAGTAACGGCCAGGACGAGACGGACGTCGGCCCCATACGTCAGGGTTGTCGATCTTGTCGTTTGTCGATCTTTCAGTCGAAGTCGGCTGGGATTTCGAGCGTGGAATTGCTGACGTGGACGAGTTTCCAATCCCAGGGCATGGCTGAGACGTGGCGCCACTCGAGTTCGAATGGAGTCGCGAGCGAATTAACGCGCTCTTCTAACAACTCCATCACTTCACTTTGGTCGCCATCGATCATGATTTTGCCGCTCCAAATGGCGCGGCGGTTCTCGATTCGCACCGTTGGATTGGACGCGTTAATTCGAACGCCGCGCACATAACGGAAGCCTTCACGCATGCGGTCGAGTACACGGACGCGATCGTCGCCCCACTGATCGTGATAATCACTGCCGATTAAATTCGCCGCGCCTGCCCAGTTTTTGTGCTCAATCGCGTGGAAAAAATTCTCAGTATGACGCCTGACCTGACGCTCAGGCCGCCAAAGCCAGATCAAAAACAATCCGAGCAAAATTGCGGCGATCAGGCCGCAATAGAACCCGCTGCGAAAGGAAGTCGGCACAGTTGCAATTTTTGGCGCTTGGAGCTTCCGTTCTGTTTTCAGTGAGCCGGATATGCTGGAGGCGAATAAACGTTAAAACTTACCGCCGGTTTCTTGGCTCGATTCACAAACCGATGTTTCACGCCCGCTGGAATAATGATCACGTCGCCTTTCTTTAAGTGCGGACATGATCGCCAACGTCACCAGTGAGTTCGCCTTCCAGCATCAGCAAAACCTGATCGCTTTTCTCGTGCGCTTCGGCTTTGCCACCGGTCGGATCACCCGGCGCGAGCGTCATCATCGCGGTCTGACTCCGCTCGCCCGTTTGCAAAACTTCAAACCAATCTTTCGCTTCGCTGATGTTAGTTACGTTCATGCGTCAAACCTACCAGCGGATCACACAGATTTCGCACATTCCATTTTCGTCCGCGCCAGCCGGCGTGACCCTCTCGCCGTCGTAAATCCCGCGCGATTCGCGTCTATCCGGCATCGCGCGCGTACCAATCCACTTTACGCGTCACGTACATCACAATCGCCAGGACAACGAAGAGCGCGATTGCGCCCATGAGCAAGGCATAATCCTGCTGCCGTAAAGTGATATAAAGAAACGTGTAGACGCCGGCGAGTCCGGCGCCGATCATCAGCGTTCGCACACCGCCCCCGAGGAAAAAGCGGCAATACCACGTAATCAACAGCGTCGATGCAACAGCCGCGATCAGATATGCCCAACTAAATCCGATAAATTCCGAAATCGACAGCAGCAGCAGATAAAACAAGCAAAGCGCCGCGCCCACCATCAAATATTGGAACGGATGGATCTTCTGACGCGCTGTGACTTCAAAGAGGAAGAATGTCGTAAACACGAGCACGAGGAAGAGTACGCCGTACTTGATCGAGCGCTCGACGTAGCGATATGCATCCAGAATCGACAAGAAATTCGCGCCGAATCTTGAGTTTGTTACCGACTGAACATTGAAACGCTCATTTCCGCCGCGACTCGTCCACGACTGCGGATAATCGCGGCCGTAATATGAAATTTTCCATTTCGCATCGAATCCATTCGGACGCACCGACCGTTCCGCGGGCAAAAACGCGCCGCGAAAGGCCGGATCAGCCCAATTCGATTTCAAACTCGCCTCGTTCTGCACGCCAAAAGGCGCAAAGAAGATTCCCTCGCTGCCATTGAAATCGAGTGGAATGGAAAATTCGATTTCGCTCGCAATCGGCTTGTCAGTTCCAAGCGACGCGGTCGCGCCCGTGGTGTAACCAGGGACTTGTGATCCGGGCAGCAGCGGGCGCCTCGCGCCGCCCCAATCGAGCACGATTCCTTCGCGTGTTCCGCGCAAATCGTTCACCGCGATCGTGACGAACGCGTCTTTCCATTGCACATCCTTCAAATCGATCTTAAGCGGGCCGAAATCGGGCGGCGCAAATTTTCCAGAGAGCGTCACCTGTGCGCGAAAAACCGCCGCATTGTAAATGCCGCGATGCAACATCTGCGTTTGCGCGTCGCCGTTGATGTGCAGCGTCTCCGGTAGGAAATACGCGGTTGCAGTCGCGGTTTCCTCCACTTCGCGTCGCTCCATCTTTCCGTCAGGAGCAGGCATTTCCTTCACTGCTTTAAACTTGTATTGATACGGAATCCCGAGCACCGGCCCAATTACGTTCTGTTCCTTGCCCCATGACGAAGTGATATCGGCCACCGCTTCATTGCGCCGTGACAGTCGGTCCCTTAAGACGCCAGTGATCATCGCCAGCGGAATCAGTAACACCAACACCAGCGCGCCAACCCCAAGCAGCTTGATGATCGTACCGTGGCGCCTTCCAAATAATGGCTGAGATTTCGGCAACGGCGGCGGCGCCTGGGTTTCAGCCATGCCGGGAGGATGAATGACTCGGCCAGTGTCCGCAATCAAATCCCGCATCACTCAGCAACGTTTGCCACGTATCCGCGGCTGGTAGAGGTTGCGAGAGCCATGCCGCAAAACATCGACAGTATTCTTGACGCCGCGGAGCAGCAGGAGGCGAGCGACGTCTTCCTTCAGGAGGACGAGGTGCCGCGGCTTAAGATCAATGAACAAATCATCGTCCTCGGCGATGAACCCATGTCACTCGCGCACATGACCGCATTCTGGCAGGCCTGCGGCGCGAATGCGCAGGGCGACATGGATCGCGACAGCGGTTTCGTCTCGCGCACGCATACGCGTTACCGCGTGAGCCTGCACCGCACCATGGGCCGTCTCGGTGCGGTCCTGCGCCGCATCAAGAGCAGCGTGCCTACATTGAAATCGCTCGGGGCACCCGAGTGGCTCCTGCAGCGATGGGGCGGTCGCGCGCACGGCCTGATTCTTATAACGGGACCAACCGGCTCAGGGAAATCCACCACCATCGCGTCCCTCCTTCAATGGATGAACGAGAACCAGGTGCGACATATAGTGACGATCGAGGATCCCGTCGAGTATCAGTTCACCAGCAAGCGCTGTCATTTCACTCAGCGACAGGTCGGACGCGACACCAGCACTTTTGCGATCGGATTGCGGAGCGCGCTTCGTCAGGCGCCGGACGTCATTTTTGTCGGTGAGATCCGGGATTACGAGACAGCGTTGACGGCCCTGCAGGCTTCGGAAACCGGACATCTCGTTGTTTCGACCATGCATTCGGAGAGGGTTGCGGACACGATGGAGCGCTATTTGAATCTTTTCCCGGCGGACAACGCGAAGCATGGTGTGAATCTTCTGGCAAACCAGCTCTCGGGCGTCCTGTGCCAGAAGCTGGTTGAATCTGCTAACGGAGGCTTGCATTTGCTGGTGGAACACGTCGAAAATGCGGGTGCCATGCGCGACTGGATCGCGAGACGAGAGTTGCAGAACATTGATCAATATATCTCCCGCGGATCGGATCCTGCGGCCGTTTCATTTTTGCAGTCGACGCTCAACGCTCTCAAGGACAAGGTCATCACAGAAGCGATCGCCATGGCTTCGGTCAGCAATGAATCCGAGCTTCGTCGCGCCATGAGGGGAATCGGCTAGACGAGTCCTCCGCACCATTTGAATCCTTATGAAGAAACATGACTTAATCGATTTTCTGGTGCTTGCCGCCGAGCAGGGAGCTTCTGATCTTCATTTGACAGCGGGGGCGCCCCCGATGACGCGAATCGCTGGTGTCATCCAGCCGCTGGCGGAAGAGCCGCTGTCCGCGGAGGACACAAGGAGACTGGTGATCGATGCCTTGAAGGAGGGACAACGGGCGAAGCTGGAAAACGACTGGCAGCTTGATTTCGCTTTGCAGGTCGACGGTGTCGGGCGCTTTCGAGGAAATGCGTGCTACGTGTCAGGTGCGATTGAGGGCAATTTCCGACGAATCCCTTCTGAAGTCGGTGATCTAAAATCGTTGGGACATTCTCCCGTGGTGGACCGCTGGTGTGACGAGCAAGCCGGCCTGGTGCTGGTGACTGGCGCGAGCGGTGAAGGCAAGAGCACAACGCTGGCGAGCATGGCCCAGACGATAGCCAGACGGCGTTCCGTCAACATCGTCAGCATTGAGGACCCGATCGAATTTGTTCATTCGCAGGGGCGAAGCCTGGTGAACCAGCGCGAAGTTGGTGCCGACGCGCAAAGCTTCGCGTCAGCGCTCAAGAACGCATTGAGACAGGATGCGGATGTCATTCTGGTGGGCGAGATGCGGGACGTTGACACGATCCAAACTGCGATTACAGCGGCGGAAACAGGACACCTGGTGATTGGAACCATGCACACGAACGATGCGCCAACGGCTATCGGGCGAATTATTGATGCGTTTCCAAAGGAGGGCCAGCAGTTCGTCGGCGCCCAACTTGCGTGGTCGCTGTTGGGAGTGGTATGCCAGTATCTCCTGCCGCGAAGCGAAGGGTCAGGTCTGGTTTTAGCCACAGAATTGATGACCGTGAACTCGGGAATCGAGGCGTGTATCCGAGACCGGCGTCTTTCGCAGATACCCGGACTGATTCAAATCGGAGGTTCGGACGGCATGCACACCGTGGACGAAAGTCTTATCGAGTTGCTTCTGGTTAACCGCATCAATCTCATGGACGCGCTGGCTCACGCGAGGGACCCCAATTTTGTGAAGGAGCACTTCCAGCAAGCTTTGAAGACCCAGAGAAAAGGATGGTTTGCGGGAATTCTTGGCAAATGAAATGCCCGCCTCGCGAGGCAACGTAGGTCCCTCGTAATAAGGGACTGGCTGGGGGCGGAATCGAACCGCCGACACGTGGATTTTCAGTCCACTGCTCTGCCAACTGAGCTACCCAGCCGTGACGCCCGTTAGTCTCAAATGCGGGCCGGTCATTAAAGCAGAAAACGCCCAACCCTCAACGTCGAACATCCGAATCAAATTGGTAGAATTGGTCGGCGCGCTCGGAGATCGCGCCCTACCTCAAAATTTTCGCGGCAACTCCACGGCGTTCCTTAACAGACGCAGATAATGGTTTCTTGAAATCTCGATGCCGCCAAATTGTTGCAGGTGTGGCGTGAGCCATTGCGTGTCGAGTAAAACGAATTTTCGGCTGCGCAAATGTTGCACGAGTGCGGCGAGCGCAATCTTGGAAGCATCGGTCACCCGATGAAACATCGATTCACCGAAAAACGCGGCGCCGATCGCCACCCCGTAAAGTCCCCCGACAAGTTTGCCTTCTTTCCAGGCTTCGACGGAATGCCCGTACCCGAGCTCATGCAGCCGTGTGTAGCTCTCAATGATTTCACGATTGATCCAGGTATCTTCACGCCTCGCGCACGCATTGATCACCTCCGAAAAGGCATTGTCGATCTTGACTTCGAAAATCTTTTTCCGTAGGGCGCGGCGCAACGCATGTGGCGCATGAAAATCTTCCAATGGAATAATCGCGCGCGGATCGGGCGAGAACCATCCGATGGAGTCGTCTTCGATCGCCATCGGAAAAACACCGAGCCGATAGCCTTGCAGCAGAAGGTCTGGCTCAATCATGGAAGACGAAGTTAAAAGGTTAAAACTGTTAAAAAAGTTACAACGAGAAGCTTGTATCGCTTCAACAATAACTTTTTAACATTTCACCAGTTTGATTTCGACAATCCGCAATTGCATTACTCCGCTTCGTTCCTAAAATAAGTAGATGAAGCGCATGTCGATCTTGTTCGTGATCGCATCGACGCTGATCGTGGGGGGCTGCGCTGATCCGCTCGAACAGCCCAGCCCGGAAGAAGTCCAAGGGCAGTTACAACGCGGCGTCACCGGCCAGGGGACGCTCGGCCCGATCGAGCGGTCGCCGGACGATCCGGCCGGGCAGCATAGTGTCCCGGAAACTCATCCCTAGCGCGTGAGAACAGCTGCCACATCAGCGCATTCGAAAATTCTCATCCTGGATTTCGGTTCGCAGTACACACAAGTCATTGCGCGGCGCATTCGTGAACTCCAGGTTTATTCCGAGATCGTTCGCTTCGACAAACCAGCCGCTGAAATCGCCAGGCTGAAACCGAAGGGGCTAATTCTCTCCGGAGGTCCGGCCAGTGTTTACGACAAAGACGCGCCACATCTCGATCCAGAGATTTTTTCACTGGGAGTCCCGGTGCTCGGCATTTGCTACGGAATGCAATTGATGGCGCATCATCTGGGTGGCCAGGTGGAATTCAGCGCCCGGCGTGAATACGGCCCAGGCATGCTGCACGTGACCAACAGCTCACGATTATTCGAGGGAATCGGGGAACAGATCGATATCTGGAGCAGTCACGGCGACAAAGTAACCGCGTTGCCCACCGGTTTCCGCGCCGCCGCGCGCACGGAAAATTCTCCATTTGCCGCCATCGAAGATCCGCAAAGAAAACTTTATGCCTTACAATTTCACCCCGAAGTCGCGCACACACCGCGCGGGAGAGAGATTCTGCAGAATTTCGTTTATCACATCTGCCACTGCACGATGGACTGGACGATGGGTTCGTTCATCGAAGAGGCTTGTGCGCGCGTTCGCGAGCAGGTCGGCGATCAAAAAGTCGTGCTCGGTTTGAGCGGCGGGGTCGATTCCTCCGTTACCGCAGCGCTTCTGCACCGGGCGATCGGCGACCAGCTCACATGTATCTTTGTGAACAATGGTTTGCTGCGCTCGCGCGAGGAAGAAATCGTGCAACGCGTTTTCGGCGAAAATTTTCATGTGCGTCTGAAATATGTGGATGCGAGTGAGCGTTTTCTCGCCCTGCTCAAAGGCGTGACCGATCCAGAAACCAAACGAAAAATCATCGGCAACGAATTCATCAAAGTGTTTCAGCACGCGACCGAGGAGTTACTCGAAGAAGATCGCAAAAATGACGCGCGTAAACATGGCGGTTACAAGTTTCTCGCCCAAGGCACTCTTTATCCGGACGTGATTGAGAGCGTGTCGATTGAGGGGAATCCCTCGCAGGTGATTAAGAGTCATCACAACGTCGGCGGTTTGCCCGAAAAAATGCACTTCGAGCTGGTCGAGCCGGTTCGCCAATTATTCAAAGACGAAGTGCGCCAGGCCGGTTTGCAGCTCGGTTTGCCCAAAGAAGTTGTCTACCGTCAACCATTCCCGGGGCCAGGTCTTGCCGTTCGCATTCTCGGTGAAGTCACACCGGAGCGATTGTCGATCTTGCGCGAAGCAGACACGATTGTCATAAGTGAGATGGAATCTTCAGATTGGTATTATCGCGTCTGGCAATCGTTCGCTGTGCTGCTGCCGGTCCGCTCGGTCGGCGTGATGGGCGATCAGCGCACGTATGAGAACACCATCGTGGTACGAGTCGTCGAAAGCCAGGATGGCATGACCGCGGATTGGGTCCGGCTTCCCTACGAGTTACTTGCACGCATCTCCGCTCGAATCAGCAACGAAGTCAAAGGCGTCAACCGCGTCTGTTACGATATCTCAAGCAAACCGCCCAGCACGATCGAGTGGGAGTGATTCCATTTTCGATCGGCGCGTCGGATTTTCGCCAGAGTCTCGGAATGTTACTTGCGGCCATCAGCCTATGTCGCCAACAGCGCGGATGAACTCGGCGAAATCTTTCCCGTTACGCGCGGCGTGATTTAGCGCGTCGAGCCGGGCATCGGATGCGGCCTCAGGCAGAACAACCCGATGTATTTGAAATTGATTCGCGAAGACAATTTCGTCCCACTGGATCGAGGAAATCTCGTCGTTAAAACGCGCGACGGAACGGCCACGAAAAAATGCCCGCGTGGTTTCAGGCGGACTGAAGATCGACATTTTGATCTCGTCCTCGGTCACGACGCGCCGCATCACCCCCTGGCGGACAAGCTCGTAATACATCCCGCGCTCAAGATCGACATTGTGATATTCGAGATCGATTGATTGCAGCCACGGATGGGTCCAAGAGAGTTTTTCTTCTTCCTGCAACGCGTTAAGTAGAAATTTCTTCCCGACCCAATCAATGCGGTCGCGTGTCAGCATCAAGTCGCGCTCAAGATCGTTAAGAACGCTTTCCCACTCGCGCAGGATCCATTCTCGATCTTCATCCGCACCCTCATTGACGCGCGCCGCGGCCTTCAGATAAATGCGTTGCACATCGATCGCGGAAATCTTTCGGCCATCCTTTAATTCGATGATCCAATCGTAAGTTTGATCGCGGCTGATCGATTTGTTTGCATCGACGGGTTGCGCGATCTCCAGTTGCGGCGCTTCTCCGCGCTCGATTAGATCGAGAACGAGCGCCGTGGTCCCGATCTTCATGGCCGTGGCCCACTCGCTCATGTTCGAATCACCCAGGATCACGTGAAACCGGCGATAACGGCTGGCGTCAACGTGCGGTTCGTCCCGCGTGTTGATCAGCGGTCGACGGTTCATCGTGTCAATACTCACCAGCACACTGAAAAAATCCGCGCGCTGCGAAATTTGAAAAATCCCGGGTGCACCGGATGCGCTCTCCGCTTCGATCCCCACCTTTCCGGCGCCAGCGAAGATCTGGCGCGTGATGAGAAACGGCAGAATTCCCGCCACGATCCGGTCCCATGCGATCTCACGACTTACCAGGTAATTGTCATGACAGCCGTAACTGTGGCCGACAAAGTCAGTGTTGTTCTTGTAAAGACGGACTTCGTTGGCAGGCGGTAACTTTAGGTTTCGTCGCCGCGCGCATTCCGCAAGAATGCGTTCACCGGCTTTATCCTGG
>WNFJ01388276.1_pt1 | contig 10271 bp, 10 predicted proteins | sample 5400461 | NCBI WGS metagenome assembly WNFJ01 (sample SAMN13153349, study PRJNA577476) | soil metagenome | isolation source: 115 cm saprolite on Douglas fir-dominated hillslope | place: USA:California | collected 2013-09-17
CCCAGTGTCCAGGCTCAGCCTGGTCAAGTACTGCGGAGCCTCCGGCGATTTCAACGTGATCCACTGGAACGAGCGAATCGCCAAGTCGGTCGGCCTGCCGGACGTTATCGCGCACGGCATGTTCACCATGGCCCAGGCGGGCCGGTTCGTGACCGACTGGGCCGGCCCGCAGGCAGTCGTCACCGACTTCGGCGTGCGCTTCTCGTCGATGGTCGTCGTGCCCGACGATGACGCCGGCGCGACGATCGATGTCAGCGGTCAGGTGGAAGAGAAGCTGGACGACAACCGCGTCACGATTGCACTGACGGCGCGGTCGGCGGGCACGAAAGTGCTGACCAGGGCGCGCGCCGTCGTCCGGCTGCCTAGTTAGGTTGCCTGCGGCGATGACCGCTGCGCTGGACCAGGTCGGCGCGCGCTGATGGGCGATCAGCCCGGCTATCGGGTGCTGAATGGTCCCGGTGACGTTCAGCGACCGCCGGCAGGTGCCGAGGATTCCGCCCGCCGGCTCGCCACTGTCGGCCTGCTCGTCGAAGGCTGGCCTGATGACCTGCGCGAGTGTGTTGCCGCGTTGCTCGAGCACCTGCCCCCAGGCGTCGTGATCAGCGGCCTTGATGTGGGCGACACCGACGGCGCGGGAGACGCCCTGCACGCGCTTGCGGTCGCCAACCCCGGGCAGGTCACCGACTTGCACGTGCGTACGAGCCCGGGCTGGGGGCCGGCCCGCAACGCTCTGCTGCGCGCCGATCCCGGTCCGGTGCACATCGTGATGGAGACCTCCACCATCCTCACCGGCGACGCCATCAGCCCGCTGCTCGCGGCGCTCGCGGGCAACGGCGTGGTCGCGGCCGGGTGGCGTGGTGCAGATCCCGACCCGGACCTGTTCAGCTTCCACGACGCCGGGCCGGGGCCGGTGACCGCGCTCCTGTCGTACCTGATGGCCGTGCGCACCGACGCTGCCGCCCGGGCTGGCGGGTTTTCGTCCCGGGCACGTTTTTACCGGAACGCCGACCTCGAATTCTCGCTGCGGCTCGCAGGCGAGGGCACCTTGGTAGTGCCGCCGGAGCCGCTTCCGGTGCGCCAGTCTCGGCACCGGGGCTACCACGACAGCGAACCCGCAGTGCGGGACGCCGAGTCGAGGAGGAACTACCGGCGCGTGCTTGAGCTCCTGCGGGCTGGCAACGACCGCGAACGCTCGCAGTCATGAGCGCGCTGATTGATTACCCGCGTTTGAATCCCGGGCTGCCGGTCAGTTAGCGGCCGAGCCACGGCCAACGTGGCCGGAAGGCAGGTAATCGACATGACTATGGGGCCGATCCCTGACACCGACCTCGAGCCGGATCGACCGCGCGTTGACGCCGGCAAGCTCTGGCCAGGCGGAATCGCGACGGCTGTTGTCGCTGCGCTCGTCGCGCTGGTCGGCGTGCTCGTGTGCCGCTGGCTGTTCAACGTTCCGCTACTCGCGCCGCGATCGGAGGGTGCCTACGGCGACGTGCGTACCACCGACCTGGTGCTGGCCGCCGCTGCCGCTGCGCTGGTGGCGACTAGCCTGGCACACCTGCTGTTGCTGAGCACCCCGCGCCCGCTGACGTTCTTTGGTTGGATCATCGGCCTGGCGACAGTGCTGGCAGTGCTCCTCCCCTTCAGCACCGCTGCGCCGCTCGACGCCAAGGTGGCAACCGCCGCGGTTGATCTGGTGCTGGGCATTGCCATTGGCTCACTGGTGAGCGGTGTCGCTGCCCGGTCCCTTCGAATCACGCCCGGCCCGCGGTCGGGCTATGCAATGACCGACCCGCTATACGACGAACGGCGAAGTGCCCCGGGCCGCTATCCGGCCCGCTAGCTCGCCTCGCTAGCTCGCCTCGCTAGCTCGCCTCGCCTGGCAGCTTGACGAGCGTGAGGAAGAAGTCGTCGATCTGGCGCACGACGTCGATGAAGCGCTCGAAGTCCACGGGCTTGCTGATGTAAGCATTGGCGTGCAGTGAGTAACTGCGCAGGATGTCCTCCTCGGCCTGCGACGTCGTCAGCACCACGACCGGGATTGACAACAGATCAGGGTCCGACTTGAGTTCGGCGAGCACTTCGTGGCCGTTGCGCCTGGGCAGATTCAGGTCGAGCAAGATCAGCCCAGGCCGGGGCGCATCTGCGTAGTCACCCGCCCTGCGCAGGAAGTGCATGGCTTGCTCGCCGTCCCCGACCACGTGGAGTTCGTTGCGAATCCGGTAATGTTCGAATGCTTCCCTGGTCATGAGCACGTCGCCGGGGTCATCCTCAACCAGCAGCACGTCCACCACGTCGAGCCCGGCACGCTCAGTCATCAGAATTCTCCTCATCGGCAGCGGCAGCTACCGGTAGCGTGAAACAGAACTTTGCGCCGCCGGTGAAGCTGGTGTCTAGCCAGATCTGACCGCCGTAATGCTCGACGATCTTGCGGCACATGGCCAGTCCGATGCCCGTGCCGGCGTACGCCGTCCGGTCATGCAGGCGCTGGAAGATAACGAAGATCCGATCGGCGTACTCGGGCTCGACCCCAATTCCGTTGTCCGCGACGGAGAACAGCCAGTAACCGTCTCCGCGGTCAGCCCAGACCTGCACAACCGGCGCCTTATCGCTGCGGAACTTGATCGCGTTGCTGATCAGGTTCTGGAAAAGCGAGGTGATCAGCGACAACTCGGCGCGAACCGACGGCAATTCGGCAGCTTCCACCGTCCCGCCGGATCGCTTGATCTCGCCTGCAAGGTTCACCCTGGCCTGGGACAACGCGGTCGCGCAGGAGATGAATACCGGTTCGCGGTCTGCTCGGCCGACCCGGCTGAAGGCCAGCAGATCGTCGATCAGGGCCTGCATCCGCTTGGCGCCATCGACGGCGAACTCGATGTACTGGTCGGCCCTGGCGTCGAGCTGCCCGACGTAGCGGCGTTGCAGCAGCTGGCAGAAGCTCGCTACCTTGCGCAGCGGCTCCTGCAGGTCATGCGAGGCAACGTAGGCGAATTGCTCGAGCTCGGCATTGGACCGCTCCAGGTCGCGCGCCCTGGTCTGCAAGGTCAGGTTGGCGGCCTGGACTGCGGACAGTTCTTGCAGGATCCGCTGCCGCATGCGGTTGACGTCGATGGCGAGCTCATGCACTTCCCTGGGTCCGCTGGCGTCGACCTGGTGCTGGAAGTCGCCGCTGGCCACCTGACGCGCGTCGCCAGCTAGCCTGGTCAGCGGCCTGATCGCAGCAGTCCGCAGGCCGATCGCCAAGGCGCCGACGACCAGCAGCAGTGCTACCGCGATCACCACGACGGTCACGTTGAGCACCGTGACTGACGAGCGCAACGTGAGGATTGCCGCGTGCCGCTGCGTCGAGAGGTAAGCCAGCAGCGCGCCCATCGGCGAGCGCAAACTGTCGAAGGAGGCTTTGCCCTGAGCGATGTCAGGGCTGATCAGCGGCTTGCCAGTGGCGGCGACCCGGGCGATCGCCGGGTCAGCACGCCAGCGAGATCTGCCTGCGCGGCTGGCAAGCCGGCCAGCAGCGGGCGCAGGTGGCTGACTTCCGCGTTCTGGTTTGCGACCCCCATTGTGTAGGGAACGAGGAAGGACTTCTGGCCGGTCAGCAGGTAGCCGCGCAGCCCTGTCTCCTGGTTCAGCAACGCGGAATAGAGCTCGGAACTTTGCAGTGCGGCGGGGTCGAGCGTATCCACCACGCGCCCGCGATCTTGGCTGAGGCCGCCTAGCGCCAGGGCACCGATCACTATCGCCGCCACGCTGAACAGGCCGACCAGAAGCGTGCCGACGATCGCAATCCGGCCAAGCGGCCAGCGGCGTGCAGCGTCCTCGGCGATGGCCGAAAGCCCGCGTGGCTGAACCTTGGCGGCGCCGGTCATTGACTCGCGGCCGGTGCGCAGCTCACCAGCAGAACCGCCAGGTCATCGTCCAGGTCGCCGCCGTTGAGCTCGCGAGCCTGGCTGATCACCGCATCCAGTAGCCAGGCATCGCCGGCCGGGCCAGCTGCCGCGACTGTCGGCTGCTGGGCGCGTGCCTTCTCGATCAGCTTCATCAGGCCGTCGTTGCCCAGCCGCTCGGGCCCGGGGCCCACCTTCCCCTCAATCAGCCCGTCGGTGTACATCAATACCGACCAGCTGTCGCCGAGCTGGACCTCGCCACTTGGCCAGTCGACAGCATGGCTGATACCAGGCGGCAGGCTGACCGGTGCTGACAGCTCGTTCATGCCGTCGGGGGTCAGCAGCAGCGGCTGGGGATGGCCTGCCAGGTGGAGCCGGCCGTGGGTCCGGTCCGGCGCTATCGACAGCATGCACAGCGTGGCGAATAGGCGATCTTGCAGGCGCTCATTCTCCAGGACGAGCTGGACGGCTGACAGGATCTCGGCCACCGGGCGCCCGGCGAGCACCATGGTCCGCCAGGCCACCCGCAGGCAGACGCCAAGAGCCGCCTCGTCCGGCCCGCGACCGCAGACGTCTCCGACCATGGCGTGCACCCAGCCGTCACTGCCCTCGACGACGTCATAGAAGTCACCGCCCAGCAGCGACTGCTTGCCTCCCGACCGGTACCTGGCAGCGACGGTCAGGCGGCTGTCGGAGAGCAGTGGCGAGGGGAGCAGGCCGCGCTCGAGCCTCGCGTTCTCGGCGGCGTACAGCCGCGCTGCTTGCAGCAGTTGCTGGGTGTCCTCGGCGCGCCGCCGTTCAATCGCGTACCGCACCACGCGATTGAGCAGGAAGCCGTCAACGTGTCCCTTGACCAGGTAATCCTGAGCTCCGGCGCCGACTGCCTCCTCGCCCAGGTGCTCGTCAGACAGGCCGGTTAGCACCACGACGGCGAGGCTGGGCACTGCCTCTTGCAGCCAGCGGACGCCTTGCAGGCCGCGCGAATCCGGAAGCTCAAGGTCCAGCAACACGCAGCCGGCCTCGGCCAGCAGCGGCTTAGCCTCAGTCAGCGACCGGGCCCGGCGGAGCAAAAACGGGGCTCCGGCATCTAGCAGCAGCTCCTCCACCAGCAGGGCATCGCCGTCATCGTCCTCGATGAGCAGGACGGGAATGCGCTCAGGCAGCGCCCCGACGGGTGCTGTGCCTGAACTGACGTCTTCTGCCACCATCTCAGACCGCACGTTCCCTTTTCCTGGTAGCTGCCCGGCAATGACGCAAGTCCGGGCCAGCATAGGACGATCTCCATCCGGCCGCGCACGTGTACGCCCAAACGTACTGGGCCGGCTGGCTCGTCGCCGAATCTCGCCAGGTTCGCCGCTTTTCTTCCGCCTCTGACCTGGTCAAATGCCATATCCGTCGGCAATCGGGGTAGGGCCGGCCGTCCTGGGTAGAGCGGTGTGATCGATTTGCGGACAGTGAGGCACGCACATGATCAAGGTAACGAGAGAACTTGCCGAGCGAATGGCTCAGATCGCCGACCTGCTGCTGTCGGATGATTCTGCTGACGCACCGGTCCGACAGCTCGCCAACCTTTCGCTCGAGCTGATCCCCGCCAGCGCCGCGGCCGGCGTGGTAGCGGCTGGTGATACGGCCTGGACTCACGCGGCCTCCAGTCCTAGCGTGGCAGAACTCCATCGACTGCAGCTGCACAGCGGCGCTGGACCGGTCGCGGATGCGCTCCGGTACGGCGAGGCCAGACGGATTGACGACACCAGCGCCGAGGAACGGTGGCCGGAAGTCTGCCAGGCGATGGCGCAGGAGCAGTTGCTCAGCTGCCTGGTGCTGCCGCTGCGGACCGACCGCTCGCCAGGGGGGGCGCTGGCGGTCTACGGGCAGCAGCGCAACGCGTTCACTGGTGCAAGTCACGACCTGGCGCTTCTGTTTGCTGCGCAAGGCGGTGTGGCTGTCCGCAACGCGACTGCGTACCGGAACTGCCGGAAGCTGGTCGAGAACCTCCAGACGGCGCTGGCGTCCCGTGCGGTGATCGAGCAGGCCAAGGGGATCATCGTCGCCGAGCACGGAGTCACCCCCGAGGTCGCGTTCAAGCGCCTCAGCGCGTTGTCGCAGAACTCCAACAGGAAGCTCAGGGAGATCGCCGCTGACGTCGTTGCGGGTCGCGTTCGCGACGATCAATTTGGCGACGAGAGCTGAGTCGCCGACGGTGGCGGCGTAGTCGATCTCCGCAGCCATCGGGATTGTCCGGAAACGCGCTACCGGTGAATCTGGACCGGCAGCTGGTTCTAGCGGGCATTCTTCAGACACGGTTGGCACTCCCAGCCTCAACACTGACGATGACGCCGGGCCGCGTCTTTGACCCGCAGCGGCCATGCCGGGCAGGCCGGTCACACCGCTGACTAATGGTTAGCAAACTGTGGCCAGCCAGGCAAGTGATTCGAGCTTTTCAGTGCCGGCCTGCGGGCGGCGGCTCGTTGTGCGGGTCAGCGGCGCGCTCGACCGTGATGAAGGGTGCGGTCGTCAGGGTGCGGTGGGGCCGTTAGGGGAGCCGGCCGCGGGGCTCGCGCCCGCCCCGGACGGCGTTCCGGTCGCCGTGCCCGGACTTGCTGAGCTTGGGCTCGGTGAACTGGGGCCGGGTGAACTCGGCGCGGGAGAACCCGAACTCGTTGAAGAGCTCGGGTGAGCCTGCGGTGTGTGCGCTCCGGCAGGTGGGTTCAGCAGTTGCGGAGGTTGCACCGGGCGCGCACTGGGTGTCAGCATCAGCGCCACCGCCGCCACGATCACTGCGCCGACAGTCACGACGCCGCCGAGCGCCGCGCCGCGCACGAAGGCGCGCCGGTCACGGGTGCGGCGCCATTCGGTGGTACGACGGGCGCGCAGGTCAGGTGGCAGCGCTGCGCGCTGCGCGGCCCAGCTGTTCACCGGCGCGGCTGCCATGCCCAACGTGGGGAACAGGAGCAGCCCTGCGAGCAGCGGACCAGCGATCTCGGTCGCCTTCGTGAGCGCCCCGGCGATCCCGAGCAGGCCGAGCAGGGCAAGCGCGGATTCAGCCCAGTTGGCTCGCAGGGCCTCCCACCACTTCGCTTTCTCGCTGGTCTTCGGCGTGCGCAGGAAAGCGGCCTGGTGCGCAAACAAGGCCAGCACCGAAGCCCGTGCCACGACTAGCGACGTGGACTGCCAGATGAAGAACGCGCCGAGCGCGTCTCGCCACGACGCGCCAGTGCCGCGGCGTAGCAAGGCCACGGCGCGGACCAGCCCGAGCAGAACCAGCACGGGCACGGTCGCCACCAGGAAGGCGGTGAGCTTGCGGAACAGCTCGCCGCCTCCGGTTGCCAGGTTCGCCGCGCCGGCCAGCAGGAAAACGAGGAACACTAGCCCGAGCAGGTCGCCATACCACTGCAGCGCGCCGGCCAGGTACGACCACCGCTGGCCAGCGCTGAGCCGGTTCTCCTTCGATTCCCGGCCTGGCAGTAGCGACCGCCAGTGCATCCGCAAGATCTGGATGCCGCCAAAGCACCAGCGGTACCGCTGGCCCTTGAGTGCCTCGAACGTCAGCGGCATGATGCCTTTGCCCCACGATTCATCGACATGCAGGCCTGACCAGCCGGCCCGCAACAGTCGCAAGGACAGCTCGGCATCCTCGGTGATGCACCACTCGTCCCAGCCGCCAAGCTGTTCGAGCGCCACCCGGCGGATCAATCCCATCGTGCCCGCGAATATCGCGCCGTCCCGTTCATTGCGGGACGGCTGCGAGACAGCGAAGAAGTACTTGTAGGAGTAGTACAGCCGCCGGTAGTAGCGCGACCGCGACCAGCCGCGGTAGTCCTGCGGTGCCTGGGTGAAGCCGACCCAGCTATCGGCGAACAGCGGTGCACAACGGCGCAAGAATCCTGGATGCAGCTGGTAATCAGAGTCGACGACGCCGATCACCTCGGCTCGCGGATCGGTGAGCTGGCGCAGCGCATAGTTCAGGGCGCCGGACTTGTAGCCGGGCCAGTCCTCCAGATGAGCGAACGTGGCGCCGTGCCGGGCGCACCAGTCCCGCACCGGCAGCCACAGCGCCGGATCGTCGGTGTTGTCGTCGATAACGACGATCTCGTAACGCGGATAGTCCAGCCTCAGCAGCGATCGCAGTGTGTCGAGGACCATGTCGGGCGGCTCATTATGGGCTGGCACGTGCAGGCTCACGAACGGCAGGTCGCTATCGGCCACGGTGTTGGATGCTCCCCGGCTCAGCCGCCAGACCCAGCGCTCTGAGCCGAGCGCATCGCAGATCTCCCAGAGGTAGGCGCAGGCGAGGACGGCAGCCAAGACTTCGAAGAGCCAGAGCAGCAGGCCGCCGGCCTCGTCGGCCAGGCCGAGGTCGCTGGCGAACGTCCAGTCAAGCACGAAGGCCAGATAAACGACGAACAGGAAGATGGCCGAGGACCAGCACAGATGGGCGCGTGCATTCCAGCGCCGCGTGACGGGCAGCCAGACCAGGCTGGCGACGATCAGCCCGGCCGCCCCCTCGATTGCGTAGTGCTCGGAATCTCCGAGCAACCTCAGCGCAGCGACGACGATCCCAGCCAGCACCACCGTGCCACCCACCGACATGGTGACGCGCCTGAGCGTAGGCCAGAAGCCTGCCGTCCGGGCCGGCCGCCGGGACCGAACCAGCAACGCCGCCGTGCCTATGGGCGCGGCGATCACGCCGGCCAGCACCAGCGCAGCTAGCACCCGTTCACCTCCGACGTTGCGGGCGAGTTCAGACTGCGCGCCAGCGCGCCTCGCACAGAGAGTAAGCGCCGAAGAGCACCAGGCCAACTGCGACCAGCCCGAGCAGCCAGGGCCCGAGCGGCGTCTTGGCCAGCGCGACCAGGGCCGCGTCGATGCCCTTCGCCTTGCCCGGCTTGGCCTGGATCGCCGCGACCACGAGGAATAGGCCGACCGTGCTGAAGACGGCGCCGCGAGCCACGCCGCCGGCCTGGCCCAGCCGGCGCACTGCCTTCCTGGTCGTCGGCGATGCCGTGCCCATTCGCATGTCCCGCATGAACGTGGCCCGGTAGGCCTGATAGGCGAGGTAGACGCCGACCCCGACGATGATGATGCCGACGATCCCCACCGCGAACCGCCCGCCCGGGTACTTGAATGCCGCCGCTGTCAGGTCCGCTGACTGCTTGTTCGTCGACTTCGGAGCGCCGAGCCCGAGCGCATACCTGAGGATTCCGTAGGTGATGAAGCCGTAGAGAACCGCCTTGAACAGATGCACCAGCCGCTGCGATGCCTTGCGGCCATCCCGGCCGTTCGCGCCCCAGGTCGCCTCAGACAGCCGCCACAGCGTCAGGCCCGCGAAACCGACGACAAGCAGCCACAGCAACACCGAGCCAAGCGGCGTGGCCGCCACCAGCCTCAGCGCGCCGCTGTTGTCAGCCTGCCGGTGAGAGATGCCAAGCGCGATCTGGATGGCGATGATCCCGGTGAGGGCGTAGATGACGCCGCGCGCACCAAGGCCGGCCCGCGCGAGTGCGGACATGATTCTGGTATTGGACGCCTGCCGGCCGGCGCTGCGCGCGCGGGCCGTACGTCCTCGTGCCGAACGGGTCGCCATCGATGCCTCCTTAGCCCTGCGCTGCCGCAGGAAGGTGAGGCCCAGCCGGCCTGGGTTTCCGGCTAGGCCTCGGGTCGCTGGCTACCCGGGGGCCGCACCGGTATGCGAGCCGGGACCAGCAAACTCCGGCGGCCTGGGCCGGCCGGCCGAAACGTCTGGCCGTAAGGCAGGCGCCTGTCAGGGCCTCTGGCCCGCGGAGGCAGCGGGGTCGTGCAGGGCAGCGATCTGCAGCGCAGTCGCCTGGACGCGGCGGCGCAGGTCCGCGGGATGTATCAGCTCTGCCTCCCCGGCAAGGGCGAGCACGTCGCCGATCACGGCATCAACCGAGTCGATCGAGATCCAGGCCTGCGCCCAGCCGTCGCGTCCGGACGCGTCCCTTCGGCCGCGGCGCATGCGCAGCGCGCCCGGACGGCCTGTCAGTGCCGCGATGCGCCGGCCATGCGCAGAAATGCGGAGGAGAGCCCGCTGCTCTTGGTCGGCGGCCGGCCTGACGGCGCTATGCGCGGGGCTGCTGGCCGGCAGGGCGCTGGTGAACCCGGCTAGCAGCTCGAAGCCACCGCGGCTCCCGCGGACGGTGTAGATCGGGAAGCCTGCCAAGTTGAGAGCCTCAATGTCGCGAAGGATCGTGCGCTGCGATACTTCCAGCTCACCCGCCAGCTGGGAGGCGGTCATCCTGCCCCTGGCCTGCAACAGTCCTAGTAGCCCGACAAGCCGGCTGGCGCGCATGCTCACACGATAGTCCGGAATCATGACACTAGATGTCATGTATGAACTGTCATAATCGCCAGGTCGGCCGCAAGGAGGGG
>WNFJ01227989.1_pt1 | contig 10270 bp, 9 predicted proteins | sample 5400461 | NCBI WGS metagenome assembly WNFJ01 (sample SAMN13153349, study PRJNA577476) | soil metagenome | isolation source: 115 cm saprolite on Douglas fir-dominated hillslope | place: USA:California | collected 2013-09-17
AATTGATGAGTTGCAAAGTCAGATCTTGTCAGAGGAGCGGAAAACTGTTCTTGAAATTCAGACGAACTACAAAGCAGCGCGCGCACGCGAAGACTTAGTGTCCCGCGAAATCAAGGGGACTACCAATGAGATGACTGAGATGGCGCAATACATCTCTCTCAAGCGCGAGGCGCAGCGCGACGCCGACCTTTACACGTCCCTGTACGCACGTGTCAAAGAAGCTGGCATCGCCGCGGCTTCTAAGTCCGGCAACATTAGAGTGGTAGATCACGCACGACTTTTGGACAAGCCCACGAGACCGCGGAAACGAATGAATCTTGCTATTGGCTCCGTATTGGGACTTATCGGTGGAGTGGTAATTGCCTTTGTTCGAAACAGCCTTGACAGCAGCATTCGATCGCCTGAAGACATCGAGAAATGGACCGGTCTTCCCTCGCTTACGCTAATACCCCACAGCAACGTAACCTCGAATGGCAGATCAACTGGTTTGCGTCCATGCTCGTTTTTTGAAAAACCGTTTTCTCCAGAAGCTGAGGCAGTTCGCGAACTGCAATGCTCAATTCTGCTCGCCAACCGCGACTGTCCGCCGCGACTTCTGCTGGTTGCCTCACCGTTTTCCGAGGAAGGTAAAACGACAGTCGCAATTAACCTTGCTTTCTCGCTGAGTCAGATTGGACCAACGTGCCTAGTAGACGCAGATCTGCGGAAGTCCGGAGTGGCCAGTGCCTTGTGTCTGAAGCCGGTGCACGGATTGACCGATGTGCTGAGAGGCTCGGTATCTTTGAAAGAAGCGCTGGTAGGAGTCGAACACTCCTCCCGATTGGCAATCCTAACTGCGGGATCGCTCTCAGATGACTTTGGCCACCTGCTCGCCTCAGATCGGATACGCAACATCTTGAGAGTGCTGAAGGAATCCTGTCGGTTCGTCGTAATCGATTCACCGCCGCTTATACCGTACGCGGATGGACGGCTGCTTTCCTCGATGGTGGACGGGGTCATTCTGGTCAGTCGGTACGGGTCCACTAGCCGAGACTCGATCGCCAGGTGCGCCGAGATGTTAGCGATCCTTCATGCGCCTGTGCTGGGTGTGGTGCTGAATGGCGTGGACGCCAGATCGGCGGATTACCATTATGCGTACGGCACCTAGCTAGTGACGACCGGAAGTTGCACTACATAGTCCTCGGACTTCCTGCAACAGCACAGAGAAGAGATGCTCTTCCCAGCCTTTATAGCTCGCGGTAGCGCGAACGCCTCTTCCTATTTCCGTTGGCTGTATTAAATCTTCACCTCGCGACAAGATAGTTTCACAGAAGAAGTCATGCGCCCTACTTTGTTACCGCGCGACAAGTTCCACAAAAAAATGACATTCCAGATTCGGGACTCTGACGCGCACGACATCCGCCCGAAATCGACGGCAATGAACACGAGTGGAGCCTTCCCCGTGAATGTCTCGATTGCTCCCCGAGATCGGGCGTTTGGGGGGCGTGTGACCGAGTTCGAAGCTTCATGGTTTTATCGGCTTACGATTATCGGACTGGTGTTGTGGTGGGTAGCCTACTTATATCCCCTTATCACCGTCGTTGATATCGAGGACCCGCCTGCAGTTCAGGGGACTATGGAAGGATCGCTCGCAAATCGATTGCTGGTGATCTCATTCGCTGGCTTGGGTGGAATGCACCTACCTCGTGCGATTCGTGCGCTGCGGGTACGGCGCGAAGTGGCGCCGATCTTTTACTTACTGGCAGCGTATCTCTTTTGGTCTGCAGCAACAAGCCTGTGGAGTATTGATGGCGTGCTTAGCATTCGACGCCTCGCAATTTTGGTCCTTTTGCTGATCGGCGCGATAGGTCTGGGAGCCGGGTTTTATGCGCAAACCCGCGATCGGGCGATCACGCTCGCAAGACATGTTCAGTACGCAAGTTGGATAGCCATCGCCGTGCTGATTGCATCGAGGCTATGGCACCAAAGTTTCTTGGAGCTGCTCAATCCCGAGTGGACGCTAAAATACGACACACCGACCCAATACTATATGTTTGCGGCGGCGTACGGACTGATTTCCGCAATCGTCCTTTATCCATCGGCAAAGATTAAGAGTGTCGTTTCGGTCTTGGTGCTGGGTTTGGTACTTCTGCTACTGAAGGGCCGAACGCTGATCGCTGGGACGCTGGCTGCTGGGCTGCTAATTTCATCTTGTCTTGCCAAGCGCGGCCCTTGGCGCACCACTGCTTTCTTGCTTGGTCTCATCTTATCGTCAGTGCAAGTTGACTTGGCAATGGGCGGCCGTATCGTTCTTTCCTGCGCGGCCTTTGTTGCGGATAGGCTGGCCTCGCTGATTCCCTATTTGTCAATTGGCAATGGAATTAATGACCTGTCGTCTCTTGATGGACGCATCCCACTTTGGCATACGCTGTGGCCCTATTTTGGCGACCATCCCTTCATCGGCCACGGATTCGGGGCATTCTGGTATCCGAACCGTTTTGCTGATGTCTATCACGAAGTCTTGTGGCCTGCGGTCGTTGCTCACAACGGTTTCCTCGACGAGCTACTTGGGACGGGAGTCATCGGACTGCTTCTATTCCTGGCATTCTGGTTCGCAAGCATGCAATTCACTCTGCGAGTTGCCAAGGGGGACAAGCATTCGGGCTATCTTGTCTTTGTGTGGTTGCTACTCTTTCTGTTCTGCAACAGCACGCTTAGCATATTACAGTCTTACTTTCAGGCTCCCACCCTGTTTTCAGGAACAGCGTTGTTTGCCGTCTTAGCGCAGTCTTCAAGACCCAGCTTCCGTCCGCTACCGGGGATGTATTGCACAAAGACAAAAGCCGAGAGACAAAGATGAGATCGCCGAGAATCTCTATAGTAGTGTGCTCCTACAATCAGGCACCTTTTATTCGAGAAACGCTCGAAAGTCTAATCAATCAACAGAATGTCGCCCGCGATGAGCTAGAAGTGATTGTCATCGACGGTGCGTCAAACGATGGCTCGGTTGAGATAATCGAGTCATATAAAGACAAGTTAAGCTATTTCGTCAGTGAGCCGGATCGCGGGCAAACCCATGCATTGAACAAGGGCTTCGCACTTGCGACCGGGGACGTCCTCGGGTGGCTTTGTTCCGATGACTTGTTGCAACCCGACGCGGTCCGCTTCGTCTTAGATTACTTCCGTGCACATCCTGGAGTCGATTTCGTCTATGGAGACGCGGATGAAATCGGCCGAAACGGTGAACTCTTGAAAATGAGGAAGGAAACGCCCTTCAATTGGTTTATTTGGGCATATGGGGAGCATAACTATATCCAACAATCTTCGGCTTTTTGGAGGCGCAGCCTCCACGAACAAGTACACGGCTTAGATGAAGCTTTCAATCTTGTCATGGATGGAGATTTGTGGGCTCGCTTTGCAGAGCGAACCCGGGCGCGTCATGTGAGTAAAATTCTCTCCAGTGTGCGCGTGTACCCGCAGATGAAGAGCCAGCGCCTAAGGACGCGTGCCATCGAGGAACAACGGAGGATCTATCTTCGCTATGGCATCGATCACAGCAGGAACTACACGCGAGCACTAAAACTCACCGCAAGGATCTGCCGCGTCGGCTGGAAAGCGGCGACCGGCTGGTAATGGTAGCGAGTCAGAAGCAGGACCTACAACGAAAATCGCTTACGATCGCACCGTCTTTTCTGCCCAAGCTCGGTGGAGCGAGGTCTCGTGGAAATCGCCAAAAAGGAATGTCAACCTTTTGTTAGAGCAATGCTGGAACTTGCGCTCGCCCGCTCGTAACCCCGTTGGTCCAGTTGATGCCCAATTAGGACACCAGCCCCGGCATGCCTACCATCTTGTGCTTTCGGCTTGAGTTATGGACCGAGCTAACGTACTTGGAGTGAGAATTCACGCAATCGACATGACGCGTGCTGCAGATGAAATCGAGCGCGCACTCGCAAATAGCGAAAAAGGATACATATGCGTCACCGACGTTCACGGGGTAATGGAGGCACAGAGTGATCCCGGGTTCAAAGCTATTCTCAATCGCGCGCTGCTAACCGTGCCGGATGGGATGCCAACTGTCTGGGTAGGTAAGCTACAGGGCTTTCGGCGCATGAAACGTGTTTTCGGTCCTGACCTGATGGGCGAAGTTTGCCTGCGTTCGGTACAGAAGGGCTACACCCACTTCCTTTACGGTGGTGGGCCCGGCGTAGCAGAGCAACTGAAAGCCGCATTGACCTCAAGATTTTCTGGCATCAACGTGGTTGGAACCTACACTCCCCCCTTTCGCCCCTTGACGCCAGCCGAATTTGGCCAGCTCAAGAATACGATCCACGCATTGAAACCTGATCTTTTCTGGGTCGGACTCGGCACGCCAAAACAGGAACGGTTCATGGCCGCGCACCTTCATGACCTTAGCACTAAGGTCATGATCGGAGTCGGAGCAGCCTTTGACTTCCATACAGGACGCTTGCGCGATGCGCCGGATTGGGTGAAGAACTTGGGTCTGCAGTGGCTGCATAGGCTCGTCCAGGAACCGGCGCGACTATGGCGACGATATCTGCTGAACAATCCGAGATTCGTATGGAGAATCGCGCTTCAGCTTTTGAAACTAAAATACTGAAGCTGGGGTGGCGACTCAATGCTTCTGTGGTGCCGACTATCTAGACACTTTAAGTAAGGGCAAGCTCGACATGGTTCGCACGCACGTCCATGAAGGTAATTTTCGTCCACAACTCGTACCAACAGCGGGGCGGTGAAGACGTGGTTTTTGAGCAGGAGGTAGAACTGCTCAAAAGCCATGGCCATGCGGTCGTCGTTTACCGTCGCAGCAATTCTGAAATACAGGGTCGCCCGCGACTACATCACATAGTTCTGGCAAAACGTGCCATCTGGGCCAGCGACACGCGCGACGAAGTGGCGCGTCTAATTCGGCGCGAAAGACCAGATCTGGTCCACGTACACAACACGTTTCTCATGATTTCGCCATCCATATACTCGGCCTGCCGCGATGCCGGCGTGCCAGTCGTCCAAACGCTGCATAACTACCGTCTCCTCTGCCCCGGAGCTTATTTAATGCGCAACGGCAACACTTGCAATCTGTGTGTGCGCGGAACCCTGCTGCACAGCGTAGTTCACGGTTGTTATCGGGACTCACGGCCTGCGACGGCGACGCTCGCCTTGATGCTCGCCCTTCACAGGGCGCGCCAGACATGGACAACGATGGTCGATCGCTACATCGCGCTCAGCAAATTCGCGGTTCGACAATTCGTTGAGGGGGGGCTGCCAGTGCACAAAATCGCGGTGAAGCCAAACTTCGTTCAGCCCGATCCTGGCATTGGCAGCGGCTCTGGCGAGTACGCAATATTCATTGGCAGACTGAGCTCCGAAAAGGGTGCGGACATCCTCCTCAATGCCTGGAAACGAGTGAGGAGCAGTATACCCCTGCTGATCATCGGCGATGGTGAGATTCGGGAAAAACTCAAGGCTGAATTCCAGGGTGATTCGCGAGTGAGATTCTGTGGGCAAATGCAGCGAGCACAAGTATTCGGGGCATTGAAGCGTGCGCGCTTTCTTGTTGTCCCGAGCCGCTGCTACGAGAGTTTCCCCGTGACGATCGCCGAGGCGTACGCGTGCGGTATACCAGTACCAGTGATTGCTTCGGCAATGGGCGCGATGGAGGAATTGGTGGCGGATGGCCGTACGGGCTTGCTGTTTCGTGCTGGGGATGCAGAGCACTTGGCGGAGCAGGTTGAATGGGCATGGAGCCACGCTGACGATCTGGAATACATGCGGCACGAATGTCGCCGAGAATTCGAATTGCAGTACAGTGCAGAGCGAAATTACCAGTTGCTGATGGCGATTTACAATCGCGTGTTGTCTGGCAACGGTTGCCGCTCATCTAAGAAACCAAGCACCAGCGGATCGGCCGGAGAATTCGTATGCTGAGCACTACATGCGACGTTTGCGGTGGGATAAAGTCCACTGGGCTAACTCTTCAGGTTTACTCTTCGTCGGCACGAGGTGCGAGTTGAGCTTGTCCAAGACACTGGGGGCAAAGTTAGGTAATGCAATTCGCCTTCGATCGTTGAACATGTTGCTGCCAAACGACAGAGCGCGCGAGCGGCATCGAAGGGTGGCCTATACAATCGCAGCGTCTATACTGGCCGGAGCGATTTCCTTAGGGACAACACTGATCACCATGCGGCTCACCCTTTCTTATTTGGGAACAGAGCGTTTCGGCTTGTGGATGACAATAAGCACATTGCAAGCGTTTTTGGTTTTGGCCGATCTCGGAGTTGGTAACGGGCTGCTTAATGCAGTTGCAGAGGCGAATGGCAAGAGTGACACGACGATGCTCCGCAAGTACATCGACAGCGGAATGCTGCTATTGGGATTGATATCTGGGTTCATTCTTCTTTTGCTAGCCTGCGGTTACCAAGTTGTTCCATTTGGCCAATTTCTCAATCTCCATTCTCCTCTGGCACTCAGTGAAGTAAAGCCCGCAATTGCAGTTTTCACAGTTTGCTTCGCGATCGACCTTTTTCTTGGGCTGGTACAGCGTGTGCAGCTAGGTCTTCAGCTAGGTTTCTTAATTAAGTTGTGGCAAATTGCGGGTAGTGCGCTGGGGCTAGCGGGCGTATTGGCGGCTATGCGCTTGCGTGCGGGTCTCCCTGTTCTGGTCCTTGCATTATGTGGCGCTCCTCTCATAGCTAAGCTATTGAACGGATATCTTTTCTTCGGGCGAATGCGATCCGACCTCCGGCCCACTTTCAAACTAGCGTCATGGAGCGCAATGCGGCAGATCGGACGACCGGCATTCCTCTTTTTTGTTTTGCAAGCTGCGGTTGGACTCGCGTATCAGTCCGACAATCTGATCATCAGCCATGTCTTAACCCCAGAAGCGGTAACGCAATATTCCGTACCTCAAAGACTATTCAGTTTGATATCTCTTGTAATCGCGACACTCACCTGGCCACTCTGGCCAGCGTATGGCGACGCCGTCGCACGCGGAGACGGGCAGTGGGTAAAGCGAACTTTGTTCCGGTCGTTGATCGGAGTGGTCGGTCTGGCAGCGCTGATGGCAGGCGCTCTTGTCCTCGTTGGTCCAAAGCTAATTCATATTTGGGTGGGCGACAAGGTTCATCCCAGCTTGGTTCTGTTAATGGGATTTGCATGCTGGGCAGTAGTAGACGCCGGAGGAAATGCCATTGCCATGTTTCTGAACGGCGCTAGCGTTGTGAAAGCACAGACAATTATCGCCTGCATTTTCGCAGTATGCGTCGTGGTGGTGAAGATTTATATCCTTCACCAGTGGGGCATTAACGCAATGCCTTGGGCAACACTGATTTGTTATATTTTCCTAACCGCCTTGCCTTATGGAATCGTGGTTCCTCGAATCGCTTCGAGGGTATGCTATCCGGAACCAACGCTCGCTTAATTGGTTTATTACTATGGAACTGCGTATGTCAGTCTTGAACGCTGCAGCTGGTTGGTTATCCTCTTCGTTCCTGTTCGCCCGAGGGAGAACGCTCTTTGAGGCAAACAGCCGCAGTTGGAATTTGCCAATGACGAAGTGGGACAAACTGCTGGCGGGTGGGTACCTCATCTTGAAGGATTTTTCCAAAGGCCGGTTTCCCCCCGAATTCGCTGATCGGACAAAGGCGTATCAAGCGGAAATCGATTTCTACGAGTCGACACCTGGACAGAGCCTGAAAACAAACCTCGAAGCTCACTCCCGCAAACCGTTCTGGGGATCGGAACGTTTCGCCGAATACAGCGCCAAGTTTGTCAAAGTTCTGCGAATTTTTGAGCAGATCGGCCTCAGGCCCGGCCACCATCTGCTGGAGGTGGGATGCGGATCTGGTTGGATGGCAGAGTTTCTTGCGTTGTCCGGATATTCCGTGTGCGGTACGACCATCATGCCGACGGATATTGCCATCGCAAACAAGCGTGTCGCTGCCTGGTGCGCTCGGGATCTCTCTAACCAATTAGATTTTAAGGTAAGCCCGATGGAATCGGTGCATGAGGTGTTGCAAGAGGGGGAGAGTTTTGACGGAGTTTTCGTTTTTGAGGCTCTGCACCATGCATTCGACTGGCGTCAAGCTATCAAGGCAGCATATTGCTGTCTCAAGCCTTCAGGGTGGTTGATTGTCGCTAATGAGCCGAACCTCCTTCATACGTTCATTAGCTACCGGGTGGCCAGACTCTCCAACACCCACGAAATTGGCCTGAGCCGCAAGGCATTGACTCGAGAAATGCAACAAGTTGGATTTAGTGAGACTCGTGTATTTGCACCGAAGCTCAATGATCTGACCTCCTCGCATTGGATTGCAGCCCGAAAGTGAGCCGGGAAGCTACAAGCAATAATACGCTCCTAACCGTGGGGCCCATCAAATACGACGTTCGCGGCTAATTTGGACAGAAGTAGTTTGACTTTCAACCCTCAGCTCTTGCATTCCCCAACTGCTCAAGGCAATTCATCTTGGGCGTTCAATTTCGCAAGGAGGCCCTAAGTGATGCGCGCGCTTGTTACGGGTGTTACGGGTCAAGATGGCTCGTACCTCGCAGAATTATTGCTCTCGAAAGGTTACGAGGTGCACGGGATCATACGAAGAGCGAGTTCCTTCAACACGACTCGTCTAGACCATGTTTACGAGGACCCGCCTATCTTCCGGAGAGCAGCTCACAAACCTTATCTATAACATCCGCCCCGAGGAAATCTACAATCTTGGAGCACAAAGCCATGTGAAGGTGAGCTTCGACATTCCAGAGTACACGGGGGATACGACAGGACTGGGGACCACTCGAATACTGGAGGCTGTCCGGCGCAGTGGGATCAAGACGCGGTTTTATCAAGCAAGCTCTTCTGAGATGTTCGGCAGTTCTCCTCCCCCCCAGAACGAAAAGACGCCGTTTCGGCCGCGAAGCCCCTATGGCGCGGCGAAGCTGTACTCCTACTGGCTGACAGTGAATTATCGGCAAGCCTACGACCTATTCGCCTGCAACGGAATACTCTTCAATCACGAGAGCCCGCGGCGAGGAGGGACATTTGTCACTCGCAAGATCACAAGAGCGATCGCACAGATCCTGTGTGGCAACCAGAAGAAGCTCTACCTAGGCAATTTAGAAGCTAAAAGAGATTGGGGCTACGCGCCAGAATTTGTGGAGGCGATGTGGCTGATGCTGCAGCAAGATCAACCAGATGATTACGTCATAGGCACGGGCGAGACACACTCCGTGAAGGAATTCATGGCGGAAGCCTTTGGCTATGTGGGCTTGGACTGGCGCGAGTATGTCGAGTTCGATCCTAAATATGTCCGACCAACGGAAGTCGACACCCTCCTCGCCGACGCCACCAAGGCAAGAGAACAATTGTCATGGAAACCCAAACTTAGCTTTCCAGAACTCGTCCGCGTCATGGTAGATGCCGATATGGAAGCGGCCGGTCTGCCACCTGTTGGGGAAGGGGTTCAGATCTTACAGGTGCAATTCTCTGATTGGCACCGATGGCGAATCTCGAAGTTGGATGTTGTACAGTCGGTTGAAGGTGCGGCCTTCGAGAGGGAGTATGCCTGAAAATACGTTGCGAGATTTCTGGTCGGGCGCCCGTGTGCTCGTAACGGGTGGAGCAGGTTTTCTGGGCTCCCGTGTGGTGGAGAAGCTTCGTCGACGTCAGTGCGAAGAGATTTTTGTTCCAAGAAGCAAGGACTTTGATCTGCGCAAAACGGAGGACATTGCCAGGATTTTCGAACGATCGGACTACAGTATGGTAATCCACCTGGCAGCAACGGTGGGCGGAATTGGCGCAAATCAAAAGAATCCGGCGCGCTTCTTTTATGAAAATGCGATTATGGGGATTCAGTTGCTCGAGTATGCGGCGCGAATTCCGCCCACCGTTGCTGCCAGGTGGATTACCATACTGTAGCTGCTCCTATCCGAAATTCACTCCAGTGCCCTTTCAAGAAAGATATCTTTGGGATGGTTATCCCGAGGAAACCAATGCGCCCTACGGACTTGCCAAGAAGATGCTTCTCGTCCAGTGCCAGGCGTATCGGCAGCAGTATGGATTTAGTGCGATTTATTTAATACCAGTAAACCTGTATGGGCCGGGGGACAATTTCGATCCCGATACGTCTCACGTCATCCCGGCTTTGATCCGGAAATGCGTTGAAGCCAAAGCTCTAGGACATCACAGGATCGTTGCTTGGGGTACCGGCAATGCCTCACGAGAATTCCTTTACGCCGACGATGCTGCCGAGGGGATACTCCTTGCGGCGGAACACTATAACGAGGC